>Ga0209610_1000915_pt1 | contig 15335 bp, 17 predicted proteins | sample LakKivw275mmetaG_FD_184137 | JGI IMG/M metagenome (GOLD analysis project Ga0209610, IMG submission 184137) | Anoxic lake water microbial communities from Lake Kivu, Rwanda to study Microbial Dark Matter (Phase II) - Lake Kivu water 275m metaG... | ecosystem: Environmental > Aquatic > Freshwater...
TTCTTTTCGGAACAATAAAAGTAACCTTCGCTTTTCACTCTTTTTTTACACATTCTTGCCTTCTTCCTTTCCAAAATTTTCCCTACATATGTAAGACTTCGGATTTTTAAAAAATGTTACACTTTTTTGAAAGAATTTTTAAAAAACTTTTCTCTCTTATAGAATCCGCTGACGAAGAGCACGGATTTAATTTTCTCTAACCTTTACTATTTTTGAGAAGGTCCCAGAAGATTAAGAATTGCGAAAATGATTGTGGATTTATTCCTTTGTAATTCACATTCTTTCTCAGTGAATTCCAGAAGATTAAAGACTTTGGATTTGCAAAAAATGTTACATTTTTTGAGAGATAATTTAAAAATCTTAATTAATCATTAAACAAGACGTTAGAATCCATTGAAAAAGAGCACGGATTAGAAATGATTAAATCCACTGAAAAAGATTGTGGGTTACAGAAGACTAAAAAATCAGATTGGTTTAATGTTGTGTTCGAAAAGAGCTTTTTCAGGAAACTTCAATAGATGAGTCTTTGAATCGTAAGGATGATTATATGTATTTAAAGAAAACCGTAATAATAATTATTGCGTCTTATGGCTGGATTTCTCCTTTTTCGATGTCTACGGTAAATTTTACAGTCATCAAAGGGAGTTGTGAATGTGGAATTGATGGAAGAAGTGAATCCCGATAACTTGTAGGAGTATATGCAAGACTTACCTCTACCAATTTCTTGCCTGAATTTGGAAACATTAAACCTTCGATGGATACAACATCGTTTTTACTAATATCCTGTGGTGCTTCTCCTTCTTTTGTAACAAAGTATTTTGCTTCTTTGCTGCTCCTTACTATTTCAATTGCCTGCTCTCTCTCTTTATCGGAAGGCTCGTATTCAATAGGTTGGGAAACTTCAACTTTTTCACTTGATACATTTACCACAACCTCTTGATAGTTATAAATTACAATACCAACACCATCTTTAACTATAACGTCTTTGAGCGCAATGTTAACTCTAAGTTGCTCGTTTATTATCCTTGCAGTAGCTACCCTAATTAAATATGGTTTCACATACATAAATGAAAATAAAGTGAAAACCAAAGCAAATATAGCCAGGCCATAAGCAAGTTTCACTCTTAAAACACGTCTTCTATCTCTTTGAAGGGTAATATCAGAAAATTTTTCCAATAAAACTCTATTAAAATCCTCTTTATAGCTTTCTATTTCCTCGTCAGTTAATTCAGGTGGTTTAACGCTTCTAAGCATGTTCTCTATTTTTTCTGTTTCTTCTTTATTCTTTCTTCTCATATTTTGCCTCTCTATATATAAGACTCAAGTTTTTCAAAAATTGTTACAATTTTTTTCCATTTTTTTTCTTAAATCAGTAAGAGCTCTATAGTACAATCTTCTCGTTGCATTTGCTGTCTTTCCAATTATAAAAGCAGCATCTTTTATGTTCTTATGTTCAAAAAATATTAGGGTAATCACTGCTTGTTCTCTTAAAGAGAGTTTACTCATGTACTTGTGAACAAATTCGTAGTCAATTTGATCTTCAGGGCTATCTTGCTCGGTATAATAAATATTCTTATTAGTATTCTTATTAGTTTTCAAAAAAGTATTTTCATTAATTTCTTTCCTATAATGATCGTTTATAACATTCATTGCAATCCTCAAAAGCCAAAAGACAAAAGGGCTTGTTCCCCTGAAGGAACCGAGATATTTCAGTGCTCTTAGAAATGTTTCCTGTGTTAGATCTTTTGAAAGCTCTTTATCAAGCGTTCTTCTGTAGATATATTTAAATATTTCTTTGTAGTAAAGACTTACAATTTCACTGAAAGACTCCCTGTCCTTTAGAGCTTTCTGAATTAACTCTTTTTCATCCATTTTTATGTCTCTTTAGTATTTTATTATAAATTTGAATATATAGAAAACAATTGCTAATTGAATTATTAAAGAGCTTTAATCTTCTGTAATCCACACTCCTTATCAGTGGATTTATCCTTTCTTAATCCTTTGGAACCGCTTTCGCGGTTAGAGAAGAGTAAATTGCTGTCTTTGCGATTCTACAAAAAATCGTAAATTTTTTTGCAACATATTACAAAATCATTGCATAGTCTCGTATGTATTGTAACCTATTCAAACCCCTCGAAAAATAAATGTTTTCTATGGGAAAAATATAACTCTGCAGTTTAAGAAGTAATTCTTAAAAGGCAAAAAAATTACGATATGCTCTTTATAACAAAAGAGAGGTTCTTAATAAGGTCTCTCTTTGCGTTTATTACAAAACAGCTTTCACTAAACTTATAAATACCCTGCTTGGAACTCAAAGGGCTTAATTTTGAAATCCAGGAAATGTTATCAATTATATTTCTTTTTAAGGAAAGGGTGGTGTCGATAACAAGGATAAAAAGATCAGGCTTAAAAGATTCAGCCCTCCTGAGAATAGACCTCAATTCAGATACAGGTATGTTATTAGGAGGACTCTCCTTACACTCAATCATTATTATTTTAGGGCCAATACGAGCAATTATATCAATGTCTCCACCTGATTTTAAATTCTTTAATTTCACTGCGAATTTACTTTCTAGCCCAAAATTATCTTGAAGAGATTTTGCAATAAACCACTCAAGGATAACACCAGAATATTCAAATGTATAATTAGATTTAAATTTATCTCCGACTCTTGTAATAATGCCTGTTTTTTCAAGAATCGGTATATAATCGAGAACTGAAACACCCCACTTTTTCCCAAAACTTTTCAAACTTTCACTGTCAATTTCACCAAGACGTAATAAATCAATTATAGTTCTCCTGAAAAAATAACTCTTCAAATATCGAAAAAATTCTGGATGCTCACCAACTTTTAAGAGGTCAAAGCTCCCTTCTTTTATAATCTCGTAGCCTCTCTCTTTAAGTATTCCTTCGATCGAAAATGGGAAATATTTGTTAATAATTTTTTCAACGCGTGCAATTCTTAATTCAAGCTTCTCTAGTTTTTGAAGCAATAAATCAATTTTACGAGGGGTATATCTCTCTTCCACGCCTTGACGCCTTTAAAACTACTGCAACTAAAAAGCCAAAAACAAAACCTCCAATATGTGCCCAGACAGCTACAGACGTGGCAGAGCCGAATGAAGCAAATCCACTAAAAAGCTGCATAAAAAACCACAAAAGCAAAAAAATAAAAGCAGGCACTTCAACAAATGTTACAAAATAAAACATAAATACGATTGATTTAATCCTAGCTTTCGGGAAAAGATAAAAGTAGGCACCCATAACTCCTGCAATTGCTCCACTTGCTCCAATTACTGGAATCTTTGAAAAAGGACTTGTTGCTATCTGGCTAAGGGAAGCAACAATCCCACTCGCAAGGTAAAAGAGAACAAATCCAGCAGCCCCCACGTAATCTTCTATATTATTTCCAAATATCCACAAGAAAAGCATGTTTCCTATTATATGCATCCACCCACCATGTAAAAAAATTGAACTTATAAAGCTTAACCAAACCGGTTTTATCGAAGGGTAGATTAACTTGCCTGTTATTATCTCGTAAGGCACAAGACCATAATGTTGAAAAAACATCGCAAGTTTTACAGAAGGGCTTGGAGTAGCTATAGCTGTAAAATACATTGTGCCAAACACAATCGCATTTATTAAAATGATTAAAATCGTTACAATCGGAAAAATTTTTATTTCCTGAGTGTCTCTTAATGGAATCATTCGCCTAACCTGGTGCCTTTCAAAGCTTGGCCACAGCTACAATGCCTTTCCTTTGGAAGCCTCTCTATAATAAGCTTAATAACATTTTTCAGTTTATCAATATTTTCAGCAAATTTTTCGAATACAATTTTCTGAGTAACAGGTTCTACATGACCGCCTGCAACAATTCCAACATCATAATCGGTAACAACAGAAATATTAAGATAACAAATCTCCAGCTCTCTTGCAAGTGCAACTTCTGGGAACTGAGTCATGTTAATAATATCCCATTCATTTTTAGTAAACCACTCGCTTTCTGCCTTTGTGGAGAATCTGGGGCCCTGAATAACCACAACGGAGCCTTTCGGGTGATAAGGTATCATGAGTTCCTTCAAAACCTTACTAGTAATTTCTCTCATTTCGGGACAATAGGGTTCAGCCATACTGATATGAGTTGTAATAGGCCCATTATAAAACGTGCTTTCTCTACCTTTGGTCATGTCAACAAATTGATCCGCTAAAACAAAATCTCCTACTCTTATGTAAGGTTGAAGGCTTCCAACTGCAGTAGGGGATATGATTCTCTTAATACCGAGAGATTTCATAGCCCAGAGATTTGCTTTGTAAGGAACTTTATGAGGAGGGAATTGGTGGAGTCTTCCATGCCTTGGAATGAAAGCAATTTTTCTCCCGGCAATAGTTCCTAATGAAACTAAGTCTGAAGGTGGACCATAAGGAGTTTCAACTTTAATAGATTTCGCATTTTCAAGAAATGAGTAAAAGCCCGATCCCCCGAAAATACCAATCTCTGCTTTCTCTCTCATAATTTCGCCTCCTAAAATTTACTTCCCGTTTGGTGCCTGGCACCGGATAAGAAGTTCCTTTCAAAAATTAAAGGTCCTCCAATCGTTAATAAAAGAGGACCTTTTCCATTTCTAATTAAATTTGAACCTGTGATTCTTCTAATTTAAGAAGCCTCTGCCACTCTTCATCAATCATTTTCTGCATTTCATCAATTACATGCCTATTTTCTGGCTTGAATAAATGCCTGAATCTGCCTTGTCCTTTAAGAAACTCTTCTATGGGCTTCCTCTCTTTTGGTTTGTAATTAATATGAACTCTCCCATTCTCGACTTCGAAAAGTGGCCAAAAATTTGTTTCTACGGCAAGCTTAGAATAGGTCATTGTAAGAGCGGTATCATATTTCCAGTTTGTGGTACATGGTTGAAGAGCTGCAATAAAAGAAGGTCCATCAGCTGCAAACCCTCTTCTTGCTTTATTAAAGATATCAAGCGTGTTATGAGCAGTTACCTGTGCTGCATAAGGGATTCTATGCGCTGCACAGATTTCAACAATATTCTTTCTCCACTGAGTTTTTCCTATACTCTTTGTGCCTTGGGGAACGGTCGTAGTATCCGCTCCATAAGGAGTTGCACCGCTTCTCTGATTGCCTGTATTCATATAACCTTCATTGTCATATACTACATACATAAACTTGTGTCTTCTCTCAAGAGCACCAGAAAGAGCCTGAAAACCTATATCATAGGTTCCACCATCACCACCAAATGCAATGATATTTACTTCATCCTTTATCTTACCCTTTTTCTTCAATGCCTTGTATGCGGTTTCAATGCCGGCAGCGACAGCTGCAGCGTTTTCAAATGTAAGATGAACCCATGGAACCCTCCATGCAGAAAATGGATAGATTGTTGAAGCAACCTCAAGACAACCTGTTGCATTTGCAATTATCACCGGTTTATCAGATGCAGAAACAATTATATTTACAATTGCTGGTATTCCACAGCCTGAACACATCCTATGACCAGGCGCAAGAGGCACAGGTCTTGAAACTATTTCCTGTAAAGTTGCCATATCACATTACCCCCTTAATCCAATATACTTCTGTTCTTCAGAATTAACTCTTCCCGAAAGAAGCTCTTCAAATACCTGCTTTATTTCGGCTTTGAAGATATCCCTTCCGCCGAGTCCAAAAATATAACTCTGAAGCAACGGTTTATTTTCAAGTTCAAAAAGCGAATTCCTTATTTCAGTGTATAGCGGTGCGTAAGAACCAAATGATATAGAACGGTCGAGCACTCCAATAACAGGAATATTCTTTAAAGCGTCTCTCATTTCTTTATAAGGGAAAGGCCTGAATAGTTTTGGTTTAATTAAGCCTACCTTTCCCCCATGAGAGCGCATTTCATCTATTGCATCCTTTGCCGTGCCTGCTGCAGATGCAAGAACAATAATCGCAGCTTCGGCATCTTCCATTCTGTATTCTTCAAAATATGGATATTTATTTCCAGTTATCTTTGAAAGCTCTTCACCAATCTCAAGATACACTTTCTTTGCATTTATCATTGCCTCTTCCTGCTGCCTCTTTATCTCAAAATAATAATCAGGAAGAGCAAGAGGTCCAATTGTGTAAGGATTTTTAACATCAAATAGATATCTATCCGGATTCCTGTCATCAACAAATTTCTTTACAACATCATCTTCTAAAATCTTTACATTCTCTACCCCGTGGCTTATTATAAATCCATCCTGCATAACCATTACAGGAAGAAGAACATCCTTATGCTCTGCAAGCCTCAAAGCAAGGAACATATTTTCATAAGATTCCTGTGCATTTTCAGAAAATATCTGTATCCATCCAATTGTTGCAGTACCCATCGTATCAGAATGATCACAATGAATATTAATTGGAGCAGATAATGCCCTATTAGCTACAGGCATTACAATTGGGAGTCTTAAGCCAGGAGTTGCAGCTACAACTTCCCACATCAATGCAAGCCCCTGCGAGGATGTAGCACACATTGCTCTTGCACCTGAGGCCGAAGCTCCTACTGCAGCAGACATTGCAGAGTGTTCAGATTCAACAGGAATTGTCTCCGTCTCGACAAGGCCATTCGCTACAAACTCTGCAAAGTATTCAACAATAGGAGTTTGCGGAGTAATTGGATATGCTGAAACCACATCTGGATTAATTTGTCTCATAGCTTCTGCAACAGCCTGGGCACCACTTAAAGGTTTTATAACACTCATATCCTCCACCTCCTACTTAGAAGAAGACTCAACAGCTTCTTCTTCTCTTATCATAGTAATGCATTTAGTTGGACATTCTTGAGCACAAATTCCACAACCTTTACAATAATCAAAATCAGTCTCAAGCCTTACTACACCCTTGTACAACCTTCCACCTTTTCCCGTAACTCCATCTTCGTTTTTTATAATAGGAATTGCCATGTCCGGGCAATATGCAACGCATATCATACAATGTATGCAATCAGTAGGGTCAAATACAGGTCTCATTGTTCTCCATGAACCGGTCTTGTATTCAAGAGAAGTTGCAGGAGGGAGATCTGCACCACGCATTAAATCATGCCAACCTTTTTTATTAGCCATTTTTTGCCTCCTCGTATCCTCTATGTAATCCCTGGATATTTTTTTCAACTTTGTCCATACCTATTCTTTCAAGAAAAGTTTCTTTTATAATTCCTTCGACAGCTTGGATTGGGACAATATCAGTTGCCTTTATAAGCGCACCTAACATAGGTACATTTGGCGCATCAATTTTAAGCAAATTAAGCGAAATACCGGTTGCATCAACAACATAGACCTTGCCTTTAAAACCGATCATTTTTCTTATTTCTTCAACAGGTTTTGTTGTGTTAACAATTAAAATTCCAGTTTCTTCGTTGAGACCGGCTGTTACCGGAACTGCACGAGTAAGTCCCATGTCAAACACCATAACAGCATCAGGATTTGTTATCGGCTCATGAGTCCTCAAAGCTTTATTGGAGATTCTTGTGTAAGACACAGTCGGGGCTCCTCTCCTTTCAGAGCCATACTCAGGAAATGCCTGTATCCATTTACCTTGTTTGAATGCAGCCTCTGCAAGCATCTGAGAGCCAGATTTGGCACCCTGTCCTGCACGACCATGCATCCTTACTTCAAAAAGTTCCTTTGTTGCTACTGTCATAAAATCCTCCTTCCTGATAAGGTCGGGAAACTCAGGCCTTTTACTAACCCGCTCCTTCCACCTTAATGCTCGTGGTTGGGCAATTTTCAGCTGCGTCCTTGTTACAGTCAAAATCTGACTCTTTAGACAAGAAAGCTGCTTTACCGTCATCATCCATCTTCCAGTTCTCCGGACAGATAGAAGCACAGACACCACAACCAATACATGAATCCTTGTCAACGTCTACTTTATATTTTGCCATTAGGCACCTCCATTATAATTTTTTACTAAAAAATTTTACCATCTTTTCGTGTTTTTTAAAAATTTTCATCCGGGCTTTTTTCAAGTAAAAACAAAAGCATCAGCGTAATTAAAATAGGATTTATAATGAACCCAAGACTGGATACTAACGGGTTGCCATTTCTTATGTAATACTGTGAAGTATAATTGCTAATAATAAAAACCCCTAAAATTGTAAAAATAAGTTTAATAAAAAGTGAACCTCCGGGCTTCTTATCTATGTTATACAAATATAGGGAAATGAAAAAGAAAGGAATTGCAAAAAGATGGACTTCTTTTAAAATCATCGTAAAATTGACAAGTCCCGGTTCCAATAATCCCGGATTATAAAAAAGCTGCGAAAGAGAAATAGATATAAAAGCAAGAATAACAGGAACAATTGAAAAAATAACCTCTCCCAGTTTGACTGGCCTTTTAAAAACCTGCAGCACAGTATTACCGATAAAAAGAACAAACATAGGGTAAAGACTTCTTGCTTTGAGCTCAAACTCAAAAGGCAACGAAAGATTATCGAAATAGAACAAGACGAGGCTAAGGCTTAAAATAATTAAAATCAGCTCTAATTTTGTTACTTTTTTCCCCTGAAATGATTGAAAGAAAAACATGGTGATAATGAAAGGAATGTAAAAGAAAAAATTTTCATACAATTTAAAAGGTAAAATCTGGTTGAATACATTAGGTAAAAGAGAGCCAAATTCAAAATAATTGAATATTAACCCCATCAAAAATAATAAATAGGAAGTTAATATAAGGACCCTGCTATTTTCGTTCTGATTAAATGCTACAATTAAAAATAAAAGAGAAAAAACAAAAAAGATTATTACTATTGATGCATAGTGAATAAAGAGAGTGTTCAAAACAATCAAGGCAATGGGAAGAACAACCGCAAGTGGAAAAAAGATTCTCGGGTTTATACGCTTCTTAATTTTTAGCTTACTTGAAAGAAGCAAAAATAGATAAAAGGCCAGGAAGATCAAAAGTAAAAGACCGCTTACATTGAAATTTTGTTTTTTATAAGGTATCTCATAATCAATGCCGTTCACCGATAAAGTATCAGGCATATTTTCATTATAAAAACTTTGCTCTTCAAGAGTTTTTAATTCTAAATTTTCGTTTTTTTCATGGCTTTTAAAATTAAACTTCACATCTAAATTCCCTGAATCACTACCTGCATTAATGAAAAAAGTATTTGACCCCTTTGTAGATGAATTCAGCGGAAAAGTTCCCAGATAAACAGGATAAAAACCGTCTGGCACAATACGAAGCATTTTAACACCACTGACAAAAGTATCTATGTTGATTGAATCGTTTTCTGACTCAAAGTGAACAGGATTATCATCAGAGTCTACAATTTTAAAGTTACTTCCATTATCAAAAAGGTTTTTATCCACAGAGATTCTGAGATTTCCATCATAATCAACAACAAAAAACATAAAAGGGTATTTTCCAAATTGAACAATTCGCGCTCCGTTAACTAATCTCTCCTCAACAAAGGTTGCTTTATTAAAAAGATTTATTGCATTAAGAGAATTCTTTAAAATTTTGCTGCTTTCTCTGAAATAATTTTCATAATAGAGGAAATCTCCAGTAGAAGTATCTCTTTGAAATTCAGGATATATCCCATAAAGTATGCATTCATTCAAAAAATTTTCAATATTTCTAACTGCTGAAAAATCACCGCTATATGCTGCAAAAATAATCTTATCTTTAAAATTAAGCCTGGCATCTCTCAAAATTTCAAAATCATTTCCTTCTATTTTTACGCCTACTATATCTCCATACATTCCAAGAGAAAGGGTTTCCTTTGTTAAGTTTTCTACAATAAGATTTTTCTTTCTTTCGTGAATGTAACTTGAAAATTTCTGAAGAGAGGTTTTCAATATGTCAAAATAATTTTGAGAAACAACCTTATGAGGTACATCCACATAAAAACCAGCGAAGTCTACACTCTCATTTTCATATTTCTTTCTTATAGCCAGAGTATTGTAAAAAGAGGAATCAATATCATAAATTTTTGCAATTTCAAATGGATTGATCCTGACTTTTTCGGGTTTAACAAACGGGTTTAAGAGAAAATATGTTACAACTTCATTGCTGTATTCAACGTGTCTTTCTGGAATTATCGTGGGACCTTTTTTCGATGAAATAGTTTTATATGTTACCTTGATTTCAGGTTCTTTTTTTTCTGTATAAGTAAGAATTTGTCCATTTTCCTCTATACCATAAAGCATCACGGACAATACCCTATCTTTTTCTTGCATATCGTATTCTGAAACATTACTATAAAAAGATTTTAAATCATTTATATCGGAAGGGTTCAGAGAGACAAAAGTGTAATAAAAAAGATTTACGCCGGCATAAAGAGGAATATTATGTGTACTTGCAAAGATTTCGTTGTCTGAAAGAGAAACAGCATCCTTAACCTTACAAAGCCCAATTGGTACGTCAGGGTATCTTGAAGTAAAGGTATCTAAAGAAATCCCCGAAATAACAAGTCCCCCAAGAGGTTGAATGACCTTTTCTGAAGCCATTACATAAGGAGGAGGGAATAAAATAATACAAATTAAGATAATGATTAAAGTGCTGAAAATCCGTTTCACAAAGATATTATAAAATATTTACCTGTTTTTAAAAGAGTTTTTCGAAAGTTTGATTTCTTTTCATTTTTTCATATTATTTAGTGTGGAGAGAAAAGGTCTGAGTGCACTTCGAATTTTATTAATTGCGCTTATTGTTTATATGTCGGGGGAATTAATATTCACTATGTATTACTATTTTAGCGCGAAGAAAGAATACCGTGACTTAACTACTAAAACATTAGAGCTAAAAGCCCAAAACGAACAAATAAAAAAAGAAATACAGTTTGCAAACACGCAGGAATTCATTGAAAAAGCTGCACGCGAAAATCTCATGCTTGCAAAAAATGGTGAAACAATTATTTATTTTAAGTGGGGCGAAGACCAGAAAAATCAACCTGAAAAAAGCCAAAATGAAAACTTTCTTAAAAAATTCCTTGATAACCTATTGAAACTTTTTCAAAAATAGATAATATATATATTCGTATGGGAAACAGTGAGTTAATCGGAAGAGTAATAAAGTTAATGCCATACGGAGCTTTCGTTAAGCTGGATGAAGGTAGGGTTGGTCTAATACATGTATCACAATTCAATGAATCTGAATTAAGCGAAAGCAAATCCCCGATTAAAGAAGGAGATAAGGTCGTGGTTAATATCATTGGAAAAGAAAAAGGAGGTAAATTGAATTTTTCTTTTATCAAGAAAATTAAAAGCGACCCGGATTCAAAAACACCTGAGTTCAGCAAGGGAGGCTTCGAACAAAAAATGAAGAGGTTCCTCAGAGAATCTCAGGACACACAGACAGATCAAAAAAAGAGAATGCAAAGACACAGAGGAATGGCGGCGTAGCCCAGTGGTTAGAGCATCCGGCTCATACCCGGAGTGTCGAGGGTTCGAATCCCCCCGCCGCCACCACGCAGGTGAAGAATCTTTAAGAAGCTTTGATAATTTCGACCTTTTAATGGTGTATTTCTTGCCAAACTTCCAATGGACTACGATTCTATCGTTCCACGCTTCAATCTTATCAATTAAAATGTGCCACAACCTACTCCTTTCCTCTCTCGTTGCATATTGATAAATTTGTTTTATTTGCTTAAGCTTTTCTACCACTTTCGAATAATCTGTCTGAATAATATTAGAGACTAATAGAGAGGCTTTTTGCTCTTTCAATTTATCAAGCTGTGCCTTTCCTTTTTCAAAAGATATATAGTCTTCTTCTATAAGCTTCACAATTCTATTCATTTTTCTTTCAATCTCTTTTACTTTATCATCATTTTTATCTTCTTTTTTAGCTATCGGTAAGCTGATTTCAAAAATTTTGTTTACATACTTTAGAAGAAGTTCCTCGAGTGGTTCTTCTCGCAAATACTGGCCGCAAGCTTTTCCGTTTAAACTGATTCTGTCGCATTGGTAATAGAAAAACGTCCCATTTCCTGTTGTTCTTGAGTGTGAACTGAGATTGTGTTTGCAATAAGGGCAGTAAATTAAGCGCGAAAACAATGAAGTTGTTTTCTTTGTTATAATTTTCATATTTCTTTTCCTCATGTCTGCAACATCCCTCCAGAGTTCCTCGGTAATGATTAGTTTTTGTTGGCCTTTATGCCACTTCCACTCATTTTCTTTTATTCTGTGTTCGTATTTGTCTCTTTTTCTAACCAAATAACCGCAGTAGAAAGGATTTGTGAGAATGCTTCTCACGTGGTAATTGGTAAAGCCAGTTTTTCTTGCAATCTCGTTCATGGAAAGACCTTGCGAACTAAGAGAAAAAATTTTCTTAACATTTTCTGCCTCTTCCGGGACGATTATCACTTCCTTACCTTCCCGTTTATATCCGTAGGGTACTGTTCCTGAGTTTACTCCGTCCTGAAGTCTCTTTAAATACGAATCTATTGATCTGTCAACATTTATTTCTCTTTCAAAGTTAGCAAAGTCAACGAGGATATTGAGCATCAATCTTCCCATAGAGGTTGTAGTGTCAAACTGCTGGGTTACGCTCACAAAAGATATGTTTTGTTTTTCAAAGAATTTCATTGTGGTGTGGAAGTCTAAAACTGATCTTGAAAGACGATCTATTTTATAAACTACTAAAACATCAAACATTCTTCTCTCTGCGGCTTGCATCATTTCTTGAAACGCAGGCCGTTCTGTATTTTTTCCTGAAAACCCACCATCCTCATAAACCTTGTACAGTTCCCAACCCTGGGACTTCACATACGCGATAAGCCTTTCCTTTTGCATGTCAAGACTTTCACCGTTCTGTGCCTGGCCTGAAGTGGAAACTCTCGTGTATATCGCCGCTTTCATAATGTTATTGTTCCTCCTATCTTAATTTTGCGATTATTATAATTTTCTCTATAATTTACCTTCTACTTGAACCTTTTAATCATGTAGGTAATTATGCCAACGATTTCGAAGTTTTTTCCTTTGATTGCCTTGTAGTCGGAGTTTGCCGGTTCAAGCCATATTTCTCCTTTTTCGTTCTTTTTCAGGCGCTTTATCGTGTAATTTTCTCCGACTCTCGCTATGACAATGTCTCCGTTATCCGCATCTTCCTGCACCTTTACTATCACGGTGTCACCCCTGTTTATTCCTGCTTCTATCATTGACATACCGCTGACCTCAAGCGCATAATCTGCTGACCTTCCTATCCTTCTGGGCAGTTTGATCAAGTCGATAATTTCCTGCTCTGAAATGAGGTTCGGGTCGCCTGCATGGACTTTACCCAGCACTGGCAGGGTCACGACATCTGAAATCGTTTCAATATATTGGAGCTTGTTCCCGTCATGCCTGTACATTATTTGAGGTTCATCTTTCGGCTTTTCTTCTTGTTCTTGCAAAATGTAGCTGTTCAATTCTTCAAAGTCTACTTCAAGCGCAGCTGCTATTTTTTTGAGTGTTTCTGCTCTGGGAGTTATTTTTCCGCTTTCGTAATTGCTGATCATTTCTCTTAGAATTCTTGCTTTATCTGCAAGTTCTCCCTGCTTTAGTCCCTTTCTTTTTCTCAATAGACTTAGTTGTTCTCCAAATGATAATTTTTCCATTGTTTCTCACCCAGATTAATAATAATTAATTTTATATTTTTTACAATAGTTTTTATACCTTTTTATATAATTTTATTTTTTACACACGAGTAAATCAGGTCTATTACATATATGGATTTATCTAATCCTACAATATTTATATACAAATATATTTAATGTATATTTATCGTTTGACAGGAAAAATAATTTTGTATATAATACGTGAGAGGTAAATGATGGAAGAACAAAACACAATAAAAACAGAACTGCAAGAGGGTTCTCACACGTGTGGGTGCTCACATCCTCTATCATATACCTCACCCAAAACTTATTCGGGCCCGAGTAAGGAACAAGTAGAAGAGTCTCTCAACAGCCTATTCATATCGGTATTGGAACGCCTTGAAAGAGAAGGAAGGCTAAAGGAACTCATGGAATCTTTAAACAAAAATAGGAGGAAGATATGAAAGAACTTGCTGTATCTTACAGCGATGAAAAAGGTCAGGAGATAAAACTGACCGGGGAAGATGTAATAAAATACATAAGCACTGATGAATCCGTTACAGAAAAGGAAGTCGTGCAGTTCCTCAACATGTGCAAGTATCTCAAACTAAATCCATTCTTAAAAGAAATCTATCTCATAAAATACAAAGGAACACCAGGGACATTTGTAGTATCTTATCAGGCACTTTTGAAGAGAGCCGAGGAGAACCCGAACTTTGACGGATACGAGACGCAGATTAAAGGAGAGGTGCCAGACCTCACCGCCACGGCAATCGTTTACAGGAAGGACAGGACGCATCCTGTAAAGGTATCCGTGAAATACGGCGAGGCGGTGAAGAAAGTAATGGATAAGACAAGCGGTAACCTGCGTCCAACGACAATGTGGGCAAACATGCCCGAGTGGATGCTTCGCAAGGTTGCTCTTGCAAGGGCGCTGAAAGAAGCTTTTCCAAGTCTTATAGGCAATGCATCAATTCAAGAATCGGAAATCGTTGACATAGACGGCTCCGATATGCGCGTCCAGGAAGAACTTGCAAAGGAAGGCGCACAGAAAGCACTGGATGATGTTTACGGAGTAAGCGAAAAGGAGGCAACAGAAAGAAAGCTTACACTCTATAAAAAACTGAAGGAGAAAAAGATAGACACCATAGCAAAGGTTAAAGAACTCTTGGGGCAGGTGCTTCCAGACGAAGATTGGTCAAACATCAAAAGAGATGTTTTTGAAAAGATGCCTCTCAATAAACTTTCAAAGGTGATGGAGTATCTTGCGGAATAAAAGGGCAGAATTATGAACGGAACGCCAGTACTTAACGAGGGCTTCACTCAGATACAAAACGAACTGCTCACGGCTCTTGCAAGGGCACAGATGCAAGGAAACATAACATCAAGGGAAAGAGCGGTTATTGATTTTATCATAAGGAACACTTACGGATATCATAAGGATTACAACAACCTGAAAACTTCATTCATAGCAAAGGAGCTTGGAACGACTGCTTGCAAGATATCGCAATTGCTCAAACGGTTGCAGGATAAAAACATTATTGTTAAAGACAAAGATGAAATTGCCTTCAATAAAGATTATGACAGCTGGAATAAAATAAAATTGCCCAATCATTTTAAAACAGGAAAGAAAACATTTCAACCAATTGAAACATTTCAACCAATTGAAATTTCAACCAATTGCAATAAAACATTTCAACCAATTGAAACAACTATTTCAACCAATTGCAATATTGACCACGAACAAAAACAATTAGAAACTGAAGGGAACGATACCCTAAATAAAAC
>Ga0209610_1000916_pt1 | contig 15331 bp, 16 predicted proteins | sample LakKivw275mmetaG_FD_184137 | JGI IMG/M metagenome (GOLD analysis project Ga0209610, IMG submission 184137) | Anoxic lake water microbial communities from Lake Kivu, Rwanda to study Microbial Dark Matter (Phase II) - Lake Kivu water 275m metaG... | ecosystem: Environmental > Aquatic > Freshwater...
ATCCTGAGTTCGGGGATCACCGCGAGCGGCAGGAACGCGAGCTGCATGAAAGGTGATTCAAGCTTGACGCCCAGGCTCTCAGCTGCGCGATGAAGCTTCTCGAGCTGAGCGGCGACGATCTCGGCGGGTTTATCTGACATCAGGCCGGCGATCGGCAGCTCCACCCGCGCCAAGATTTTTCCTCCCCTCGCCACGACCTGACCTCCCCCGACCCGTGCTATCTCGTTCACCGCCGCCGCCATGTCGCGCTCATCGGCGCCGACGACGGTTATGTTGTGCGCATCGTGGCCGACGCTCGAAGCTATGGCTCCCCTGCGGATGCCGAAACCCCGCACGAAGCCAAGCCCGATGTTGCCAGTTGCACGGTGCCTCTCCACGACCGCAACCTTCGCGATGTCACGCCTCGGATCGCCCACGACAAAGCCGCCTTCAACCCCCAAGCGCTCGACCCTGTGCTTGGTGATTATTTGCCCCTCGACCAGCCAGATCACCCGCGCCCTCGCCCGGCCTGCACCGCCCTTCACAGCAAAATCTCCGGGGAGAACTTTCCTCTTCAAATTCACAATTTTTCTGGCGAAGCTCGGATACCCGCGCGCAGGGTGTGCCGCGATGAGTTTTCCCCTTTTTGCCACAACTTTGCCGCTTGCCACCACTGCCGCGACATCGAACTTTTTGAGGTCGCCAACGATTAAAACATCCGCGATTTTCCCGGGCGAGATGCTCCCGATGTCGTCGTCCACCCCGAAGTGCTCGGCCGTGTTCAGCGTTGCCATACGAATCGCCTCGACCGGGTCAACGCCTTCCTCAATCGCTCGCCTCACGACGTTGTCCATGTGTCCCTCCATCAGGTCTTTCGGGTGCATGTCGTCGGTGGCGAGCAAGCAGTGCCTGGTGTCCAAGCCGAGTTTTAGGATTGGCTTGATCAACGCGGCCAAGCTCTTCGCCGCGGAGCCCTCTCTGATCTCTAAAGCCATGCCGAGCCTGAGCTTTTGAATCGCCTCCTCTGGTGAAGTGGACTCGTGGTCCGACCTCACGCCCGCGGCCACGTACGCCGAGAGCTCCCCGCCGAGCAGCCCGGGGGCGTGCCCTTCCACAACTTTCCGCGCCCTCAACGCCGCATCTATCTCCCCTCGCATTTTTTTGTCCCCCGCCAAGACTCCCTGATAGTTCATGACCTCCCCGAGCCCGACCACCCGCTTCCACCTCAATCCCCTCGCAATATCGTCGGGGGCTATTTCCGCACCGCTCGTCTCCAGCCCCGGGGCGGATGGGACGCACGATGGCAGGGCCACAAAAACCTTGAGCGGTAGCCGTTCGCTTTCATCGAGCATCAGCTTCACTCCGCGCATCCCCAACACGTTCGCGATTTCGTGCGGATCTATGAAGGCGCCGGTGGTGCCGCGGGGCAGCACGACCCTCGCGAACTGCGTCACGGTCAGCATCGAGCTTTCTACGTGCACGTGGGCGTCGAGCAGCCCGGGGGTCAAAAATTTGCCGCGCGCGTTTATCACGTGTGTTCTGGTGCCGACACAGCGCCCGGCATCGCCGACCAGCGCTATCCTGTTCCCCGCTATGACCACATCTGCCTTTGGTTCTATCTCAGATGTTTCGACGTTCACCAGCTTGCCGCCTTTTATCACCAAGTCGGCTGGCTTCTTACCGAGCGCAACGCACGAGAGTTCCACACGGTTCATTTTTTAGACCCCGGGTAACGGTAGCACGTTGAGCAGGAGCAGTAGATTGTAGGTGGAGTGGCATATCACCGCCCCGGCCAGCCCGGCATGTAAGTAGCAGACGCCAAACAGCAGGCCTCCTAAAAACAAGGGGAGCGTGGCTGCTAGATAAGTGCCCGGGTTCGACAGGTGAAAGAACGCAAACAGCAGCGCCGAAAGGATAATCCCGAACAGGCGGGAACGCAGGCGGCATGAAATCTCTTCTTGTAGAATCCCTCTGAAAACCCACTCTTCAAAAACCGGCACCGTGATTGCGATTACCAGGAGCGCAACGTCGGGAATCTTGGCGAAAATGTACTCTTCGCTCGAATACAGCGCCTCCGGCCCCCACAATCTTTCCATGGCTGTTGAGAGGTACCCTATCAGGTAAAAACATATGAACGTGAGCGCAAGCGAAACCGCCAACAGCTTCAACCAATCTTCGCGCTTCATCTTTCTGGCTATCCGCATCCAAAACTTGGGGCGCACCCGCTCCAGATAGTAAGGTCTTTGCACGATGAGCTTTCCGACGATGAAACCGAGGACCACCCCGGCCACCGCTATCTTAAGGATATCCAGCCACAAGAGATCACGATGTCAGTTTCCTCGCCATCTTCTCGTAACGTTCTTCAGCTGGCGCGCCTGATTTTAGCGCCCAGAGCATCTGCCCGCCTACCTGTTTTCCCTCGACCTTTCTCTCGCCCATCAACCTGAAGAGTTCGGCGCGCACTCGGTGCAACTCTGCCCCAGCCTTGGTGGAGATGTCCGCGGCGCTCATCGGCCCACCTGCTGCTTTAAGCACTTCAATGATTTTCTCCCGAACCATCGCTCATCCCAGCTTTTCCAGCACCTCAAGCGCGGATTTCATCAAACCAAGAATTTCTGAGATTTTATGCGGGTCGGTCTCCTTTCGCAGCTGTATTGCCAACTCCTGCAGTTTTTTCAGAATTATTTCTCGAACCTCGTCGCCCGCCACTGGCCGGATCGCTTCCTCCTTTCGCACCTCGGCGACCTTTTCCCCACACACCGCGCATGCTACCTTCCCCTCTTTCTCAAACAGTGGGCCGCCGCATTTGGCGCAGTGCAGCGGTAGCATTTTTCCCCCTGAAAGTAACGCCTCCGCCATCTTAGCAACTTTCTCATCCTGCATGCCAGACCCCCTAATTTTTATGATGTTCGCCCCTTAAATTAACTAGATTAGCATGCTTGCGGGTGGTAGCGATGTCGGCAGCCAAACTTCGACAGGTGGCAGAAATTATGGCGCGGGTGGCGGAAGATACGTCCGTGCCGCGAAACATCCGCAGGGCTGCGAGCGAAGCTAGAGGAGCGCTTCTCGACGAAAAAAACGATGCAATGGTGAGGGCGGCTTCGGCGGTCACTATTTTGGAAGAGATAAGCAACGACCCAAACATGCCCATCCACACGAGAACCACAATATGGAACGCCCTCAGCGTCTTGGAAACCGTACGATAGGGGAAAAGCCTTGCGGCATGAGAAAAATCTGCTATCAGCGGCTCATGGCGAGCGTTCGTTCAGTCGCAGCTAGAGGCCGGGTGGCTGGATGAAGCCAGATTTAAAACAATTCGTCAAGGCCCTGCGGGAAAAAGACATCAAAAAAGCCAGAGAAGAACTTGACGGTGCTGAACATAAGCTCGATTTAAATGATGAATTCTGGTGCGGGTATTATCTGGCGCTCCGCGGGATGGTCTCCGCCCTCGAATCCGGAGATGAGCTCACGGTCCTTTCTCGGATAATCAACGGAAAAATCCCGCGTGAAAGCATCCAACGACTCATCAGACAAACCCAAGAGAAATCTTCGCAAACTTTCAGGCAAAACGACGAACGCGGCTTTGACGCAGCTTGGGCGGACGCGCTGCAATTTTTCCAAGCAAAAGGTTGATAAAAATGATGGCGAGCGCAAAAACCCTAAATTTACCAGAGGGCAAGCGAGCCTGATACTTTCGGTGCTTCTTGAGCAAGCATCATAAAAGTGCCAAAAAATCGTTCGGCGAAGCGATTAGGTTGAGTTGACGGGTCTTTAAATAGTTTAAATATTACTTTCGGCGACCTCTCTCTCCCCGAAAATCGCTTGAATCACGATGAATGGATTAGGTGGTGGGCGTAGAAGCATGTATAAACAAGCCTACGAGGTTCCCGTCACGACTTCCAGTCCTATAACACTGGGCTGGCTCCGAAAGCTCGGGCGGAAATATGCAAAGCTCATTCAGTGGTTCCTCTCGGTTTTCGAGCGGGAGGGCTGGAACTTCCGAGGAGTGGCGCTGGACCACGCCCGGAAGATAGTGAAGGAGAAAACATATTCAACGCCGGCACGCAGGACCCCGTATAACTGTAAGGGTGCGGTCCACATGCCGCACTCGCACTACTACGATACCGCGATCATCCAAGCGATTCAGAAGTGGAACTCCTTTCTGACGTGGAAGGAAAAGATGCGCGCCCGCGGGAGGGAGCGAGGCCAGCGCTTCCCGCATATGGGCGAATGCTACGCGCCGAACTTCGATGCGACCATGTTCAGGCTCGACCTAGAAAACGGATATGTCGTGCTCGGAGCATCTTCTTGGAAGCAGAAACAGAAGATACCGATCACAATCCCTAACAAACGGCGATACCGCAAGCTCGACGCGAGCAGGATCAAATCCATCACCCTCGTCAGGCGCGGGAAGCGGTTCGCCTTCGTGCTCATCCAGGACTTGGATGGGGTTCGCCCCGATTCCGAGAGCGACCAACGCGCTCTTCTCGTGAAGGGCGTGGACTTCGGGGAGCGCCGCCTGGCAAGTGTGGTCAACCACGCGCTCGGCGGTCAACTCTCCGAAATAGGGGTTCAGAGGGTGAGAATCCACAGGGCGAGCGAGGTCAGGGCAATGGCTTACAGGGAGTTCCACATCAGGCGCAGGCTACAAAAACTCGGCAAGGGCGGACGGGTTCCAAAGCGCAAATGGAAGGAAGCGAACTTTAGGCGCGATGTGGTGCGGAAGCTGGTCGCGCGGGAGGTGGAGGACGTGAGGAGAGCCGTCTCGAGTGGGTGGCAGGTCCTCGTCGTGGTAGGCGAGGCCCGAATCCCCGTCCCGAGAAACTGTGGAGCGCTCTCCCGCCGCTTGAACGAGTTCCCGCGGGCCATGTTGCGCGGGCAGTTCACTCGCAAGCTCAGCATGGCCGGCGCAGAGGTCGTGGTGGCAAGAGAAAACGGGACGAGCCGGTGCTGTCACCGGTGCGGCGAGTCCGGCGAGCGCCCGTACACGGGACTGTTCGCCTGCACGAATCCAGCCTGCACTCTGCACGAGTATGACGCTGACCTGAACGCGGCTTGGAATTTTGTCGGAATCGGGTCAAGGCGGCTCGGTACATCCGAACAGCTGGGGGCGCTACCATGAAGCAACATGGTGAAGTGACCGCGCCCAGAAGTCCTGCCGGCAACGGCGTGCAAAGGACAACCGGAAGCCCCTCTTTGAAAAAAGGGGAGGAGGTCACTACTCTATCGTTGCGTGGCGGGCGCGCAGGTCTTCTTCTTTCTTACCAAGGGCGGTCATCAGGCCCGTTACCACAGCATCGAGGAAAATCAGCGCCGCTATCTCAAACAGCGTTCCGAGTGGGGCGACGGGGGCATACTCTCCTTTAAGCTCGCGGTGCATGAAATCGCTGGTAGTTTCTGTCTTGGTCCGGCCGGGCAATGTCACCACAAAATCCGACATCCTCGCCAATGCCGACTTGGGGTAAGATGTCACTGTGGCTAATTTAGCACCGATTTTTTTAGCTATGTTTGCCGCGCTTACGACGAGGCTGGTTTCACCGGATCCAGAAACGGCCACAAGCACATCGTCCGTGTGGAGGGCGGGTGTTGTCGTCTCGCCGATGACAAAAGTTTCCAGCCCCAAGTGCATCAAACGCATTGCAAACGCTCTCGCCACCAAGCCAGAGCGTCCGGCGCCGATCACGAAGATCCTTTTTGACTTGAGCAACGCCTGGACGAACCCATCGACCTGCTCGGCGCTGAGGTCCTTCGAAACCTCTAGCACCTCCTCTGCGATATCCCTCATGGCGCGTTGAACGTCGCGCATGCATTCCCTCGCTAAAAACTATTACCCGGGGCTTAAATCTATACCGACGCCGATTGGTATTCTCTTTTAAAACAAAAAGCCGCCGAAAAGGGCTTATACGCATCTATGAGATTGTAGCGATGGAGGCTGATTTCGCGGGGCGGGGTTAAGATGCTGTACTTTCTCGGATTCATTATGCTGATAATCGGCGGGGTAATGGTAGTTCCCGCCATAGCGTCTGTTTTTCTGAACGAAACATTTTTGATCCCATATTTCTTGGTGCCTGCCGCGGTGGCGCTGATTATAGGGATATTCCTACGGCGATTTTTCAAAAAGACTGAGTTGAGCTTGGGCAAGGCCATGGTCTTGGTCACCGCAGCTTGGCTCTTGTTCGCACTCTTCAGCACCGTGCCGTTTGTTCTTGGTACGCAAAAACTCCGTGATGGCACACCGAACCAAACACCGATGAGCCCGATTGACGGCTATTTCGAGAGCATGTCTGGCTTCACAGCAACAGGGCTAACAATGATCCCCACCACACCGGATAATCTCGCCGACCCGGCATCCTCTTTTCATATAGAAACCACGCCAAGCACCATCCTCTTCTGGCGCAGCTTGACCGAGTGGGTCGGAGGCATGGGGATAATAGTCCTTTTCTTGACCGCTCTCATCGGCATGGGCAAAGCCGCGCGAAAGATGTACGTCGCTGAGGCGCGCATCGAGAGCATAGAACCGAGTATTAGAGAGACCGCGAAGTCGCTTTGGAAAATTTATGTGCTCCTCACATTAATCGGTGTGATCGGGCTCTACTTCGCCGGGTCGACTCTTTTCGAGGCGATAAATCACAGCATGACTGGGATTGCCACCGGCGGGTTCAGCGTGCGTAACGCAAGCTTCAGCGGATACAGCGTACCCATCCTCTTGATCACAATTGGGATAATGATGGCCGGCGCTACCAGTTTCGCCCTGCATAAAAAAATCTGGGGTGGAAAATGGCGAGAACTCTTCCGCAACGTTGAGGTGCAACTCATGCTCGTGCTGATAGTGCTTGGCACGATCGCCATCGGTTTTACTATAGGTGTGACTCACGGGTTATTCCAGTCTGTTTCTGCGCTGAGCGGCACCGGATTTTCTACTATAAATTTGCAAACCGCAGCCATCGGCGATTTTCCGAAGCTGATGCTGACTGTACTCATGATAGTCGGTGGTGGGTACGGGTCCACCTCGAGCGCAATAAAACTCATACGATGCCTCATCATCCTCAAAGCTGCCCACTGGACTATAAAAAAGAGTTTCTTGCCCGAGCGCGCGATTGTGCCGATGAAGCTAGGAGGGCGCATCTACGAGGAACACGAGATGAGGGAGGTATCGACGTACGCCATGATCTACGTTTTCGTGTTGATAGGCGGGGCGCTCGCCCTCATGCTCATCGGGGCGCAAGCCGGCCAACCGCAATACACTGGCGTCAACTGTATGTTTGAGTCAGCATCGGCACAAGGCAACGTCGGGCTTTCGGTAGGCATAACTCAGGCTGCGATGCCTGTCGCCGGAAAAGTGGTTTTGACAGTTCAGATGCTTGTGGGGCGCCTCGAGATCATCCCGGTGATTGCGTTCCTTAACTTCCTATTCCTAAAGTCTATTCGGCGCCTTCCTGGCGTCTAGACGGCGGCCTGACGAAAACGCGGTATTTATCGGCGCCCTCCAGCTCCATCACTATCCGCTTCGCGATCATCTTCTCCATCGGAGGTAGGCCCTTCACCCGATTCTCCAGATCTTTGAAGCTCTTGAACGGGCCATTTTTGCGCTCCTCGATGATGGCCCACATCAGCTTCTTCCCTATGCCCGGCAGGAGCTCCAGCTGGTGAAAGCGCACCGTTATCGGCGCCGCGCGGTTGAAAAACTCCAAAAATCTGGCCGGGTCTTCATCGATCAACTTTTCAATCGCCGTTGACAACTCGGATTTCGCGGCGGCGGTGAGTTCCTCGTATCCCACCCGGTGCCTGATTCTGTCGACTTTATCGCGCTGTTCCTTGCCTATCGCCACGCGCTCGTGGGGGGTGAAAGTGGCCCCTTCCTTCGGCACAACCTCGAGCAGGGTGAAGAAAGTGTCCCCCAGCACCTGGGCTATCGGTTCCCTCAGGTGGATTGGTCTGGGATCATCTGACCGCCCTTGGGGCAGGAAATCGAGTACTATCCCCTTATCCTCATACTTTTTCATCACGGGCATCACCGCCAGCAATAGCACCAATTACTCGCGATATTTGTTTATCAATTCGAGCACTTTCTCGATGTCTTTATCTTCCAATCTCGTTCGCTCTTTCGCAAAAATGAGCTGAATATCCTCCTTCGTTTCCGGCATCAAATCTGCTAAGACAACCGCTTGATGCTCGCGCAAGTTTCCGATCTTGAGCAGGCCCTCCACAAGTTCCCTGGTTTTTTTTGCACTTAGTTTCGAAAATTTTTGCGCATAATCGTAAGTGAGCCTCTGCGCGTATCCTAGCTCTTCTTCCTTTTTCTTCTGCTTTTCAAGCACCTCGAGGGCCTCGGCTAGGGTGACGGGTTTTTCTCCAGAAACTTTCTTCCCTATCATGCTCCCACCACTTTTAGGTGTTCTGGCCTAGAAATAATCTTTTTGATTGAGCCGCCATCCCGAACATCGACTACGTAGGCGCGACCGCGTTGCTCTGCCACCACGCCGACCCTGCCCTGATACCTCGCGTGGGGTTGCCCTTTCATCGTGCTAGAATCGACGACGATCACGACTTTTGTCCCCGGTTTTATATCTTGGATGACTCTGGTCACGTATACAGCGCCGCGCTCGCGCACGTGCTTCGTGAACTTCATACGCGTCGCGCTTCTGAAGCCTTTTGAGCGATTAGTCATGAAAACCACCGTTGTCTTCTCACATTTAAAAGGAGTCCCGCCCTTTTAATCCTTCTCGGCAAAGTCCCCTTTGAAATCTTTTGGCATCTGCTTGAGCATCTTCGCGAGGGGCCCCCGTTTGATCCCCCGCCCCTTCGCCATCGATTTGATGAATTTGCGCATGAGCTCGTACTGCTTCAGCAGCTCCTTGACATCCGTTTCTGATGTGCCCGAGCCGCGCGCGATGCGTTTGACGCGCGATGCGTTGATCACCCTCGGGTCTTCCAGCTCTTGCGGAGTCATCGACTGCATGATCACCTTGAAGCGCTTCAGTTTTTCCTCGCCAACGCGCATCTGTTCGTCAGGCAGGGTCATACCGACGCCGGGGATCATCTGCATTATTTTCTTGAGCGGTCCCATCTTGCTCATCATCTCGAGCTGCTGGTACACGTCGCGGAGGGTGAGCTTGCCCGCGAGGATGGACTTCATATCGGCCGGCTTGAGCTCCTCTGCCTCTGCGGCTTCTTGGACGCGCTTGAGCAGGGTCTCGATGTCCCCCATGCCGAGCAAGCGTGCTACGAAGCGTTCGGGCACGAACGGCTCGAGGTCGTCGATGTGCTCCCCGACCCCTATGAACTTAATCGGGGCGCCCGTGGCCGCCACCGCTGAAAGGGCGCCTCCGCCCTTCGCGGTTCCATCAAGCTTTGTGACGAGGATTGAACCGACGTCTGTAGCTGCTTTGAAAGCGGCCGCCTGCTCTTTCGCCTGCTGTCCGAGCGTGCCGTCGATGACGAGCATCACCTCGTCCGGCTTTATCGATTTGGTGATCTGCTTCATCTCCTCCATCAGCGCCTCCTCGCGCCGATGCCTGCCAGCCGAGTCGACTATCACAAGGTCGGGCCGCTCGCGCTTGAAATGCTCGACGCCTTCCTTCGCCAGCTTTATCGAGTCCTTCGCCTTTGGGTCGCCGAAGACCTTCACGCCCGTTTGCTCGCCCAGCTGGCGGAGCTGCTCGTACGCGCCCGGGCGATATGTATCGGCGCAGACGACGCCGACTTTGAACCCCCGTTTCTGAAAATGAGTGGCAAGCTTCGCCACCGAGGTCGTCTTTCCGCTCCCCTGAAGCCCGACCATCAACAATGTTGTTGTCTGCCCCGGCTTGGGTTGGAAAGGAGTCGGACGTCCCATGAAAGTGGAGAGTTCTTCGTAAACTATTTTTATGGCATGTTCCTTGCGCGTCATGCCGGGCGGGAGCTTCTCTTCAAGCGCTCGCTTCTCTATTCGCTTCGTCAGCTCGAGCACCATCTGCACGTTGATGTCTGCCTGAAGCAACGCACGCTGTATGTCCCGCACGAGTTCCTTTATCGCCTGCGCATCTACGTGCTTGCTCCGCGTCAGTTTCTGGAGCGCGCCGTGCAGCGCCCTGCCCAGCTTTTCAAGCACCATGAGATACCTCAACTAGCCCTTTACCACGAAGGATTTAAAATGTGGGCAGGTCAGTGCTCTCTTTTCATGTAGACTGTCCTTATCGGGAACGGGATCACGATGCCCTCTTTCTTGTAGCGCTTGTGAAGGGCCTTTATGAACTCGTGCGTCAGCAGGAACTTGTCCACGTACTCCTTGACCCTAAGGATGACCGTGAAGTTGATACTGAAATCGCTGAACGTGTGGTACCTAATGAACGGGTCGAACCCAGGCATCTCCCCCTCAACCCTCTTTATTGCCTCTCTTCCGACCTCTATGGTGACCCTCTCGACCTTCTCGAGGTCGCTGTTGTAGCTTACCCCGACTTGGACGAGACATGCCGTCTCCTTGTCAGGCAAGTAAAAGTTTGTGATGCGTGCGCCCGCGAGTTTGGTATTTGGGATGATTATTATGTTGTTCGGGAGTTCCCGTATCCTTGTGCTGCGCCATCCGACATCCACCACATAACCCTTCTGTCCAGATTCCAGCTCGATGTAGTCGCCAATTCTCACCGGCCGGTCGGTCATTATGTACAGCCCGGAGAAAAACTGTGAGAGGGTCTCCTGAAGGGCGAACGCTATCGCGATCCCTGCGATTCCGAGTCCGGCTACAAGGGCCGTCACGTCTATCCCGAGTGAGCGCAGAATCAGCACCAGCGCAATGAAGTAGATTAAAAACTTGGATATCTTCGACAAAAGCGGCACCAAGCTCTTCAGGTTGGGGCGTGTCAACCCGTAATATATTAAGATGCCCTTTATCGCCCTGCCTATCGCCAGCGTCGCTATCAGTATAATCACCACCGAGAAAACGGTGGGCAAGTACTGAGTGACTTGGGCTGGTACGAAATCCGCCAAGCCTAGCGCGAAATTAACCCCTGCCAGCAGGAATATCACGACTATTGGCGTCTTTACCGCATCTATTATTATCTCATCGACCTTCGTCTTCGTCTTCTTCGCCAGCCCGGTGAGGTATACGTTTAAGAATATCCTCAACGCGTATCCTGCGATCACGAACCCGATGAACACGAGTATCGGCAAAAGCAGCCGCCAGATATCCTGTATCATCACCATTACTCCAAATATACAGGGCATCAAATTACTTAAAACGCTTGCAGTCTGATTCTGCGCTGGTTTTACGGCATAACATTACGTGGATGTAATCGCTCTTGGTGGCCCGACCAAGCCGATAAGATAGAAGCAACCTTTCGTCACGAAAATTTTGCCCCGTAACAGCTTCGCAACCGCTCGAAGTAGGCTATTTAAAACACCAAGGCAAATTTCTTTTGGTTATAATGTTTTCAACTGGGAAAGACGTCCAACAGCTTGTGAAGTCAAAAATTAAAGGTTACAAGTTTCTCGTTGTTTCAAACAGGGAGCCATATATCCATATGCACACTCCCGATGGAGTAAAGATTAAAACTCCGGCTGGCGGTTTAACCGCGGCCCTAGATCCCCTCATGCAGGCGTGCGGCGGCACATGGGTGGCGGGCGGCAGCGGGGACGCGGATCGAGAGAATGTTGACATGCACAACCGTTGCAAGGTTCCCCCAAAAAATCCCAAATATGTGCTGAAAAGAGTGTGGATGTCAAAGGAAGAAGTGGACAGGTACTACTTCGGTTTTGCCAATCAAACGCTTTGGCCACTCTGTCACAACGTTTTTCAAAAGCCAGTCTTCGACAAATTATTCTGGGATGGCTACAAACACTCGAACAAATTATTCGCCGATGCTGTCAAGGAAGAAATCACGGGTGCGGAGAAAGCCTTCATCTGGTTTCACGATTACCACTTGGCACTATTGCCCAAAATGGTCAGAAATAACGCCCGAAAGAAAAGGCTGGTGCTCACCCACTTCTGGCACATCCCTTGGCCAACTTGGAACAAATTCATGCTTTTACCGTGGGGCAAAGAGTTGCTCGAGGGGATGCTCGCAAACGACCTCATCGGTTTTCACCTACACGGTTACTGTGTAAACTTTTTAGCGAGCGTTGAGAAAACACTCAAAGCCAAAGTCGACTATGAGGCGGCAACTGTAAAATACAACGGGCGCACTATTTGGGTGCGGCACTTCCCTATAAGCGTGGATTTCAACGCGATCGACAAGCGGGCCAAAAAACCCGACGTGAGGCGGGAGATAAAACATGTCCGAGCCCCCCAATACATCCCGTACAAACACATCGGCGTCGGCGTTGACCGGATCGACTACACAAAGGGGATCATCGAGAGGTTCCGAGCCATAGATAAATTTTTGGAGAAATACCCAGAGTACCAGAACAAATTCGTGTTTGTGGAAGCGGGGGCGCCGAGCCGTACCCGCATCCCGGCCTACATGGAGCTGAATGAAGAGATTTCCAAAACTGCTGACGAAATCAACTGGAAGTATCTGAGGGGTTATTGGAAACCGATTATTTACATCCAGGAGAAACTCCCCCCAGATAGGCTCTTTGCGCTATACAGAACTGCAGACGTGTGCATAGTGAGCCCGATTCAGGATGGAATGAATCTAGTCGCTAAAGAGTTCATCGCCGCGAATGTCGATTGTACCGGTGCGTTAATACTGAGCAAGTTTGCTGGTGCGACTGAAGAGTTGAAAGACGCAATAGTTGTTAATCCATACGATGTAGAGAGGTTTGCCGACGCGATAAAAAACGCCCTAGAGATGTCGCCAAAAGAAAAGCGAAGAAAGATGAAAAAATTGAGGAAAAATGTCAGAGAAAATAACATCTTCAAATGGTTGGCAGATTTCATCTGCGAGGCCGCTAAACTCACATCGTGATTGGATGGAGTACCTCTACGACAGCTGGGGAGAGGTGCAGAAAGCTTTGGCCCCGGGTGGGTTGCTGCTTTTTGATTACGACGGCACCCTCACGCCCATTGTTGAAAAACCAGAATTCGCCCTTCTGTCTGAAGACATGCGGGATTTGCTAACGCGGGCGTCGCAGGACTATATTTTGGGAATCATAAGCGGGAGGCCACTTGAAGAAGTTAAAAAATTGGTGAAATTGAAAGGCATTTACTACTCCGGAAATCACGGTTTCGAAGTAGAAGGGCCAGCGGTAAAACTTGTGAAACGAGAGGCCGAACAAGTGCGCCCTATCTTGGGAAAAATATGCGATGAACTGAAGGACAAGCTGAACCGAGTTGAAGGTGCAATCGTTGAAGATAAAGGGCTAACCGCGAGCGTTCATTACAGGTTGGTGGCCCCAAAAGATTTCGAGAAATTAAAGAAAACGTTTGAACATGCAGTTAAACCCTATGTCGATTCAGGAAACGTCAAAATCACGCACGGCAAGAAAGTTTTCGAGATAAGACCGAACGTGGAGTGGGACAAGGGAAAGGCGGTGTTATGGTTGATCGACATCATCAAACCGCCGAAAGATATCCCGCCTGTTTACGTGGGGGATGACAGAACCGATGAAGACGCATTTTTAGCTCTAAAAAACAAAAACGCGATAACAATCCTGGTTTCGGACGAGGCCAAACATTCAAATGCGAGCTATTTTGTAAAGGATGTTGATGAAGTTAAAACGCTTCTTGAAAAACTAATAAACTTGCCCACACAAAAGTAAAGCGGGAGAACGATGAAAGCATTGATTCTAGCGGGAGGATTTGCTAAAAGGCTCGGCCCCATCGGGGGACAGCTGCCGAAGGCGATGTTGGTTGTAGAGGGCGACACAATTTTAAACCATTTAATCAAAAAACTTGAGCGAGAGGGAATCACGCCGGTCATCTCGACGAATAAAAAATTTGAAAGTTTCTTCAAGGGATATAAAAATGTCATCGTTGAGCCCACAGCTGCTGAGGAGGAGAAATTCGGGGCGGTATCGGCGATCAACTACGCTATCAAACAGCTGGGCATAGATGATGACCTTCTGGTTATCTGCGTTGACAACTACTTTTCGTCCGATTTCAGGGGTTTCTTGTCCAACTACGCCGGTGAACCACTCATTGGAGCCTATTACGTCGGTAAACAGCCTGACATGCAACCGGAGGAAATGGCAACCATGAGGTTTGAGGGTAGCGAGGGGTATCCACCCCCAAAGGAAAGCTTTCTAATAACCGATTTCAAAGAAAAGGTAAAACCACCCATCAGCGAGTATGTTTCAACCGGTGTATACATCGTCCCAAAGCGCGTCTTCCCAATTCTGGATGAATTTTGCAGAACACAAAAACGGGATGCTCCCGGATTTTTCATCCAGCATTTGATCGAGCGCGATGAGAAGGTCAAGGGTTACCTCTTCAGCGGCGAATGGTACGATCTCTCTCACAAGAGTTACCTTCAGGCCTTCCGCGATGCGAGGCTCGTGAAAAGCGATGACCGCTACATCGTTTGCGATAAACCACTGGGCAAAAACTTGGTGCTGTCTATCACCATCTTGCACGCGGGCAAGCAGACTACTGGCCACTCCCACCCGGTTGGCGAGGTTTACTTTTTCGTGGAAGGGGAGGGGGAGATCGAACTCGGCGGGAAACGGCGAAAGGTGAAGAGTAAAGATGTCGTGCCCATCGCGCCAAACGAATCTCACCGCGTCTACAACACCTCCGATAAGGATCTCGTTTTCGTGTGTGTGTTCGAGAAATACGGGGAAAGGGGCTAAGTTTGGAGAAAATCAAGTTCGAGAAATTTATTCAAGAGGCCAAGTTGCGAAGCCCCCTCAATGGTTTCCGACAGACTACCCAACGGATTGAAGTCAGAAAAGACCCTTTAACCGGGAGGCAATGCAGGATAAACATCGAGCGGGCGAAGAGGCCGAAACAGACTCGGACCAAAATGGCTGAGTTTGACGAACTAATCGATAGTTCTAAGGCAAAGTGTTTCTTCTGCCCCAAAAACATTGAAAAAACAACACCGATGTTCACAGAGGGCCTCCCCAATAGGATTTGGGTTGGCAAAGCGTGCCTGTTTCCGAACTTGTTTCCATTCGGGAAGTATCATGCGGTGGGGGTCTTTTCCGGAAACCATCGCCTTGGGCTGAATCAGTTCACACCAAAGTTGCTCGAGGACTGCTTCAAAGCGTGCTTGAGATATTTTGGGCTAATCCGCGCGAAGCACCCTGAAATCAGATACTGGCACATCAACTGGAACCACATGCCCCCCGGCGCTGCGAGCATTATCCATCCGCATGCGCAGATATTTGCCGATTCTGGGCCAACGCCGTACCTGCGAGAATTAATCGAGAGAAGCAAGGCATACCACGATAACAACGGCGGCAATTATTGGTCAGACCTCGCGAGGGCTGAGAA
>Ga0209610_1000917_pt1 | contig 15325 bp, 15 predicted proteins | sample LakKivw275mmetaG_FD_184137 | JGI IMG/M metagenome (GOLD analysis project Ga0209610, IMG submission 184137) | Anoxic lake water microbial communities from Lake Kivu, Rwanda to study Microbial Dark Matter (Phase II) - Lake Kivu water 275m metaG... | ecosystem: Environmental > Aquatic > Freshwater...
ATGCTTGCGCCAGGAGAGCGGGGTGAACGCGGTTTCGAACTTGATATGCGCTTCGAGGTCGGTAATCCCCAGTGACGCCAACCGACGGAAGACGTGCTGGCGTGCTTCGTCGCGCAGGCTGCCCCAATCCTGCTCTCCGTTTTCGCTCAAATGGCCGACAGGGACGATGGCGATTAGGGTGTCCTGTCCGCGCGGGGCCATGGAGGGATCGAGCCGCGCCGGGGCATGGACGTAAAGGCTCGGGTTAGCGGGCAGGTCGAGGTCACGGATGATGCTCTCGAAGTTCTCGCGATAGTCGTCGGCGAGGAAGAGCGTATGCGGGCCGAGAGTCTCGTACCTTTTGTCCACACCCCAGAAGAAACTGATGACCGAGCAGGAGAAACGCTTGCGGGCTAACGAGGCAGCAAGCTTTTCATCGGGGAGTAAATCGTGGTAAACGTACGGCAGGTCGGCGTTGGCAAGGATGGCGTCCGCCGCGAGCCGCTGGCCATCCGCAAAGATGACGCCGCGCGCGTGCGCCGCGTTCACGTCAATTTGCCCAACGGCCGTATCGAAGACAAACTCCACACCCGCTTCGCGCGCCAGTTCCACGAGCGCTTCGACGACCCGATACATGCCGCCTTTGGGGTACCAGACGCCGTGCGCCAATTCGGTGTAAGGCATCATCGAGAAAGTGGCGGGCGCTTCGAAGGGACTCAACCCCATGTATACATCCTGGAAGGTGAAAGCAGCCTTGAGGCGCGGATCATCGAAGTAAGCTGACATGTTGCCGTAGTGGTTGACAAGCGGCTTGAGTTGGTAAAGGAGCGGCAGGTTGTCGAGGGTGAAGAACTCGGAGGCCTTGCGGAAATCGCGTTTGACGAGTTTCTCCATGCCCAGTTGATAGTGACGATGTCCCTCCTCCAGGTAGCGCAAGAGAGCCTGGAAACTTCCCCGCTCGAACGTTTCGAGCTGCTCCTCCAAGGACTTCATGTCCGAAGTCAGCGCGAGCTGGCTGCCGTCGTCGAAGACGAGATGGTAGGTAGGATCAACCCGCTGAAGCTCCAGCATTTCGCGCACGGATGTTCCAAGAGCGCGAAACTCAGCTTCATACAATAAAGGCATAACAAAAAGAGTGGGGCCCGTATCGAAATAATGCCCATCGCGGCTGAGGCGGTCACAACGGCCTCCCGGGCGGGAATTCTTTTCGACGATGGTCACTTGCAGCCCATGCCGGGCAAGGTGGGTCGCGGCGGCGATCCCGCCGATACCTGCGCCAATAACGATTACAGATTTTGCTTTCATAATTATTCCACTGAATGTTCACGCACTGGCGCAGATCGGTATATGGCGGGTGAATCGTGACGAAAGACAAGCGACGTAAATATTGCTCCGCCCGCCCGCGTGATAGCACCCAGTCCTTTGCGCTCCGGATAAACGGCGCGCAGCAAATACCCTTCCCGCTCGATCGAGTCGAGCACGCCAGAGAACCGTTCAACATAAACATAGCCCGCCAGCCGGCAACGCAGGTTCTGGACCCGATCGAGGTATCGCTTGCCCGCGTTGAAATACGAGCGCGCCAGCTCCACTCTGCTCCGCACCCAGGCGCGATACGCATTGCTCTTTATATCCTGCGGCGTGATGTGATTCGCATCCAGCACCTCGCGCGGGATGTTGTAGTATCCAGCTTGAACATCGTCGAAGGTATCGCGCAGCATGTGCGTGACGTGCGCGGCGCTCACCGCAAGATAGCGAGTTTCGTTGTGAGGCGAGTAGCTGCAGCGACCAATAAAATAATGCATGGCCTCCGTCACCGCACTCGCCAGCCAGCGCGTGTACGCGTTCAACTCGGACTGGGAAACCACGCGGCCGCGGCGTTCAGCATCGAAAGCCATCACTGCCATCATGTTGCGGAGGTAGGACTGCAAGCCGCTGTTCTTTTCCTCGTCGCTTTGAACCAACTCGACCAGTATCTTTTCTTCGGGATTGACGTCGCGCGGCGTCTGGCCGCGATAGCAGGTTTCAAGGATGGATTGCTGCCGGCCGAGGAAAGCGCTTCGTTCGGACCTCGTGCCTGCTTCCGCGTCGAGGACATCGTCCACCTAGCGGAAGTATGCGTAGGCGCGGTAGGCGTCTGCCATCCGGTCGCGGTCCGCTAGGAAACGGATCGTGTAATAGGTCTGTTGGCTGGCAGCTTTGGTGATGGAGGCAGCAAGCTGCAAATTGGGGTTAGCGTTTTTCATCACGTACATTTACGCAGGAAAACCACTTTGGTTTTCTTGTTCCACCCCCTTCGGTTTCTGAAATGGAGGATCACAGGGAAACAATTCTACTAGAGCTTACGCAGTTCAGGCTGGTTGAGGGGTGCAGCCCCGAATCCTTTTCAACCGCACAACTTCTATATTGCCTGCCCCTTGAACTGACTCAAGTAAAGGTTGTGGTAGAAACCACGCTTGTCGAGCAGTTGCTGGTGCGTGCCCTGCTCCACGATCTCGCCATTGTTGATGACCACTACATTGTCCGCGTCGCGGATGGTGCTCAGGCGGTGGGCGATGACGGAGGATGTGCGCCCCTCCATCAGCCGCAGCAGCGCCTTCTGGATGCGCGCCTCGGTGCGCGTGTCCACGCTGGAGGTGGCCTCGTCGAGGATGAGGATCGCCGGGTCGGCCAGGATGGCGCGAGCAATCGCCAGCATCTGGCGCTGCCCCTGACTCAGGTTGCTGGCGCGTTCGGTTAGCACCGTCTGATAACCTTGCGGCAACTGCCGGATGAAATGGTCGGCGTCGGCTAGTTCGGCGGCGTGGATGACTTCCTCGTCAGTGGCATCCAGCCGCCCGTAGCGGATGTTTTCCATGACCGTATCGGCGAACAGGAAGGTGTCCTGCAGCACTACGCCGAGCTTGCGGCGCAGGTCGGACTTGCAAACTTGGCGAATGTCGCGGCCGTCCACGCTGATATTCCCGCCCTGGATCTCGTAGAACCGTCCGAGCAGGTTGACGACGGTGGTCTTCCCCGCCCCGGTCGGGCCGACCAGCGCGACGGTCTGGCCCGCTTTCGCTTCCAGCGTCATGTGCTTGATGATCGGCACGCCCGGCAGGTAACCGAAGTCCACGTTTTCGAAGCGGACACGTCCCTCGATCTGGTCGAACGGGATGGCATTCGCTTCATCCCGGACCTCGGGACCGGTGTCAATGATCTCGAAGACGCGTTCCGCCCTGGCCAGTGCAGCCTGGATGGAGTTGTACATGTTGGCGATCTGGCGCAGCGGATTGATGAAGTTCTGGCCGTAACTGATGAACGTGGCGATGATCCCCACACTGACCAGTCCCCGCAGGGCGAGGTAGCCGCCCAGCCCGGCCAGCACGATGACGAAGAAGTTGCCCAGCACGTTGGTCAGCGGCATGAGCAGCAGGGCATAGGAATTGGCATAGACCCCCACATTATAGACCGCCTGGTTGTGCTTGCGGAAGTTCTCCACCGCCGATTCATTGCGCCGGAAGGCCATCACTACTTTCCCGCCACTGATCGATTCCTCCATCGCGCTGTTGAGCAGCCCCAACTGTTTTTGCAATTCCCGGAAGCCTTTGCGGGTGTACCTGGCGACGAACTCGGTGAACCAGAACATGATCGGAACAACGATGAGGGTGGCGAGCGCCAGCCAGGCGTTCAGCACGAACATGGCGACCAGGATGCCGCCCATCGAAAGGACGCTGGCGATGAGCGCGGTCACGTTCTGCGAGACGGCCTGGTTGATGGCGTCAATGTCGTTGGTCAGGCGGCTCATCAGTTCGCTCGCAGGATTCCGGTCGAAGAAACTGAGCGAGAGGGTTTGCAGGTGCTCGAACAGGTCGCGGCGCAACTGCTTGAGCGCCCGCTGCGAGACGTTTGCCATTACCCAGTTCGAGATGGCCTGGAATACGTTGTTGAACACGTAAACGGCCAGCATCAGCAGGGCGATGCGCGCCAGCCCGGCCGCATCCTTGCCGCCGATGAACTTATCAATGGCGCACCCCATCATGTACGGGCCGGCCAGTCCGAGCAAAGTGTAGATCAGAACGAAGACCAGCGTCATGACCAGCGCCCACTGGAAGGGCTTGAGATACGGCAGCAGGCGAACCAGCGCCCGGCGCGGGTCGCGAGCCTTCTCGATCTTACCCACCTGGGCCGGCCGGCGCGGCATGAATCTGGCGCGTACTTCACTGCGGAAGCGTTCTTCTGGAGGCATTTTCAGTAACTCCGGTGACCGTAGTGGCGACTTCCCTGGCCTAGCCCGCCACCTGTGCCCCGTTCGGGCCGCGAGCCCGCCGGGGCGAGACGGCCTGCGTCAGGTGCAGGCAGAGCAGGCAGTCGCTTGCTTCAACCATGAACGGCTGAAGCCGTCACTACGATGCTAATCCTCGTGGAACCCGTCTCCCAACTGAGAGTCGTAGATTTCCTGATAGATCTTGCTGCTCTTCAACAACTCGGCATGCGTGCCCTCGGCGGCGATCCGGCCCTGGTCAATGACCACGATCTTGTCGGCATTCAGCACGGTGCTGATACGCTGGGCCACTAAGAAGGTGGTGCTTTTGTGGTGCAGCACCTGCAGGGCGGATTGGATCTTCGTCTCGGTCTCCACATCCACTGACACCACCGTCCTGGACGGCGTGACCCTGACCGCCGAAGCCGGGCAGACGGTTGCCATCCTCGGCGCGACCGGCGCGGGCAAAACCAGCCTGGTCAACCTGGTGCCGCGCTTCTATGATCCTGCCTCGGGGAAAGGATGAGCGCCAGGCGGCTGTCGGTGCTGATCATCATGATGATGCTGCCGATCATCAGGAGCGGGGCACGCGTCCCGATGCGCAGCGAAACCTGCACCAGCCGCTGGACGGCGGTCGTATCGCTGGAAAGGCGCACCATCAATTTACCGGTGGTGAATTCGTCGTAATTTCCATAGGAAAATTTCTGGATCTTGAGGAACAGCGCCTCGCGCAGGTCGCGCGCCACGCCCTCCCCCACCTGCACCGACAGGATGTTGTTGCCAACGGCAATCAGCGTGCTCACCACAGAGATGCCGAGCATCAGGATCGAGGTCTGGGTGACTACAGTCATATTCTTGGCGTTGATGCCCTGATCAATGATGCGCTCAACCAGGCGTGGGATGGAGAGGTCGAGGAAGACCAGTGAGGTCAATAGCACCAGAGCGACGACCGAGCGCCTCCAGTAAGGTTTGACGTAGCGGAGGAGTTTTTGCATGTGTTTCATAACAGCAATTGCTTTCGTCTGAAAAGATGATTTCTGACGAATTTACTCGGCGCAAAATGCTTCTTTTAGAAGGACCAGCCCGGCCATGATGGCTTGCAAATCATCCGGCTGGAACGCGGAGAGCTTGGTCTTCATCCATTGGCGCGCCTGGCCGAAGATTTCGTCCAACAGCGCCGAGCCATCTTGAGTCAATTCCAACCGGACATAGCGCCGGTCGTCCGCGCTTTGTGTGCGGCTGACCAGTCCCTTGTTGACCAGCGCCTCCACGGCCTGGCTGATGGCCGGGCGGCTGATGCGGCCTACATCTGCCAATTCGCTGACAGAATGCGCGCCCCGGCGGATGTGGCGCAGGATGTGGAACTGCTCCACCGTGATGTCGAACTCCTGCGTGGCCGCTGACCGGACGCGTGAGCGGACGGTGTTCCACACTGGCGGGACGGTTTCCCAAAACCGGTCAATGGTCTGCTGGAGGATGTCATCGGATGGGGTAGGCATGAGTGTCTCCTTCGGAAAACGATTAAGAATACTAATAGTTAAGTTACGAAATCATTTTACCCGAGAGGCCGGAGCCTGTCAATGGCACTTGTGAAGAATTTGCAGGGATGGTCAGCCACCAGGCGAATTCCTATCCATAGCCGTTTTTGCTTCTTGCGAATGGGAGGTGAGTCCGAGAATCGAAATCCGCCTTTATCGGCGGATTTTTGGATGCCTCCAAGGGTGCAGTTCACAGATGGCGGGTTTTTATAATCGCTGCAAGGATTTACCAACCGCCTCGACAGTCTGTCCAATGATCGCTTCGCTGTGAACCGTGGACAGGAATCCTGCCTCAAATTGTGAAGGGGCCAGATAGACACCATTCTTCAGCATGTTCTGGAAAAATTTTCCAAAGCGGGATGTATCTGCTCTTTTGACGGATGACCAGTCCTTGGGTTTCACCTCGCTAAAGAAGGTTGTAAACATCGTCCCGACCCGCGTCTGGCGTACTGGCACGCCGGCCTTTTTCGCCTCTGATGCGATCCCCGTTTCCAGCGCGGCTGCAGCGTTTTCCAGTTTCTGCCAGATTCCCGGTGTTTTAAGTAGGCTCAGCGTGACAATACCCGCGCTCATCGCCAGCGGATTCCCTGCCAGCGTTCCGGCTTGATACATCGGGCCAGCCGGCGCGACCATTTGCATGATCTCCCGTTTGCCGCCGTATGCGCCGACGGGCAGTCCCCCGCCAATCACTTTGCCGAGCGTGGTCAGGTCCGGCTGAATATTATAAAGCGCCTGCGCGCCGTTCAGGTGGACGCGGAAGCCGGTCATCACCTCATCAAAGATGAGTAATGCGCCGTGTTCGGAGGTCAATTTGCGCAGACCGGGCAAGAATCCTTCCATCGGTGGAATGACGCCCATGTTGCCCGCTACCGGCTCAACGATGATGGCGGCAATCTGGTCGGGAAATTGCTTGAATAATTTTTCAACCGAGTCAAGATCGTTGTAACGTGCCACAAGCGTATCTGCCACCGTGGCGGCTGGCACGCCGGGCGAATCGGGCAGGTCAAGCGTGGCAATGCCTGAACCAGCCTGGACCAGAAGCAGATCAGCGTGTCCGTGATAACAGCCTTCGAATTTGATGATCTTGTCGCGCTTGGTGTACGCGCGGGCAAGACGCAGGGCGGTCATGGTTGCTTCGGTGCCGGAATTAACGAAACGGATCATTTCGATGTTGGGCATGAATTCCATGATGAGCTTTGCCAAATCCACTTCCAGCGGGCTGGGCGCGCCGTAGGATGTGCCTCTGGCAGCGGCCTGCTGGACCGCAGCAACTACGTCAGGATGGGAATGGCCGAGGATGAGCGGCCCCCACGAAAGGACGTAGTCAATATACCGGTTGCCATCCACATCGAAGAGATACGGACCTTCGCCGCGCTCGATAAAGAGCGGCTGCCCGCCGACAGAGCGAAAGGCGCGCACGGGCGAATCCACGCCACCAGGAATGAGTGTTTTCGCTTGTTGGAAAAGTGAGGTGGACTTTTGGATATTCATGATGTCTCCAAGGAAAAATGGCAGGAGTTATTGAATAGCTGGAGCAGGAGAAAGAACATTGCTTTCTACTTGCATGTCCGCTAATATCTTTTGAATGGCTAATTCGCCAGAATGAATACAGTCGGGGATGCCGATGCCGCGGTATCCGTTGCCTGCCAGTGCGAGGCAGGGATGGCACTCCAGCGCGGTGTTGATGCTTTTGAGCAGGTCGGGGTGACCGAGGTTGTACTGCGGCATGGCTTTCTCCCACATGAAGACGCGGGAAAGAGTCGGTTCTGCGCGGATGTTAAGGGTGAGCGCCAGTTCTTCGCGCGCGAGGGCAAGTAGGTCGGTTGCATTCCAGGGAATATCCTGCCCAGTTCGCCCGATAAAGACGCGGATGAGAGCATAACCATTGGGCGCGCGGTGGGGGAACTTGGTGGAAGTCCATGTACATGCCAGGGCGCGGCGTCCTTCGCGGCGAGGAATAACATACCCGTATCCATCCAACGGACGGACCAAGTCAACCTGACGATAGGCAAGAGAGACGGTGGCGGTCGAGGAGTAGGGAATAGCCGATAAATTTGCAGCCAACTTCGGGTCGAGGGCCGAAACAATTCCGGCCGCGGCAAAGGCCGGGGCAGCGATGACGATCCCGTCGGCAGTCAACACCTCGCCTGTATCAAGTTCTACATTCCAGATTCCATGTGTCAGGTCGCGGGTGACAAAGACGGCGCGGGTATTCAGGCGAAGGGTCGCACCGTTTATGGTGAGATGTTCGACAAGTTTTTCGACAACTTCTGCCAGGCCGGTGGTGGGGGTCAGGAATGCAGAACGGGAGCCAGGCGTGGTGGGCATCTTCTTGCGCATTTCTAGCGCTCCGCGGGCGAGTGAGCCGTATGTAAGTTCGAGGTCTCGCAGATAAGGGAAAGTGCTGGAAAGGCTGAGGGCATCTCCGTCGCCAGCGTAGATGCCGGACATGAGCGGCTCGATGAGGTTCTCGTACGCCTCGCGCCCCAGGCGTCGGGAGACGAACGCGCCGAGGCTTTCATCGCCATTGGGGAAGCGTGGCGGGAGCAGGAAATCGAGCCCTATGCGTACCTTGCCGGGCCAGGAGATGAGCCGTGAGTGCAAAATAGAGGGGATATTCGATGGGATCATCATTGCCAGCCCCTCCGGCAGCGGGTGCAGGCGACCGTCATGCAGAACATAGGTGTTCTTCTGGCGCGGGTTCGTACCGTGCAGCCTCTCGCCAAGGCCTAGTTCCTTACACAGCGCCACGCCCCAGGGTTTCGTGGCAAGAAAGGTGTCTGGGCCGCCCTCGACAACGAAACCATCGACGCGGTCTGTGAGGATTTTCCCGCCCCAGCGCGAGCTGGCTTCGAGAAGGGTGATTTCGGAATATTGCAAATTGCGGGTTGCGTAGTAGGCGGCCGATAAACCGGCGATGCCGCCGCCAATGACAATGATCCGATTCACAGGGTTAAAAATCCTTTTCACTGTCGGAACTGCTCGGTAAATGACAGTTGCTCTCGATGGCCTGGTAAGTTTCTAGCAATGACAGCATGATCTGGTCAGAAAAAGCATGGAACTTATGAAGCATCTCCTGCCAGGCTGCACCGGTTGGAATTTTGGATTCGCGATACACGCTGATCAACGCTTCAAGAAGCGAATTGCGGAAGAATAGAAAGGCGCGTGTGGCCTCCACGTAGTTGAGATTGCAACGGCGACCACGAGAGGCATACTCATACCCCAACGAGCGTGCCTCGGCAATGGCATCTTGTCCATCGGATGCAATGTAGTTCACCAGACTCTGCACCAGGACTCTCCCGCTTTGCCGGTACTGGAGGCGCGCTTCTTCACCGAGTTTCTGATACCAGGGTTCAATTTCCAAGTGCCCTTCACTAATTTGAAAGCGCACCTGTCTCAGCGCATGCTGGATGATAATCTCTGGCCTGGTAGCGTTTGATTGGCTGGCAGTCAGTGCCCACAGTTCGATCTCTCCGCGACGATAGCGGCGATGTTTTCCCTCCGTTCGATGGACAGGGATGCGACCCTCGTCCGACCATCTGCGCACCGTGCCAGGATGCACGCCGAGAAGATCGGCCACTTGTGTGAGAGTAAGCCACTCGTTAATGTTGTCGCTCATTTGCTTTTATCCGGAACATTCCTGAATAAATGGTTTGCATGGAATTCTAATCGAGGAGGATAAGCGGAAAATGAATGCGGAGAATGAATTGCAGCGGGGTATACATGTTGGTCTCTAGAGATGCGGCGCGGGCCATTTTTTGATGACATCTGCCAATGGCGGCTGGATTTTACGTGCAGCGGCCCAGAACGGGAACCAGCCCAGTTCGGCACGAGCAGCCTGATCTTTGAGTTCGGTAGAGCCCCAGATGAAGGTCGCACCGAGAACGCCAATGAAAACGGAGAGCCAATCGTTGGAGATGAAGAACGAACCAATAATAACGAGGACGCCCAGCCCCATCATGTAGGGCCACCAAAGATAGCCAAGCCGCCGCTCGGCCTGAATGACGAGCGGAAAGCCCATCCCGATGACAAGCAGGGCAAGAATACCGGTGAGGAGTCCAAAGTAATACATAGGAATCAGCGGTTGGCAGTTTTCTTGAGCAGGTCTATCACGGTTGCGGATGGATATTTTGCCATGATCTTTACGTGGCGCGGGTTGCGTGGATTGGCCGGAGCATGCCCTTTTTGGATGCGGCGTTGCTGACGGGTAAATTCGAGTGCATCCCAAAGCAGTGTGATTCCCAGGATTCCGAGGATGGCGGACATTGTCCGATTGATGGTGGACAGTGAAAGGAACTCGCAGGTAATACCCAGACTAATGAAAATCACCGTTGGCAACCAGATGGTTGGCGAGATGAACTCGATCTTTCGCACAGCAACATGGCCGAACCAAATGCCGAGAAAAGCAGTGAGAGCAGCAGCGAGACCGAGAGTGTTGAATTCCATGTTTACTTGTCTATCCTGTATTCATGCACCATCTCGACAACGGCTCTCACCTTTTCAACGGGTGTGTTCTGTAGGATGCCGTGGCCGAGGTTGAAGATGTGACCGGGCCGACCCGCGGCGCGGCTCAAGATATCGTGGACGTGTTTTCTGAGTTCAGGGAGGGGGGCAAAGAGCGCGGCTGGGTCGAGGTTGCCCTGCACAGCGAGGTCGTGACCGATGACTTGCCAGCCTTTATCGAGCGGGATGCGCCAGTCGAGGCCGATGACCGAACCGCCAGCCTCTTTCATCAGCGGCAGCAGCGTGGCAGTGTTCGTCCCAAAATGGATGACGGGCACGCCCGTCGCTTCGGCGTTTTTCAGCACTTGCTGTGAATAGGGCAGCACGAAGGCGGCGTAATCCGCCGGGCTGAGTGCGCCGACCCAAGAATCGAAAACCTGCACTGCCTGCGCGCCGGCGCGGATCTGCGCCAGCAGGAAATCGGTCAGCACGCCAGAGAGCTTCGTCATCAGCGCGTGCCAGGTCTGCGGGTCAGAGTACATCATCATTTTGGTTCTAAGGAATTCGCGTGATGAGCCACCTTCGATGATGTATGAGGCTACCGTGAACGGCGCGCCGCAGAATCCGATGAGTGGTATATCTTTCAATTCGTTGCGTAAAATCTTGATGGCAGCCATCACATAGCCCAGGTCGGCCTCGGGGTTCACCGACCGCAGGTTTCGAACATCCTCTATCGTGCGTACCAGATTTTGCAGGACAGGCCCCTCGCCCCTGGCAAATTCCAGTCCCACTCCTAGGGAAATGGCAAGCAGGAGGATATCCGCAAAGAGAATCGCTGCATCCACGCCCAAAGCGCGTACTGGCTGAAGCGTCACCTCGGCGGCGAGTTCAGGGCGCTGGCAAATCTCGATAAGCGAGCATTTCTCGCGGATGGCGCGGTATTCGGGCAGGTAGCGCCCCGCCTGGCGCATGAACCAGACTGGAGTAGCATCGGTGGGGAGGCGGCGGCAGGCGGCGAGGAAGCGGGGTTCAGACATCAGATGCCAGATTCGAACGGCCGGTTTGGGGCAGCCTGCGCGACTAGCACACACGCCGGGTCGCTTTCCAGGTAATCGCCCGTCATACCATACGCGCGGCCGCGCTGGCCGCCGCAGACATCACGATACTGACAGCTGCCGCAGACGCCTTTCAAACGGGAGTAATCGCGTAGATCGGTGAACAATGGCGAGTGGCGGTAGATTTCAATAACATCATCGGCGCGGACGTCCCCGGCGGTCAACGGCAAGAAGCCCGAGGGCTGGATTTCTCCGATGTGCGAGATGAATAAAAACCCATTTCCGTCGTTGACGCCTCTAGTCGGGCGGTTCAGGCCGTCGGCATATTGGAAGCCTGCTCCCTGGAACGTGACGGGTCTGCCGGCCGCCTCGACGCGCTTGCGTTCAATGGCAACTCGGCGGTACATCGGCGCGGCGGTGGCTTTGATGTCGAAGGGAGCAGTTTGCGAGAGTTCATAGAGCCAGTGGAAGACTGCCTCGTGTTGTTCAGCGGAAATCATCTGCCCGGCCATAGCGCGTCCGGTGGGGACAAGGAAAAAGACCGACCACTGCACCGCGCCGACTTCCCGAATGAAAGGTACCATTTCGTGCAAAATGTCCACGTTGTGTTTTGCGACGGTGGTATTGACCTGCACGCTCAAGCCGGCCGATTGGGCGCAATGGAGGATATCCATTGTCCGCTGCCACGAGCCGGGGACCTTACGAAACTCGTCATGGACCTCGGGCCGGGGCGCGTCGAGCGAGAGCGCCACGCGGCGGATGCCGGCGGCGCGGGCTTTGTTGAGCCGTTCGCTGGTTGGCAGGGCGGTGGCGGTGGGCGTGAGGGAGCAGCGCAGGCCTTTGTCGTTGGCATGGGCGATGAGTTCGAACAGGTCGGGTCTCATCATCGGGTCGCCGCCGGTGAAGATCAGGATAGGGTTGTTGCCAAAGTCCGCCAGCCGGTCTATCAATGCCAGGGCTTCTTTGGGGGATAGTTCACGCGGGTCGCGTGTATGTTGAGCGTCGGCGCGGCAGTGGATGCAGGCGTAAGCGCAGGCGCGCGTCACTTCCCAGGCGATGGTGAAGGGCGCGAGATCGAAATCGGCGTGCACCATGCGTTCATTGTTGGCCTGCCGTTCAGCAGCAGCGCGTTCCGATAAACTTGTTGCGGTCATTGAAATCCTCTCGATTTCTTCGCAGCACACATGGAGTACATAGTTCACTCCTTATGCGCTCAGTGAGTTAATTCTTTAGCCAGCGAGCGGCTTCCAAGGCATGATAGGTGATGATCAGGTCTGCACCAGCGCGTTTCATGCCGGTCAGGGTTTCGAGCGTTACTTTGGCCTCGTCAATCCAGCCGTTGGCGGCCGCGGCCTTGACCATCGCATACTCGCCGCTGACGTTGTATGCCGCCAGCGGCAGTTCGGGGAAAGCCTCCTTCACATCCCGGATGACATCGAGGTACGCCAGCGCCGGTTTGACCATCAACATATCCACCCCTTCGGCTACATCCAAGGCGGCCTCGCGCAGGGCTTCGCGGTGATTGGCCGGATCCATCTGATGGGACTTGCGGTCGCCGAATTTAGGCGCGCCCTCGGCGGCTTCGCGGAATGGCCCGTAGTAGGACGAAGCGTACTTCACTGCATACGACAAGATCGGCGTGTTCTCGTATCCATGGCTATCCAGCGCGGCGCGGATGGCGAATACCATCCCATCCATCATGCCGCTCGGGGCAACGATATCCGCGCCGCTCTCGGCGTGCGAGACGGCAACTTTAGCGAGAATATCGAGCGTGGGGTCGTTAAGTACGTAGCCTTCGGGCAGGTTCTTACTCGGACGGCTCTTCACCCCGTCCTGAACGTTCAGGAGACCGCAATGCCCGTGGTCGGTGTATTCGCACAGGCAGACATCAGTCACGACGACCATTTCGGGGATTTCTTTCTTGATTGCGCGAATCGCCTGTTGGACAATGCCATCTTTCGCGAAATTCTCCAATCCAATCGGATCCTTTGCTGCCGGGATGCCGAACAGGATTACGGACGGGATCCCGAACCCGAATGCTGCAACTGCTTCGTGAACCGCCTCGTCCACCGATAACTGAAATATGCCTGGCATGGAGCGGATTTCCGTTCGACCTGTGCCGTGTCGCACGAACAAGGGGTAGATGAAATCACGGGCGTTGAGTTCCGTCTCGCGCACCATTGAACGCAGGGTAGGGGTGGCGCGCAGGCGGCGAGGGCGAATTGATTGGGGATTGATATTGGTGGATTGCGGATTGCCCGCAGCATGTTGGATCAGGAAGTTCATGACATCTCCGAATGAAATCTGCCGAGGGCGGCAACGAGGCCTTCAGTGGTGTATTCCTCCGCTACGATGTTCACAGGTATTCCTTCTTCCCGCGCTGTTGCAGCGGTGATTGGCCCAATGCAGGCAACTCTAGGTCTGGCAGGAAGGGCGATGGGATCGAGACCATGAGAGCGGGTGATGGCGCAAAAGTTGCCCACAGTGGATGGACTGGTGAAGGTGACCCAATCCACCCCCGCCCTGAGCGCTGTCAGCCCTTGTGCGTCAGGCTGCGCGGGCAGAGTGTGATAGATTGCGATTTCATGGGCTTCGCCGCCGGCCGCCATGATTGCCTCGGGCAGAGCCTTGCGAGCGATCTCAGCACGGGGCAGAAGTACCCTGCGTCCGTGCAGGTCGCCGAGGCCAGGCAGAATGGCTTCGGCAATGTATTCTTTAGGGACGAAATCGGGCGGTATACCGCGTCGCTGCAATGCTCCGGCGGTTTTTGGACCGATGGCGGCCACCCTCGTTCTAACAGCCCCAGTTTCTTTCCCGAAGAGGGTTGTGGATCTCGATAAGAATATTTCGACAGCATTGACCGAGGTGAACACCAGCCAGTCGTAGCAGTCCAATTGGGCGATAGCGCGGTCGAGCGCGGTCAGATCCTCCAGCGGGCGGATCTCGATGACCGGGAAAAAGACCGGCTTGAAGCCGGCCTCGATCAACGCGGTGGCGAGGGAATCGGCTTGCAAGCGGGGACGGGTAATAAGTACTTTCATAAGGTATTCAACAATCAATTTTCAGTGAACCGTTGCAGAATATCGTCGGCGCCCTGTGCGATGGCTTCTTGCGCCAGCCTGCTGCCAAGTTCAAGCGGATCACCGCCATGGCCAGAAACCCTGACCCTCTGCTTCCCATCCGGCGAAGCTACCAATCCAATCAAAGAGATGACTGACGATTGATGATTGTTTGCCGACCCAAAGGCGGCGACTGGAAAAGCACATCCGCCTCCCAATTCAGACAAAAACTGGCGTTCGGCGGTCACGGCAACGCGTGTGGGGGCATCTTCCAAACCGGACAGCAGCGAGAGTGTTTCATCATCATCGGCTTGGCACTGTACGGCCAAGGCACCCTGTCCGGGTGCGGGTAGCATGATTTCGAGCGGCAGCCATTCAGTCACGTGGGCATCCAGACCGAGACGGGTGACGCCGGCTCCGGCAAGGATGATCGCGTCATACTGACCATCCAACGCTTTTTGAAGACGTGTATCCACATTGCCGCGCAGGGATCGAATGATCAGGTCCGGACGGGCGGCAAGGGCTTGGGCGGCGCGGCGCAGGCTCGAGGTCCCAACAGATGCACCAACCGGCAGGGTGGCAAGAGTGTATCCGCGTTTCGAGATCAGGGCATCGCGCGCCTCGGCGCGGGCGGGGATGCAGCCCACGGTCAAGCCGGGGGAATTTTCGATGGGCAAATCCTTGAGCGAGTGGACGGCGCAATGCACCGCGTTGGAGATCAATTCACTTTCAAGTTCCTGGGTGAATAAACCTTTGCCTCCGATTTCGGGAAGGGGTTTATCCATAATTTTGTCGCCCTGCGTGGAAATGATTTTTCCCTCGCAAATCAGGCCAGGATGGACTTTCTGCAGAGCGGCAATGACCCACTGGGTCTGCCAACGGGCGAGGACGGAGGGGCGGGAAGCAAAGATCAGGGACATGGCATCGGGTGACGAGTTAGGGAGATGGATAGTCAATGGCTGAAGGGATTGAACAGGAGTTGCCGGAGAAGCCGTATATCCTGCTTTCGCA
>Ga0209610_1000918_pt1 | contig 15313 bp, 18 predicted proteins | sample LakKivw275mmetaG_FD_184137 | JGI IMG/M metagenome (GOLD analysis project Ga0209610, IMG submission 184137) | Anoxic lake water microbial communities from Lake Kivu, Rwanda to study Microbial Dark Matter (Phase II) - Lake Kivu water 275m metaG... | ecosystem: Environmental > Aquatic > Freshwater...
GGAATCGGATCTCCAGAGGGCGCCAGCCAGGCGCAACCAGACCCGCTCTTTATCCTGATGGGGTTGCCTTTCACCTTTGCACCCGCCATCGCGGCCTTTGTGGTTAGGAAGTGGGTCACTCGCGAGGGCTTTGCCGATGCCGGGCTCAGGCTGCACCTGCGAAAGGGTTGGCCGTACTATCTGTATGCGTTCCTGTTTCCCATCATCGTCCTCCCGATTGCGGTGGCATTGCGGGCTGTGGTGAAAACAGCCCAGCCCGATCTGAGTGTTCTGTCGCTTGAGTCTGTTCTGCCCATGCTGGTGATGGCGCTGGTGATGACTCTGTTCTACTTCGGCGAAGAGTTTGGCTGGCGAGGATACCTGCAGCTTCGCCTGGCGCCTGAACGGCCGCTGGTGGCCGCAGCATTGACGGGCTTGATCTGGGGTGTGTGGCATTATCCCATGATCCTGTTGGGGTTTCTGGGATCTGGGAACATGCTGGGGCTGCTGATCCACCCCGTCAACTCGGTGTTCATCTCCATCTTCTATGGTTGGCTTCAGGCGAGGAGTCGAAGCGTCTGGCCTGTTTGTCTGGCTCATGCCGTTGAAGACAGCATCATCAGCGGCACGCTGGGTTTGCTGATGGCAGATGTACCCCTGATGTTGGCGTGGGGTGGGTACGGCATGGCGGGATTTGCGGTCTTGAGCCTGCTGGTGATCACCCTTGGTCGTTTCGGGAGAGAGCTGCAACAGTCCAAGGAGGTGTCTGGATGAGCCGGATCATAGTTGGCACAGTAGCCTTGTTGTTCCTCCTGGCCGGGGGGACGTGGGTACTCGGTAGGAGAGCCAAGGCAGAACTGGCGGCGAAATACCCCCCGCCCGGCCAGGCGGCCAGGATCGAGACCCTGGGCGACATCCCCTTGGTGGTGCTCTCGGCGCCGGATCAGTTTGCGGATCTGGAGAAACGCCTATCCGCCGAGGACGCGGGGCAGATCCGGGCGGTGACGGAAGAGTTGCAGGCCGAGCTGGCCGCGTTGTCACCCAACGGGAGGCGGGTGATCGTGAGGGATAGCGGTCACTACATCCAAGTCGAGCAGCCTGAGGCAGTAATAGACGCCATCCGCCAGGTGGTCGAGGCGGCGCGGCGTTGAGAGGATCGGCTGCTGGAGTCGTTACCTCAACCACATTTTGTAACTGCTCACAACCCCGCCTGTGATTCCCCCGCCGGCTCGACGAGTCTGCGGGGGTGTTTTTTGACCTGCATTGGACAAAAAAGGGAGGTGGGTATATAATAGAAATTGTGTCATATGGCACGACTATAGTTGTGCCATTTGGCACAACTATAGTTAGGTCGCAATGTTAAGGAGGAACCAATGAATACAACCACAAAGCGAGTCCTCTTCTGGACTCCGAGGGTTCTGGGCATTCTTTTCGCCATCTTCGTGAGTATGTTCGCTTTAGACGTATTCAATCAAGGTTACGGCTTTTGGCAAACAATTCTTGCACTGTTACTCAACCTAGTCCCAATGTACCTCGTTGTCATCGCGTTAGTCATTGCATGGCGGTGGGAGTCGGTTGGAGCGATTCTGTTCATCGCTTTGGCAGTGCTCTATGTGGTCTGGGCTTGGGCACGCTTTCCTTTAGTCGCCTACTTGTCCATTTCCGGCCCCTTGATCTTGATAGGTGTTCTTTTTCTGTTCAACTGGATATACAGAGCACAGCTGCGAACGCGGTAGTTGCAGCCTAATAACGGCAGGCAACTGATGGCGCTTCGCGCCGCCGCTGAACCGCGAGACGTTCGGCGGCGGGTCAGAGGCGCCCGAAGAACGCTGGCTAAGGCAAGGTGATTGACAGAGGCGGCAGTCGAGCATGATCGAAATTGTCTGGGAGTTCATCGTAAAGGAGGAGGCCCAAGGCCAGTTTGAGTTGGCGTACGGCCCAGGCGGCGCGTGGAGCAAGCTGTTCGCACGGTGCCCGGGCTTCCGAGGCACCACCCTGCTGCGCGACACGAAGAATCCGCGGCGGTATCTGAGCATTGACTTATGGGACACAGAGGCCGAGCGGGAGCAGATGCTGGCCGAACGCAAAGCCGAGTACTCTGACCTGGAGGCCGCCTTTGATGAATGGACCGAGTCCAGGACTGAGGTGGGTATCTTCACCGTGCTGGCCGAGGCGACGGTGCGCCCCCGTGTCAGAGCAAGGCACACTAAAGCTGGAGAGGCCAGTCGTCGGACCCTATCGCTTTTGCTTTTACTTTTACTCTTACGACTGCGGTGAGCCGCGACACATGCACGTGGATCGAGAGAATAAGAGCGCGAAATTCTGGCTTGACCCTGTTGTCTCGCTCGCCGAAAACCACGGCTACAGCCGCAAAGAATTGCGCGATGTTGAGCGAATTGCAAGTGAGAATCTGGAGACATTAAGAAATGAATGGGACACCTTCTGCAGTGGTAGCATTCACGCTGCCTAGAGTAGTCAATGTTACAATTGATGATGATACTCTATCCGTAGACTTGGAAGATGGTCGCACTGTCTCGGTACCCATCGGATGGTATCCGCGCCTGGCGCATGGAACACCTGCCGAGCGCGCCAATTTTCAAATCAGTGGCGCGGGCTACGGTATCCACTGGCCCGAACTGGATGAGGATATTGGTGTCGAGGGGCTGGTGCTGGGCAAAAGGTCTACCGAAGGTCCTGCCTCGTTCGCGCGATGGTTACAGAGGCGGAAGCAACTCTATCTCCAAGCCGCCACCTAACCAGCGTTGCAGCCGACCGCCTTCGGCGCGGATATGTGCACACATGGCCATGCCATTGCTGACTACCAAACTCTACATTCCCCCCACAACTAACCCAAGCTTTCGTTCCCCCGCCTGCTCAGCGAGCCTGCGGGGGTGTTTTTTGACGGCCTGATTGGACATGACAAGCAAGTTGTGCTAGAATTCCCTTCCAATACTCGACATTCACTACAGGGAGGCTACTATGGCTAAGATCAAACAACTACCCAGACGACAGAGAATCCGCAAGGCGTTGCTATTCGTTTCGCTCTTGTTCTTCCCTGTCACGCTTTACTATTTCTCTCCGGTCATGATCCTGGAGAGCGCCTCGCAGGGCATCGTCAACGCCAGCTTCATCGTTTTTAGCCTGATGTTCGTTGCCGCCCTGTTCGTGGGTCGGCTGTGGTGCGGCTGGGCCTGCCCGGCGGGTGGGCTACAGGAGTTCGGCTCGCCCATCAACGACAAGCCGACCCGAGGCGGCAAATTCGACTGGATCAAGTGGGCCATCTGGATCCCCTGGATTGGGCTCATCGCCGTCCTGGCCATCCAGGCCGGCGGTTATCACACCGTGGACCCATTCCATAACTTCGTGGGCGGTGTGACCCTGGCGCAGCCAGTGGAGCCCGGCGCTCCCCCCTGGTATATGATCTACTATATCATCATCCTGCTCTTCCTGGGCCTGGCGGTGGCCTTTGGCCGCAGGGCAGGCTGCCACTACATTTGCTGGATGGCTCCCTTCATGATCATCGGGCGGCGGATCCGCAACCTCTTCAGGTGGCCGGCTCTACGTATCAAGGTAGATGCGGACAAATGCACGGATTGCCTGACCTGCACCAGGGAGTGCCCCATGAGCCTGGATGTCCACGCTATGGTGCGCAAAGGCTCCATGGAAAACAACGAGTGCATCTTGTGTGGGACGTGCATAGACGTTTGCCCGCAACACGTGAAGCGCTATTCTTTTAGTGCAGGGAAGTAGATACCCTCAGGGAACTGTTTTGGCGCTGGCATCGTCATATTATCTAGACATCGTTAGATTCCGACCAAGGCTACTGAGCAGCGAACGTGGCCGCCAAACAGCACGACAACGAATTGAGAAGCAAACGAATTCCCACGGTTTTGTGTTCGTTTCTTCTGGGCGCACTGCTCGCCGGCTGTGCACCAGGCATGGGCAAATCTGCCGAACCCACACCAACACCAGAGATCGTCAGTTCGTTACGGCCACTCGTCGAAGAAATGGCCAGTGTGTGGGGCGTCTCGGTCGAAGAAGCCTATGAGCGACTCCGTGCCGAGGACCCCATCGGGACGCTACAGGCGGAACTGGCAGAACGCGAGGCAGAAACGTTTGCAGGATTGTGGATAGAGAATGAGCCCTATTATCGCGTCATCGTAGCGTTCACTCAGGATGGAGAGAAGACCCTTGAGCCATACCTCAAGAATCGGACGATTCCCGGACTTGAGGTACGGACGGCCCGGACCTCTCTGGCCAAGCTGGAGATGATCCAGGCCCAGACCAGGCGCGAGCTGGACAAGCTGGATTTTGAGGTGGACGTCTTTCTTTCTGTGCAGGACAACTGCGTCGAGGTGCATGTGTCCGATCGGGCGTGGTTTGAGAGCGAGCTGCGCCGGGTAGGCGCGCAGTTGCCAGATGGGGTAGAGCTGGTCGTGGTCGAAGGCAACTCGACGGCCAGGGACAAGGACCTGCTGCTGACCCCGCCCGTGCCCGGCATCGCCTTTCCGCGCCAAAAGCCGGCCGAGGGATTCAGGGAGTATATGATGGCCGAGTTGGTCGGCACACTGCGGTTAGAGGGGGCCTGCCTGTACGTGCAGTCGCTTGGCGGTGAGAGCTTGCTGCCCATCTGGCCGCCTGAGTTCACGCTCCGCGTCGAGGGAGATCAAGTGCTGGTGATCGACGGAGAGGGGCAGGTGGCCGCCCGTGCAGGGGAAGAGGTGTACATGAGTGGCGGCTACGTCGGCGTCACCGACGAGTGGGTGTTGCAGCAGATCCCGGTTGCCTGCCAGGGGGGATACTTTGTCGTCGGCAACGAGGTGCGTCCCAACCTGCGGTACGACTCGGACCTCTTTGCGCTGGACGTGGTCTCGGACACGGCGCGCACAGTGCTGTTCCTGCGCTACGAGCCGGCCCTCGACGAACAGGTGACAGAGGCCGTAGCGATCTCTGGCAAGCTGGTCGCGTATGACTATCGCCGCTGCCTGCACCTGCAAACCGACTGGGGGCCGGGCGAGGCCATGCTGCTCTGGCCGGCCGATTGGTCGGCGCGTGTTGATGGCGAGACGATCGTCGTTTTGGATGGGACGGGCCAGGTCGTGGCCCGGATGGGCGACGAGGTGCGCCTGCGCGGGCGGGCCATCCCGCACGATGCGGACGTTGCGGTCTACCGGCAACTGATCGCCGAACTGCCCGGCGACTGCGTCGGTGCGTCATGGCTCGTTGATGGGGGCGAATGAGCGCCGTTGGCGCCCAGTTAAATAGACGAGACGACTTCATCCCAGCGGGTGGGATACGTTGCCCACCCGTTTTTGTATTGAGTTTGCACTTTTGAGCCTAAGATGATAAAATATCAGCGGAGGAAACGGTAATGATCATTCGCCCTGCCGAATTGGCTGACCTGAAAGCTTGCTTGGAGATAGACCACTCCTACGTGACCGATCACGTTTGGCAGATGGAGGAGAGCGATAGAAGTGGCGAGGTCACTGTGATCTTCCGCACGGCCAAACTGCCACGCTCCATGCGGGTCAAGTACCCCAAGGATTATGACAACTTGTTGCAGAGCTGGCAGCGGGGTGAATGTTTCCTGGTGGCTGAAGAGGACGGCCAGGTCTTTGGCTATCTGGACCTGTCGGTGCAAGCCTGGCATCTTACGGGTTGGGTAGACCATTTGGCTATCGCCAAGGACTATCGTCGCCAGGGCATCGGTTCAACTCTGGTTAAGAAAGCCGTGCTATGGGCCCGCCGGCATGGTCTCAGAAGACTGATGCTGGAGATCCAGACCAAGAACTACCCAGCCATCTGCTTCTGCCAAAAGAATGGCTTTGCCTTCTGCGGCTTCAACGATCGCTATTACACTAACCAAGACATCGCTCTGTTCTTTGCTCGTAGTATCTAGCTTGGCTGGTGGATTGGTAAAGTCGTAAACTGGAGAACGTATGGAAATTTCTCTTGATTTAGCCGCCATACTGGCCTTCGCCAACCTGATCCTATCCTCAGCCATTGTCATCATTGCTTTCTCCTTACTGGTTTACATCCTGACCCACAACCTGCGCAGCGCGGTGGCCCGTTCGTTCTGCGCCCTCATCGCCTTCGTCACTGTCGTCTACATAGGTGATGTCGCGCTCTCCGAAATCGAGACCCTGGAGGAAGCCATTCCCTGGCTGCGTTTTCAGTGGTTGGGCATCGCCTTTGTTCCGGCTGCCTACCTCCATTTCTCCAATACCCTTCTCAGAACCACTAACCTGACTGCACCCTGGCGACGCTGGGCTGTCCGCGCCAGTTATCTCATTAGCGCAATCCTTTTCGGATTGGCCGTATCCACTGACCTCCTGGTTCACGACGGACAACACCAGCCCCAGATATCCCACCTGGCCGCCGGCCCGCTCTTCTGGGTATTCGCTCTCTACTTCTTGCTCACCGTGGTCTGGGGAGCCCTGAACATTCGACGTGCCCGTCAACGTTGTCTCACCTCCACTTCCAGGCGGCGCATGACCTACCTGGGTATGACCTTCGCCGCTCCGGGCCTGGGCGTCTTCCCTTATCTCGTGGTGGCCAGCATGCCCTCCCCTCTCGTGTCGGGGATCGTCTTGCTTCTCTCCCTGGTGGGCAATGTCGGCGTGGCCCTGATGATCGTGGTCATGGCCTACAGCGTGGCCTACTTCGGCGTTCTCACCCCCGATCGCGTGATCAAGCATAGCCTCATCCACTACCTCCTCCGAGGGCCTTTCGTGGCCACCTGTGTCATCATCGCCATGCTGATCATCCCCCAGGAGGAGCGCATCCTGGGGCTGCCCCGCGACACGGTGCTGATCTTCGTCCTGGTTGGCCTGATCGTTTTGCTGCAGATCGCCATCAATCTGGCCAAGCCCTTCATTGACCGCCTGATCTACCGCCAGGATCGCGAGGAGATCACCTGGATCCAGGAATTAGATAAACGGCTGCTGACCACCACCGACTTAAAACAGTTTCTGGAGAACGTGCTGGCCGCGCTCTGCGAACTGCTGCGCATTCAGCGAGGCTTCGTGGCCGTGATGGACGGCGGAGAGCCCCGGGTGGAAGCCTTTTGCGGCCCGCACCTGAGCGGGGGAGCAGAGGAGCGGGGAAGCGGGGGAGAATTCACCTCTGCACCTCCGCACCCTAGCACCCTTGCTCAGTTAGCCCAGTCCCCCTCCAACGCCTGTCCTGGAAGGAACGGGGAGTTGGATAACAGCGATTTCGTCGTTCGCGACGGCTACTGGCTGTTGCCCCTGCGGACAGGGGACCGAGAATCCACACTGGGGGTTTTGGGAGTGGACGCGCGCTGCTCCGAGCCAAACCTTACCGAGGACGACCTGGAGGTGGCCCGCGTGTTGATAGCCCAGGCCGAGCTAGCCCTGGAGGATCAACGCCTGCAGCAAGGCGTGTTCACTGCCCTGCGGCGCATTATCCCCCGCATCGAACGTATCCAGCGCTGGCGAGGAACGGTTCGATACGTTGGCTCACCAGGATTGCAGAGCATCGAGGAGGGTCCCCTCTACGGCCCCGATTTCCAGCAATGGGTCTGGGGTGCGCTGAGCCACTACTGGGGCGGCCCCAAGTTGACCGATAGCCCCCTCCTTAAGCTCAGAGTAGTGCAGCGAGCTCTGGAGGAGCAAGGAGGCAACCCGGCCAGGGCTTTGCGCGCCGTCCTCGGTCGGGCCATCGAAACCCTCAGACCTGAGGGCGAGCGGCGCATGACCACCGCCGAGTGGATATTGTACAATATCCTGGAACTGAAGTTCATCCAGGGCTTGAAGGTCAGGGACATCGCCATGCGCCTGGCCATCAGCGAATCGGACCTTTACCGCAAACAGCGCGTAGCTATCGAGGAGGTTGCCAAGACCATAGCCGACATGGAGAGCTTGGAGGTTAAAGGTTAGAGGTTGGAGATTAGAGATTGGAAGTTGGCGGTTGGCGGTTGGAGGCCAACATCCAACTTCCAACATCCAACCTCCAGAAAGGGGGCGGTTGGGGAAGAACTCACAGAGCGTTGCAGCGCTAATGGCATAGAGACATGTAGAGACTGGAGATAAGTTCTTAACTTCAAGGAGAAGGACATCATGAATCGAGAACAGGAGCTGTGCAGAGGACTTGGAGAGGCGCCCGTAGAAGAGGAATACTGGCAAGCACTCTTGCGTGAGGGAGAAAGGCCCACCAGCGACTTGAAAGCTGTCGAGGAGGAGGATATCTGGCGCGGACTTGGCATAGAGCCGGCATTAGAGGGGGGGCTGGATGAGAGGGGATGGACTCCAGGAGGAAGCATCCCCCACCTGGAGAACGCAAGTCGCCTGGAACGCGCCTGGCAACTGGCCCAGGCAAGCTTCGACAAGGGAGAAACCTTGAATCTGGAGGTCGCAGGTTACAACCGTGGTGGCCTGTTGGTCCAACTAGACGGATTGCGAGGCTTCGTACCAGCCTCCCAGTTGGTGGATTCACCCAACCATCTGGAATATGAAGAAAGGGACGCTGAGCTGGCCGGCCGAGTGGGCCATGCCATTGCGCTAAAGATCATAGATCTGGACAAGGACCGCGACCGGCTTATCCTGTCCGAACGAGAGGCCATATCCAACGAGGAGCGAGAAGCAAGATTGCTGGCTCAATTGTGCGCGGGCGACATCAGACGGGGTCGGGTCAGCAACCTGTGCTCCTTCGGGGCCTTCGTAGACCTGGGAGGAGTGGAAGGGCTGATTCACATCTCTGAAATGTCCTGGGGACGGGTGGGGCATCCCGGCGACGTCCTTCAGACCGGCGACGAAGTCGAGGTCTACGTGATCAACGTCAATCGAGAACAGAAGAAGGTCGGTCTCAGCCTGAAGAGACTGCAGCCAGACCCCTGGACGACGGTGGAGGAACGTTACCAGGCCGGCCAACTGATAGAAGGCACCGTCACGAATGTGGTCAGCTTCGGAGCCTTTGTCCGCGTTGAGGATGGGCTGGAAGGCCTGATCCACATCTCGGAGTTGGCTGAGGGGAATTTCCTTCATCCTCGCAATGTAATCAACGAGGGCGACGTGGTCACTGCCCAGATCTTGAACATAGACAGTGTTAACCACCGTCTGGGACTCAGCCTACGACAGGTTGGTAAATCCGTAAACTCGTAAAATCGTAGATTCGTAAAATCGTAGATACGAATCCCGAATGTCCGAATTCCGAGTCTACGAGTCTGGCAACCATGGCCCACAAACAAGCTAAGAAGGAGCCCTTCTGGAAACAACTGAATACGAACCTCCAGCCGTTCCAACGGGAGATCTTGAGTCTGCTGGTGCTGGCCCTGGCAGTGATCACCCTTCTCGGCCTTTTCTCGGTGACCTCTGGCGCACTGAGCGACTGGTGGACCGGGTTGCTACGATGCATCTTCGGCTGGGGCGCCTACGCCGTGGCTCTGGGTCTGATGGTGGCCGCTCTGACGATGCTGCTCAGCAACCTGGGTCAGAAGCCGAGAATTAGCTGGAGAACAATCATCGGCCTGGAGGTACTCTTCATCGCTGGCCTGGCGCTCGTTCACCTGCTGTCCTTCAGCCAAGACCCCTGGCAGTTGGCCGAAAGCGGTAGAGGCGGAGGCTTTGTCGGTTGGGCCCTCTCCAGTCTGCTCATCGCTGCCCTGGGATGGCCCATCGCCCTCCTGATCCTCCTGGCGATCCTTAGCCTGGGGCTGGCTATGACCGTAGATCCCGCCAGGATCAAGGTTCAGGTGAGAGTCAAAGCCGTCGTGGACGGCGTGCTGGCCCTTTACCAGCGCCTCACCCTTCGGACTGAGCCCCCGCGCCGATGGCCCTCCGGGCCGGGGCCTCAGGGCGAAGCTTCCACCACCGCGCTGGCTCCGCCATCGCCGGAAGATGTCGAGCAACCAACAGAGATCATGGTCGCTGAGCCAGAACCAGAAACTGCTGTTTCGGCCGCCCAGCCGCAGCGCCAGGTCAAGCCTGAGAAGAGAGAGAGACCTCGGTCTGCCAGGAGGCGAAGAGTGAGTTTGCCGCCCTTCGATCTCCTCAATTCACCTTCCACCCAGGCCTTCAGCCAAGAGGAGACGCAACGTCGGGCCAGGATCATCGAGCAGACGCTGGCTAGCTTCGGGGTGCCGGCAAAGGTAGTTGAGATCAGCCAGGGACCGGCGGTCACCCAGTTTGGCGTCAAGCCCGGATACATAGAGACCGCCGGGGCAGGCGACGACGTGCACCGGAGGAAAGTTCGGGTTAGCAAGATCACTGCCCTGGCCAATGACCTGGCTTTGGCCCTGGCCGCTTCTCCCATTCGTATCGAGGCTCCTGTGCCTGGTCGCTCCATTGTCGGCATCGAGGTGCCCAATGAAGACGTCTCCCTGGTCTCTCTGCGAGAGGTCATGGAATCCAGGGAATTTCGTCAGTTGGACTCCGACCTCAAAATCGCCCTGGGGCGGGGTGTTGCCGGCCAGGCGGTGGTTGCGGGCCTGGCTGCCATGCCTCACCTCCTCATCGCCGGGGCAACTGGCTCGGGCAAGTCCGTCTGCATCAACGCCATCACCACCTGTCTGGTCTTCAACAACCCTCCTGAGGATTTGCGCCTGGTGATGATAGACCCCAAGAGGGTGGAGATGAGCCGTTTCAAAGGTCTTCCCCACCTGTTGAGTGGAGTGGAGCACGAGGCGGAGCGTGTCATCGGGGTGCTCAAGTGGATCGTCCGGGAGATGGAAGAACGCTACAAGAGATTTGCTGAAGCGGCATCCCGCAATCTGAAGGACTACAATGACAAGGTGAAGCCCGACAGCGAGCGATTGCCCTACATCGTGGTGATCATTGACGAGCTAGCCGACTTGATGTTGTTTGCCCCTGAGGACATAGAGTGGCTGATATGCCGCATCGCCCAGATGGCTCGAGCCACGGGGATCCACCTCATCGTGGCCACTCAACGACCGAGCGTGGATGTGGTCACGGGGCTGATCAAGGCCAACTTTCCAGCCCGTATCAGCTTCGCCGTGACCTCTCAAGTGGATTCGAGAGTGATTCTCGATTCGGCTGGGGCGGAGAGCCTCCTGGGAGAGGGAGACATGCTCTACCTGGCCTCGGATTCCAGCAAGTTGGTCAGGATCCAGGGTTGCTTCGTATCCGATGAGGAGATAAAGCGGGTGGTGAAGTTCTGGCAAGAAAGGGCTGAGCCGGATTGGCTGCAGGGAGAGGCCCCCTGGGAGGAGCTCATGGAGCAGGAAGAAGCGGATGCGCTCCTGAAAGAAGCCATCGAGCTAGTGAAAGAGTACAACCGTGCCTCGGCGTCATTCTTACAGCGGAAGCTACACATCGGCTATCCGAGAGCAGCCCGCATCATAGATCAACTGGAGGAGCGGGGCGTCATAGGCCCGCCGGAAGACGCCGGACGCTCTCGCGAGGTGCTGGTCAGCCAGCCGGATGAGCTCTCGGCGATTCGGGATTCGGGGATTCGGGATTTGTAGACGAATTTACGAGTTTACGACTTTACGAGTTTACGAGTTTACGAATTTACCAGCTTAAGGAGGAGAGAAAGCGTGGCCAAAAAGGACAAAGACCAGAAACAACCTAAGAAAGATACTATAGAAGTCAAGGGCACAGTGGTAGAAGCTCTGCCCAACGCCATGTTTCGGGTCGAGTTAGAGACCGGACACGAGGTTCTGGCTCACATCTCAGGCAAGATGAGGATGTACTATATCCGCATCCTGTTGGGCGACAAGGTTCTGGTAGAGCTATCGCCCTATGACCTGAGCCGGGGCCGCATCACTTATCGCTACAAGAAGTGAGGGGAGATGATCTACGTTGGCACGAGTGGCTACAGCTACGATGACTGGGTAGGCCCTTACTATCCGACGGACCTTCCCAAGAAAGAATGGCTTTCTTTTTATGCTGGGGAGTTCCAAACCAGCGAGATCAACTTCACCTACTATCGGGTCCCCAGCCCCTGGACGCTAGAGCAGATGGAGAAGAAGACGCCTGAGGGCTTCGTTTTCACCGTCAAGGCCACCCAGCAAATGACCCACGAGCGAGAGGATAACCAGAAGGTCTTCACTGACTTCTGCGCGGCGTTAAGACCCTTGCTGGAAGCCGACAAATTCGGCTGCGTGCTGGCTCAATTCCCCTATTCCTTTCACAATAACCAGAGGAGCCGAGAGTATTTGCGCGTTTTTCGCGAGCGGATGGGTGAGCTGCCCGTGGTGGTGGAGTTCCGCAACATGGAATGGATCGAGCCGGAGATCTTCGACCTGCTACGCGAACTGGGATTGGGTTTTTGTTGTGTGGATCAGCCGCGCCTCAAAGGGCTGATCCCCCCCATCGCTGAGGTCACGGCCCCGGTGGCTTACGTGCGTTTTCACGGGCGCAACGCCGCCAAGTGGTGGCAGCACAAGGAAGCCTGGGAGCGTTACGATTACAGCTACACCACCGAGGAGCTCTCCGAGTGGGCGCCCAAGATCAAAAGCCTGGACGAGCAGGCCGAGATGACCTTCGCCTTCGCCAACAACCACTGGCAGGGCCAGGCCGTGGACACCGCGCGGCAGCTCAAGATGCTGCTGGGGGGATGAGGTATTGGATATTAGATATTGGAAGGGCACGAGAGCACTGGAAGGAGAATGATTGAATGGAAAGTGTTCGGCTAAAGGGTGTACAATATGCTATTTGTAGGAGAGCAGAATGAAAGAGAGAATATCCGTCAACCCCAACGTTCATTTCGGCAAACCTTGTGTTGCCGGCACTCGAATTCCAGTCCAGAATGTCCTTGAATTGATAAGAGAGGGACTTTCCTTCCAACAGATCATTCAAGATTATTACCCTGACCTACAAGTTGAGGACATTCGTGCCTGTATCCAGTATGCGATTGAAGTTGTCACTGTCGAGGATCTTCACGTCACGGCAGTACCAGCATGAGATTCCTTCTTGACCACGACGTTTACGCCATCACAGCCCGTTATCTGAGTCAACTGGGACATGATGTGGTCACAGTTGCCAAGATAGGCTACGCTCAAGCAGACGATTCTGATTTGCTCTGCCTTGCCAGGGAGCAAAGCCGCATCTTTGTCACCAGAGACAGGGACTTCGGCGGACTCGTTTTCGTCAAGGGTCTGGGGGTTGGTGTTATCTACCTACGCATCTTGCCTTCAACGAAAAACTCTGTTCACGAGGAATTGAAAAGGGTCTTGGAGACATACCCAGAGAATGAGTTGATGAAAGCCTTTGTGGTAGTCGAACCGGGGAGGCACAGGTTCAGACCGGTCACAGCATAGGGATGCTACTGCCCATTCGCTTATCCGCGTTCTATCCGTTGCCGCTTTTCAGGCAAATGGCGGCCTTCGCCAACAACCACTGGCAGGGCAGGCGGTGGATACGGCGCGGCAGCTCAAGCTGTTACTGAAGGAACTGTCACTCATGTGGGTGGTCAAAGACCGCTGGGACAACGAGATCGTTCTAACCGACGAGCGCTGGCAGCATATCACTGAAGGTCACTGGGAGTTGACTGGCCGACTTAACCAGGTGTTGGAGACAATCCGCCTGGGCAAACGCAAGCAAGCAGCAGAGGATCCCAACAAGTATAGGTACTCCAGGGCATTTGACGACCTGCCCCACAACTATACCCACATTTTCGTAGTCATCCGATTGGCACCCAACAAGTTCGTCAGCACTGCATATCCGAAACGAGTGAGGTAAGGGAAAGATGAACCGAGAACTGAAATTTCTTTACGATGAAGGGGCTGACGTTTTGTACGTATCACTGGGGCATCCAGAATACACAGACTATGCTGAAGTCAATGATGATCTCATCCTGCGCTTCGATCCTGAGACCAAAGAGATAGTAGGCTTCACCATCATTGATTTCCTGGCCCACTTCTCCCAGCCGAAACCGCGCCTGCGCATCCCACTGGAGGCCACTTTCCAACCCCTGGTGGACGTAAAAGAACTAGTCACGGCATAGAAATGCTGCTGCCCAGCCTTTAGCGGCGTGTCTGCCCATCTGCTTGTCCGCTCACCGGCTCTAGTGTTAGATGAAGTGGCGGCTTAAGGAGGTGAAAAACATGAGCATCACCCTGAACCAGATCCTGAACCTTGTGGGCAAGCTCGATGATGCGCCTGGAGATGATACCTCTCGGGAACGATTCCGTCGTTTTCTGAAAGACAACGTCAAAGAGGTAGGTCAAGTCCGAGATTTCGTTGAGGAGTGCCTAAGAAACTCAGGCGTTCAGTACAATCGCGCGCTCCAAGACCTAGTCAACTACCTTGGCCACTTCTTGGGTTTTGACGTGACGTTTGGACGTTATCAGGGAGTTCCAGGAGAGGTTGGCTTTGATGGCCATTGGAAATCACCGACAGGGTTCCACGTTGTGGTCGAGGTCAAGACGACTGAAGTTTATGCCATAAAGGCAGCAACGCTCGTAGGCTACGTAGACGAGTTGATTTCCGAGAAGAGAATCTCTAGCTGGGATGATGCATTGGGACTCTATGTGATAGGCCGCGCCGATCCCGAAATACGACAACTTGAGAACGCCATTCTGGCGGAGAAGAGAACGCATCAGCTACGGGTTACCTCCATCGAGTCTCTGCTATCTCTGACGGAAATGATGAGCGAGTACGATGTAAGCCACGAGGACATCTTGGCCATTTTACGTCCGTCGGGGCCGAGGATTGATTCTGTGGTTGATCTCATGGCACGCTTGGTTGCTCAGCGTCAAGCTGAAGGGTGGCCACCACCCGAGGAAGTAACACCAGGAAAAGCACCCGAGGAAGAGGAAGTTGCCTACTGGCTTACGCCAGTGAAGTCTGACGAGGAGCAAACCGCAGAGGAAGTAATCGAGACACTTGTTGGCCAGGAACATATTTATGCTTTTGGAGAAAGGACGCCTGGAAGAAAACACCTAAAGCCAGGCGATTGGATATGCTTCTATGCAACAACAAGAGGGGTAGTTGCCCATGCAAAGGTAGTCTCCCCTCCCCAAAAGAAAAAGCATCCCAAAGTCAGACACGCCGACATGTATCCCTGGGTATTTCGTTTGGAGAGCATCAAACTCTATCTGGATCAGCCTACGGTGATCGACTCTACCGTACGGGGCCAACTTGATGCCTTCCGAGGCCGAGACATGGATAGGTCCTGGGCCTGGTTCGTACAGGCAACACGCCGGATAAGCGCGCACGATTTCGGCATCCTGACCCATCAAGCGTCTCAAAGGTGAACAAGTCGCCACTTCATCTAGCATATCGCTTGAAGCTCTATGAAACCCAAAGCCATACTAACGGATTACTTCAAATCCATCACCAACGTCGCCAGCCAGGGGGACGCGCGGGAGGAGAGCTTCTACTCCTGTTTGGAAACGCTCCTCCAGCAGTTT
>Ga0209610_1000925_pt1 | contig 15289 bp, 12 predicted proteins | sample LakKivw275mmetaG_FD_184137 | JGI IMG/M metagenome (GOLD analysis project Ga0209610, IMG submission 184137) | Anoxic lake water microbial communities from Lake Kivu, Rwanda to study Microbial Dark Matter (Phase II) - Lake Kivu water 275m metaG... | ecosystem: Environmental > Aquatic > Freshwater...
CGCTGACTTGGATCGGATCAATACGCTCCAAGACACTTAAAAGATTCTCGAGTAACGGGATCTCTTTGGATTTGGCAGGTTCCTGCGGAGATGTTTGGTCAGGGACTTGAGTTGGAGTTGATCCTCTGCTGGCCCTGGATGAGCGCTCAGAGGTAACCACCGATGTTGTCTGTTTCTCGGACTTAGGGGAATAAAAGACCTTGATAATTGAAGCGGGATTGAGGCTAAATGAGCCGGTAATCCGGTTTTGGTTGCTAAGGTTGTCAATATAGGGTGTTTGGCTATGGGCCTGCTCACTCCAGTTATAATTAGCGTTGTAATTCAGACTTGGGGTGAACCAGCTGAAGATTTTAGGGGTGAAGGAGGCATTGTAACTTTCGGCGATGTTCTCCGGAATCCCGAAATTGAAGTCTTGAATGATAGCCATTTTATTATAGCGCAGATCGTTCAGATTATTTTGCATGGTGCGGGAGTAATTCATACTCAGATTTTCCAACATCTTGTAGCCGGCGAGGATAGTATTACTCATGCTCAGGTCGTGTGTGGGGGTTTTTGGAGTATTTGGCCGAGAAATTGTCTGTTTTTTACTTTCGCTGGCGTTGGCAGAGAATTGAAGATTGTTTGGAGTATAATACCAGTGCAGCTCGCCTAATTTTTCACCGAGGATGGGAACTGGCTGCAGCCATTTAAAGGGTTGGAAATAATTGTTGGTGCCGAACGGGACCCGATAAGAAGCACTACTCTGGTAACTTTCGTTGCTAACTGACTTATTTAACACATTTGAACTCTTTGACCACTGGGCATTGAAACCAAGACTGAGCTGGTCTATGGTATATTTAGTTAGCCAGTAATCTGAGCCGCGCTTACTGATCGAGGTATTGAATCCATAGGATTTTGAGAGGTCCATAATACTATCCGGTGGACTGTCACCGGTCAGGATATCGGTTCCGGGAACGTATTTGGGAATGCCAGTATGGTTGGTGTAGGAACCTGAGACTGGTAGGCGCAAGCCCCAACTTGCCGGAGTGAGTTTGTCCAGCGAAAAGCTGCCGTTGGCTGAAAAGTTTTGGTTGGTATTAAGACCGGATGGTTGCAGGCTGGGGCGTTGCTCGACAGTGTGAAAGTCGGCATCCTGTTGTGACAGGCTGATATTTAATCTGGCTACACCGGCGATATCCAATGCCATATTCGTCCGGTAAGCCACACCCGGATCGCGGCGGACTTCGGAAAGGCGTAGTTCATCAATCCAGACCTCGCCAAAGACCGTGTTGTCGTAGCGGGGGAGCGGTGTTATTTGATCATCGTCAGCTAAGGCATACTGCTGATTGATCAGACCAATTTCCAGCTGCTGGATGCGCGAAATAGCGGGTTCGCCATAGATGATAATTTCCTTGCCGGTATAGCTGCCATTCGCGACTTCGCGCCAGCGCTGTTGGATAATTTCGCCCTTTTCATTCCGGATAATCCGAAATTGCTTGGGATTGACATCATTATCGGGAAAATCCTGTTCGTTGTTGTATCCCTTTAAACTGGTCAGAAAATCCAAGTCAATTTCCATGTAATTCTTTTTGTCCCAACCGGGATATACGGATTGGCGGTATTCATAGTACTGGGGATTTTGCCCACCGCGCCCAAAGCGGATAAAAAACTGGAGAGGCGTTCTTTGGGGATTATTTTTATCAATCTCATAACTTCTAGTGCGTGTATGGATTTCATGACCATTGATAAACAATTTCATTTTCCGATAGGTAATGAAGCTGGCTTCTTCTAATAGTACTTTTTTGGCTGCGGCGATTTCGCCTGGTTTGATCCCTTCGCTGCCATTGAACCACAATACCAGTGATTGCTCCTTCATCCGGATCTCATTAATCCTGTCATATTCACCTTCGACTCCTTTGGGAGCCTTGTAAGTATCGGGATTATCTTCGGAATTGATGACGGAAATCTCAAAAGCATTTTCACGCTTTTCGTAGACACCGCCCTCAGTTGTCGCGATCCCCTGGACTTCCCATTCATTGCCGACCATTTCAATTTTAGCAATCATCACGGTGTCCTCGTCAGCTGCGCCCTCAAACCAGAGGCGGCAGGATTCAATCGTCTGCCAGGTAATGGTGCCTTGGGGACTGATCTTTTTAAAATCGGTCAGCGGAATGCGATATAGTTTCCAACCAGTGGGGCGACCGTTTTCAAACTGGGTTCGACCGGCAACATAATCATCACTGACTTCATCATCGAGCGAGAAATCGGCCGTGTAATAGTCATTGCTCAGATCCACGGTATAGTTGCGGTTGAGGTCTTCGCTATCGGGAATATAGCCGCTGGCGTCCCGTTTACTGTTTTCGGTGCCGTTGATAAAGCGGTAGTTGGTCGAGCCCTCGCTCCATTTCCAATTGTCGGAGTGCGGATCCTCTTTGCTGCGGTTATAATTCTCAAGCTGCTCGTCACCATAACGAAGGGTATTGCCATAGGATGTTATGATATATTCATCGGTGTCGAACTGTCCGTCAATGCCGGTATCTTCACCCTCATCCAACAGGTCATTTCTGAAGCCACCAACCGGTTGATCTTCGGTATCGAGCTTCCGGTTAGGAATTACATCTTCGCTGATCTGACCGAGATCTACGTGGAGTCTGCCCTTCTTACCCCGTACCCAGATTTCTAAGTATTTGGATTTCGATTGGTCATAGTAACTGGATGGAAAACTGTAGGTAATACCGCCCCATGCCTCTTCCGATTTGCTTATACCGTCAACCACTTCGATTGACCACTTCGGATCGAGAACCATGACCATGATCTCGGTTATATTGTTCTGAGCCTGGGTGCTGACCTGTTTATTGGGCCAGATGTTCTTCGTTGGTACGCCGCCAAAGGGATTGTACCAGAACATAAAACCGCGCTGATTTTCCCTTTTGCCCAGTGGTACCGCAGAGTGCGACCAGTAACGCTGCATAATTGGGGGAGAGGTGATTCTTTTGGAACTCTCGAAATCATCAATAAAACCAACGCCATCAGGATCACCTGTGGCTTCGTTACTGAGAGTGTTGGGATTGGGATTGACTCGTGCAATCTCACCTTCGAAAGACAGGGTTGACATTTGATCGGCTTTAATCAATGGCAGCCAGTTTACAGCCCGGGTCAGGAAAGGTAATTTCTGGTTGAATCTGCCATTCAAATCCCAGACAAAATTGCGCATCGGTTCATAGCCGATGTCAACTTTTTCATCAATAACCGATTGACCAAAATAGAGGGCGGTAGCACCGATGAAAGAATTTTCGCCGAAATCGTACTGGGCGCGGACACCCAGGATCGTTTTCTTATCTAGCTGAAAGAATTGGTTGCGTTCGTATTTGATATCCAGCTTTTGGTCGGGATTGGTGGCGTCCTTGCGTAAGAGAGTAAGAGTTCCCGAGAAATAATCAATTGTATAATCCACGCCCCGGGTTAGTGTTTCGCCGCCCAGCTGGACCGATTCGCTACCTTCAATTACCATTGCTCCTAAATTGATGATCGAGCTGCGGTTCTCGTATTTATAAAGGATTTCGAATTTTGAGTCCTCGTTGATTGCCGCGTAATCGGTGCGGTTTTTATTATACATGGCAGTGCAGCTATAAATGGTATCTAAGTTAGGATTGTAGATTCCACTCAGATCGTTTTGTACAACCTGGAAGGGGCGCAGGTAGGGAATCCAGAGTTCGCCTGCCTGTAAATTCAGGATGGCGGGATTAATGTCAACGATTTCATCGGGATTGGGAGAGTTATTTTTATCGTATCTGTCCAATCCAAATTTCTGGAGGAAGCTGATGCCATCCAGCGGATCACGCTCCACCTTGCCCTCTTTGGCGTGGATATAGACTATTTTTAGATCAAAACCCTCCTTGTCAATGTTAGTAGCTCCCAGAGAATAAACGTTTTTAAATTCAAGATCCCAGCAGGGGTGAGCCGGCAGCATTTGCTGGGGTTTAAGCAACTTGAGGGTGATATCGCTGGTGTCGGTCAGGGCGCGATCCCAGTTGCCATAAGCTTTGAGCGTTTGCTTTTGGGAATTGACGATCCGGTAGGTCACGGCGAGAATTTCATTATCCTGAAGCATAGTTGACATGCGAATAAAACCTAAGTCCAAATTATAAATGTAATCTCTGTCAGGCTCCATGCGCATAAAAAAACGTTGCTCAATGTAATTGGTATCCGTATTCTGTTGATTGGGGTCTACATAAGCGTAACCATAGACACAACCGGCTTGCTCGGTGGTAATGGATTTATATACTTCTAAGTTCGAGACAACAAAATTAGGGTTGTACACAAAAACGCCACCGTTTTCGAGAAATCCCTGATAGAATTTGTCGCGGAAATCTCTATCCAGAAAGAAATACAGATTTTTACGATAGTCCGAATCTTTAATCGTCGCTTCGGTTTTCTGAGCTCCGCCATCAACACTCAACTTCTCTTTTTTACCCTTCTCCACACTGGCAATGGTGGTAATATCCAGTGCCCCTAATTTTAAAAGCGCTTTTAAACCGAACAGGCCATTATTTTTACCCGAGAAGGTTACAAATTGGGTTGAAGGTAAAGTGAGAGCCACGTTGCCAGCCTCGATCTTTTGGACAATATCATCTTCCTGCCCGGTATAAATTATCCGGAGATTATTTTCGAAATCGAAATCACGTTCGCTGTCCTGGTCAACTAAAATACTGATCCGGTCACCGATTTTTCCCTCGATATTCAGCTGCTGTTTCTGATCAACGATGAAGGTAGTCGAGCGTGTATCCCGATAGCCGGTGCGCACCTGGGACTGGTTCTGACTCTGCAGACGGCCATTGATATTGACATTTCCGGCGACCCGCAGTGAAACCCGCTGTCCGGCAATATCGGCTCCGATCAATTCCAGCTTTTCCGTTCGCACTGCCGTTTTCTTTTCGATATAACCCGTACGGCAAAGATCACTCAATTGAAGGTGCAGATTATTTTGGATTTTTAGGGTGTAATAATCTGATAAACTGACGCCCTGGGGATTGAGCAAGTCGGTACCATCCATCTGATTAGTGAATATGAGATTATTGCCGGTGACGTCAATTTCATGGGTGGTTTTGAGCCCGATGAAATTGATTTTGAGAATATTGGTATTTAGCGCAACATAATCTGGCGAAAGCAAAGATAATCCGCGCGGTCGCTCGATCCCGATCGGGCTGGAGCGTGCGGAAAGCCAATCAATTTTCATAGGAAACGCGACAGCCTCAGCAACTGGAGCTTCCTCCTGTGCTCTAAGGACGCCGAACCCGAACAATATGATTAGCCGGACAATGTCTTTCCACCAACGATAATGTATTGCCACCCAAATTTTCTTTCAATATGGTTCGATACTAACTGCTTTACAAGTAGCAAATTTGGGGGTTAACACCTCAGCGATTTGGGGTTAAGGCAGTAAGCTTTTGTTGAACTGCTTGATATAGATGCCGAAATGCCTGTCCGCGATGACTCAGGGCATTTTTTTCGGCGGGAATCAGCTCGGCGAGAGTTTTACCCTTGCCGGGCAGGAAGAAGATCGGGTCATAGCCAAAGCCGCCTGTTCCACGGCGGCTGGTCAGGATTATGCCCTCGAGCCGGCCCTCTTCGGCAAGCATTAATTGGGGATGGAAAAAGACCGCCACGGTTCGAAAGCGAGCTGTTCTTTGAGGTGCCGGAAATTGGGAAATTTCACGAATTAATTTATCAATGTTATCATCATAGGTAGCACCTTCGCCGGCATAGCGCGAGGCAAATAAACCGGGTTTGCCATCTAAGGCATCAACTTCGAGACTGGTATCATCGGCAATGGTAGGTAATCCTGAAAATTCTGACAGCATTGATGCTTTTTTTAATGCGTTTTCGAACAGGGTGTTCCCATCTTCAATAATATGCGGGGCTCCAGCCAATTCAGCTACCGTCATCAATTGTAATTCCGGCAATTTGAAAATATTGCGGATTTCCTGCACTTTATCCTGATTATGGGAGGCGATAAGTATTTTCACGGTTCCGGGACAAAATTTTAACTTCTCTCTTAAATCAAATGCCCAGAATGTTATTGAAAAATCCTGTCAATGTCAAGCGAATTGACAGGAGTTGCAGACGGGAGTGGTTTATCGGGAGCTCAGGATTTGCGGTGGTGAATTGATACCGCTCCGGATGATTCTATATCTTGTGTTGTTACATTACCATAATACACTATGGAAGATGCGCCGGCTGCCTGACCGGTTAGGCTGCCGCCATCCATGGTCAGGATTACCCGGCTGGCGCCCTTGACATCCAGGTCGGCATTTACGACCCGGGCATTTTTGAAATTGATATGCGTGGCGCCTTCGCATTCTACCTTTAAATCGGTTACCAATGAATTGTCGGCTTTGATTTTAGCCGCGCCGGTAATATGGATATCGAGGGTTGGACATTCAAAATCGGTTAAGAAAATTGAGGTTCCCTCGACAGCTTTAATATCGGTAAGATCCGGCATTACGATCTCAGCCCGGATTGCATTTTTATGATTAAGCCCCTTGGTATTGTACTCTAAAGCTAATTCAGAGGAATGCTGCTCTACCGTAACTCGATCGGCGAGTTCGGGGGGATATTCGAGCCGGACGGCATATTCGCTACCCTGACTGACATTGATCTTCCAAACTCCGCGAATCTGGAGAGCAGTGAAATTGCTGAAATTGAGTTCTTGCTGGTTCAGATCGCTACTCCAATAATCTTCGGATTCTGGAGCGGTTCGACTCAGCACAATCCTGGAGGCGATGATTATCCCGGTTATTGATAGGAGAAAAATGATTAAGATTATCAATAAGATTTTGCTGCTTGTTTTCATGGTATCATCCTGTCTTAGTGTAATTATGGTAAAGTTTCTGGAACTCATTTAAGTCAATCTGCAGCAGGTTCATCATTTTAAAAACCTGGGGCAGCCAGGCATTGATGAAATCCTCGCGCTTCAACACCCGGGTGAGCTCCCTGGCTCCGGCTGCCACGAAGTAGCCGATGCCCCGCTGATTATAGATAATCTTCTGATCCTGCAGGTAGGTGAAAGTACGCATCACGGTATTGGGATTTACTTCGAGCGAAATCGCCAGTTCGCGCACCGAAGGTAGCCGCGTTTCTTCCTGCCACTCCCCGGAGAGAATGTTCTCGCAAATCAAATCGGCGATTTGCAGATATATTGGTTGATCCTTTTGAAATTCCATCTTAGACCTCGGTTTCACTCAAGCGCAGATAGGTTAGCACCCAGCATAAGGGAGCCAACACAATCCAAAAAAGATATTTGAAAATGGAAGCTAGTGTATTTCCAAAATCATTCATGCAGTTGAAATCCGTGAACATACCGTTGTCAATAAAATTCATCCCTTGGAAATAATCACTGTACACGATCCGGAAAACGATGCCGGCAAACATTCCCAGAAAAACAGCCAGGGCAAAGAGCGACACGCCGGTTTTCATGAAGGGGTGTTTTTTGAAATAGACACTACCAAACAGGAAAATTGAATGAGTGACCAGATAAACGGCGATGGTTAGGAGCATATCTCTTGTAAATGGATTAAAAGCCGGGCAACTGCCCCAATCATAGATCGCAGCAATGCCACTCGAAATAAGTGAAAATAGATAATAAACCAGGATACTAATCAGCGCGAAACAAATCCCCGAACCAAGCAGACGTACCAGCATTTTCTCGAAAAGCGAAGCGGGCAGCAGGAAAAAGTAAGCATTCCGAACGGGTTTGTGAATTTCTGAAAAAACTCCTGCGCTGAACAGAAATCCGGCGATAAATAACATGGTAGGGAAAAAACCTTGATGAAAATCGCTGTCAATCCGGTGCGGCGGAAACAGCAGCGGCGGAATCGTGCTGACGAAATATATCGCAGCTGCAATTCCGGTGCCGATTAGAATCGTGCGGGAATATTGCTGAATATCGGCGCGCACCAGCAGAGCAAACCGTTTGGGATCGAAAATAGACTTGATTTTCATTTAAGCCTCCTGTTCAAAAATAGCCCGGATCCGCTCCTGATTGCCGATGACTGCATTGAAGAGCAGCTCGATGTCCAGATTGCTTTCAGCCGAACCGTCATTTTTGGTAATAACCAGATAACCACCTAAGGTCTTTTCGGCATATAAAGCCGCAGCCTGATCCGGCTCCTCTTTCTGTAATTTTACCATCAACTTCCGCGCAATTGATTCAATCGTTTGCTGAAAGATAATCTTACCCTCGTCCAGAATTACAATTGGGTCAATCAGGTTGCCAATGTCGCGCACCTGATGAGTGGAAATGATAATGATCCGGTCTTCACTTAGTGTCGCCGCTAACAGTTTGCGAAACTGGCTCTTACTGGGAATATCCAGTCCGTTGGTTGGCTCATCGAGAATTATTAGACGGCAATTGGTTGCCAGCCCGAAGGCGACCAGAAATTTTTTCTTTTGCCCGTAGGAGAGGGAGGTCAGCCGATCGTTAACCGGAATTTCGAAGGTTTTGAGATAATCTTGAAAAGAATGCCTGTCGAAGCGCGGGTAAAAGGGAGCGTAGGCAACAATATACTCGTTGATCCTCAGTGGCGGCGTATAAAACTCCTCAGGCACAAAATAAATTTCCTGCAGCATCTCGGGATTACGCCGGGGTGGCAAATAGGAAAAAACCTGACAGTTGCCCTGCTGCGGGAATAACAAGCCGGAGATGATTTTCAGCATGGTGGTCTTGCCGGCTCCGTTTTTACCTAATAAGCCGTAAATATTGCCATCGCTCAACTTTAAATCCAAGTTATTGAAGAGCGGCGACTTCTGGCGATAGGCAAAGGTTAAATTTTCGATTTCGATCATAGTTGCTCCGTTTCAGTGTATTAATTAACTATCACACTAATAATGTAGGCAATAGTTAAATTGTTGTCAAGCTTTTTTATTGGCAGTTTGGAAAATATTTAATTGAAAAAATCCCACAATGCTTAAATAGGGGTAATTCGTTCATTAATAATTCTTTTATCAAGTAACGATTGTGTTAGTCCTGAAGACAATTCTGTATTCCTAAGGTGCCCAATTCTTGTTGTATTTGTTATCAGATCCAGATGATTTTTATTTCAGTTTCTACTTCCTGAAATTCCTTATCCCCTGTAATTAATTCAGCTTTATTTGTTTTTGCTAAAGCGGCGGCAAAACAGTCAGCATAAGAAAGGTTTTTAAATGCCTTATACTGAGCAGCTTCTTTAGTCAGGTTTACGTCAACATCAACAATATCTATCGGGAGAGTTTGGATGATTTTCTCTATTTCAATTGCCTTTGCTAATCCATATTCCCGCAATACGATGTAATAAACCTCTCCAAAATTTAGGACTGACATCAGTAAATTCTGGTCCTTTTCGTTAGCCGTTATCAATGCGGATTCGACCTTTTCAAATCCCGGTTCTTTTTCAAAAAACGCCAGGAGGGCATAAGAATCAACAACTCTCTTCATCGATTCACCTCTTTTTGCTTGTCATTGGAGCGTTCTTCAAGAAGTGTTTTTGTAAGTTTACCGTTGGTTTCCAGCATGCCTGCTATCTTTTTGATGTATTCAGATGTAAGGGGTTTCAGGATAATTTCATTGTCCTTTTCCTCGATGTAAAATTTCGTTCCGCTTTTAATGTTCAGTTTGCGGCGAATTTTTGAAGGGATCACGATTTGACCTTTCGAAGTTGTAATCGTTGTAGCCATTAAATCCTCCTATTTTTTCATCTAAATATAACATTTTTTCCTTATGCATCCAAAGAAAATACATCTTACATTTATTAGCACGTCTTACTTTAATAGCAATTCTTTATTCAAGTCCAATTGCTGAAACCTTACGACTCGGTAGTTTTATATAACCGCCTGAAAATTGTAAGTTGAAATAATCTCGGGTAGCTCTTTAGAAAAATGCCTGGATCCCGACCAATCCCATTTTATGGGTATTGTCCAGGATGCTGGTGTCGTAAAGGGTATAGCTGTAGTACAATCCAAGAAAATTGGTAGTCCCGCGGCAGTAAAGATTCAGACTGACACCGATTTTATGTTCGGTGGAGGAATCTGTAAGAAACCAGCTGTGTTGATCGAAACCGAAGGCAGCCGCCCATTTTCGGTAAGTCCCGATATTATATCGCACGAGGCTGAACAGCTCGGATCTGAAGTGGTGATTAAGCCCGCTGAAAACGGTGCTTCTCGGTTTGTTGAAAATTCCGACATTAATTTGAGCGTCTACGGTATTCAGAAATTGATTGGCTGCTGGCTGGTATTCTTCGATCGGTGTGAGATTATCGGCATTCTTTGTTCCGACACCCAGTTGATAGCTGTTGAATAAAATTGGTTTGCCCGCTTCCGGGGCACTGACTTTATGCAGGCTGCCGTGGGAAAAAGCGCCGTTGATTAGCCAGCCATGAAATTCCTGGCGGGCATTCAGGACAAAATCGCCGCGAAGGTAATCTATGGTAAAACCAAATTCTTTCTGGATACTCATCATTGAAGTCGATCCAATATTACTGTAGATGGTTGTTGCGCCGATCCTTAAAACATCTACCTGGGCGAAAAAATCGCAGTGGTAAGCCGGATAAGATTGCCGCTCATAGGGCACACCGGTTACATAGTTTCCATAGTTGAGGTAACCGGCAGTGTTGAAGAGCCATTCGGCAGACTTGATTCGGATCACTTGAGTTAAGATGTAGATAAAAACAAATGCCCGCTGAATTTTCATAATCAAGTAAGTTTTAATAGACGATTTTTATACCAATGGCACCAAGCGCGTCCTGGTTGTCGAGTCGAAAAGTGTCATAAAAGGTATAGGAATAAAAAATTCCGATAATGCCAAGATTACCTTGATTGAAAAGATGAATGTCAAGATTGATGGTATGTTCGACAGATTTAGCAGCTGTCGTCCACAGGTGCTGGTGTAAGCTGATGCAAGCCGCCCAATTTTGATGGATTCCAAGATTGTAGCGCAATTGGCTGAAAACTTCGTGGCGATAAGTCTGACCTTGTCCGGTGGAAATAGTATTTTCAGCCGGGATATAATAGCCGTAATTAATCTGTCCATCCCAGGTGTCGAGAAGTGAGGTGCTCTTTTTAAATAGATTTTTGGGGTATAGGTGATAAGCGCCTTTCGAACCAATCCCGATTTGGTACGCATTCCACCAGATCGAGCCGCGTCCCAGGCCGGGTAAAGGTATATCATATTGATTGATGCGGTGGAAACAATCATGGGAGAGCGCACCCCTGATCAGCCAGCTTTTGAATTCGATTCGGAAACCGGGATTCAGGACGTAATGGATCCGGTCTACTGCCCATAGAGCAGAGTCCGGATGAGTCATCATCAGCATATTGCCCAACAAGCCGTCGAGGTAAAACTGGTTCCAGCGCAGGAAATTGATGTTGACCATGAGTTCGGGACGATAACCGCGATACAGCTCGTCCTTTTTGGTTTGTGCCTGGATGTAGTTTTGGAAGGATAGATAGCCGTGAGTTCGCATTGTCAGTTCCGGGCGTGAAAGCAGAGCGGTACAGCAGCAAGTTATTAATAATATCAACCAGAGTGATTTATTCATCCGGTTATTGCTTGATTTAGTGGAATAAGAAAACATACTACTGGTTGGGCTTCACTCTAAGCTAAAGTATTTTGCCTGGGGATGGTGGATGATAAAAGCGGAGGTGGTCTGTTCAGGAACCATCTGTTCTCCCGCAGTTACAGAAACGCCAATGCGAGCCGAATCGAGCAGCTGCAAGAGCTTCCGGTTTTCAGATAGACTGGGACAGGATGGATAACCGAAAGAAAAACGTTTGCCCCGATATTTTTGGGCAACCAGATCCTTAATATCTGCTCCGTTTTTTTCCGCGATTTTTAATTCCAGGCGAATTTGCTGGTGCCAGTACTCGGTTAAAGCTTCAGCTGTTTCCACACTGAAACCATGAAAGAGCAGGTATTCTCTATAGGCGTTTGCTTGATAGAGACGTTGGGATTCCTGTGAGGCGATTTTACCCACAGTAGCAATTTGGAGCGGCAGGACATCCCTTTTGCTCAACTCGATTGGGAGGATATAATCGGCAATTGAGCGAAAAGGCGTCTTTTTCTGGCGGGGAAAATAAAATCGGGTTAACTCGCGCTCTGTATCTGGTTCAAATATGATGACTTCGTCGCCGGCGCTATTGCACTGGAAGTAGCCATAGATAACTTGTGGTTGGAGTAAATGTTCTGCACGGCAGCGCAGCTTTAAAGATTCGAATTCGGGCTTAACAATTTTCTCGATAAGCTCTTCATATTCCGCACGAGGTAACTTCCCTTTTTGATAGCCCCAGCGTCTGTGAAACAGGACCGATTCGGTCAGAAATTCGTAGACGGAATTCAGCTCGATGTCGGTCACGACCAGGGTACCCCAGAAAGGCGGGGTGGGTATCTTAATATCTCGACTGATTATTTCCGGGGCATTGCCTGTTTTCATGATACTGGTTTTAATTTGTTATGATTGCTTCCTTGATTAATTATGGGATAGTGTTCCTGATTTACTCGAAAATATAGATATGAAAATGGAGAATTTAAAGAAATGTCTAAGATTTGGGATTAGATTGTGCTTGCTTAATTAGGTGCGCCTAATTAATTTAGGAGCAATTAAAAGGAGGACCAGATGCAAAAAACAAATGTCTCGGAAAGTCAGCAGGACTACCTCAAGATTGTACTGGACCTGATCAATTTAAAAAAGGTCGCCCGCATTAAGGAAATTGCCGACCGAAAGAGGGTCAGTATGCCCTCGGTGACCGAAGCCATGCGCAAGTTGGCTAACGAAAATTTGATTCAGTATTCGGCACATGAGTTTGTTGATCTGACCCCCAAAGGGGAGGCAGCTGCTTTACAGCTGATCAGCAAGCATACCTTTTTGAAACGTTTTCTGATAGAGGTACTGAATATTGAATCGGATCGGGCTGACCAGGAAGCCTGTGAATTGGAGCATCATTTGAGCGGGGCGACTTTGGATCGGTTGATCCTGCTTTATCAGTTCCTCAGTGTTTGTCAGAAAGATGACCAAATGATACTGCAGCGTTTTCACGAGTGTATTGATGCCGCCGAGGGAAAACCGGGGATTGATTCAACCTGCGAGGCTTGTTTTGTAGCCAATAATTTTCCGCACTATCCGGAAGATAACACGATGCATAACCTGCTGTCGAAGTTAGAGCGCGGTCAGCAGGGCCAAATCGTCATGTTGGGTCCCGATACCGAGATTCGCCGCAGTATTATCGCCAAGGGGTTATTTCCGGGGAGTACTTTTATTGTCGAGGAAATTGGGAATAAGAATCATCCTTTTGTGCTGCGGGTTGACGGTTGTGCGATTGAATTGGATGAGGGTTCCGCCAGGATGATTGAGGTGGCGGTTGATCAGGATCAATAAGTTGGAATAAATATGAGTGCAGAAATTACTGAATGCAGGGTTGTCCAGCTATCCGAGATCGAATCGGGGAAGTCTTTCAGGGTTGTGCGAATTAACGCCAGTGGTGAAATTCGCCGGCGACTGCTGGATATTGGTTTTATTAAAAACGAACCTGGCAGAGTTATCCGGGAAGCTCTCTTGAAAGATCCGATTGAAATTGAGATCAAGGGTACAAAAGTTTCGCTGCGCCGTTCGGAGGCACGCTTGATTGATGCGGAGGAGCTGGATTGAACTTTCCCGCTGATCGGGTACATCGCCGATTGCAGCGGCGTCATGGTCGTTCGGGATTGCCCTCCGGACAGAAATTTTACCGAATTGCCTTGGCGGGTAACCCTAATTCCGGTAAGACCAGCGTATTCAATGCCTTGACCGGTCAGCATCAGCATATTGGTAATTATCCCGGAGTTACGGTCGAGAAAAAATCCGGGATTGTGCAGGTTGATGACAACATAGTCGAATTCATAGACCTTCCGGGTACTTATAGTCTGAGTGCCTATTCTTTGGAGGAGGTCGTATCGCGGGATTTTGTGCTCAACGAAAAACCGGATGTGGTAATAGATATTCTTGATTCGACTAATCTAGAGCGGCATCTCTATCTCTTACTCCAGTTTCAGGAATTAGGCGTTCCGATCGTTGGTGCATTGAATATGACTGACGAAGTTGAGGCAAAGGGAGTCATGATTGATAGTGAACAGCTGAGTTCGATCCTGGGAATTCCCTTTGTAAAGACAATTGGTAGTACCGGTGCCGGGATTGAACGATTGTTGGAGGTGGCGCTTAAAGTAGCCGAAGGGCAACTAAGCTCTCAAAAACGGCATTTGAATTATGGGAAGCAGGTCGAGTTAGCCCATGAGGCAATTATTGATGCTTTGATGTTAGATGAGTCTTTCAAGGAACGCTATTCGCTGCACTGGATTGCAATCAAGCTTTTGGAAAAGGATCGGGATGCAATCCGTAAGATTGAAAATGAGCACCGCCTTGCGGCAATTGTACTGCAGGCGGCAAAGGATTGGCGGGAGCGATTGGAAAAGGAGTTTGACGAGGATTGCGAAGTAATTATCGGTGAGCAGCGCTATGCTTATATCCATGGAGCTATTAAGGAAACGGTAAAAATTGCCAAACGCCGTCAGGTTGTTGATTTTACCGAGAGTATTGACCGGATCGTGTTAAATCGTTTTCTGGGAATTCCGGTTTTCCTGGGTATCATGTTCGTCATTTATCAAATTACTTTCAAATTGGGGAATCCACTTTCCGATGGGGTTTCAATTGTTTTTACCCACCTGTCACTCTTCTTGACCCGGATTTTGCCTGCAGGTCCGCTGCGGGAATTATTAACCAATGGGATTATTAACGGGGTCGGCGGCGTTCTGACCTTTCTGCCGCTGGTGGTTTTGCTATTTTTGGGGCTCTCATTTCTGGAAGATACTGGCTATCTGGCACGGGCGGCTTTCGTTATGGATAAATTTTTTCACATTTTTGGGCTGCATGGTCGCAGTTTTATCCCATTTATGATTTCGACCGGTTGTGCCGTACCGGGTATTATGAGTGCCCGAGTGCTGGCTAACCAAAAAGATCGTAAAGTTACAATTTTAGTTTCGCCGTTAATGATGTGTGGAGCTAAGGCTCCGGTAGTTGCCATGTTAGTGGCGGCGTTTTTCCCGGAGCATGCCACGCTTATTTTCTGGAACATCTGGCTCTTCGGCTGGCTAATGGCTTTTGTGATGGCTTTGATTTTCAAACAATCATTATTTCGGGGAGCTCAGACACCGTTCGTGATGGAGTTGCCACCTTATCGCTTGCCAACGGTGAAGAATGTTTTCATCCACATGTGGGAAAAGTCGTCGGAATATATAAAAAAGGCGGGCACC
>Ga0209610_1000926_pt1 | contig 15282 bp, 13 predicted proteins | sample LakKivw275mmetaG_FD_184137 | JGI IMG/M metagenome (GOLD analysis project Ga0209610, IMG submission 184137) | Anoxic lake water microbial communities from Lake Kivu, Rwanda to study Microbial Dark Matter (Phase II) - Lake Kivu water 275m metaG... | ecosystem: Environmental > Aquatic > Freshwater...
GTCAGCAAGCTGCTCGACAACGCCGAGATCAAGGCCATGATCACCGCCATCGGCACGGGCATCCGCGAGGAGTTCTCCCTCGATCGGTTGCGCTACCACCGCCTCATCATCATGGCGGACGCCGACGTCGACGGCGGCCACATCTGCGGCCTCATCCTGACGTTCTTCTACCGCTACTTGCCGAGGCTGATCGAACGTGGCTACATCTACATTGCCAAGCCTCCCCTCTACCAGGTCAAGAACGGAAAGCAGACGCTCTACCTGCACTCGGACGAGCAACTCGAGGCGTACCGCCGCGAGAACGCGGGGAACTACTCGGTGAAGCGGTTCAAGGGGTTGGGCGAGATGAACCCGCAGGAGCTCTGGGAGACCACGATGGATCCCAAGAAGCGGGTGCTGAAGAAGATCAACGTCCGCGACGAGCTGGAGGCGGACGAGATCTTCTCCACCCTCATGGGAGACGACGTCGCGAGGCGACGTGCCTTCATCATGGAGAACAGCGACAAGGTTACGTCTCTCGACATCTAGGCGACAGCGCAGGAGGAGGGGGAGATGAAGAGGGCGGCAGCGATAGCGGTTGCGGCGTGGTGGATCGCCGGAGCAACGTTGGGTGTCCTCGCGGCGTCGGCGGGGCTCGCCGTGGGCGTCGACCCAACGGGGCTCTGGCTCGTCAGCGCGTTGACCGAGACGGCCATCTCGCCGTCGTTCGATCTCCGCGCCGTGGTCGGCTTCGCGGTCTCCGAGGGCCTCTCGGGGCTGATGCTCGCGACGACGTCCATCCTCTTTCACGTCCCGATGTCCCCGTTCGACCCGTTCGCGGGCGCCGGCGTGGGTGCCGCGTTGACTCCGCCCCCCTACACGAGCGCGGTCGTACTCGAGGCGGTGGGGGGAGTTCGCATCATCTCGTTCGAGTCGTTCGGGCTCTTCGCGCAGGCGCGATACCTCGTGCGCGGGTCGTCGGATGGATGGACCGCAGGGCCGGTCTTCGAGGCCGGCGCCTACCTCCGGTTCTAGATGGCCTGGGTCGCCGGCGTCGCCCTCGGAGCGCTCTCCCTCCTCTGGCTCGGGTGGAACCTGACCCTCGACGCGCTGTGGCAACCGACGGACCGGGCGACGGTTCGCCGGATCCTCTTGCTCGGCGCAATTCAGCCGGGCGAGCGCGTCGTCGACCTCGGATGCGGCGACGGCCGGATCGTGATCGCTGCGGCGCGCGACTTCGGTGCGCGGGCGATCGGCGTCGAGATCGACCCCTTCCGCGTGCTCTGCGCTCGTCTCGCGGCCCTCCTCGCGGGAGTCCCACGGCGAGCGCGGATCGTCCACGCGAACATGTACACGTACGACCTCCGCGACAGCGACGTCGTGGTCCTCTTCCTCTCCGCGACCTCCAACTTCAAGCTGCAGGAGAGGTTGAAGTGCGCGCTCGGTCGGGGGGCTCGGGTCGTGTCCTACTACCACCCGATGTGGGGATGGGAGCCGGACGTGATCGGGGAGGCGAGAGACGGGTACCCGATCTACGTCTATCGAATGAGAGGGGCGAATGACCAAGCTCCTGGGTGAGCTTGCCGACGAGCTCGGGATTCCTTGCCGCGCCGACTGGGCGACGGTGGCGATCACCGGTGTCACCGACGATTCACGCGCCGTCTCGTCGGGGGCTCTGTTCGTGGCTCACCGGGGAACGCACGACGACGGGCACGCCCACATCGAAGACGCCGTCGCGCACGGCGCCGCGGCCATCGTCGCCGAGAAGCACGCTGACGTCGGCCCCCTCCCTCACTGGGTTGTGGCCGACGGCCGTGTCGAGCTTGCGCGGTGGGCGGCGGCATTCTACGAGCATCCCACGCGGCGGCTCCGCACCGTCGGCGTCACCGGCACGAACGGAAAAACGAGCGTCTGCCACTTCGTCGCCCACCTTCTCGGCCGAGAGTCGGCGGCGGTCGTGGGCACGGTCGAGAACCTCGACCGCGGGCTGCGGGCGCTCACGACGCCCTCCAGCCCGGCCGTGCAGCGGATCGCGCGCGAAGCGGTCGACGAGGGGAAGACCACCCTGATCGTGGAAGCGTCGTCCATCGGACTCGAGCAGCACCGCCTCGACGCGATCGCCTTCGACGTCGGGGTGTTCACGAACCTCACTCGCGACCACCTCGACCTCCACGGAACTCTCGCGGCCTACGGAGCGGCCAAGGCTCTCCTGTTCCGCGGCCTTCCCTTATCCTCGGTCGCCGTGTTGAACGCCGACGATCCGTACACCCAAACGCTTCGGCAGGTGTGTCGTTGTCGCGTCCTCACCTACGGTCTGCGGAAGACCGCCGACCTCCGAGCTGAAGTCGTCGCCGAGGATGCATCCGGGATCGCTCTCGTCACCGAGTGGGGCGGCAAGACCGCGCGCACCACCGTGCCGGTCCACGGTCCCTACGGCGCGGCGAACGCCCTCGCGGCGCTCGGAGCCGCCCTCTCCCTCGATCTACCGTGGGCCGTCGGTGTCGAGCGGCTCCGCTCGCTTCCCTCCGTCGCCGGGCGCTGGAACCTGTTCCGCCGCGGTGACGGAGCGGACGCGATCGTGGACTTCGCCCACACCCCCGACGGTCTCCTCCAGGTCTTGTCCGCCGTCCGCCGCATCTACGATCGCGTCGTTATCGTGTTCGGATGCGCCGGCGGAAGCGACCGAGGCAAGCGCGCTCAAATGGGCGCGATCGCGAGCCGGCTCGCCGACGTCGTCGTCCTGACGCAGGACAATCCCAAGGACGAGGATCCCGAGGCGATCCTCGACGAGATCGAGGCCGGAATCCAGGTTCCATCGGGAGAGGCGATTCGCGTCGCCGACCGTCGAGAGGCGGTCGAGGAAGCCGCACGCAGGGTGGGTCGCGGCGAGGTTCTCCTCCTCGCCGGGAAGGGACACGAGACGTTCCAGATCGTCCGCGGGCAGTTCCTCCCGCACTCGGACGCGGCGATCCTCGAGTCCCTCGGGTTCGTCCCCGTCGCGTCCGCAAGGATGGAAGGAGAGGCGCCATGAAGGGAGATCTCTGTCTCCGAGGAGGGCAGGTGCTGGACGTCTTCGCGGGACGGTTCCGCGCGGCCAGCGTTCTGATCGCGGACGGGCGGGTGCTTGGCTTCGGCGATCGCGCCCGGCGCACCGTCGACGTCAAAGGCTGCTTCCTCGTCCCGGGGCTCATCGACGCGCACGTCCACATCGAGAGCTCGCAGCTCTCGCCGGCGTCGTTTGCCCGCGCCGTCATCGCCCACGGCACGACCACCGTCATCGCCGACCCCCACGAGATCGCCAACGTGCTCGGCGTCGACGGGGTTCGATACATGCTTGCCGCGACCGAGGGGCTGGCGCTTCGCGTCCTGCTCATGGCCCCTTCCTGCGTGCCGGCGACCCCGTTCGAGACGGCGGGGGCTCGGATCGGTCCGGAGGACGTGGCGCTGCTTCTCGGTTGGGACCGCGTCCTCGGGCTCGGCGAAGTGATGAACTACCCCGGCGTCCTCGCCGGGGACCCGGACGTGTCGGCGAAGCTCGCCGCGGCTCGCGGTCGTCCGATTGACGGCCACGCGCCCGGCCTGTCGGCAGAGGCTCTCTCCGCCTACATCTCCGCGGGGCCGCGCACCGACCACGAGTCGTCCTCGCTGGCCGAGGCCGAGGAGAAGCTCGCCGCCGGAATGTGCGTTCTGATTCGCGAAGGCTCGGCGACCCGCAACTTCGAAGCTCTCCTTCCGCTTCTCACCGAGCGGAGCGCGCCGTTCGTCCACTTCTGCACCGACGACCGCCACGCCGAGACGATCCTGCGCGAGGGCCACATCGACGGGCTCGTCCGCCGGGCGATCGCCGCGGGGGTTCCGCCCGAGATCGCGATCACCGCCGCGACGATCCACCCGGCGCGGAGCTACGGCATCGACCGCGTCGGCGCCGTCGCGCCGGGATACGCGGCCGATCTCCTCGTCGTTTCCAATCTCACGGCGTTCGAGATCCGCGAGGTCTACGCGGCGGGAAAGCGCGTCACCGCGCAGGAATCCGAGCCGCCTTCGCCCGTTTCCCAGCGCACGATGAATGTTCGCCTCCCCGAAGCGCCGTTCCGGATCCCGGCGGCGTCCGAAGGGGCGGCCCGGGTGATCGTCGTCCATCCCGCCGGCCTGGTGACCGACGAGGAGCACGTCCTCCCGCGGGTCGCCGACGGAGAGATCGTTGCCGACCCGGCTCGCGACCTTCTCAAGATCGCCGTCGTCGAGCGGCACCTCGGCACGGGCAGGGTCGGCCTCGGCCTCGTGCGCGGATTCGGACTCACCTCGGGCGCCCTGGCGTCGACCGTCGCTCACGACAGCCACAACGTGCTCGTCGTCGGGGCGAACGACGACGCGATGATCACGGCTGTGCGCCGGCTCGTCGAACTCGGCGGCGGCCAGGTGGCTGTCGACGCCGACCACATCCTTGCGGAACTCGCGCTTCCCATCGCCGGGCTGATGTCGCCCCTCTCGTTGGACGAAGTGGCCGAGGCCCAGGCCGCGCTGGGGACCGCCGCGCGCGGACTCGGCTGCCGCCTGCCCAGCCCGTTCATGACGCTCTCGTTCCTCGCCCTGCCGGTGATCCCCCACCTCAAGCTCACCGACCTCGGGCTGGTCGACGTCGATCGCTTCGAACTCGTTCCCCTCTACGTGGACGGAGGCGCCAGCGCGAGCAAATCCTGCACGAGCTGATCAAGCCCGACGGCGTGCGAGCCTTTGACGAGGACGACCGCGCTCGTCTCCCGGCCCAGGTGCGCGGCGAGGTGCGCCGCGAGGCGCCCCGGCTCGATGAACTGCACGGTGAGAGACCTCGCAACGGCCTCGCACCCGGTGCCGGCACGCGCGCCCACGGGGTACACCTCGTCAATCCCGAGCCGCGCCGCGAGCTCGGCGATCTCTCGGTGGCGCGCCTCCTCGACGCCTCCGAGGCCCAGCATGTCCCCGTAGACGAACACGCGGCGAGCGCCGGCACCGCCGTACCCGGCGAGCGTCTCGACGGCGGCGGCCATCGAAGCAGGGTTCGCATTGTAGGAATCGTCGAGGACGACGCCAAATCGGGCCGCCCGCGGCTGCATCCGGTGCTCGACCGGCAGGAACGACGCCGCGCGCTCCTCGATCCGGCGGGTCGGAACGCCCAACCGGTGTGCGCACGCCGCGGCCAGAAGCAGATTGGTGGCGTTGTGGGCTCCGACGAGCTGCGTGGAGAGCCGGAGGGGAGGATCGGCAACCTCGACCTCGAGGCGAGGGACGGAGCGCATCAGGCGGCCCCGCACGGCGCCGTGTTGCAGGCCGACGGTCACGAGCCCGACGCGAGCGGAGGCGACGGCCAACGCTCGCAAGTGCAGCGAGTCGGCGTTGACGAACGCCGCGGCGTCGGAGGGGAGCGCCTCCACAAGGCTCCACTTCTCCGTCGCCACGGCGTCCAGACTTCCCAGGCCGCCGAGGTGACTCTCGCCGACCGACGTCACGATGGCCGCCGTCGGGCGGAGGAGGTCGGCGAGCAGAGCGATGTCGCCCGGCTTCTCCGTCCCGAGTTCGAACACGCCCACCTCGCTCTCGGCCGGCATCGAGGCCAGGGCGGCCGGGAGGCCGATCTCGGTGTTGTAGTTCTCCGGCGGGGAGTACACGGCGAAGGTGCCGTCGAGCAGGTGGGTGAGGAGGTTGCGGGTCGTGGTCTTCCCGTTGCTGCCGGTAATTGCCACGAGCGGGATCCCAAACCGCGCCCTCCACGCGCGGGCCGCGGCGTGCAGAGCGGCGAGGACGTCGGAGACGACGATGACGTTGCGCGCGGAGGCCGGCAGCGGCCTCGCCGGAAGCACGACGGCGCCCACGGCGCCGCGCTGGAAGGCCTCGTCGAGGAAGACGTGCCCGTCCGTGCGTGCCCCCGGCAGCGCGAAGAACACGTCTCCAGCGACCACCCGGCGGGAGTCGACGGCGCAGCCGGACGGCACGTCGGTCGTCTCCCGCAGGAGCGCCCCCCGCGTGGTCGCCGCAAGCTCGGGGATGGAGAGCACCCTACCTACCAGCCTGCTCCTTCGCTCGGCTCGGAGCTTTCCCCTCCGCTCGGGAGCATGAGCATCGCCGTCACTTCTCGCTCGTCGTACACGACGTGACCGGGGAAGACGCGCGTCACCTCGGTGACGCCGAACAGCGCCTCGGCCCGCGGGGAATACGGGTCGACGGCGAACAACTCGACGGTCAACGTCTCGTAGGAGGGAATGTCCTCGATCGCCGCGATCAGGTCCTCCAACCCCTCGAACGTCCGCGGCTGCTCTCCCGCCTCAACGAGTCGCGGTCCGCCGTAGGCGCGCACAAAGAGGTAGTCCGCGTCGAGGTCCGGCGGGATGCCGAGGGTCCCGTCGAGGTCGATCCACTCCCCCTGGAACGTCTGTAACGCAAGGGTGAAGTGAATGACGTCTCCCGGCGCGTAGAAGTCCGAATCCAGTTCGAGACGTTCGATCTGGACGGCCTGCAACTCCTCCTGGATCTGCAGGGATGCCGAGATCTGCGTGATGCCGGGGTCCTGGAACTCGTTGTACTGGAGCGCCGCGACGATCTCCGCCAGCTGCCAAGGGGCGTAGACGGCCACGTCCGTGACGCTGAGGAAGACGTCCTTCCGCTCGAGCGACGACATCCCCGTCCCCTCGATCGTGTACACCACCTCGACCGTCCCCTGGCCGATCCGATCGAGCGTGACGTCGGTCGCCTCCAGGCCCGCCGAGAAGAGTAGCTCCGGCATCATCCGCGGCAGGTCGACGAGCTCGATGTCGAACGTCTCCTCGAGGCCGCGATCGGCGTCGAAGACGTTGTAGAAGAGCCCCACGGTGTCCGCGACGCCGCCGATCCGCCCTCCCACAGCGGCGATCCGATCCTGAGTGATCGTCCCCATCACGTCCCCCAGTTGGCCAAGCTTGAACGACGCTTCGAACGACTTCATCGTGTCGTAGATGGACACGGCCGTCAGGGGGAACGACGACGCGCCGTTCGACAGGAACGGGTGTCCGAACCCGATGAGGGCGTCGCCGTCGCGGTAGGTCACGGTGCCGAGCGCTCCCAGCGTGACGTCACCCGTCGCCAGGGCAATGCCCATCGCTCCGCCGGGAACGAGGGAAGCGTTCGGCGCCGCAGTCCCCGCGACGGCCTTCGGCGCGCCGAACGGGAGCACCGAGAACTGGAATGCCGACAGCCCTCGCAGAGCGCCGGCCCCGAGACTCCGACCCGGAAGGAAGTCGCTGATGGTCCCCGCGGGGCGCGCGTCGGCGGCAAGCCCGTTCATCAGAGCATCCAGACTGCGCCCCGCCAGCCCGGAGACGACCAGCGGCGTGGCCACCGGGTAAGCGACGATGAGGTTCGCTGCAGTACATCGGGCGAACAACGGGGGCGCGGAGTACTCCACCACTCGCACGCCGTCGAGCACGGCCGACGGGGCGGCCGCCGCGAGCGAGCTGCCCACCGAGTCGAGCACCTCGAGCATCGGTCCTATCGGGGTCACCAATCCGATCGGCGTGATCTCCTTCGACCACGTCGCCGCCCGACTCAAGGCGCCGATCAGCCTCCCGTCGACGTAGATCGGGCTGCCGCTCATCCCCTGTGCGATTCCGCCGGAGCGGCCGATGGCCTCGCCGCTGACGCGCACCACGATGAAGTCGGAGAGCGTGCCCGGCTGATCGATGACCCCGAGGACCTCGATCGAAAACTCGCTGATCGTGTCCGAGGCGACCACCGTCTTGCCGGTCCCCGTCATTCCGATCCGAATCTCGTCGAGGAACAGGAACTCGGAGCGGTCGTAGGCCACCGCCGAGACGGCGGAGAGCGCCACCACGCACCCGATGATCCAAGCTGCGCGTCGCATCACAATCCCCCTTCGTCGTGCCGCACGCCGCGGCGGGGACAGTATACGGGAACCGAAAGCTGGAGGGCATCGCTCCTCCGACCGGCGGCGGGGAGATCCCGACGGAATCGGCGCCCAAGACACCCCAAGTCAGCACGTTCGGCGTGACCGGCGCGGGACGCACACGAGCGACGAAAACCATCAAGAGAAGGTCATTCCATCGATTGACGCCCCTCCGGGACCCTGTTACAATCGCCGCCACGATGACGTACTACCGCAGGAAAGCGGCATGGCGGTCCAGGGCGATTCTTCTGCTCGCCGGAGCCCTTCTCTTCGTCACGAGCTGCACGCCTACAGCCAACCGGGCGCCGGTCGCCGTCGCGGACGTCGCCCCAACCGAAGGATACGCCCCGCTGGTCGTCCACCTCGACGCACGGCAGAGCTACGATCCCGACGGAGACGCGCTTTCCTACGTCTGGAGCTTCGATGACGCCGTCTCCCTCGACGGAGCGACCGGCGAGCACACGCTCCCGGCCGGCCACCACGAGATCACGCTCACCGTCGCCGATGGACGCGGAGAGACCGACGCCGCGTTCGCCGGCGTCTCCGTGTGGGACATCCCGGACGGCTTCGTGATGAGGCGCTTCGAGTGGACGTACGGCGGCCGCACGCAGTACTGGGATCTCCTCGCCCCGTGGAATCTCTATCGAACGTACCGGGACCGCATTCGGAAGAGCGCCGCGGAGGCCTTCGAGTACGGCGACTACGTCCTGGATCCGCTCGACGAACCCACGATCGAGGACTACGCAGCGCTTCTGTGGGATCGAGCGGGAGGAGGCGAGGACGCGTTCGTCGAGTGCGCGCTCTCGTTCTGCCAAGGCGCGATCGCGTACGCGAAGGACCCGGCCGGACAGGAGTGGCCCCTCTACCCGATCGAGACCCTCGTCGATGGCCGCGGAGACTGCGAGGACACGGCGATTCTGTTCGTCAGCCTTCTCCGCGGGCGAGGGGTCCCCGCGAGCCTCGCGTTCGTCGACACCGACGACGACGCGATCCCCGACCACGTGCTCGCCCTCGTGCCCGTCACGCCGGCGCGGGAAGCAACGCTCTCCTGCCCTGGGGTCGTGGAGATCGGCGGAGTCCGCTACGCGGTCGCCGAGACGGCGACGTACGGCGTGGCCTTCGCGCTCGGATGCTCGCCGCGGGAGCTTGAGCCCGGCGACGTCTTCGACCTGTGGACGTTCTAGCGGACGCGGGTGGCGTCCCGCCGCGCAGGGCGATACCATGCGGCGTTGGAGACGGGAATGACGAAAGTCCTGGTGGACCCCGAGCGGCTGAGTCGGTTCGACTTCGGACCGGCGCATCCGTTCAAGGTCCATCGCCTCGCCCTGACGTTTGAACTCCTGCAAGCCTACGGCCTGGTCGATCGGGACGACGTCCGCGTGATCGGCCTCCGCGAGGCGACCGAGGCCGAGGCCCTCAGCTTCCACTCGCAGGGGTACCTCGAGGCGTTGCGCCTGGCGAGCTCCGGGATGTGGGTCCCCAACCAGTTCTCGCACGGCCTCGGCACGACCGACAACCCGGTGTTCCCCGACGTGTACGAGTGGGCGATGCTCGTCGCCGGAGGGTCGATCGACGCCGCGGCGGCCCTGGGGAACGGCGGCGCCGGTCGGTCGTTCAACTTGACCGGCGGGCTGCACCATGCCATGCCCACCCGGGCGAGCGGGTTCTGTCACGTCAACGACGGAGTCCTCGCCATCCAGCGCTTGCGGGCCGCCGGGAAGCGCGTCGCGTACGTGGACATCGACGCTCACCACGGTGACGGCGTGCAGCATGCGTTCTACGAGGATCCCGGAGTCCTTACGATCTCGATCCACCAAACCGGCTACACGATCTTCCCCGGCACCGGCTTCGAGGAGGAGATCGGACAAGGCGCCGGGCGAGGCTATGCAATCAATGTGCCGCTCCTCCCCGGAGCGGGGGACGAAGCTTACGACGAAGCCTTCGAGTCGGTCGTCCTTCCGGCCGTGGAACTCTTCCGCCCCGACGCCTTGGTGACGCAACTCGGAGCGGACGCCGTCCTCGGGGACCTGTTGGCGAACCTCCGCATGAGCCTGCACGGGTTTGAACGTGCCGTGGAGCGCTTCCGCGGCGTCGGCGTCCTGTGGCTTGCGCTCGGCGGCGGCGGGTACGACGTCGCCAACGTCGTTCGGGCCTGGACGCTCGCCTGGGCTGCAATGCTCGACGAGACGTTGCCGGACGAGATTCCGTCGTCGTGGATGACGAGCGCCGCCGCGCATGGCGTCACGGCCTCCCGCCTGCGCGGGGCGTCCGACGTTCCGCCCACCGCAGACCGCGTGATGGAGGCGCTGCGCGAGAGCGTCGAGTCGATTCGCCGGACCGTCTTCCCTATCCTGGAGGACTCCGCCGGACGGGGGTAGCCCTCGATCCGCGCGGCGGCCGGGAGGCTGAGCCAGAATGCCCGAAGAGCCCGAGATCCACGAGACCGCCCTTCGAGACCGAGTCCAGGTTCTGCTCTCCGACGGCCGGGTGTTCGAAGCGCCGCGGGGAACCTCACTCGACGCGGTGTTCCGGATCGCCTTCGCGGGCGCCGAGGATCCTCCCGTCGCGGCGGCCGTGGACGGCGAGCTGCGTGAGCTGGCGTGGCCCGTGGTCCGCGACGTCGAAGCGACCGCGGTCCGCCTGTCGGACTCCGACGGGATGAGGATCTACAGCCGCAGTCTCTCGTTCCTCCTCGTCGTCGTCGCGTCGCAGCTCTTTCCCGACGCCGGGGTGCGCATCGACTACTCCGTCCCCCACGGGGGTTACTTCTGCCGCGTCGAAGGGCGCGAACCGTTCACGCCGGACGAGCTCAACCGGATCAAGGCCCGGATGATGCAGCTCGTCCGCGAGGATCGTCCGATCGTGCGGCATCGCCTCTCCTACGAGGAGGTTCGCGCGCTGTTCGCGGCTCGCGGCGAGGAAGCCAAGGCACAGCAGCTCCTGGAACGCGAGGGCGATCACCTGCACCTCTACAACCTGAACGGCGTGTCCGACTACTTCTACGGGTACATGGTCCCGTCCACCGGGATCCTTCGGACGTTCTCGCTCGAGCCGTTCCCGAAGGGGTTCATCCTGCGGTTTCCGCGGCGGGAGGACCCGACGAAGCTTCTGCCGTCCCAGAGGTTCACCGCGCTCCGGGAGGTCTTCGACGAGTACGGCGAGTGGCTGTCCCTCCTCGGCATGCGCGACGTCGGCTCGCTGAACGAGGCGATTCGCGCCGGGCGGATCGAGCAGGTCATCCTCGTGTTCGAGGCGTTGCACGAGAAGAGGATCGCCGAGATCGGGGCGACGCTCGCCCGCAAGCTTCGCGAGGGGACCCGCCTCGTGTTCATCGCAGGGCCGTCGGCCTCCGGCAAGACCACGTTCTCGAAGCGGCTGGCGGTCCAGCTCCTGGCGAACGGCGTCCATCCGTATCCCCTGGAGATGGACGACTACTTCTTCCCGCGCGATGTGCTCGAGACCCGCTTCGGCGACGAGACCGACTTCGATGCGCTGTCGGCGCTCGACGTCCACCGTCTCCGCAGCGACCTCGCCCGACTCCTGGGGGGCGAGCCGGTCGACGTGCCGCGATACGACTTCCGCACCGGGAAACGAGAGCCCGGCCCGACGGTCCGCCTGGACGAGACCCAGATGCTTCTCGTCGAGGGGATTCACGGGCTCAACCCCGCGCTGTCGGTCGACCCGTCGCTCGCAGGCCACTTTCGCATCTTCGTGAGCGCCCTGACTCAACTGAATCTCGACATGCACAACCGCGTGTCGACGACGGACACGCGCCTGATCCGGCGTATCGTGCGCGACGCCCTGTACCGCGGCTACACCGCCGCAGGAACTCTGGCCCTGTGGGACAACGTGCGGGGAGGAGAGAAGGAGAACATCTTCCCGTACCAAGAGGGCGCCGACATCATGTTCAACTCGGCCCTCGGCTACGAGCTCTCCGTCCTCAAGCCGCTCGTGGAGCCGCTCCTGCTCCAGGTTCGCGAGCCGGAGTGGCGGATCGAGGCCGAGCGACTGCTGGCGCTACTGCGCTGGTTCGATCCCTACGATACGGAGACCATCCCCAAGAACTCGATCCTGCGCGAGTTCATCGGCGGCTCGAACCTGCGCAACTTCTCCTCGACGTTCAAGCCGACCGCAGGCGGCCCGGCGGAGGGCGATCGATGAACACCGAACGGCTTATGCAGATTGCGCTTGACCTCGCGGGTCTTCGCGACGTACCCGGCGACAGCGCGATCCACCACGCAGGAAAGGGGATTCGCCGCGTCCTGATCGGCATCGACCTGCGCTCGTCCGAGCTCGCGCTCGCGAAGACGCTGGGGTACGACGCGGTCATCGCCCACCACCCCGTCGGAGGGACCGCGACGCTCGGGTTCCACGCCGTTCTCGGCCGCCACGCCGACCAGATGGAAGCGGCCGGGGTGCCGCGCGAGGTCGCCCGATCGATCCTCGCCGAGGTCTCGGAGTCGAGGCGCATCCAAGACTCGATGTCGAACTACGACCACGACCCCTCGATCGCGCGGCTCCTCGATATGCCGTACCTCAACATCCACACGCCGCTCGACGAGGTCGGACGCCGGCGGATGGCGGCCGTCGCAGAGCAGGTGGACGCCGAGGCCACGGTCGGCGACCTCGTCGCCGCGCTCTACGACGGCTTCGGCGAGTTCCGCCACGCCGCCACGCGCATCGAGAGCCTCGTCGGCTCTATGGCCCACCGGCTGGGGCGCGTCGTCGTGTCGCACGCGGCAGGCACCAACGGCGGATACCCGGTGGCCAAGGCGTACTTCGACCACGGCGTCGACACGGTGCTCTACATTCACTGCCGCCCCGACGAGGCCGGCCGGCTCCGGCACGAGGTCGGGGCCACGAAGACTCTCGTCGTGACGGGCCACATCGCCAGCGACTCGATCGGCATCAACCCCTACATCGAACGCCTGCGGGATGAAGGGATCGAGGTCACGGCAGCGTCGGGAATCCTCGCGCCATGAGGGAAGAGGCCGGCGGATGACGCTGCGACTCGCCACCTACAACGTCAACTCGGTGCGCGCGCGGCTCTCCGTCCTGGAACCCTGGTTGCGGCGTGTCCATCCCGACGTCGTGTGCCTCCAGGAGACGAAGGTCGTGGACGCGTCGTTCCCGGGCGACGTCCTGCGCGACCTCGGGTACACGAGCGTCTTCCGCGGTGAGAAGAGCTACAACGGCGTCGCGATCCTGTCCCTCGCGGAGCCGTCCGACGTTCGCTTCGGGCTCGAGGACGAAGGCTCGTCCGACGAGGCTCGGCTGATCGCGGCGTCGTTCGGCGAGATCCACGTCGTCAACACCTACGTCCCTCAGGGTCGCGACGTCGACAGTCCGATGTTCGCCTACAAGCTTGAATGGCTGGCCCGGCTCCGCCAGTACTTCGAGCGTCGATTCGCCCCACGCTCCCTCGTGATCTGGGCCGGCGACTTCAACATCGCGCCGGAGGCGATCGACGTCCACGACCCGAAGCGCCTGCTCGGCCACGTCTGCTTCCACCCCGACGCGCAGCGCGCCCTGGCCGAGGTGAAGGCGTGGGGGTTCGTCGACGTCTTCCGGCGCCACGTGGCCGAGCCGGGGCAGTACACGTTCTACGACTACCGCGTGAAGGACGCCGTGACGCGCGGCGTCGGGTGGCGGGTCGATCACGTCTGGGCGACCAAGCCCCTCGCCAGGAAGTCGACGGCCGCGTGGATCGACCTCGCGCCGCGAACGGGCGAGACGCCGTCCGACCACACGCCGCTCGTCGTCGGGTTCGACGCGTAGAGACCGAGGAGAGCGGATGGAGCTGACGATCGAGTCGGTCGAAGAGGTCCTGTCGCACCTCTACGTCGACGACCAGCGGGATCTCGACCTGCGTTCCCTGCGGTTCATCGACCCGTTCGCGCTCCTTCTCCTCGACCTTGCTCTCCGCGACGCGCGGGCGGCGGGGCACCCGCTCCGCGTCGAATGGCCCACCCTCCCCGCCGTCCGTCGCTGGATGATCGACATGCGATTCTTCGCCGACACGAAGATCGTCTCGCCCGACCTGCCGCTCCCTGAAGCCGGAACCGCCCTTCAGCCCATCGTCACCATCGAGAGCGAGGAGCACGTGTCCCGTCTCGTCGACGCGTTCGAGCGACGTCTCTGCGAGAGGTTCCCCATCGATGACGCGCCACGACGTCGATTCCTCCGGATCCTCCTCGAGCTGTGCCAGAACATCCCGCAGCACAGCAACGCCACCGAGGACGTCCCTGACCCGCACGGCATCGCCGCGATGCAGGACTACCAGGACGGCGTCCTCCTGGCGATCGCCGACAAGGGCATCGGCTTTCGCCGCAGCCTCGCCCTGCGTGCCGGGATGGGCGATCTCGACGACGCGACCGCGATCTCGTCCGTCGTCCTCGACGGGATCAGCCGCTTCCGCGACCCCGGACACGGCCGAGAGCTCCAGCGGATCTTCCGCCTCGTCCGATCGTGGGACGGAACGGTCGCGATCCGCAGCGGCCAGGCCCTCCTCTACCACAGCCCGCTGGGCGGCGACCTCTACGACGTCGCCCCGTTCCCCGGCGTGCAGATTGCTCTTCGCATCCCCCGCCGCGTTTTCGGGATCGGCGAGCCGCCGACCGAGGAGCGACGGGTTGCCGGGGAGGGCGATTCGAGGTTCAATGAATAGGATGAAGCAGGCATCGATCGACATCGCACGCTTCGGACGCCGCCTGGGAACCCGTTCGGAGGGGGCCGCGGCGCGGCGCGAAATCCTCGCGTCCCTCGATCGCCTTCCGCCCGGCGGCCAGCTCGTCCTCTCTCTCTACGGCATCGACGTTCTCTCCGGCTCGTTCGCCGACGAGGCCATCGGCAAGACGAGTCAGCTTCTGACCTCGGGAGCGTACGGCGACCGCACGATGATCGTCACATCGCCATCCGACGACCTGGCCGAAGACCTCTCCGACAAGCTCGCCCAACGCAAGCTGGCCGTCCTGTGCCGCGTCGGTGAGGCCAAGGCTCGATGGCGGGTCCTCGGCCAACTCGCCGGCCCCCTCGTCGAAACTCTCCATCTCTTGATGGATCGCAAGACGGCGACGACCAAGGAACTCGCCGAGATCCTCGAGATCGCCCCGAACGTCTGCCACAACCGGATTCGCCGCCTCGTCCAGCTCCGCTTGGTTCGCGAAGAGCGGATGGAGACCTCTGCCCCGAACACCCAGTACCGGTTTCACTCCATCGCGTAGGGATTGACAGCGAGCGTTCACTGAATACAATGAATATGGTGAACGAACGTGAACGCGAGAGCCGGCACCCCCATCGACGCCCTCGTCGTCTACCGACGGCGGCAGTCCCACCCCGAACTGCGCACATTCTTCTGGCAGACGCGGAGGGTTGACGTCTCCCGGACGAAC
>Ga0209610_1000927_pt1 | contig 15278 bp, 16 predicted proteins | sample LakKivw275mmetaG_FD_184137 | JGI IMG/M metagenome (GOLD analysis project Ga0209610, IMG submission 184137) | Anoxic lake water microbial communities from Lake Kivu, Rwanda to study Microbial Dark Matter (Phase II) - Lake Kivu water 275m metaG... | ecosystem: Environmental > Aquatic > Freshwater...
GTATAAGATTCTTTAGAAATTTTTCCTTCCTCCCCGAGCATAAAAGAAGATATTGTAGATTTTATTTTGGGTAGGTTCATATAAAATATTTGCCGGGCTGGGAAGAGAGTTAACCCTGCGCTCTAACCCACTACAATCTCCCCGCTTTACAAGAGGGCACTCCGTCATGCACCCGGCAATTTAGTATAGACCTAATAATGCTGTCGGTCACTAGGATTTTGTCGCTTTTTAGATACGCTTTGCATCTATTATGGTGATAGCGCAGAAGGATACAGCAATTAAAGCCTTGCGACTTAAAAGACTATTGTGCTATAAGAAGATTTAGGGAGGAACCAAAAATGAAATGCCCACTTTTTGAGGTGGACCCCAAAATTCGGACAGGTAGTTAAGTGAGAGTTTTGCCCCTAAAATAATTAAGAGGAGCAAAACATGAAAGAACACCGCAGGAAACACAGCCCGTCTTTCAAAGCCAGGGTAGCCCTGGAAGCACTCAAGGGAGAAGAAACGATAGCGCAACTGGCCAGCCGGTTTAATATCCATCCAAACCAGGTCCACAAGTGGAAGAAGGAACTTACCGATGGTGTGACCTGGATCTTCGATAACAGCCGGGGGCGGAAAAAATCGGACAACCAGAAGCTGGTAGCGCAGCTTTACCAGCAGATCGGCCAGCTCAAGGTAGAGCGGGATTTTTTAGAGAAAACCCTCGGTCGCTGAGCGTAGAGCAGCGGCGCGGGGCAGTTAACCGCCATCACCCGTCGCTCTCAGTGGCAAAGCAATGCCAACTGCTGGATATCAGCCGCTCCGGCTTATACTACCGGCCGAAAGATGTTTCTGATGATGATCTGATGCTGATGAACCTGATCGACCGCCAATATCTGGTTACGCCATTCTACGGATCACGCAAGATGGCCGTGGAGTTAACCAGACAAACAGGCCTGCCGGTTAACCGGAAACGCGTCCGGAGGCTAATGCAGTTAATGGGCATCCGGGCACTTTACCGGCGGCCCAGGACCAGCAAGCCGTCACCGGGGCATAACGTATATCCGTATCTGCTGCGTGACCTGAAGATAATGCAGCCGAACCAGGTCTGGGCGGCGGATATAACCTATATTCCCATGTCCCGGGGTTTCCTGTACCTGGTAACAATTATCGACTGGTATAGCAGGTATGTCATTTCCTGGCGTCTGTCCAATACACTGGATGATGACTTCTGTGTTGCCGCACTGGAAGAAGCGCTCAGCAGGGGAAAACCTGAAATATTCAACACCGATCAGGGCAGCCAGTTCACCGGTGAAGCCTTCACCCGATTGCTGAAGGAACACGACATCAAAATCAGCATGGATGGCAAGGGCAGCTACAATGATAACCTGTTTATCGAGCGGCTATGGCGGACAGTAAAGTACGAGGAGGTATATCTCAAAGCCTATTCGGACGGCCGCGAAGCCAGGATCAGTCTTGGGGAATATTTCTGCTTCTACAACACCAGCCGGCCCCATCAGTCACTGGGCTACCGGACACCGGCGGAAGTGTACACTGGTACAATGGAGAATGCTTGTACGAATGTGGTAGAATCAGCTGTAACAAACACGATAGGAATGGCAGGACTCCCACTTAGCAAGGCCGCTATCCTGTCCTACTAATGGGGTCCACCTCAAGGGTCTGCTGGCCGGCATGAACATAATAGGTGAAAAATTTAAAAACGATGAGGTATTTATTCCCGAGGTTTTGATTTCCGCCCGCGCCATGAATGCAGGCATCGAAATGCTCAAACCTCATCTCATAGCGGCAGGTGTTGCTTCCAAAGGTACTGCCGTCATCGGCACTGTCAAGGGAGATTTACATGACATAGGGAAAAGTCTCGTGAAGATGATGATAGAAAGCAAGGGCATGGCAGTTATTGACCTTGGTGTGGATGTTCCTCCACAGAAATTTTATGAGGCTGCACAGGAAAATCATGCGGATATCGTATGCCTTTCGGCACTGCTGACAACCACCATGTATGAAATGAAAAATGTCGTTAAAATCTTTGTAGCCAATAATAAACGTGATAGTGTAAAAATCATGGTGGGTGGTGCTCCCATTACACATGAATATTGTACGGCTATCGGCGCTGATTGCTATGCGCCGGACGCCGTCTCGGCTGCCGAGGCGGCACAGGCCTTCTGCTCTTCAGGCATGATACGCAACTAACCGAGAGGTAAGCTGATTCAAAGCTGAAAATACGGTTGCTTCCAGACCCCGTTCCTCGATTATTATGTGCAGGCAGAGCTTTATGTCCTGCAGGCTTTTCAGCCCAAGTCGGGGAATGATTTCCCACCGGCTTATGAAAAACACGGAGACAGGTTAGCCTTTGCTACCGGTATAGATATACAGATGGGCGAGCAGATGAGCCCGCAGGAAATGAGGGAAAGCATCCTGCGCAGTTACCAGATTGGCAAACTTCACAGAAGGCATATACTCGCAACGACCCATATGATGCAATATATCATGCCGGCTGAAAATTTACGGGCGTTGTTTGAAACGGTCAGGGAAATTCAGGCCGGTCTGAACGGTTAGCTTTTATCTATTAAATCATGTCGCTGTCGGATGATATGGTTACCCTGCGGAACTGGCATTTGGCCACGCCGCAATGGCGGCAACGGTCGAATGACGCGGCCGATCCTTTGATTCCGATGCCCGCGCAGATGGTGACCGATTTTCGCGGTATCATCATGCAGGAGTCGTTCAGCTTCACTCCGATGCTATCTACTGGTAGAATGTCGAAGATCAGGCGCTGGTCGGTCAGCGGCCAGTCGAGATAGCCGGGGTTGAGCCAGGGCCCGGCCTCCTCCCCCTTCTCGCCCAGTCGCCGGCAGGCCATCTGCTGTACCTGCATTCCCAGCAGGCCCAGAACTACCGTGCCCGCTATATCCAGACTGAGCGCCTCCATCTGACGGCCTTCCTGCGTTAAAAAGGATACGCGTTCCTCGAGATCGGGCCCCAGCGTGTACAGCGCTATTCCCAAAGCCCTGCTTCCCTCCCATAGTTCGCTGATCTTACGGCCGATGCTGAATCGGGTTTCATTTTCAAGCGTAAGGCTGTTTTTATCCAGACGCGCAATAGAAAACTCGCGGTAGATCGCCCGCGGCCTGACCAGGCCCTCCGCCTCAGCGGCTGCCGAGGAGGCCATCTCAACCACGACAGAGCGGGGCTTTCTGGCCGCGCCGTAACCGTGGACCGCCAGGATGACCTGAGGGTCTATGGTGATATCAAAGCTTTCAAGTATCCCTTCCGTAAGCATAGTCGGTATCCGGGGCAGCAGTTATAAACCATCTTATAATCAGATAGCTGCGTCTGTTTATGATATAATATCAGCCCGAATCATTATCTACAATGCATATCAACAAAGTCGTTCTGCATTCTGAGAGATATCCGGGCAGGGATTGTTATCCCTTTAACCTGGAGATCTTCAATAAAACCGCGTCTGTCGATTTCCGCGGCCCGGTGACTTTCTTCGCCGGCGAGAACGGGACGGGCAAATCCACGCTGCTTAAAGCCATCTGCCAGAGATGCGGCATCCACATCTGGGAAGATACGGACGGCGCTCGCTATAAGTACAATCCCTTTGAGGCACGCTTCCACGAGTACATCGACGTGGAATGGGAGTCCGGCCCGGTGCCGGGATCCTATTTCAGCTCGCAGATCTTTCACGATTTCGCACGCTATCTCGACGAGTGGGCGCATGCTGATCCGGGCATGCTCGAGTACTTTGGTGGAGACTCCCTGCTCACCCAGTCCCACGGCCAGTCGCTCATCTCGTTCTTCAGTTCCAGGTATAAAATAAAAGGTGTTTATTTCATGGACGAGCCTGAGACCGCTCTTTCTCCCAAGAGCCAGCTCAAGCTATTGAAGCTGCTCAAGGAGATGAGCACGGACGGCCATGCCCAGTTTATCATCACGAGCCACTCGCCCATCCTGCTGGCTTTCCCGGGGGCCGTTATCTATGATTTCGACAGTGAGCCCATCAGACCGATAAACTACATAGACACGGAATACTATCAGATATACAAAGAATTTATGAACAACAAGGATGCCTATTTAAATAGTCTGTAAAGAGGCAGTGGCGATGAGAAAAGGTATGAATGAGATCAAGCACAGAGTATTCGACGCTATTGGCAATACCCCACTGGTGGAATTGGGGCCTCTGGACGGCGTGAATCCTCGAGTTAAAATCCTGGCCAAGCTGGAGGGCTGTAACCCCGGCGGCTCGATCAAGGACAGGCCGGCCTATTACATGATTAAAAAAGCCGAGGAAAGCGGGCAGCTGACCCCGGACAAGATTATCGTTGAGCCCACTTCAGGCAATACCGGCATCGCGCTGGCCATGATCGGCTCGGCCAGGGGATATAAAGTGAAGCTTTTCATGCCTGAATGCGTCAGCACCGAGCGCCAGATATGCCTGCAGGCCTTCGGCGCCGAGGTTATCCTGACTCCGGCCAAGGAGTCGACCGATGGCGCCATCCGCCGCGCCCGCCAGTTTATTGAGGCTGAGCCCGGCAAATACTTCATGCCCAACCAGTTCGACAATCCCAACAACCCCCTGTCGCATTACGAGACCACCGGGCCTGAGATATTCCGTCAGACCAGCGGCGAAGTTGATGTATTCATCGCAGGCCTGGGCACTTCGGGCACACTGATCGGGACGGCTAGGTACTTGCGTGAGAAAAAGCCGGGAGTGCGCATTGTAGCGGTCGAGCCCACGGAAGGCCATACCATACAGGGGCTGAAAAATATGAACGAATCCATCGTGCCTGGCATATATGATGCCAAAGGATTCGATGAGAAAATAGTCGTGGAGGACGGGGAGGCGTTCGGAATTACCAGGATGCTGGCCACCAGGGAGGGAATATTCGTAGGTATGTCCAGTGGGGCCGCTGTTGTTGGGGCCGTCCGGATCGCTGGCGGCATGGACAAGGGCAATATCGTGGTGATACTGCCGGACCGGGGCGATCGCTACCTCAGCACCACGCTCTTCCGATCGGTCTGCGCCAAATGCCCGCCTTAAACCTGACCGGCCAGTAACCTGGCGATATGGACTACTTTGATAGGGCTGTTCTTTTTGTGCAGCCCGCCGCGCAGCTGTAATACGCAGGCCGTGCAGCCGGTGATTACCGTGTCCACACCCGTTGCCTCTATGTTGGCCAGCTTGCGCTGCAGTATGGAGCCGCACAGCTCGGGATGCGCCAGCAGCGTATTTCCGCCGAAGCCGCAACAGGCGTCCGCATCGTTCATCTCCACCAGACGGTAGCCGACTGCCTCTATCAGTTGCCTCGGCTCCACGGATATCCCCAGCCCGCGCTTGAGATGGCATGGGTCGTGATATGTGACTTTCTTTTCCTCTGACACTTTAACAGCCGGCTTTGCCCCAAGCTCGGCCAGCAGCTGAGAGAGGTCGCGCACCTTGCTGGAAAGGCGCACGGCCTTCTCATGCAGTTCTGTCAGGCCGGCGGTCAGGCTGAGGAACTCTTTTTTCAACATGACGGCGCAGCCCGGGCAGACGGTGGCGATATAGTCGGGGTCCCCGCCTGACAGCGCTTCGATATTACGCCGGGCCAGTGCCAGCGCGCTACCGTAATCTCCGGAGAAATAGGCCGGCGCGCCGCAGCAGGCCTGCTCCTGCGGGTAATAAGGAGCACATCCGAATCTTTCAAGCAGGCGCATGACGTCCTCTCCCAAGTCGGGATAGGCATACGAAGTCACACACCCGGAATAGAAGACTACTTTAGGCGACCTGCCGGGCGCAGGTGATGCGCATCCCGCCATGCGGCCGCGCAGCAGGCTATTGCTTAATCCCGGCAAGCTGATGGCATCGGTTAGGCTATCAAGGGGATACGGCAGCCTGTTGATCATGTAGTCGGCGTCCAGGAAAGGCCCCTGCAGCTTTGCGCAGGCCCTGACAACTCTTTCCATGCGGGCGGGATGTTTGATCACACTATATGCCAGCCGCTTGCCGGCCGGTAGCCCTTTCTCACGCACGTGATGAGCGCGCAGCCTGCGTATGAGTCCGGGTATATCGATGCCGGCCGGACAGACGGATTTGCAGGACATGCATCCCAGGCACATCTCGGAAAGATCCCGTGACCGTTCCAGGTCGTGGTAAAAAGCTGTGAGTATGGCGCCTATGCCTCCCTGGTATACGTGGCCGTAAGTCTGTCCCGACAGCGACGCGAAAACCGGGCAGACATTGAGGCAAACACCGCATTTGATGCAATAAAGAGCCTCCCTGAAGTCGTCCGAATCCCTCATCCGGCTGCGGCCGTTGTCCACCAGCACGATGTGCAGCTCGCGCGGACCCTGTCCGCCGGGCAGTGGCAGACCGGAAACCTTGCCGGTACCCGTGATAAAGGAAGTGTAGACGGTCATCTTGGTGCCCACGCAGCTGCGGCTGAGCAGCCTGAGCACGGCATTGGCGTCTTCAAAACCCGGCATGATCTTCTCTATACCCACGACGGCGACCTGCAGGGGTGACAGCGTGGTCACGAGCTGGCCGTTTCCTTCGTTGGTAAGTATGACGATGGTACCGGTTTCGGCTATGGCTATGTTAGCGCCGGATATGCCCATGTCCGCATCCATGTAGCACCGGCGCAGGGACTCGCGCACCGTATCCAAAAGCGGCTGCGATTCTGTGCTGACCTGTTCGCCCAGCAGCTCGGTAAAGAGGGCTGCGATCTGCTCGGTCGTCTTGTGAATGGCGGGACCTACGATGTGCGCGGGCTTCTCGCCCGCGAGCTGGACTATCCTCTCGCCGATGTCCGTCTCATCCACGCGTATGCCGAGATGCTCGAGGTGATGGCGCAGCCCGATCTCCTCGGTCAGCATGGACTTGGACTTGATTATGTGCCTGATGCCGCGCCGTCGGGCCAGCCCGGCTATATAGTCATTGGCCTTGTCGGCATTCCCTGCCTCGAAGACAACAGCGCCCGCTGCTGCGGCGTTCGTTTTAAACTCTTCGATCAGCGCCGGAAGGTTGTCTATAGCCTTAGTTTTTCTTTCATGCAGTTCCTGACGCAGCGTTTCGAAATCGATACCGGCCATGCCCATCTGGCGGCCGAATTTGGTCAGCATGGTGAAGCGGCTCAGCGCAGCCTGCAGAGTTTCGTCCGCCAGCGCCTGTCTGACCTGTTTTCTCAATTTCCCCGACATGTAAGATCCTGTGGCCGATGGGTAATCAGGCTTTCAATATCAATATATGCTCTTCGGCCGGGCCCTGGGCGCGGGCGAAAATGGCCCCGGGTATGTCGGCGGTGGTGTTGCGCCCGGTCAGGTAGGTAATGAAGGTGGGCACCTTGTGTCCGGGTATGCCGCCGGGGGAGCCTTTGATCAGGTCGGCTGCGTCCGCCAGGCTGCCTGCTATACGTGCGCCGTCCAACAGAGTCAGGTGCAGTTTGGGCAGAGCCGCCGCCAGGCGCGCGTTGCCTTCGTTTTCCAGCGTTACCAGCGTGCCCGTTTCAGCGATGCCGAAGTCAGCCTCGGTAATGCCCATGCCGGCCCCCGTATAGGCGTCTTTCAGCATGCGGCGGGCAACACGCAGTATGGCCTCCGGCTCGGCGGGCACTTTTTCACCCGTTGCGGCTGAGATGAGTTCAGCGAGTTTATCGATGGGTACTTCCTGCCCCTTTGCTAACCGGGCCGTCCACTGTGCTAGAGAGGTCTCCATGACCTTGATGCCGGCTTTCGACAGCTGTTCGGCCAAATCCAGCCTGTCGGCGATGGGTGAAGTCGACTTGACTACCGTTGTTATCCCTTTTTCTTTAGCCAGGCCCAGCACATACTCCACCGCCTCTTCGGCGGATGATGCCAGCCTGACCTGTGCGCCTGTAAGAGCGGCCTCGGCCTTGAATCTATCCAGCAGTTCATTGTCGTTCGGCATCGGTTACCTCGCCCGGGTATTTGAAAGTTTGGGGGAAGAGATGTTCAGGCATCGTGTGAAATTATATATTGCGAGCGGGGGCATTACCAATTGATAATTGAAACCATAATCTATACAATAGTGAACGGCATAAGTAAGCATAAGAAGGCCAGATGGGAATACAGGATCTCCTTAAAATAGCCATCGATAACAACGCCTCTGACCTGCATTTGCGAGTGGGTTCACCTCCCACGGTGAGGATATTCGGGGCTTTGATCCCAATACCGGATATGGCGCCGTTGACGCCCAGGGACGTCGAGCTTTTTTTTGAGGAGATTACCACTGCCGAGAAGAGGAAGGCTTTTGCCGCCCGGCATGAGCTGGATTTCGAATTCAGCGTTAGAGACTATACGCGCTGCAGGATCAATGTGATGCAGCAGCGCTCCACACTCAGCATAGCAGTCAGAATCATCCCCTATAGCATTCCACCGCTGGCGGACCTCAACCTTCCGCCGGTGATAAAGGACCTGGCCATGAAACGGTCGGGGCTGATGCTTATTACGGGAGCCAAGGGCAGCGGTAAATCGACCACCATCGCTGCTATGGTGGAGTATCTCAATCAGCACGTCCAGCGCAACATAATTACCATCGAGGACCCGATCGAATATGTCTTTCGGAACAAAAAATGCCTGATAGTCCAGCGTAACGTGGGGAACGATACCGAATCGTTCGATGTCGCCCTGGTACACGCGCTGCGGCACGATCCCGATGTTATTGTGGTGGGAGAGATACGTGATATCCTGACAATGCAGACGGCCATCAGGGCCGCCGAAACAGGTCACCTGGTGATGGGAACCATGCATACCATCGACGCCGCCCAAACGATTAACCGCATCCTCGATATGTTCCCCGACAGGCAACAGGAACAGATCAGGAACGAGCTTTCTCAGATACTGGTGGCCGTGATCTGCCAGTTCCTGATACCTGCAAAGGGCGATCAGGGTATGGTGCCGGCCTGTGAGGTCATGCTCACCAACAATGCGATCAGGAATACCATTCGCGAGGGACGTATACACCAGCTTTACGGACAGATACAGATTTTCCGCAAGGAAGGCATGCAGACGCTCAACCAGTCGTTGACCGATCTGATACAGAAGGGGCTGATAACCGAGGAACAGGCCTACAACTATACCACTATGATCGAGGAGCTGCGGTCTCTGCAAAGCTCATCGCGTAAAGCCGGTTAGACAGACGAATAAAGAGGCCATCGCCCACGGCACTATGTATCGCATGATAAACAGCAGTCTTAACACCAAGATATTTTTAACGGACAGTGAGTTCGGTGAACTTTTCGGACCCGGTATAGCCCGGCTGGTCGGCGTCATGAATACGGCCGCGACGGATATCTGCCCTCGCTGCAACGGTTACTGCTGCAAAAATATAGGCTGCCTGTTTTACTCCGAATATTTCAGCACCTGTCCCATCTTCGACCGGCGGCCGCGCGAATGTCGCTATCACTTCTGCAACGAGGTGTTCACGGCAGCGCCGCTGACCAGGGAAGAGAAGGACCTTATGCAGCAGCCTGTGGAAGACTTGATCTGCGGCAGTAAAAGCGAGATTGCCAAGCTTTTTTTCCTTTTTCCTGAGTTTCCTCTGGATGAGAAAGGCCTGACGGCCCTGGGGATCAAGGATGAAGTGCGGCGGATCATCGTGGATTTCGAGAGCGGCAAATTAAAAGAGGATGAAGCCTTCAAGATGATGAGGCAATTATGCGGGGATGACGCTGTCATCCCATCCTGAGCAGCTATTTCTCAATCAGCACCATATCGAAGATGAATTTTTTCACCCTGGCGGCGTATTCGCGGTAGAAGAAGGCCGTATTGTCCACGATATATTGCTGTTCCAGGCCCAGCAGAATGGATGAAAAGATGGTGGCCAGATAGTGCTCGTCGACGTCTTTAAAGATACCTTTCTCCTTGCCTTCGCGGAGAATCGATGAAAGGCTCTCACGGTATCCACGGTACAGTTTGCTCAAAATGCGCTGCATGCGCTCGTTGAACTTGATCTGCGTCAGAAAATCGAAGGTTACATAGATATATTCGCGTTCGTTTTCCACCAGGTTGAAGCCCTGGTCGACGAAAATGCCCAGTTTTTGCTTGGGGTCCGCTTCACGCTCCAGCGCCCTTTCCAATGACAGGCGCACATTATTCTGCATCTCCCGCAGAAGGGTGACCAGCATATTCTCCTTGTCTTTAAAGTAGTGGTGGATGAGGCCCGATGAGACCCCCGCCCGCTTGGCGATATCCATCATGGTGAAATTGTAGTAGCCTTTTTCGGCAATGATCTCGTATGCGGCACGGGTAATCTGCCTTTTCCTGTAGCTGGCTATCTGTTTCCCGCGCTGAGCGCGGTTCAGCTTGTTGTTGTTCCGCTTTGCCACCATCCTTGTCTGAAATACCCTGCTCTTTTTTTGCGGCATTAATAACTCCTATCAATACGGGTCAGGATAAAGTAGCTGCCCCAGCCCTGCTCTGCATTATAATATACAATTCCGGCTAATTGTTCAATCAATCAATGGATTACCCATGGTTGCCATATGGGCTTGCGGACGTATCAGGCCGTGTAAAAGTTCAACATTATACCACGGATAGATATGCGCCTGTTACACTCTGGACATTTATATGAGGCGTGTGTAAAAATATGAGTCAGTCGGCTATGATGCTTTAATTAAAGGAGGCATGTGTGATGAGAATTTTCGCCTGTGTACTGCTGGCAGCATTGATACTGCTTTCAGGCTATAACTGTGCGCCGCCGGACGGAAAGCTGCGCATCATTACGGAAGATTATCCTCCCTATAATTTCGCAGATGAGAGAGGCAACATCACCGGCCAGTCGACCGAGATAGTGAGGTCGTTGATGAGCAAAACGGGAAATGATTGTTCAATCGAGCTGCTGCCGTGGTCGAAGGGATATGAGATAGTGCAAAATCAGCCCAATACTATGATTTACTCTATCGGCAGGATGCCTTTCCGTGAAGAGATGTTTAAATGGGTGGGGCCCATCGGGTTCGCAGATCATTGGTTTTATGCCAGGCGGGGATCGAACATCACGATCAGCTCCCTGGACGACGCCAGGAAGGTTAAATCCATCGCAGTCTATAAGGATGATGCCAACCAGCTTTTCCTGCTGGAGAAGGGTTTTAGCAACCTGGATGTCAGCGAAAACGATGTACAATGTATCAAGAAGTTGATGGACGGCAAAGTGGATCTCTGGCTGGGGCCTTCACAGGGATTCCATTTCCTCGCCTATGAAGCCGGAGTAAATCCCGCGGAAATAGAGCCGGTCTCGTATGTATGGAGGGCCGACTGGTACATCGCTTTCAACCGCCGGACACCGGATGCGACTATCGAAGCCTGGCAAAAAGCCCTCGACGATATGAAGAAATCGGAGAGTTCCGATGTCTGCAGCCTTTACGACAGCATAATCACCAGCTATGTTCTGCCTCGTTACACGACGGACAGTGTGTCCAAGGAAGCCGTTGTCCAGCTTGTGGAGAAGACAGCCGGCGATATCGCGGCCGATGCCGCCGGGACTATTAGAAAGATCAATGCAGGCGAAAGCCCCTACAGGGACAAGGACAGGCCGGACCTTTACGTGTATATCTTCGATAAATATGTGACCGAGGCGGCCAACGCCAGCAACCAGGCGGTGGTGGGCCGCAACCTCAAAGGTGTGCCGGATATGGCCGGGAAGCTTTTCAGAGACGCCATCGTGGAGGGAGCGCTTGAGAACGGAACGGGCTGGGAGGATTATGTATTCACCATGCCGGGGAAAATCGGCCTGTTCTACAAGTCCGTGTATTATAAGCTGGTCACGGGCAGCGACGGCAAGCAATACGTGGTCTGTGCGGGCCGATATAAGGACAAACAGCAATAGCCTATAAGGGCGCACAGCCGTTTCCGCAGGCGTCTCTTGACATATAATTCATGTGTATGTAAACTATGTTTCTGATTGCGCTTTTTTCAGGCCATAGAGTAATTTGAAGGTATGGTGCGTTGCTAATCTCTGAAAGCAGGAAAACCAACTACATAGTAATCGACAAGGATAAGTGCAAGGCCTGCCATTACTGTATCGCAGTTTGTCCCCGGGAGATCATAGGGACGTCCAAAGAGATTAACAGGCTCGGCGTGAATTTCGCCGAGGTGATTCCTGATAAAGCACACGAATGCACGGGCTGCAAGTCATGCGCAATCATGTGCCCTGACGTTGCTATCTCGGTTTTCCGCAGGCGCGTCCTGGAAGCCGGCACCATATCCTGACCATTAATAATCCGAGGAGCAGACCGATGCCCGAAAGGACCCTCATGGGGGGTAATATTGCCGTAGCAGAAGGCGCCATACTCGCCGGTTGCCAGGCCTACTTTGGTTACCCCATCACACCACAGAACGACCTGCTCGAACACATGGCTCGCCATATGCCTGAGGAGGGCCGGGTATTTCTGCAGACTGAGAGCGAACTGGCCGCCATCAATATGGTTTACGGCGCTGCAGCCGTAGGCTTCCGCGCCATGACTTCCACTTCCAGCCCCGGTTTCAGCCTTCAGCAAGAGGGCATCTCCTACATGTCGGGCGCCGAGATGCCGGCCGTTATTGTAAACATCATGCGGGCCGGGCCCGGACTGGGCAATATCGGGGGAGCACAGGGCGACTATATGCAATGCACGCGGGGCGGCGGGCATGGCGACTACTACCTGATCACCCTGACGCCCTCCACCGTGCAGGAGATGATGGACCTGACCATGCTGGCCTTCGAGCTGGCGGATAAATACTGTAATCCGACGCTGGTTATCGCCGACGGTTTTCTGGGACAGGCCATGGAGCCTGTGGTCATACGTGAACGTGTGAGGAAATTTCCGGAAAAGAAGTGGGCCATAACGGGCGCCAGGGGCAGGCCCAAGAATCGCATCAACTCCTTTGAAATGAATCCCATCGATCATCCCAGACGTATCAAGCTGCTGCTGGATAAATTCGAAAAAATGCGTATTAACGAGGTACGTTACGAGGCCCTCAATATAGAGGATGCGGATATCATACTGGTTGCTTACGGCAGCGCAGCCAGGTCCGCCATCAGCGCCATGAAGACGGCCCGCAACAAGAAGCTCCGCGTGGGTCTCATCCGTCCCATCACGGTGTTCCCCTTCCCCTATCAGCCGCTGGCCGACCTTGCAGAAAAGGGCTGCAAGTTCGTGGTGGCCGAGATGAGTGGGGGCCAGATGCTGGAGGACGTCAGGATAGCGGTGGGAAACCAGAATGAGATAAAGCTGGTGAATACCTACGGCGGTGTTCCGCTGGAGGCCGATCCCATATTCGAGGCCATCGATTTATTGATGTAGTGAGAGATATGAGCCAAGCAGACATGAGCGATTACGATAATGTGATCTTTACCCGGCCGGATATAATGGTCGACCGGCCCACGCACTTCTGCCCTGGATGCGGCCACGGCATTATTCAACGTCTGGTGGGCGAAGCTTTGCAGGAGCTGGACCTTCTGGAGCGGGCCATATGCATCGGCTCCATCGGATGCACCGTGACCGCCTATGAGTATTTCAAGGTCGACGGCATGGAGGCGCCCCACGGGCGTGCGCCGTGTGTAGCCACGGCCATCAAGCGCTGCAGGCCGGACCTGGTGCCTTTTGCCATACAGGGCGATGGCGACCTGGCTTCTATCGGCGCTGGCGAGATCGTGCATGCCGCCGCCAGGGGAGAGAAGATCACCATCATCTTCGCCAATAACGCCACTTACGGCATGACCGGCGGACAACTCGCTCCCACTACACTGATGGGCATGTACACGGCGTCCACACCGGGCGGCCGCATCGCCGAGCAGTCGGGCTACCCTATCAGGATGAGTGAGATGTTGGCCACACTGGACGGCCCCGCCTATATTGCCAGGGTGGCTGTGAACACTCCGGCCAATGTGCGCAAGGCCAAGAAGGCCGTTGAGCTGGCCTTCCGCACGCAGCTCGCCGGCCTGGGCTTCGCCATGGTTGAGATACTCTCCATGTGCCCCATCAACTGGAGAGTGGAGCCGGCGAAAGCGCCCCAGTGGATGACAGACAACATGATACCTCAGTTTCCCCTGGGTGAATTCAAGGTCTTACCCGGGGTTGCCGAGCTCAAGAAGGGAGACAGGAGTTGAACTGGGAGATAACCATCTCAGGATTCGGCGGACAGGGCCTGCTCTTCATAGGCAGGCTGCTGATGGAATCAGCTTTCAAAGCGGGCCTGGAGACCACCTGGCTGCCATATTACAGCGGTGAAAAGAGAGGAGGGATGTGCTCCTGCTTCGTGAATATCTCGGATGAAAAGATCGGCTCCATTTTTATCACCCATCCCGATATCGGTGTGGCCATGAACCCGGCCGCCATGAAGATGCTTGAGCCTACGGTCAAGACGGGCGGTCTGCTGGTGGTCAACACCTCGCTGATAAAAACAAAGTCCAAGCGACACGATGTCAAGGTAGTCTACGTGCCGACCGTCGAAGTGGCTAAAGAGCTCGGCGACGAGTCGGTAGGCAACCTGATCGCGCTGGGCGCCGTCCTTGCCAATACGGACGTCGCCACCACATCCAGCATCATCAAGGTACTCAACCAGATGCTTTCCAAAGACAAACGGCAGCTCGAACTGAATAAGGCAGCACTGCTCAAGGGCTGCGAATATTGCTAAACAAGCTAAACCAGGCTGATCGGCTTGCGAAATCTCTTATCCGCTGCATGTCTGTAAGGTATGACGCTGAAATTGATTATTACTCAGCGTGGATTTAAAATTGGTTTTGGTTTTGCTCAGCGTGGCTGCATATCCCTGTTCATATCAAGGAGGCATCTATGGTCACAAAAACAAAGGGAATTGGCGACTTGTTCAAAGAAGTTATCGATAAGGGGCTCTGTGCTGTGTGCGGGGCGTGTGTGGGGGATTGCCCGTACATGGTCTTTTACCGGGGGAAGATACGTATGCTGGACTTCTGCAACCGGACGGAGGGACATTGCTACGAGTATTGTCCACGCACTTTTACCGACATGGATGCCATCAGCGATAAAATACACGGCATGCCATACATCGGAGATGAGATCGGAACTGTCAGAAAAGTACTTATGGCCAGGGCCGGCGACGGCAAAACCAGGGCGAAAGCTCAGTACGGCGGCACCGTCAGCACGCTGCTGTCTCTGGCATTGGATAATGGCTTAATCGACGCAGCCATACTGTCCAAAAACACCGACGACAAGCTGCCCGCCGGATTTGTAGCACGCTCGCCTGTGCAGGTGCTGGAGGGAGCGGGATCCAATTACATGGCCTACCCTGCCCTGGAAACTTTGAACAGGATGCCCCTGGAC
>Ga0209610_1000928_pt1 | contig 15259 bp, 13 predicted proteins | sample LakKivw275mmetaG_FD_184137 | JGI IMG/M metagenome (GOLD analysis project Ga0209610, IMG submission 184137) | Anoxic lake water microbial communities from Lake Kivu, Rwanda to study Microbial Dark Matter (Phase II) - Lake Kivu water 275m metaG... | ecosystem: Environmental > Aquatic > Freshwater...
TGAACATGCTCACCCAACAACTGCTACAGCAGATGCAGCAAAGCGGCGGCAGACTCGGAACCGCCGAGCAGCAGCAATTGCAGAGACTGGCATCGGAACAGGAAAGACTGGCGGAAAACATCAAGCGCGTTTTGCAGAATAACCCGGAAGCACAAAAGCAGGGGAGCTCTCTAAAGCAGATGGCGGATGAAATGGAAGCAATTGCCCGTCAGCTCAGGCAAAACAGGATCGACCAGGATCTCGTGAACCGTCAGGAAAGGATACTTTCCAAATTACTCGATGCGCAAAAATCGATCAATAAAAGGGAATTCAGCCAAAAACGCAAAGCTGAGACTGCATTGGAGAATCCTGAAAATCCTTTCATCCCTTCCACTGATTTCAATCTTCTGCGCAAAAAAGCTTTGCTGGATGAGCAGTACAGGGCTTTCCCGCGTGAATACCAGCAGGTCATTCAGCAATACCTGAAACTGCTCAATGAGCAGAGTGGGCAGCAATGAAGATAAAAATCATCTTACTGATCAGCTTTATCTGTTTTGCAGTGATGCTTCACGCGCAGTATGACGAGCGCGCCATCCTTACTCAACAGGCGCAGATGCTTTCGATGCAGAGACAATATGTGGAAGCGGAGCAAGCCTGGCTGCTGCTTCTGCAGAAGTATCCCAACGACCTGAACGCTGTTGCGCAGCTCTTTCAACTCTATCTGCAGATCAGTAAACCCGACAAGGCGGAAAAGCTGCTGAGTGATTACAGGACTGTCATTCCGGATACTATGTGGCTGGAGTATGACCTGCAGCTTGACATCAGTCAGGCAAAGATCAAAGAGGCCTGGAGCAAGGCGCAGTCATATCTGCAGCTCTTTCCCAAGGATGAAAACAAGTTCAGATTGGTTGCCAGTTACTTTGATCGCAAAGGTTTCTTTGAACAAGCCATCCGCATCTATGAACAAGCCCGCACAGCCCTCAACCGCAACGATATATTTGCCATGGAAATAGGTAATGCAGCGTTCAACAGCCAGCTTTATGACAAAGCCATCATCGAATATGTCAAGTTTCTGGAAAGCCAACCGGACAATGTCTATTTCGTCAGCAATCAGATCAAAAGCATCCTAATAGAGAACCCCGACCTGATTTCACAGCTTAGAAATATCTCGCGTAACAGCAGTAGCTTCGAGGTGAAAGAAGTCTATGCCATTGCCTTAAGCCGCCTTGGACGCCTGAATGAAGCTCTTGCCGAATATGAACAACTGCCGACAGAGAAGCTTACCGCCTTTGCCAATGAGCAGTTTGCCGCCGGGCAGGACGCAATTGCCATTACCGCTTTCAACAAACTGCGTGACAGACAGATCGATGTGACCACTTTGGGCGATATATTACTTAAATCTGCCGAAGCGCATATCAGACTGCGTCATTTTGCTGAAGCAGAAAGCATTCTGACCAATATTGTCGATCCTGTTTCTAAAAAAGTCAATTCGAAGTTCGAACGCAGGCGTTTTCCGTTCCAGGCATACATGATCTTGTCAGATCTGGCGCAATGGCAGAACAGGAAGGTCGATGAAGTCACAGAGCTTCTGCAGGAAGCCCGCCGGTTGGCGATCAACTCTGATGACGCAGCGGAAGTTGATTTCCGCTTGATTGGAATATACTACACTGCTGAGCAGTACGAGCAGGCAGAGACGCTTCTCCGGAAGCAGAATCAGGTCAGGCAGCAGGACAGGAAGCTTTACTACAACTATCTTATCGCCATGGCAAAATCTCAGCCCATGGAGGCAGATTCGCTGCTCAATCAGTTGATAATCGCCAATCCCGCCAGCCCTTATGTCAATGACCTGATGACCATGAACATCCTCCTGATGAATTTATCTCCGGATGCCCAGAAAAGCTTTCTGCATGCCTATCGCAACAGGCTCAGCCATCGGGATTCTCTGGCGGTCGGGATCGTCTATGATCTGTCCAACAAAGCCAAAGATGAGGAATTGCGCATTTTGGCTGCGGACTGGGCAGTTGCTTCAGGCATGAAGCAATGGGCGCTGGAAATTCTCAATCATGATTGGCGGGATGAGCTTTTGAGAGATTACGCCGCCCTGCAGACAGTCAGACTGCAAACGAAATCCGGCACTTCGGAAAGCATGGCTCAGGACTTTCTGAAGAACAATCCCAACAGCGTTTTTTCCCCAGGATTCAGACAGATCCTGCAAAAAGCGCCGCAGGGCAGGCAGAGCCTATAGCATGATCAATTTCAAATAAAACATATAAAGGATGTCTTATGAAAAAGCAGATCCGCAGGACTTACACTTTTGACGACGTTTTACTTCTGCCGCAAAGCTCATCTGTGCTGCCGGCAAAGGTTGACCTGAACACGAGGATCACGCCGAAGATCAGGTTGCACATTCCGTTGGTCAGCGCTGCCATGGACACTGTCACGGAATCCGCTCTGGCAATAGCTTTGGCGCGTGAAGGCGGGATCGGAATCATTCACAAGAACATGCCGATCGAGGAGCAGGCCAAGCAGGTCCATCTTGTGAAAAGAGCAGAGAGCGGAGTGGTCAGCAATCCTTACACAGTTTCGCCTCAGGATACGATGGACCAGGTCTGGGCGCTGAAGAACCTGCACAAGATCGGCGGCTTCCCCGTGGTGGACAAAGGCAGGCTGGTAGGCATTCTGACCAATCGTGACATGCGTTTCGAAACCAATCCCAAGAAGCAGGTTCGGGAACTGATGACTCCTCGTGAAAGACTTGTTACTGCTCCGGTGGGAATATCAATGGAAGAAGTTCAGCAGATCCTTCAGCAGAACAGAATCGAGAAGCTTCTGTTGATCAATAAGAATGGTGAGCTGGCAGGCATGATCACAGTGCGCGACATCATGAAAAAGATCGCTTATCCGGATGCCGTTCAGGACAGGAAAAACCGACTTCTGGCAGGCGCGGCGGTAGGTGTGACGGGTGACTTTCTGGAACGGGCGCAGGAGCTGATTGCCAAAGGCGCGGACGTGATCACGATCGATACGGCGCACGGCCACCACATTCACATTTCACAAGCCATAAAAGCCATCAAAAAGCATTGTAAAACTGAAGTCATCGCCGGCAACATTGCCACCGCCAAAGCAGCCAAATACCTGATTGACAGCGGTGCTGACGCCATCAAGGTAGGCATCGGGCCGGGCTCCATCTGCACTACCAGAGTGGTGGCAGGCATCGGAGTTCCGCAGCTCACTGCTGTCATGGACTGTGCCGAAGTGGCTCACAAAGCGGGCATTCCGATTATAGCCGACGGCGGGATCAAATACTCGGGTGACATTGTCAAAGCTTTGGCAGGCGGCGCCAACGTTGCCATGATCGGCAGTTTGTTTGCCGGAACGGATGAAAGCCCCGGAGAATCCATCATTTACAACGGCAGAAGATTCAAGTCCTATCGCGGCATGGGCTCCATCGGAGCAATGAAACAGGGCAGCAAGGACCGCTATTTCCAGGCAGAGTGTGATGAAAGCAAGCTTGTCGCAGAAGGCATCGAAGGCATGGTGCCCTACAAAGGACCGCTGAAGGATTTTGTCTATCAACTGATCGGCGGCATCAAATCCGGCATGGGCTATGTCGGCGCCAGAAACATCAAAGCCCTGCAGGAAAAGGCGGAATTCATCGAAATCACGGCCGCAGGATTGAAAGAATCCCACCCTCACGATATCAGGATCACCAAAGAAACCCCCAATTATTTCAGCAGTGAATGATAAACTCGGATCCCAGCAGCTAAGCGCGCTCAACAGCTTTCTGTATTATCTGAAAGTCGAGAAAGGGATGGCGGAAAACTCGGTGCAGAGCTATCGCACCGACCTCGAGGACTTTCTCCGATTCGATCCCAGGCAGGTTGAAAGCTATACTGCAAAGGACATCGTGTCCTATTTCGTGACCCTGCAAAGTCTGGGCCTGGTCAATACATCCCTGGCGCGAAAAAGAGTCGCACTAAAACAGTTTTTTCTGTATCTGTCGCGTCAGGATGTTGACATCAAAGTTGATTTTGACCAGGTGCCGAAGATCAGGATCAGTCAGCATCTGCCTGATTTTCTGACGGTTGACGAAATGTTCAAACTGCTCGATTCGCTGCCATCAGAAAATCCTCTGCAGATCCGCAACAAGGTGATGATGGAAGTGCTCTATGCGACCGGGCTGCGCATCTCCGAACTGCTCGGCCTGACTCTGCATGATATTATTTACTCCGACCAGGTGATTCTGGTTCGCGGCAAGGGCAGCAAACAAAGATATGTCCCATTGCTGGAAAACGTTCTGGAGCAGCTTTCCGTCTACATTACTAAGGTGCGTCCCATCCTTCTGAAATTGAAGAAAAACGACTACATTTTTCTGAATAATGCCGGCAACAAAATGACCCGTATGGGCTTCTGGAAGATATTGCAGAAAGCCGTTCTGGAAGCCGGTTTGAAGAAGGATGTCACACCGCATACCTTTCGGCATTCCTTTGCCACGCATCTGCTGGAAGCCGGAGTTAACTTACGTATAGTGCAGACTTTATTGGGGCATTCAAGTCTCAACACCACCCAGATTTACACCCATGTTGACACGAGATATCTGGTGGAAACGCATCGGCTCTACCATCCCCGTGCCTGACCAGGAGCCATGAATTCAATGACAAAAACAATATCGGAAACATCTATCCTGAGTTTGATCCACGCAGGATCCACCCGGGCTCAGCCTGCGTGGACCCCGCGTGGACCCCGCGTGGATTGTAAAGGTAGAGGTTTCCCAGAGCGGCAACCGTATATGTTGCCAGTAAGATGCACAACAAGGACAAGCATCAGTTATTTGATGGAGGAGTAAAATGAAAAGAAATATTGTCATCGTCCTGATTTGCCTTTTGATGATCATGAGTTTTGTTTCATGCAAAAAGCAATCAGCTAAGCTCATCCCCGTGACCGTCACCTTGGACTGGACGCCCAATACCAATCACACGGGCCTTTACGTAGCTTTGGAGCAGGGGCTTTTCAGTCGTGAAGGCCTGGATGTCAAAATCGTTCAACCCGGACAGGGTTACACAGACCAGATTGTTGCCACCGGAAAGAGCGAGTTCGGAGTTTCCTATCAGGAAAATGTCACCCGCGCCAGAGCGGAAAAAATGCCGCTGGTTTCGGTTGCAGCCGTGATTCAGCATAACACGTCAGGATTTGCATCGCTGAAGGAAGCTAATATCACGACCCCCAAAGACTTTGAGGGCAAGCGTTACGGCTCCTGGGATTCGCCTTCTGAACAGGCCGTACTGTCTGCCATCATGCAGAAAAACGGGGCTGATTTCAGCAAGGTCAAGATCATTTCAGGCATCACAGATTTCTTCTCCACAATCGGCAGAGACGCTGATTTTGAATGGATCTATGCAGGCTGGGACGGGGTTGAAGCCAAACTGCGCGGAATGGAACTGAATTACATCCCGCTCACAGAATTGGAACCTGCGCTGGATTATTACACTCCCGTGCTGATCACAAGCGAAAAGATAATCGCAGACAATCCTGACTTAGTTAAACGCTTTCTGAAAGCGGCTTCGGAAGGATACGATTTTGCTATCAATAATCCTGACGCGGCAGCTGAAATTCTGCTCAAGCACGCTCCTGAACTGAAGCCGGAACTGGTCTTTGCCAGCCAAAGATACCTGGCGGATAAATACCGTGCCGAAAGCCCGCAGTGGGGAATGCAGAAGCCGGAAGTCTGGCAGAACTTTTTGGATTGGATGATCGGTCAAAAGCTGATTGCAGAGCCAATTGAGATCAACAGCGCTTTCACCAACGACTTTCTGCCCTCCGGAGCAGCTCAGTAAAAGGATGAACCCGCTTCTGAAGGTTCGGGACCTGTGTAAGACATTCCTGTTCGAAGGCAGGAATGTGCTGGTCCTGAAAGATATCTCCTTCAATGTTAACGAACACGAATTTGTCAGCATAATCGGTTCCAGCGGCTGCGGCAAAAGCACGCTGCTGGAGCTGATTGCCGGCATCACGGTTCCGGATTGCGGCAATATCTTTAAACATGGTGTGGAGATTTCCGGCAAAGCCGGCTTCGCAGGCTACATGCCGCAGGAAGATCTGCTCCTGCCCTGGCTTTCACTTATGGAAAACGCCATTCTGCCGGATCGCATACAGCGTAAAGACATTGCCGCCGCCAAACAGAAGGTAATGCAACTGCTGCCGGATTTCGGCCTGGAAGGATATGAGCATCATAAACCGTGGCAGCTTTCAGGAGGGATGAAACAGCGCGCCGCCTTTCTGCGCACAGTGATGTCGGAAGCTGAGATCTTGCTGCTGGACGAGCCTTTTGCCAATCTCGATGCGCTCACGCGGCTCCAGATGCAGAAATGGTTGCTCGACATTCAGGCGAAATTGAAGCAGACCATCATCTTTGTGACGCATGACATCGATGAGGCGATCCGGCTCTCCGACACGATCTATGTGATGGATAGCCAACCAGCGCCTTTCATTTTTCAGACCAAAGTGCCACCGGAACTGCATGAAGGAAACAGCGACATAACTCATCCGCAATGGGCTGAACTCAGGTCTGAACTGACCGGAAAGCTGCTCAAATAGTTATATTTGGAGTAGATCGTTTCGGAATTGATTTAGTGTATTTTGTCCTTTTAGTATGTTTAGTGTTCCAGTTTAGCTGTGAATTATCTACTTAATCTAATGTCTGAACATCTATCTGCTGCAGTTCCAGAATGCGGTCACGCAGTTCAGCGGCACGTTCAAAATCAAGCTGCTGAGCCGCTCTGCGCATTTCCTTTTTCAGAACTTCAATGATCTTATCTTTGTTATCCAATTCCAGGTATTCCATGAAGTCGGCTTTTTCCGCTTTGGCAGAGGGTTTCCCCTTATCGATCTGATCGTAGCCTTCTGCCACGGAGGTCGCCAGCTCAATCTGCTCCAGGGTTTTCATGATGGTGACAGGCGTGATCCCGTGCTCCTCGTTATAATGGATCTGTTTTTCCCGACGGGCATTGGTGATGGCAACAGTTTCCCTGATAGCATCTGTAATGTCATCAGCATAAAAGACGACCTTGCCTTCCACATGCCGCGCCGCACGTCCGGAAGTCTGGATCAGGGAACGGGTGGAACGCAGAAATCCTGTCTTGTCGGCATCCAGAATCGCCACCAGAGAGACTTCCGGCAGGTCAAGACCCTCCCTTAGAAGATTGATGCCGACTATGACGTCAAACTCGCCGGTCCTGAGTCCCCTGATGATCTTCACGCGCTCAATGGAGTCAATGTCACTGTGCAGGTAGCGGACTCTGATTCCGGCGTTGCCGAGATAGGTGCTGAGGTCTTCCGCCATGCGTTTCGTCAAAGTTGTAACAAGCACTTTGTGGCCTTTGGCGGTGCGCTCCCTGACCTGGCTGATCAAATCATCGACCTGATGCTTGATGGGCTTGATCTCAATTTCGGGATCCAGCAAACCGGTGGGACGGATGACCTGTTCCACGATTTCGCCTTTGGTAAGTTCCAGTTCATACTCTGCAGGAGTGGCGGAAACAAAGATTACACGGCGCAAGTACTTTTCAAATTCATCAAAGCGAAGAGGTCTGTTATCAAATGCGGAAGGCAGCCGGAAGCCGTATTCCACCAGGTTTTTCTTGCGGGTATAGTCTCCGCCGTACATGCCGTGCACCTGTGGAATCGTGGCGTGGGACTCGTCGATGATGAAAAGAAAGTCCTCCGGAAAGTAGTCCAAAAGGCAATTGGGCGGCTCACCCGGTTTGGCTCCTGTCAGGTGGCGCGTGTAATTTTCAATGCCTGAGCAATAGCCCAGTTCGCGCAGCATCTCCAGATCGAACTTGGTGCGCTGCTTCAGTCGGTCAGCTTCGACGTAGCGCTGGTTCTGCAGATACCAGGCGACGCGTTCCTCCATTTCAGATTCAATGGAATGCAGGGCATCCTCCATTCTGTCTTCCGGCATGATGAAATGGATGGCGGGGTAGATGGGATACTCCTCCACTTTGCCAAGAGACTGGTAGGAAATGGGATGCAGCTTTTCCAGGTTGACTATTTCATCACCGAAGAATTCAACTCTCAGGCAGTGCTCAAGATAGGCGGGAAAGATATCAACAATGTCGCCTCTGACGCGGAATGCGCCGTGCTGAAAGGCAATATCATTGCGTGCATAATGAGCCGTAACCAGTTTCTGAATGAGGGTTTCACGATCCATGTTATCGCCTACTTTGACGCGGATGAGGGCTTCCCTGTATTCTTCCGGCACGCCCAAACCGTAGATGCAGGACACGGACGCCACGATTATCACGTCCTTCCTTTCCATCAAAGACATGGTAGCGCGCAGGCGCAGTTTTTCTATCTGCTCATTGATATCAGAGTCTTTCTCTATGTAAATATCTTTGCCGGGGATGTAGGCCTCGGGTTGATAATAATCGTAATAGCTGATGAAGTATTCCACAGCGTTGTCAGGAAAGAGTTGTTTGAGCTCTCCGTAAAGCTGAGCAGCCAGGGTCTTGTTATGGGAAAGGACCAGGACAGGCTTGTTGCAGCGTTCTATGACATTGGCAATGGTAAAGGTTTTACCCGAACCCGTGACACCTAAAAGCACCTGATAGCGCTTGTTCTGCTCGATGCCTCTGACTAGTTCAATGATCGCTTCGGGCTGGTCTCCGCGGGGCTGATAATCTGAAACTAACTTAAAACGCGACATTTCTGACCGTCCTCTATAAATCTCAAGACAGATGACTGAAGTATTGTAATCCGCATAATATTATTCTTGACTTATAGCCTTGCTTTTGATTAGTGGACTATAAATCAGACAGATGAATTTTGTCGAGTATAAAGATGACAGAAGGGAGAGAAAATGGCACCCATAGAAGATTTCCAGGTAAATTATGAGAATATGCTGAAGCTTGGCTATGCAGTGGTTGACGTCCGCTATAAGGATTATGATGTCCTGCCGGAAAGCCAGAAACTGATCATCGCCAAGGTGGAAAACGACAGGGATGAATTTTACACAATGATGCTCAAACAATACACAGGCAACGAGTTCAAGCCCAATGAGGCATATGAGATCTGGACCAACATCCTCAAGCACAAGATCAGCATGAGCAGCATGCTCAACCGTGACATCGCCATCAAAGTCGCAGCCCTGGATTATTTTGAGACTGTCTATCTGAAGAAATGACAGAACAAACACTGCTGCTGATCAAACCCAATGCCACAGCCAAGGGTCACATCGGCGACATCCTTTCCATCATTGAAAAACACGGCTACAGGATACTGCAGCTCAAGTCATTCCGCTTTGACAAAGAGCTTGCTGACAAGTTTTATGCCGAGCACATCGGTAAGGAATTCTTTGAAAGACTGGTCAGTTTCATGACCTCAGGGATGACGGTTGCTGCCTTGCTGGAAAAGGAAAACGCCGTTCCTGACCTGAGAGAGCTGATCGGGGACACCAATCCGGAAAAGAGAAAGCCCGGCACCATCCGTTACCTGTATGCTGACTCAATGACTGAAAATGCCGTGCATGCCTCTGATTCGCATGATCACGCATTGCATGAGATCAGTCTGATCTTTCCATCATAACTTAAATTCCACCAATAAGCTAAGAGACTTTACAGTCTCTCCCCTGCCTTTGATTTTTCTGTCTCCATTCAGGTCCACATAGCGTTCAGAGTATCTACCGGTCAGGACACTGATCCCGGACAAGCGCCAGGACAGACTTCCCTTGATACTTGCCGAAGGCGTGCGTAACCGATGTATGGAAAAGTAGGGAACGTTAAATTGGCTGTAACCCAGTGACGCACATTCCAGATTTTTGATCAGGCGAGTGTCAAAGCTGATCTCTCCCGTGATGGATTTGCCGGTATTGGATCTGTCGCCATACATATCCTGAAAAGATGCGCTGATGATCATGCTTTCAGCAATGTCAGCAGCGATTCTGCCATACCACCCAAGGCATGATCTGACAGTGCTCAGAGTCTGTTCTTTGGTGACCAGAACCGAGTCTCCGACCACAACGGCCCGCTGATCTTCATAAAAATGGTCAAAGTAAGCAGGCAGAAATTGGTTGGTATATTTTCTGCCTTCCAGGTTAAGGTCGAAAACAAGCACTTTTGTATAAAATCCCGGATAGATAATGCCAAAGCCATTATCCCGGATCTTGGCATACTCGCCATAGTGTTCAAGCTTGAAGTTTTCCTCATCGACAAGGGGAAGAGAGTAATTCAATCCCATGGCAAACATATCTTTATCAGTGCCAAAGAAGTAGAGAGTGCTGATATCGTTGTCAAGCAGATGGACAAGCTCCGGATCATAGAGCTCTATATTGTCATTGACATAGCTGTTGATCAGAGGTGAATCGAGGATGCCGTCGCCATCCATGTCCGGGTCTTCGGTAATGTACATTCCATCAGCGTTGGGAGTTTCCGAGTTGTAGAGCCCGTCACCATCCAGATCCCAAATGTAGTTTTTGAGTTTAACATTGGGATCGAGGACATCAGGTACTCCGTCTTTGTCGCGATCTTTGAACCTTCCATACTGATTTCTGTCAGTGGCAAAAAGCGCTCCGACAGTCAGACCGGAAATAGTTTTCTGCTCAGACAGGACGAATGGTTTGAAATGAGCGTGGGCAGTCAGAATCTGGTTTTTTGCCAGGTTGGAAGTAAAGATCTCCACTCCCGGCTTAAAAGGCAGGTTGAGATTACAACCCAGCATGATGCCGATGTCGCGTTGATTGGGATAAAGCAAGCGGTTGGTGTAATCGTTCATGATCAGTCCGTGACCCAGTTTGTGGCTGCCAAAGCCGCCTGCCTTCAGATAAAAGAGGTCATCACGGTCCGCAAACCTGATGTAATAGATCTTTTCCAGCAGGTCTGAAGTTTCGTTCCAATCCTCTTTCCTCAGATGCAGCTCAGAGTCCAGAAGCAGATCAAGGTCCAGTCCCAGACCAAATTTATAAATGCTGAATTCCGGCATCAGGCGAAATTGCGTATATGTCTCTGAACCGACTGTAATGTATCCGGCCGTACCGCTGAGTTGAAAACCTGCTTTATCACTGTTTTCCAAATCATAAGACTGACCTGCAAGCAGGATGGGAAGCAGCAGCAGAGCTGGCATTATCAGTTTAAACAAAACGAACTTAGTGGGCTTCTTTCTCATACCATAACTCAAAAAAACGAATGTCTTGTTGTCAAGTGAAATGTGCTTTCCGCTTACATTGCAGCCAGATATACCCGATTTCTGCCAATGATTAGATTAGCAACGCAGTTATCTGAAGCATACATCCCACGCAGCATCCACTCTGGCTCAGCCCGCGTGGACCCCGCGTGGACCCTGCGTGGATCAAAGGCAGGATGTAAGAAAAAACTTGACTTTATCTGCATAATCAAAAATAATCATAACAAAGCAAAGACAGGAGGATTCAAGATGGAGCAGACTCCAAACTACACTCAACCCCCGCAGAGAAACTATGGCAGATACAATGCCGAAGCGCCTGTAATGACAGTCGGTAACTGGATCGTCACGATGCTGATCATGATCGTCCCGATCGTCAATATCGTGATGCTGATCGTCTGGGCAGCCAGTTCCAATGATAATCCCAACCGTAAAAACTGGGCGATCGCACAACTGATCTTCGTAGCGATCGGAATTTTGGTCTGGATTGCCCTGGCGGGTGCCATTTTCAGCGCTTTGGGAGATTTTGCAGGGGCGTTTTCGCAATAGCGTTCTGCTTTGATTTGAAAACAAGATTTAAGCCGGTTGAACAGACCGGCTTTTTCTTTATCTGGATGATTTGACTGTATGCTTGAGTATGAATGCATGAAGCAGTCAAACTTTGTTAAAAAACCGAGAAATAATTTGACAAACCGGTAGAACGGGATACATTGAAAGCATAGTGTGAAGTCTATAGAAGTATTTAAAAAATCTGGATAATGAATAAGTTAGAAAAGGGGGAGCCATGAAACGCATAACTTATTTGATTATCGGCGTCTTAGTAGTCTGCATGATCTTTTCCTGCAGCGAAAAAAAGACAACAGAAACCAATCAGACGGCCAAACCGACTTTTAACTTAGCTTCGGGAATTTACACTGCGTCGGATTCCGTTACCATTTCATGCGCCACGCCGGATGCAACAATCTACTTCACTATCGACGGCAGTAATCCAACTCCAAACTCATTTCTATACGAAAGTCCCATCCTGATCAGCCGGACCACTCTGATCAAAGCCCGCGCCTATAAAGACAATCTTGATCCCAGTGAAATTGCTCAGGTGCGCCTGATGATGAATGTCACGACAATATCTTTGACTGAGGTGCCAGGCGGAACTTTTTCGATGGGCAGAACCAAAGGCGCAGGCGATCCGGATGAATTGCCTGTTCATCAGGTGACATTATCAGCTTATAAGATCGCTCCAACCGAGACCAAATACAGGGATTGGCGTTGCCTGATGGGGAATTCCGCCTATGCTGTCAATGATACGGTTCCTGTGTTTAAAGTCAGTTGGTATGAAGCCTTGGTCTATTGCAACCTGCGCAGCCTGGCGGAAAATCTGACTCCCTGCTATACAATTGGGGGTAAAACCAATCCTGATGACTGGGGCAGCATCCCGACTTTCTTCAATGCAGTCTGGGACGCGGTTGTATGCAACTGGAATGCCAATGGCTACAGACTTCCGACAGAAGCGGAATGGGAATATGCGGCCCGGGGAGCTACCAATGATCCGGATTATCTTTATGCCGGCAGCGATTCCCTGTTTCAGGTGGGCTGGTTTTTCGACAATTGCGAAGTCTTTCACTGCAGCGGCTGTCTGCAAAGCAACGGCCTGGGTTTAAAAGACATGAGCGGTAACTTATGGGAATGGTGCTGGGACAGATATGACAGCTTATATTATAATGTCAGCCCGGTTAGCAACCCCAAAGGCCCCAACACTGGAATCTGGCGCATCCTGAGAGGCGGCGGATACAAGAGCGGAGAAAAGTGCTGCAGAGTGGCGGAACGGGACTTCAGCGCCCCTTATTATCGTCACGATTGTGTCGGATTGAGAGTGGTCAGAAAAAACTGAATCATGCATCTAAATTCCAGGTTATAACTATCAGATCAAGTGCCCTGCCTAAAGGGCACTTTTTTTGTTCTGCAGCCAAGCCTGCGAAATAATCCTTTGACAAAATCCGTCTGAATGAAATCAAAGTTAAGAAAAAAATCAACTGGGAGTTGAAATGCAGCACACTGTGAGCGAGTATTTTCTGGAACTGGTCAGGATCGACAGCGAAAGCCGCAATGAAAGAGCCATGGCAGACAGACTCAAAGCCGACCTGAAAGCTTTGGGATTTGAGGTGGAGGAAGATCAAAGCCATCTTCAGATCGGCGGGAATGCCGGTAACATATATGCTTTCCTGCCCGGAAAAAAAGAGATGGAGCCTCTCCTGTTCTGCGCTCACATCGATACAGTCAGACCGGGGAACGGGATAAAACCATCTGTTTCTGACGGAAAGATCACTTCTGACAAATCCACCATTCTGGGTGCGGATGATAAATCCGGGGTGGCTCAGATCCTTTACGGTATCAAACAAATGTTGGAGTCGTGCCTGGAGCATCCGCCTATCGAAGTTTTGTTCACGATATGCGAGGAAGTTGGACTGTTGGGGGCCCGCTATTTTGATAAATCCAAATTGAGATCAAAAATTGGGTATGCCTTTGATTCTGAGGAACTGGGTGACTTCATGATCGGAGCGCCTTCCCAAAACACGATCAGGATCAAGGTTTATGGCAAGGAAGCGCACGCCGGAGTGGAACCGGAAAAGGGTATCAATGCCATCAGAGTCGCCTCCGAAGCAATCGCTGCAATACCAATGGGCAGAATTGATTTTGAAACCACTGCCAATATCGGGATCATTAACGGCGGGATGGCTACCAACATCGTTCCCAACCTTGTTGAGATCAAGGGCGAGGCACGCAGTCACAACATGGATAAACTGAAACAGGTTACAGACGATATCGTCAACACTTTCAGCAAAATCGCTGCCAAACACAAATTGGATAAAGCTGAAGCCAAAGTTGAGATCGATGTTAAGAATGAATACAAGTCTTTCTTTATGGACGAGTCTCACAAGGTGGTAAGCATCGCCAGACAAGCATGTGCCAAGCTGGACATCCCTTCCAGTTTTGGCAAAGGCGGGGGCGGCAGCGATGCCAATATCATCAATGCTGAAGGACTTTCAATGATCGTCGCCGGTACGGGAATGCACAGTTATCACACCGTTGATGAATACATTCACCTGCAGGACTTGGAAAAAGGCGCAGATCTGGTGACAGAACTGATCAGGATTTACGCTGAAGCATAGTGAAATAGTGGAGAGAAGAATGGTTAAGATTGCACTAATTGGCTATGGTAAAATGGGCAGGATGATAGAGGATCTGGCACAACAGATGCCGGTTCTGATTGTGTCAAAAATCGATCCTCATCAGGATGGTTGCGAACGCGAGATCACTGATGCGACCCTGAAAGATGCTGAAGTTTGCATTGAGTTCTCTCATCCTTCCGTTGTGATTGACAATATCAGGCAGATTTGTGCCTGTAAACGGAATTTGGTGGTGGGAACTACGGGATGGAATGACAGGTTGCAAGAGGTCAAAGCGATGGTGGAACAAACCGGAATCGGTATGGTGTATGGTTCCAATCTGTCCATCGGGATGAATCTATTTTACCAAATTGTGGAGAAGGCAGCAGAAGTTTTTTCCCATTATGATGAGTATGATGCTTACGGTCTGGAACTGCACCACAGGCAAAAAGCGGACAGTCCTTCCGGGACAGCAAAGGAACTGAGCAATATTCTGATTTCCGCATTGGGTCAAAAAGAAAAAGCTCAGTATGATAAGGTTGACCGCAAGATCCTGCCGGAGGAATTGCATTTTGCCAGTGTCAGGGCAGGTTTTATTCCAGGCACTCATACAGTGGGATTTGACAGCGAAGCTGACACAATCGAGATCACACACAGAGTCAGAAACCGAAGGGGATTTGCCCTGGGAGCATTGAAATCGGCGGTCTGGATTTCCGGGAAAACTGGTTTTTACTCCATCAGAGATTTCATCAGAGCATAAAATCATGAAGATCAGATTTATCAAGATGCACGCCCAGGGAAATGACTTTGTCGTCATTGACAAAGCAGAGATCAGCTTGCCGGAGATCGATATGCCAAAACTGGCGAAGGATGTTTGCAATAGGCATTTCGGCTTGGGAGCGGACGGACTGGTTGTTCTAAACAGACAGGATCCAGAAATGGTG
>Ga0209610_1000929_pt1 | contig 15241 bp, 8 predicted proteins | sample LakKivw275mmetaG_FD_184137 | JGI IMG/M metagenome (GOLD analysis project Ga0209610, IMG submission 184137) | Anoxic lake water microbial communities from Lake Kivu, Rwanda to study Microbial Dark Matter (Phase II) - Lake Kivu water 275m metaG... | ecosystem: Environmental > Aquatic > Freshwater >...
GCGGGCCCCGCAGCCCGGGCCGCCGCGGGGCCCGCAGGATCAGCCGGCCGAGCCCGCAGGGACCCTTGTGGCCGAGCTCGTCCTCCATACGGCCTCGCCCGTCAACATGTTCCAGCAAAAGGCCGCATTCGATGCCGCGAACGGCATCTACGACCTGGCCACGCCCGCGGCCGCGGCCGGCGACGTCGTCGCTAAGGCCGACGTCATCGATCTCACGTCCAAGATGCGCCCGAACGGCCGCCTCGACTGGACGCCGCCCGCGGGCCTCTGGCTCGTTCTCCGCTTCGGGTATTCGCTCACCGGGGCCCGCAACTCTCCGGCCTCACCCGAAGCGACCGGCCTCGAGGTCGACAAGCTCGACAAGACCTACGTCAAGGCCTACTTCGAGAATTACCTCGATCAGTACAAGAACGCCACCGGCGGGCTGATGGGCAAACGGGGCCTACAGTACGTCATCACCGACAGCTGGGAGGCGGGCGTCGCCAACTGGACGGACAGGATGTTCGCCGAGTTCGCCAAGCGCCGCGGCTATGACATGCAACCCTGGCTCCCGGTCCTGGCCGGCCGGATCGTCGAGAGCGCCGAGGCGAGCGACCGCTTCCTCTGGGACTTCCGCAAGACCCTCGGCGACCTCACCGCCGAGAATCACTACGATCAATTGACCGACATTCTTCACGCCCGGGGCATGGGCCGCTACACGGAATCGCACGAGGGCGGCCGGGCCTTCATCGGCGACGGCATGGACGTCAAGCGCCGGGCCGACATCCCCATGAGCGCGACCTGGCTCGAACGGCCGGGCAAGGCCAGCTTCCATTACGACTCCGATGTCCATGAATCGGCCTCGGTCGCCCACATCTACGGCCAGAACCTGGTCGCGGCCGAGTCCCTGACCGTCTACCGCAACGCCTGGGCCTACTCGCCCGAGACCCTGAAATCGACCGCCGACCGGATGATGACCAACGGCCTGAACCGGTTCATCATCCACACCTCGGTCCACCAGCCCGTCGACGACAAGATCCCCGGCCTCGGCCTGGGGCCGTTCGGCCAGTGGTTCAACCGCCACGAGACCTGGGCCGAGATGGCCCGGCCCTGGACGACCTATCTCGCCCGCAGCTCCTTCATGCTCCAGCAGGGCCGCTTCGTGGCCGACGTCCTTTATTATTACGGCGAGGATTCCAACGTCACGGCCCTGTTCGGCGAGAAGATGCCCGACATCCCGGCCGGCTACCGCCTCGACTTCGCCAGCTCGGATGTCGTCCTGAGCCGGCTGGCTGTCAAGGACGGGCGGCTCGTCACCTCGACCGGGATGAGCTACCGTCTGCTCGCCCTCGACGCCAACACCCGCCACATGCCGCTCGCCGTCCTGCGCAAGATCCGCGACCTGGTTGGCGCCGGCGCCGTCGTCGTCGGGGCCAAGCCGGTCGACAGCCCCAGCCTGGCCGACGACCAGGCCGAGTTCCAGTCCATCGCCGCGGAGCTCTGGGGCGGCAACCGCGGCCAAGGCCGGGTCTTCGGCTCCGCGACGGTCGCCGAGGCCCTGGCCTCGGTCGGGGCGGCGCCCGACTTCGCTTATGCGAAACACAGGCCGGACACGGAGCTGGCCTTCGTCCATCGGGCCCTCGCCGACGGCGACATCTATTGGGTCGTCAACCGCAACCCCCGCTACGAGACGGTCGAGACGAGCTTCCGCGTCGCCGGCAAGGAGCCCGAGCTCTGGCACGCCGAGACCGGCGCCGTCGAGCCCGCGTCCTATCTCGTCGCTAACGGCCGGACCGCCGTGCCGCTGCGACTCGCGCCCGATGACGCCGTGTTCGTGGTCTTCCGAAAGCCGGCCGCCGCACCGGCCCGGGCCCTGCCCGATCCGGTCGAAACGGAGCTGGCGAAGATCCCGGGCCCTTGGGAGGTCGCTTTCCAACCCGGCCGCGGCGCCCCGGCTACGGCCCGCTTCGACGCTTTGCGCTCCTGGAGTGAGAGCGACGACTCGGGCATCAAGTATTTCTCCGGCACGGCGACCTACAAAGCGAGCTTCGACGTCCCGGCCCACTGGTTCGTCTCCGGGACCCGGTACTGGCTCGACCTGGGCGACGTCAAGAACCTAGCCGAGGTCACGATCAACGGCAAGGACCTGGGGATCGTCTGGAAGACGCCTTTCCGGGTCGATGCGACCGAGGCCCTGAAGCCCGGCCCCAACACGCTCGAGATCAAGGTGGCCAACCTCTGGGTCAACCGTCTCATCGGCGACAAGCAGCCGGGCGTGACGAAGACCTACACCTACACGGCGGTCGAGTTCTACAGAGCCGACTCGCCGTTGCTCCCTTCCGGCCTGCTCGGCCCGGTCCGGATCGTCGGGGTGAAATAGATCCCGCGGTCCGGCGGACCGGCGAAGGGCCGTTTGACGGCCTCGAGAGCGGTATGCTATATGCTAGGCTTGAAGTCCCCCCGGGGGGACCCGAGTCTCCAACCCGCAGAGAGGTGACCCATGCGTCGGATCCCGAGCATCGTCCTTTCCCTGGCCCTGCTGGCCGTCTTCCCGCTGTTGGCAGCGGCCCAGGCGCCGGCCGAGACCCATCCCCTGACCGTCCACGACATGCTGGCCATGGACCGGATCTCGGACTCCCAGGTCTCGCCGGACGGCAAGTGGATCGCCTTCAACGTCCGGGAGACGGACCTCGGGACGAACCGCGGCCGGACAGACATCTGGCTCGTCGGGACCGACGGGCAGGGGCTCCGCCGCCTGACCAATCACCCCGCCGCCGATTTCAACGGCCGCTGGACGCCCTGCGGCCAGTGGATCTTCTTCCTGTCGACACGGTCCGGATCGTCACAGATCTGGCGGATCAAGGTCGACGGCGGCGAAGCCGAGCAGATCAGCCATCTGCCGCTCGACATCGCCAACCTTGTTCTGGCCAAAGGCCAGCTGGCGTTCACCATGGACGTCTTCCCGGGAATGACCGCTGAGCAGACGGCGGCCAAGCTCGAGGAGATCGGGAAAGACAAGGCGTCGGGCCGCATTTACGAGAAACTCTTCGTCCGCCATTGGGACACCTGGTCCGACGGCCGCCGGTCTCACCTTTTCCACATGCCGATGCACGGCGGTGGGAGGGAAGCCAAGGACCTGATGCCGGGGATGGACGCCGACACGCCGAGCAAGCCCTTCGGCGGGCCGGAAGAGATCGCGTTCACGCCCGACGGGAAGGGCCTCGTCTTCACGGCCAGGGATGTCGGCCGGGAAGAGGCCTGGTCCACGGACTTCGACCTCTATTACGTCCCCGTCGACGGCTCGGCGGCCCCCCGCTGCCTGACCGAGGCGAACCAGGCCTGGGACACGATGCCTGCCTTCTCGCCGGACGGCAAGACCCTGGCCTACCTGGCCATGTCCCGCCCGCGCTACGAGGCCGACCGCTTCCGCATCGTGCTCAAGCCCTGGCCGGACGGGGCGGCTCGAGTGCTGACGGAGGCCTGGGACCGCTCGGTCGCCTCGTTCTGCTGGTCCGCGGACGGGACGAAGCTCCTCGCCTCCGCGCCCAACGTCGGCCAGACGTCGCTCTTCGCCGTCGACGCGACGACCGGGAAAGCGGAAACGCTCGCCGAGAAAGGCACCATCGTCGGCTTCGGACCGGCCGGCGCGGGCGTCGTTTTCGAGCGCAACACCCTGACCTCGCCGACCGAGATCTATTTCATCGCCCCGGGCGCCGGCGAGAAACCGGTCACCTCGATCAACGCGGCCAAGGTCGCGGCGGCCCGGATGGGCGAGCCCGAGCAATACAGCTTCAAGGGCTGGAACAATGAGACGGTCTACGGCATCATCGTCAAGCCGGTCGATTTCGACGCGGCCAAGAAGTACCCTGTGGCCTTCCTCATCCACGGCGGCCCGCAGGGCTCGTTCGGCAACGACTTCCACTACCGCTGGAACCCGCAGGCCTATGCCGGCGCCGGCTACGCCGTGGTCATGGTCGACTTCCACGGTTCGACCGGCTACGGGCAGGCCTTTTGCGACTCCATCCGCGGCGATTGGGGCGGCAAGCCGCTCGAGGACCTCAAGAAGGGGTTGGCGGCGGCGCTGGCGAAATATCCGTGGATGGACGGGACGCGGGTCGGGGCCCTGGGGGCTTCCTACGGCGCCTATATGATCAACTGGATCGCCGGGAACTGGTCGGACCGGTTCAAGTGCCTGGTCGCCCACGACGGCAACATCGACGAGCGGGCCGCCTACTTCGAGACCGAGGAGCTGTGGTTCCCCGAGTGGGACCACATGGGCACCCCCTGGGACAATCCTCAAAACTACGAGAAGCACAATCCGGCCAACTTCATCAAGAACTGGAAGACGCCCATGCTCGTCGTCCACGGCGGCCAGGACTTCCGGATCGTCGACGCGCAGGGTCTCGGGACCTTCAACGTCCTGCAGCGGCGCGGCATCCCGAGCAGGCTCCTTTACTTCCCCGACGAGAACCACTGGGTCCTCAAGCCGGCCAACTCCATCCTCTGGCACGACACGGTCCTCGCCTGGCTCGACAAGTGGCTTAAATAGCGGTTTGACCGGGCCAGCGGCGGCGGGGATAATAGGCCCCCATGGACGTCTTGTCCGTCCGGCACGCCGCCGAACACAACCTCCGCGACATCGACGTCGACATCCCCCACGGCCGCATCACCGTGGTCACAGGGGTTTCCGGCTCGGGCAAGTCCTCGCTCGTCTTCGACGTCGTCTTCCGCGAGGCCCAGCGCCGCTACCTCGAGACGTTCTCGTCCTACGCCCGCCAGTTCATGGGCAAGCTGCAGCGGCCCGACGTCGGGTCGGTGAGCGGCCTCTCGCCCGCCGTGGCGGTCGGGCAGCGGACGACGTCGCCCGGGCCGCGCTCGACCGTGGGCACGCTGACGGAGATCCACGACGACCTCCGCCTGCTCTTCGCCCGGCTGGGCGAGTCGCCCGACGGCCTGCGCCTGTCGCGGCGGATGTTCTCCTTCAACAGGCCTGAAGGCGCCTGCCCGGCCTGCCGCGGCCTCGGCGTCGAGGACCGCATCGATCCCAACCTCTTCGTCGCCGACCCGGCCCGGACCCTGCGCCAAGGCGCCCTGACGCTGACGACGCCGAACGGCTACATCATCTATTCCCAGGTGACCATGGAGGTCCTGGACGAGGTCTGCCGGGCCCACGGCTTCTCGGTCGACATCCCCTGGCGGGACCTGACCGAGGCCCAGCGGGACATCGTCCTCAACGGCAGCGACAGGGTCCTCATCCGCTACGGCAAGCACCCGCTCGAGTCGCGGCTGCGCTGGAAAGGGATCGTGGCCAAGCCGCGCGAGGAGGGCGTCTACAGGGGCATCCTGCCGGTCATGGAGACCATCCTGAGGACGAAGCGGAACGACAACATCCTCCGCTTCGCCCGGACCCTCCCCTGCCGGGCCTGCGGGGGGAAGCGGCTCCGGCCCGAGAGCCTGCGCGTCGCCGTCGCCGGCCGGACGATCGCCGACTTCGCCGCGCTGGACATTCGCGAATTCGCGGCCGGGATGCGCGGCCTCGACTTCGACGCCCCCCGACGAGAGGCCGGCCAGGCCATCCGCGCCGCGGCCCTGAAGAGAACGGACCTCCTCGAACGGCTCGGCCTCGGCTACCTGCGGCTCGACCGGGCCGCCGACACGCTCTCGGGCGGCGAGGTCCAGCGCATCCGGCTGGCCTCCCAGGCCGGGAGCGGCCTGCGGGGCGTCCTCTACGTCCTCGACGAGCCGACGGCCGGGCTCCATCCGGCCGACACCGCCCGCCTGCTCGAGCTCGTCCGCGAGCTCCGGGACAACGGCAACACGGTCCTCGTCGTCGAGCACGACGAGGACGTCATGCGGGCGGCCGACCACATCGTCGACCTCGGCCCGGGCCCCGGCGCGGCGGGCGGCCGGGTCCTCTACCAGGGACCGGCGGCCGGGTTGACCGGCCTTCCTCCGGGGCTCAGCCCGACCCGCGACTTCCTGGCCGGCGCCCGCGTGCCGGCGCTCCGTTCCGAGGTCCGGGCCGGAGCGGGCCGTCTCGTCGTCCGCGGCGCCCGCCTTCACAACCTGAAAAGCATCGATGCCGAGTTCCTCCTCGGCGCGCTCAACGTTGTCACCGGCGTCTCGGGCGCCGGCAAGTCCACGCTCGTCCGCCACGTCCTGGCCGAGCGCCTCCGGTCGGGCCGCCTCGGGCCGGGAGCCGACGCCGGCGGGATCCAGGCCGAAGGGCCGGTCGGCCGCGTCGTCGTCGTCGACCAGTCCCCGATCGGGCGGACGCCCCGGTCCAATCCCGCGACCTACACGGGGATCGCGGACCGCATCCGGGACCTCTTCGCCGCGCTGCCCGAAGCGAAGGCCCGGGGTTTCGGCAAGGGCCGCTTCTCCTTCAACGTCGCCGGAGGCCGATGCGAGACCTGCCAGGGCGCCGGGCTGCTGCGGATCGGCATGCACTTCCTCGGCGACGTCGACGTCATCTGCCCGGACTGCGAGGGCCGCCGCTTCAACGACGAGACGCTGGCCGTGCGCGACCGCGGCCGCAGCATCCACGACGTCCTGGAGATGAGCGTCGAGGAGGCGGCCGAGTTCTACGCCGGGGCGCCCCGTCTCGCGGCCGAGCTCGAAGTGTTGAAGCGCCTCGGCCTCGGCTACCTCAAGCTGGGCCAGAGCTCGGCGACGCTCTCGGGCGGCGAGGCCCAACGGGTCAAGCTGGCCTCGGAGATGGGCCGGTCCGCCCGGGGGCCGGTCCTTTACATCCTCGAAGAACCGACGACCGGCCTCCACCGGGCCGACGTCGACACCCTCATCGCGGCCCTCCAGCGCCTCATCGATCTCGGCCGGACCGTCATCGCCATCGAGCACCATCCCGATGTCATCCGGGCGGCCGACCGCGTCGTGGACCTCGGTCCAGGGAGCGGCGATGAGGGCGGGCGCGTCGTCGCCTGCGGCGCGCCGGACGAGATCGCCGCCTGCGCCGCGTCGCTCACCGGCCGGGCCCTGCGGGGCGAGCTCGCCGGCCTCACGGCGGCCGGCGGCAAGGAGCCCGGGCGCGCGGACGCGGACGGCCCGCTCGTCCTCGAGGGCGTTACCACCCACAACCTCCGCTCGGTCGACGTCCGCATTCCCTTCCGCAGGTTCACGGCCGTCTGCGGACCGTCGGGCGGCGGCAAGACGTCGCTCGTCTTCGACACCCTGTTCGCGGCGGCCCGCGAGCGCTACATCGAAAGCTTCTCGGCCTACGTCCGGGCCCTCATCGACAAGGGCGGCCGGGCCGACTTCGCCGCCGCCCGCGGCCTGACCCCGCCCGTCGCCGTGGCCGGGCGGACCGCCACGGCCAATCCCCGCTCGACGGTCGGGACGCTGACCGAGGTCCACGACCATTACCGGCTCCTCTACTCGCGGGCCGGGACGTCCCCGCCGGAGCTCCGCGGCCGTCCGCATACGGCTTCGATGTTCTCCTTCAACCACGAGCAGGGCGCCTGCCCGGCCTGCAAGGGCCTGGGGACGGTCACCGTGGCCGACCCGGAGCGGCTGATCACGGACCCGGCCAAGTCCCTCCTCGCGGGCGCGATGGACGGGACGAGGACGGGCCGTTTCTACGGCGACCCCCACGGGCAGTTCGTCGCCGCGCTCGAGGCGGCGGGCGGAGCCGCGGGGATGGACTTCATGAAACCTTACGCGGCCCTGACGGACGCCGAGCGGGACCTGGCCTGGCGCGGCACGGGCGACCGCGTCTATGACATCGTCTGGTCCTACGAGCGGGGGCGCCGCTCGTAGGACCAGACGTTCCGCGGGCCGTGGAAAGGCCTGGCCACGCTGATCAGCGAAGAGTACGAGCGCAAGCACGCCGACCACCGCGGCGAGGCGATGCGGGGACTGATGAAGGACGAGCCGTGCCCGGTCTGCGGCGGGAAGCGTCTCAAGCCGGCCTCGCTGGCCGTGACCTACCGGGGGCTCGACATCGCCGAGCTCTCCGCGCTGACGGTGGCCCGGAGCCTCGAGTTCTTCGCCGACGGCGGGGCGGCCGGCCCTACGCTCGACGCCCGGGCGGCGGCGGTGACGGCGGCCTTGCGCGGCGAGATCCTGCGCCGCCTCGGCCTCATCCGGGATGTCGGCCTGGGCTACCTCCGCCTCGACCGGACCTCGGCGACGCTCTCGGGCGGCGAGGCCCAGCGGCTCCGGCTGGCCGGCCTGCTCGGCGTCCGGCTGACCGGCGTCACCTTCGTCCTCGACGAGCCGACGCTCGGCCTCCATCCGCGCGACACCGGGAAGCTCCTCGAGCTCTTCGCAGGCCTCACGGCGGAGGGCAATACCGTCGTCGCCGTCGAGCACGACCTGGACGTCGTCCGGGCCGCGGACCACGTCATCGACATCGGACCGGGCGCGGGCCGCGGCGGCGGCCTCATCGTGGCCGAGGGGCCGCCGGCCGAGATCGAGCGCTCGACGGCCTCGGTGACCGGGCCCTATCTCGCCGGCCGGACGAGCCGGCCAGGTCCCCTGCCGGCCAAGCCGGGACCGCCGCTCGAGATCGCGGGGGCGCGGGCCAACAACCTCCGCGGGATCGACATCGTCCTCCCGACCGGCGTCCTGACGGCCGTCACGGGCGTCTCCGGCAGCGGCAAGACCAGCCTCGTCTTCGACGTCCTCCACGCCTCGGCGGAAGCGGGGCGCTCCGTGGGCTGCGCCGCTATTCGCGGCCTCGAGCGGTTCGCCCGGGTCGTGGCCTCCGGGCTCGAGCCGCCGGCCGAGACGGTGTTCAGCATCCCCCTGACCTATCTCGGGCTTTTCGACGGTCTCCGGGCCCTCTACGCATCATCGGCAGATGCGAAGGCCCGCGGATATAAAAAGGCCCATTTCTCCTACCTGACGTCCGCGGGCCGCTGCGCCGAATGCGGCGGGACGGGCCGCAAAACGGTCAGCCTCGACCACCTGGCCGACGTCTCCCTTCCTTGCGAGGTCTGCCGCGGCGCTCGTTATGACCGGGCCGTCCTCGAGGTCCGGCTCGACGGCCGGTCGATCGCCGACGTCCTGGACCTGACCGCGGCCGAGGGCGTTCGGGTCTTCGCCGGGCATCCGAAGCTCGCCGGAGGTCTCGCGCTCCTCTCCGAGATCGGCCTCGACTATCTCCGGCTGGGCCAGCCGCTGGACACTCTCTCGGGCGGCGAGCGGCAGCGCCTCAAGATCGCGGCGGACCTCATGGGCCCGGCCGAGGGACCGGCGCTCTATCTCTTCGACGAGCCGACGACCGGGCTTCACCCCTCGGATGTCGACCGCCTCCTCCGCCTCTTCGGCCGCCTTCTCGAAGCGGGCCACACGATCGTCTGCGTCGAGCACGACCTCGATCTCATCTCCCGGGCCGGTCACGTGGTCGATCTCGGGCCCGAAGGCGGTGACGAGGGCGGAAGGGTCGTGGCCCAGGGAACGCCGGCGGAGATCGCGGCCTGCCCGTCGTCTTACACCGGAGCCGCGCTCCGGCGACGACTTGGCCGCGGCTGAGCCCGGGCCGGCGTCGCCTTACAGCCATTCATGGACATGATCTTCCTCTAACGAGAGTCAAGGACCTGGGGGGCGTCCCGATCGCGTACGCCGGCGGGGAGCTTGCGAAGGCGCCCCGTATTTCAGCCGCGCTTCCCGGACTTGAAGGACCGAGCTGAAACGCCTGGCCATCTCGGGGGAAAGGGCGCGCCGGCCGCGTTCGTAATCGGAGACCATGTTCTGCCGGATCTCGAGCTTGCCGGCCAGCTGCTCCTGGGTCAAGCCCGCCTTCAACCGGGCGCCGGCCAGGAGATTCCCGACCCGGTTCTTTTCCATCTCTTTCCAAAATTCGGTCTCTTCGACGGGGATCGCCGCTTCATCTTCATCCGCGGCCAGGACGGTGACCTCGTACTTCTTCCGGAGCCAATCGATGATCTCCCCGGGGCGGTCGCCCTGGATCGACAATTCAGTACGGGGCTTTTTCACGACTGCCAACATAATACACCTCGATGATGATCTCGCCCTTGCGATGTGTCCAACAGGCCACATAGCGATAGTTTAGATGACAGTGGTATCGGTCGTCGCCAAGGGACGAGAAATTTCGCCAGGTCGGCTGGATCGGGCCCGAGTCCTGCAGGTTCGTCACGAGCAAGTACAGAAGCTGTCGAACGTTCTCGGGCAACTTGGCCAGACCGCGCTCTGTTTTTCGCTTGATCTTGACCTGGTAGATCATCCAGTTATAATATAACTAGGCGGGGCGCCGCTGTCAAGTTATATCCAATTAGGTGGCCGTCGACGCCGTAGGTCAAGGGGTCGGCGTAGGACAGGGCCCGGATGATCCGGGGCACGTCACCGTCCGGCGTTCGCGCAGGGCCAGTGCGAAAAGAGACGCCGCGAGGATGAAGGCGAAATGGCACATGACGGACGGAAGGAGATCGCCCGGCCTCCCGGCGAAAAGCAGCCGGACCGCGAGCGACGGGAACATAAACCCCAGGACGCCGAGCTGAAGATTGGCCAAGTGCTTCCTTAGGACCGCGTCATCGGCCTTGGCCATGGCCAGCCCGGACCCAAAGACGGTCGCCAGCAGGCCGGTCTGGTAGAAGACCGCGAAGACAACGTCGAAAGGACGCGAGGGAAAATAGCGGGCCAGGACAAGTTCGCAGACGGACCGGGCGATGACACCCGGAGCCGCGAGGATCCAGAGGGAAAGAACGCCGGCCGCGGCGAAATAAAATAGGGACACCGGCTTAAAGGTTTTTATCCTCCTGGCGTCCAGGGTGACAGCCAGCCAGAGCCCCAACGGAGGCAGCCAGGCGATGATGAGATAAGCCAGACGGGAGAGGATCAGCGTATCCGGATGGGCGCAGACCGCGACCTCCGCGAACTGGTAGGCCGCAAGAAAGAACAGGATCGCCGCGACCGGGCGAAGGACCGTCTTCCGGCCGGGGCTTGAGGAGACATAGGCGCCGGCCACGACCTCGAGGACGCCCGTGACCAGGCCGAGGACGGGCGAATAAGCCGGCATGCCAACTTCCCTTCGGCCCCGATTATATCCGCGGCCTGGGCGGGGTCAACGGCCTATTTCTTTTCGAGAAGCCTCTGGAAGGCCTCGTCGTCAGTCTTGAAGTCGCGGGCGGCTTGGCCCACGCGGGTGATGCGGATGTTCCGGATGGCCGCGCCCGTCTTCAGCGTCTTCAGCAGGTCGTGCCCGGCGATGGTCCGTCCGATCGCCGTGGCCGTCTTGTCGAGGCCGGCCCGCTTCCCGAGCGTGAGGTAGAACGCGTTCGGCCCGCTGACGCCCAGGACGCCGGCCGCGTCGTGCTTGATCGCGGCGTTCGGCCCGAGCGGCAGGCTGGGGACGGCCACGGACTTCTGGACGTCGGAAACGACCGTCCCGGCGACGACGCCGTTCCGCACGTCGATCGTGCCGATCGGCGGGATCTCGGGCCGCGGACCGGCTCCGGGAGGCCCGCCGGGGCGCATGCCCATGGGCGGCCCGCCCGCTCCCGGCCCCCGCTGTCCGCCCTTACCTTCGACGATGCGGACGAAGTTGGCGGTCTGCAGGGGCGCGTTGACGAAATCGAGGCTGGTCATGATGTGGACCGGCGCATCGGCGGCGCCGATGGCGAAGTCGGCGTACAGGCCGTCGGCGAGGTAGACGCCCGCCGCGGGCAGGGGCCTGGGCAGGTTGGCCGCGCCGTAGGCGACGACCGCGGTGACGAGCGCGGAGTGCTGTTGGTGCTCGGTGTAGGGCACGAGCTCGCTGTAGAGGTCGTGGAGCGTGTGCCAGGCGTGCCGGTAGTTGTAGTCGGACTGGGTCGTGAAGCGGAGCGTCGGCACGCTCAGCATCTCGAACGACGACGAGTCCGTGCCGCCCGGGCTGGTGGAGTGGGCCCGCGGCACGCCCCGCTCGAGCTTGAACGGCCATTTCGGGTTGAGCTTGGCGAGCGGGGCCGTGATCCCGGCGAAGTCCGCCAGCCAGGTCTCGGGCACCACCGCGCCGGTGATGGCGCTCGGGCTGCCGTCGCGGTTGATCATCATCGAGATCTTCGACTCGATGCCGGGGTGGTTCTTGAGCCAAGCCTGCGATCCGATCAGGCCTTGCTCCTCGGCCGCGAACAGGATGGCGACGATCGAGCGCTTGGGCCGGCCGCCGGCCGCCGCGATGAGGCGGATGGCCTCCATGGCCGGGGCGAAGCCGGACCCGTCATCGACCGCCCCCGTCGCGCCGCTGAAGCAGTCGAAATGACCGCCCAAAACGATGAGCTCGTCGGGGAACTCGGAGCCGCGGAGGGTGGCCACGACGCTGTGGTACTTGACCGGGCCCATCTTGAACCAGTTGCGGATGTCGAACTCGAGCTCGACCGCCTCGCCCTTCTCGGCCAGGGCCTTGATCTCCTTGTACTGGGGCTCGGCCAGCTTGATATCGGGCAGGACGGGGAGCTTGTCCCAGGACGCGACATAGCCGTCCAGGATGGGGAAGGGATCGACCGTCGACGCCTGGATCGTGCCCCGGGCGCCGGCCTCGACGAGCGCGGCCGTGAGCGGCGGCATGAGCTTGGCCTCGGCGTATTCCGGCGTGCCGCGCCGGCCGTCGCGCGCGAAGCCGCTGTTCTGTCCGGCGATGAGGACCCAAGCGCCCTTGAATGCGGGCGGGTTGGCCTTGACTTCGGCGATGGCCGCCTCGACGGCGGCCCGCTTCTTTTCAGCCTGCTCGGGTGTCGCGTTCCTCCCCGGGATCGAGAACGGATCGGCCTTGAGGATCGCGACCGGGCCGCGCTCGACGCCCTTCGTCCCGGCGGTGAAGCTCGGGGTCCCGAAAGAGAGCGCCTTCTCCGTCGGCTTGACCATCTTGCCGAACCAGGGGCCGCGGTTGAACCCGACGGGCACCTCCCCGGCCGGGTCGAGCTCGGCCTCGAGGCCCCACTGGCGGAACTGCCAGACCGCCCATTCGGTGGCGTCGGTGTAGGCGTTCGTGCCGGTCTCCCGGCCGCCGAAGCGGTTGCTGGCGTAGTCGTTCCAGAGCATGACCCGGTTGTCGGTCGTGCCGAGCTCGATGATCTTCTGGATGACGGGGTCGACGGCCGGCTGGACCGGCTTCTTTTGGGGGCTGGCCGCGACGGAAACCATAACGGCCAGGACGACGGCGAGTGAACAGAAGACGCGCTTTCTCATGGACCTCTCCTCCGGGGATCGTTCGAAGGCGGAATGATAGTCTCGACCGCGAGACGCTGTCAAGGAAAGCGACCGCTCGCGCGGCCCAGGGACCGGGCGGACCTATTCGGACGGGGCATGCGGTTCGTCCGCAAGCTCGCTCGGCTCATAGCAGCTCCGGCTCATCAGGAATTTCCGGCCGGCCAGGAGGACAACGAAAGCCAGGACGCTGAAGATGATGTCCACGGCCGTCAAGTCGGGTTTCAGCATCTTGCGGGCGATGACGAAGGCCAGGAGCTCGAGGACCGCGCCGAGGCTGTGGGTGATCAGCATCCTGACCAGCTCCAGCCCGATGACGAGGAGCAGGATCCGATAGATGAGTTCATAGAAGGTCTCCGTGGTCGACCAATCCGCCCCGGCCATCGTCCGCGTGCCGAGGACGAGGGACACGAGACAACCGGCCAGGACGACCACGGCCAGGGCCCTTTCGAAATAGCGCACGGTGGGGCCCAGCACGCGCTGGAAAGCGGGCTTCTTGCTCATGTCGACCTCCTTCCTTGGCCGGAACACCACCCCCCGGATTATGTCAGAAAGGGCCGTTCCGTAGCAAGGGATCCCGCGGCCGTCAAGAGGACGAACGGCCACCGGACATCGGGATCGTGCCCAGAAGGAACAGCCCGGTCCCGCTCAAGAAAGGCGTGATCACTCGGCGGTGCAGCTGCGGTCCTGGAGGAGCTCCCGGGCGCCCGTCTGGCCCGCCGCGACGACCGAGAACGACTTGCAGATGCGGCCGTCAACGAGCTCCAGGATGCGGTCGGCCCGCAGGGCGATCTCCCGGTCGTGCGTGACCATGATGAGCGTCGTCCCCTGCTCCCGGACGGTCCGGGTCATGGCCTCCAGCGCGGCGAAGCCCGTCTCGCGGTCGAGGTTCCCGGTCGGCTCGTCGGCGAAGACGATCTTGGGCTCGTTGACCAGGGCCCGGGCGATGGCCACCCGCTGCTGCTCGCCGCCGGAGATGCTGTTGGGATACTTGTCCTTGATCCGGAGGATCTCGATCTCCTTCATCAGGGCCAGGGCCTTGTCGACCATGATCTGGGGCGGGCGGCCTTGGCCGATCCAGTGCGGGATGAGGATGTTCTCGAGGGCGGTGAACTCCGGGAGCAGGTAGTGGAACTGGAAGATGAAGCCGACGTGGGCGTTGCGGAAGGCCGAGAACCCGTTGATGTTCCCGGTCGAGAAATCCCGGCCGTCGACGATCAGGCGGCCCGACGAGGGGCTCTCGAGAAGGCTGAGGATGTTGAGCAGCGTCGTTTTCCCCGAGCCCGACGGGCCGATGACGGCCGTCATGGCGCCCCGCTCGAATGACGCGCTGATGCCGCGGAGGACCTCCGTCCGGACGACGTCGCCGAAGTGCTTGCGCAGGTCCTCGACGGCGATGATGTCAGCCATTGCGGATGACCTCGATCGGCGAGAGCCGGGCGGCCCGCCGGGCCGGGATGAGCGAGGCCGCGGCCGCGCCCAACACGGCCAGGACGGCCGGGACGACAAGGTTGAAGGCCTCGAGCTGGAGCCCGAACGTGCCCGGCCCGAAGTACTTGATGAACAGGACGCCGAGGACGTAGCCGAACCCTATCCCGAGGAGCGAGCCGAGAAGGCCGAGGGTCAGGCCCTGGATGAGGAAGATGCGGGCCGCGCCCCGGTTGTCGACGCCCATGGCCTTGAGGATCCCGAGCTGGCGCGACTTCTGGACCGCGGCGATGCCGAGGACGGAGGCGATGCCGAGCGAGATGGCGAAGAGGACGAAGAACTGGATGATGTTCGACGAGCCGCTCTGGGACCGGAGCGCGGTCAGGAGCTCCCGGTTCCTGGCCTGCCAGGACTCGATCTTGACCCGGCTGAACTCGGCCCGGAGCCGCCCGGCCAGCGACTCGGCGGCGAAGACGTCCCGGACCTTGGCCTCGATGGAGCTGACCCCGTTGAGGCCGAGGAAGCTCCGGGCCCGGTCGAGCGCGAGGAAGACGACGGCGTTGGCCTGCTCGGCACCCAGGTCGACGATCCCGGTCACGGTGAAGAAGTCCCCTGTGCCCGCGCTGTTGCGGACGAAGAAGCCGTCGCCGAGCTCGAGCCGGAACTTGTC
>Ga0209610_1000931_pt1 | contig 15240 bp, 16 predicted proteins | sample LakKivw275mmetaG_FD_184137 | JGI IMG/M metagenome (GOLD analysis project Ga0209610, IMG submission 184137) | Anoxic lake water microbial communities from Lake Kivu, Rwanda to study Microbial Dark Matter (Phase II) - Lake Kivu water 275m metaG... | ecosystem: Environmental > Aquatic > Freshwater...
GGATTCGCGATTCTATGGTAAGTTTGCCATGATTCCTGTGCTGGAGCCTTCCAATCAGCAGGAATGCTATGATATGGCTTTTTACGGATTTGAGCTATCGGAAAAGTATCATGTTCCTGTCCTGATAAGGCTGACGACCCGCTTGTCACATTCCCGAGCCGGAGTTCAGTCGCGTGCCGTGCAGGCTCAAAATCAGCTTAAGTTTCCAGATGACCCAAACCAGTTCATGTTGCTGCCAGCCATTGCCAGAAAGAAATACAAGAATTTGATCAATCTGCAGAAGGACTTCGTGGCAGAAGCAGAAAATTCACAATTCAACCAGGCCGATCTAAAAGCGAAGGAAAATAAATTGGGAATTATTGCCTGCGGCTTGGCATATAATTATCTCAAAGAAAATTATGGCAATCAGGAAGTTCCTTATCCTGTGCTGAAGATCTGCCAATATCCACTGCCTGTGGATCAGATCAAACAAATGTATGATGCAGTTGATGAAATACTGGTTCTGGAAGAGGGCATGCCGCTTGTGGAAGACATGATCAAGGGTATGGCCTGGCAGGGGACCAAAAAGATCAAGGGCAGACTGGATCGCACCATCCCTCGTGACGGTGAGCTTAATCCCAATCTGGTAGCCAAAGCTCTGGGACTGCCTGACAATCCGGGTGTCGCCATTCCTGATATCGTGGCTCCGCGCCCACCGCAGCTTTGCATGGGCTGTCCGCATGCCGATTCTTTCAAAGCTTTGAACGAAGCTATGGAGCAATATGGCAAGGGGCATGTCTTCAGTGATATTGGCTGCTATACTTTGGGATTCTTGCCTCCTTACCATGCCATCAATTCCTGTGTGGACATGGGTGCTTCCATAACCATGGCAAAAGGCGCTGCCGACGCTGGTCTATATCCTGCAATAGCTGTAATAGGCGATTCCACCTTTTCTCATTCCGGAATGACAGGACTGCTGGATTGCCTGTTTGACAAATCCAACGTCGTCATCGTGATTCTGGATAACTCCACCACGGGAATGACAGGTGGCCAGGAATACACCGGCTTCAGCAAGCTGGAAGAGATCTGCTTTGGTTTAGGTGTGGAAAAAGAGCACATCCGCAGTTTTGTTCCGCTCCCCAAGAACAAAGAAGATATGGTCAGGATCTATAAAGAGGAAATTGCCTACAACGGCGTATCAGTAGTGATCCCGAAGCGCGAATGCGTGCAGATTCTCAAGAAAAAGTACAAGATGGAGGAGTAGGATGAAGAAGGATATAATTCTTGCCGGAGTAGGCGGACAGGGCATTCTGACCATTGCAACCCTGATCGGCTATGCTGCGCTGAAACGCGGCTGGCACTTCAAACAAGCCGAAGTGCACGGAATGAGCCAGCGCGGGGGAGATGTGCAATCCCATCTACGTCTTTCCGAAAATCCCATCTGGTCTGACCTCATTCCCTTCGGTGCGGCAGATATGATCCTATCGGTCGAGCCGATGGAAGCATTGCGCTATTTGCCTTATCTGGCGGGTGACGGATGGATCATCACAAACAGCAATCCCTTTGATAACATAGCCAAGTATCCTGAGCTGGATGCTATCCACGCCAGGATAAAATCCATTCCGAACCACGTTCTGCTCGATGCGGACAGCATTGCCAAAGAAATCAAGGCTAACCGCTCCATGAACATAGTGGTGCTGGGAGCGGCTGCCAAACATCTGGGCTTCTCAAAAGAAGAACTGGAACAAGCCATCACAGCTATTTTTGCCCGTAAAGGAGATGCCATTGTGGAAGCCAATTTTAATGCGTTGCAGGCAGGCCTGCAAAAGGGCTGATGTATCTTATATGCGAGAAGGCTGACTCACGGGGTCAGCCTTTTCTTTTGTTATTCTATATATTTTAAGGAGCAAATATGTCCAAGAGCATAAAGAAAATCGTGCTGGAAATGCTGAATCCACAGCAGATGGTTTTTGTTGCCACCAGCGTCGATGATCAGCCTTTTGTGCGTCCCATGACTTTGATTTATGATAAGAAAAGGTTCTTCTTTGCAACAGGCTCTAGCGATGCCAAGGCTGCCCAGATTGCTGCCAATCCGCTTGTGGAGATCTGTCTTCCTCTCAAGGAGGGTAAATACTCAGGTTACGTCAGGGCCAGAGGTAAACTGCTTACCATCACTGACAACTCTGTTCGCAAGGAAATTTTCGATGCTTCTGACTTCATTGGCTATTACTGGCAGGAACCGACGGACCCTGGTTATGCCCTTTATCAGATGCATTGGCAGGAAGTGGATTACCTCAAACCGGGCGAAAATCTAGCCACAACCATTTCCTGGACATAACCTGCTTACTTCCTGCTTAGACGGCCATCCATACATGAACCATAGATCGTCGTCAGATCAAGCCATTTTAGCGAGCATCTCACTGAGATCTATGGTCAGGCTTAGGGTCAGGATAAAAGGGCTAAACAGGGAAGAGCTATATTTCTGCTTTGTAAAGAAAGACAAATCCAATGGTGGCAAAGAGAACATTGGGAGCCCAGGCAGCCACAGCCGGTGGCAGGATCTGGTTGTACCCCAGACTTTGAGATATCCTGGTCAGGGTCAGATATAAAAAACAGACCAGCAGGCCGAGCAGGAAGATCCAGCCGCGGCTCTTGCTGCGGATGCTGGCAGTGGCGATGGGAATAAAGAAAAAGATGACGATCAGATTGGTCAGCGGATAGGCGATTTTCATATGTAGGTCAACCAACTCAGCGCTGTAATCATCTCCTACTTTTTTTAATCGGCTGATATATTCACTGAGTTCAAAATAGTTCATGGAAAGAGTTTTCTTCGTTATTCTGATAAAATCCTTTGGTTCCACATCCATTAGGGGCAACGAAACAGAGCGGTAATAGCTGCGCTCAACAGGTTTATGGTCAGCGAATTTACGGATCTCACAATCTTTTAAAACCCATTCATTATTAAGCCATTCGGCTGCCGTAGCTGTGATCCGCTCTGTTACGGTTCCTTTGACATTGTCGAATTTGACTATATCAACCACTCTGAGAGTGTTCTTGTAACCGTCAAAGAAACCGAAGTAATAAAAATATCCATTCTGTCCCTGGTAATGGATCCTTGCTTTAAGCATCTGGTCTTCAGGCTGTTCGTCCCTGATTAGCACCTGATAAACATAGGTGCGTTTGGCTTCGCTGCGGGGTAAAACATATTCACCAAAGATAGCAATAATAATGCTCATGGCCAATCCCAGCCCAAACAATGGCAGCATTGCTCTTTTTATACTGATCCCGGCAGCCCTGATGGCAGTGCTTTCATTGTATTTGGCAAGCGTGTTCATCAGGAAAAGCCCAGTCAGAAGCATGGTTACGGGCGCAGTCAGAATGGTCAGATAGGGCAGACGCAACAGGTAGTAGAAGATGGCATTCTGAACCGAAGCTCCATGCCGCATCAGGCGAGGCAGGTTGTCAACAATGTCAATGACTATGAACACAACTGAAAGCGACACCAGGATGATAAGAAAAGTTCTTATGTATTCCCGCATCAGATATTTATCTAATATTCTCATTACAGACTCAATGGATCACTTCATCCGGGATCAGAGTTTTCTTTGCGCGTTTGTGTGAAAGCCGCCAAGACAAGGTGTGCAGGTCGATCAGTTTCTTTTCATAGATGGAACCGATGATTAAAAGAACTGCAATGATGAGAAAAATGAAATTGGAGATCCACATGGACAGGAAAGGTGACATGTAACCCTTGTCGGCTAATTGTTCGCCACCGTTAAGCGCGACATAATAGATCAGGAAAATCACCGAGCTTACAGAAAAAGCCATGCCGATACCGCTGCTGCGTGTCATCAGTCCCAGAGGAATTCCGATCAGGACAAAAATGATGATGGCAAAAGCCAAGGCAAATTTTTTATGATACTCGACCTGAAGGGCATTTACAGTTTCTTTCAATTCTGCCAGACGGTCTGCTTCGAGTTTTTTCATTTGATTAAGGCGATTTGTTTCTTCAGTTAAGTTCGGATTGGCAGCATCAAGCATGAGAACATTAATGCGTCTGTCAAAATCAGACATGACCTTCTGCTTTTGAGCAATCTCGTCAATGTTATTTCTGATATCCGCAAGCAGCTCTTTGGCAGTCATTTCACGGTCGCTGCGGTATCCTGTATCCATAAAATCGATACGGTTGCCCATGTCACGGATGTAGAGTTCAAAATACTTGAATGCTCTAACCTGGTACAGAGTCTGATCCTGATCGTCCTTTTCGTGCATTTCACCGTCGTTGAGGATGATCTGCAAAGTATTACCGTTATCGAGCTGGCTGATCATTCCGCTTTGGGCATAGATAGTTTTGGGATACCGGGTTTCGGTCCTGTCAAAGATGACTATCCCGCGCAGTTCGGTTCCCAGGTTGTCTTTTACATAGATGGTGTAATCCGTGATATTGGTGAATTCGCCCGGTTTAATAATTGTCATGGGTTTATAATAGGCGATTTTCAGCATCAGGTTCTTCAGCTTGTGATTGGTTTCAGGCAAAGTGTAGTGATTGAAATACATCATCCCGCCAGTCAGGATTACTGTAACCAGCATGAGAAGGGATATCATCCTGTAGATATTAATGCCACTGGCTTTCATGGCGATTGTTTCGCGATCCACGGTCATTCTTCCGAAGGCCAGAATAGTGGCCACCAAAACAGCCATAGGTATGGATAGCGCCAGCATGAACGGCATGGACAGACCAAATACTTGAAGAATGGTGGAAACATCTAATTTTTTCTCAATAATCGTATTGAGCAGATCGATCACCCTGTCTATGAGCAAAACAAAAGTCACGACCATCAGTGATATGAAAAATGGCGCTATGTGCTCTTTCAGGATATATCTTTTCAGTACCATCAGCTATTCATTCCCATCATGCTCAGAATTTGATCTTCATTAATGATGTTCACACTTCCCAGAGCCTTTGCTTTGTCAAGCTTGGAACCGGCATTCTCACCAACGATCAGGAAATTCAGGTTCTTGCTGACTGAACTTAGAAGTTTGCCTCCATTTGCCAGAATCAGTGACTCCATGTCTTTTCTGTCGAAATGTGGAAGGGTTCCTGTAATCAGGAAAGTTTTGCCCTGCAATTTTGCTGATACTGACTTTTGCGCTACAGCAAATTGAAGACCCTGCTTTCTTAGATACTCAATCAGAGCAAGGTTATCACTAACCTGAAAGTAGTCGATCACAGAGTGTGCGATCTTTTTTCCGATTTCAGGAATGGAGTTCAGCGTCTCAAAATCTGCCTTGATCATATTGTCAATATTTCCTAAATGCTCTGTAAGAATGCGTGCTGTTTTAGTACCTACAAATCGTATGCCGAGTGCATAAAGCACCCTATCAAAATTCTCTGTTTTGGACTTTTCAATCGCAGCCTGCAAATTGGCAGCGGACTTATCCCCAAAACGCTCCAATTCAGCAATTTTCCTGTAATCAAGCCGATAAATATCTTCCACTGATTTGAGCATGCCTATCTTTATCATTCTGGCGATCAGGCTTTCTCCCAATCCGGTAATGTCCATAGCGTCGCGGGAAGTAAAGTGCTCGATCTGCCTTTGTAACTGAGCAGGGCACTTACTGTTTGAGCAGTAAAAGATAGCGCCTTCCTCTTCTTTGAAAAGAGGGCTTTGACAGGCAGGGCAGAACTTTGTAAATTGCACTATAGGAGCGCTTTCTTTACGTTTATCTGGATTGACGGAGATGATCTTTGGAATTATCTCACCCGATTTTACTATTTTAACTGTGTCCCCCAGATGCAGGTCCAGACGCTTGATTTCATCAGCATTGTGAAGTGTGGCTCTGGAAACTGTCGAACCTGAGATATAAACAGGCTCGAGGATGGCAACCGGTGTAACTGCACCTGTCCTGCCCACCTGGAACTGAACTTCTTTGAGGATGGTTTCCTTTTCTTCAGGTTTAAACTTGTAGGCAATCGCCCACTTGGGACTTTTATTTGTGTAGCCTAGATTTGCCTGTAGTGCAAAATTGTTCATTTTGATGACAATTCCGTCGATTTCATATGGTAAATCAGAGCGTTTCACATCCCAATAATTACAATATTCTGCAAGAGCCGAAAAACTTGATGCCAAGGCATAGTCTTGGGAGACAGGGAACCCAAGTTGCTGCAACCTGACCAATAGCTCGTTCTGCTTTTCTGCTATTGGTGCAGAAGCATAGCCAACTGCATACATCACTGCCTGCAATCCACGCTCTGCAACTAGGTTTCTGTCCTTGAGCTTGATGGTTCCGGCAGCCGCATTGCGAGGGTTGGCAAAGAGTTTCTCTCCATTGTTTTCACGGTCTTTATTAATTGTCTGGAAAACATCAAGGGGAAAGTAGATCTCGCCGCGTATCTCTATGCTGCCCTCATAATCAATCCGCTCTGGAATTGACTTGATAGTTTTTACATTGCTTGTGACTACTTCTCCTTCAAATCCGTCGCCCCGGGTTGTGGCATATTGTAAAATGCCGTTGTCATAAAAGAGGTTGATGCTGAATCCGTCAATTTTATGCTCAAGTGTTACTTCGGGATATCTGCCTATCTCTTTTGCGATCTTGTTCAGGAATTCTTCCACCTCGGTTAAGGAATAGGCATTGTCCAGACTATACATTCTTTGCTTGTGAGGAATCGTTTTTGAATCCGGTGTGAGATCGCTTCCCACTCTCTGAATTGACTGAGCAGCTTCAGCCAGGTCTGGATGTTCTGCCATAAGCTGTTTCAGGCGGTTTACTAACAGGTCATAATCATAATCGCTGATGGACGGATTGGCAAATTCATAATAGAGGATATTATGTCTCTGTATTTCTTTAACAAGATTTTCGATCTCTTTTTTGACCAATTCTTTATCTTTATCCATATGATGTTTTACTTTAATCAGTGATCAACTACTTTGGTTTACATATGTCTGTGTAAAATGCCGGCCTTCTGTCACCTAAGGCATCATTCAAATCAGTTATCGATTTATCCAGAGCCAGATCAGGATCTATCTCAGTATAACCGACTTCTTCCTGGTCTGTGCTGAGCCTGATCAGAACATCTCCTTTAGGGCTTACGATCTGGCTTTGCCCGGTAAAGGACATATTAATATCTCCATTACTTTCAGAACCTATCCGATTAGCCGTGATGCTGAATACCCTGTTTTCAAGAGACCTTGTCAACATCGCCTGCTGGCACCATGGAAGTACCAGATTGGAAGGATGGCAGATTATTTGCGCTCCCTTTAAAGCCAAAACCCTGGCGGCTTCCGGAAACTGCCAGTCAAAGCAGATCATCATGCCGATTTTGATCCCATCCTTAGCTTCGCATACAAATAAACCTGTGTCGCCGGGAGAGAAAAAAAGCTTTTCTCTATAGAAAAGATGTGCCTTTCTATAGACATAATAGCTTGTATCAGGATTAACCAATGCGGCCGAGTTGTAAAAATTGCTGCCATGCTTTTCCGCAAATCCAAAGACGATGGATGAATTCAATTGAGCAGCCAAATCAAGGAAAAAATGAAATGATCTGCTCCGCGACACTGTGTCACAGACTGAATCCAGTTCTGCCTTGTTCTGGAAGACATAGCCGCTCGTGACAAGTTCAGGCAGCACTATCAGGTCAGCAGAGACATTTTGGCAAAGCGTTCCTATTCTCTGAAGATTGGTTTCAACCTGCAGCAGTTCGGGTCTAAACTGAACAACGGCTGTTTTGTACAAACTTTATCCTTATTTTAACGACTGATACTTACTCATCAAATTCTTTCTTTGTCAAGGATGATATTCACCACGGGTATCTCTCAGATGCAAAAGACCCTGACCACCCGTTCCAACAGACCCTGAACCTTGGAGATCGCCATACCATAATTTGTGATTGGAACGCCTCTTCGTTCACATTCATAAATGCGGTGATGCATTTCCATTTGATTAATCATACAGGCACCACAATGTATGGCAAGAGCAAATTCTTCCAGATTAACGGGGAAATCATGGCCGGCAAAAATTTCATAACTGATTTTCTTTCCTGTATACTGATTCAGCCAGCGTGGTATTTTCACCCTGCCGATATCATCACACTGTATATGATGAGAGCATGATTCAGCGATTAGAATCTTATCCCCATCTCTGAGATGATCAATCTTTCTGGCTCCCTGAAGTAATATGTCTAACTCGCCTTTGTAGCGCGCAAACAAAATCGAGAATGTTGTTAACTTAACTTCATCAGGAACATCACCTGCAACTTTTAGTATTGCTTGGGAATCTGTGATAACCAAATCTGGAAGTTTGTTTAAACTGTGTAATGCATATTCCAATTCTCTTTCTTTTACCACAGTTACTACTGTATCATTATCCAATAATTCTCTAATGACCTGAACCTGGGGGAGAATCAATCTTCCCTTTGGTGCTGCCAGATCAATTGGAGTAACCAATACAACATGATTTCCAGCTTGTACCAAGTCTCCGACCAAGGGTCTTTCTTGCTTTAACAAAGCAGGAGCCATAGACATGAGATCTTCTTTGCATTGATTTATACCAGCTCCGGATATTGTTGAAACGATGCAGAATGCTAGATTATTATTCTTACAATATGAAACTGAGGATTCGGATGGCATCTGAACATCAGATTTGTTGAATACAATAATAATCGGTATCTTTAAATTCTGGATTTCAGCAATGATTTCTTTCTCCAAGTCATCAATTTCTGCAGAACCAACTACAAATAAGGCAATATCAGCTCTGTAAAGGACCTTTTTTGTTGCTTGAATGCGTTTCTGACCCAGTTCACCTGTATCATCTATGCCTGCCGTATCATAAAAAGTAACCGGTCCAAGCGGCAATAATTCATAGTGTTTATCAACCGGATCTGTTGTAGTGCCGGCTATGTCTGAAACAATCGCTATGTCTTGACCGACCAATGCATTGATCAGGGATGATTTCCCGGCATTCCTCTTACCAATGAGTACTATAACAAGTCTTTCACCTCGAGGTGTCTTAGCCATTTATCAAACCTTATAATCTTCTTTAGTATAACCCAATTTATACATGTTTTGTGGTTCCAATAGTTCATCCAACTGATTCTTCGTCATAAATCCCATAGATATAATGGTTTCGGATACTGTTTTTCCTTCTGCAACTGCTTTAGTGATGATTTTCTCTATGTTCTCATAACCGAGTACAGGAAGTAAGTATGTTGCGATAGATTTGCTCTGCAATAAATGCTGCATGCATCTGTCCGCATTTGCTTTTATGTCTTTGACGCATTTGAAGGCAAATATGTGAGTCCCTCTGGTTAACAATAACAAAGATTTCAACAATGTATGTGCCGCCAAGGGGAAGAACTGGTTTAATTCCAGTTGACCTGCTCCTGCTAACATGGCAACAAGGTTATCGTTACAAATTACCTGCATTGCTATCTGACCAACGGCTTCCGGTATTACCGGGTTAACTTTTCCCGGCATGATGCTGCTGCCCTTTTGAAGTTTTGGCAGTTCAATTTCTGCAAATCCTCCATCCGGACCACTGGCCAGCAGACGCAGGTCATTAGATATCTTTAACAGATTGACCGCCATCGCTTTAATAATGCCTGAAACCTCCACGAATACGTCAAGATTCTGAGTATTGTCAATCATGTTTTCACTTCGGGATATCGGAAGCCCGCTCACTCTTTTCAGCTCTTCATTGACTTTCAGAATATACTCTCTTGGTGCTCCCAGTCCGGTTCCGATTGCAGTTCCTCCCAAATTCACAGTCTTTATTCTTTCTCTGCATTTAAAGATTCTCCACCTGTCTCTGGATATTGCTTCAGCATAAGCTCCAAATTCCATTCCCAAAGTCATTGGCACGGCATCCATGAGTTGCGTTCGTCCAATCTTTATTACATCTTTAAACTCAGTTTCCTTGCTCTGGAACGCTTCCTGCAGTTCAGCAATGGAGGATTCCAAATCTTTCAAATGTAACAAAACAGCGACTTTAACAGCAGTCGGAAAGACATCATTAGTGGATTGATGCAGATTGACATGTATGATTGGATCTATTTTTGTATCAGATAGATTACTGGCCAAATAAGCAATGGCTTCATTGAAATTCATGTTAATACTTGTTCCAGCTCCGCCCTGATATGGATCGACCACTATCAGCTCATGATTTTTCCCATCTATAAACTGCATGCAGATGTCATAAATCGCCTGATATATCTGATCATTGAGATAACCCAATTCATGATTTGTTTTACAACTAGACAGCTTGACCATAGCCATTGCTTTGATCAGTTTTTCATCAGTCTTTTCTGTGGAGATGTTAAAATTCTTAACAGCTTTGATTGTTTCATCACCCATGAATACCATCTTGTCTGCTTTCCTAAGTTGTTTCATTTAGTAAAACATGTTCTTTAACAGGTCGATATGATAAGCGATGAATGGAGCATGGACCTTTTAGATGAAGAGCCCTCAAGTGTTGCTTGGTAGGATAACCTTTATGGGTTGCAAATCCATAGAAAGGATATTTGATGTCATAATCGGTCATCAGCTTGTCACGGTAAACTTTTGATAATATTGAAGCTGCGGCAATGGATGCAAAGGTGGCGTCACCCTTGACGCATGCCCTAGCTTTTGCTTTCAGTCCGGGAGGCAGTTTATTGCCGTCGATCAGGCACAGATCGGGAGTCAGCTGAAGTGCTTCCACTGCCTGTTGCATCCCTTCCAGAACGGCTTGCAATATATTGATCTCATCAATTCTCTGATGTGACACTTCAATAATGGAATAGGACAAACATTTATGTATAATAACATCAAATAATTGCTCTCTTTTTTTTGCAGAAAGCTGTTTGGAATCATTGATGCCTTCGATCCGTTGCCTGGGATCCAGGATGACGGCTGAGACAACCACCGGACCGGCGATCGGTCCCCTGCCTGCTTCATCCACTCCGGCAATGAGTCTGAACTGCTGGTGCATTGATTCTTCATTTTTGTATAGCTGATTTGATTCAAGGCGCATTTCAAATCTTCTTAACTGTAAAAAACAGGCGTGAATATTGGTGATCCAGTTTTCTGGTATTGGTTTTGAGCAGGTTCTTGTCATAAACCTGAGTGTAAATTCCGACGCATTCCAAAGGGCTTGCTTCGATCAAAAGCAGCAGTTCAGGAACATGATAAACCCTTTGTATGTGCTCTTCATCCATGCGGACATAGTGATTATCGCTGCGCTTGAAGATGGTGAGGCTGGTCTTCTGCAGTCTTTGCTCAGGATCAAAATCAGCCCTATGGATCAGGACATGGTCCTTGTCTTCGTCGATATTGATGTATCGGTTGAAGTTTTCCACGCTGTTGCGGTGAGTGGAGATATCAAAGATAAAAAGACCGTTATCCCGCAAAGCAGTACTGACATTGACCAGCAGCGAACTGACCTGATCCTTTTCCAGGAGATAATTGATGCTGTCAAAGACCAGAATTATCAGGTCAAAAGCCTGGGAAGGCAGGGCATCTGTCATGTCCGCCTGCAGAAGCTGGGGTGCGTGTGCTTTCTGGGCTGCGTATTTGAGCATTTCTGCTGAGCGGTCTGAAGCGGTGACATTATATCCTTTGCCGATAAGCAATTCTGAGATGTTGGCAGTACCGCAGGCTAGTTCCAGAATGTCTTTCAGGGGCCGGGGTGTATGTTGCTTGTAGATCGACAGGATCTTATCTGTCCAGAGGTCATAATCCACATGCCGCATGTATTGATCATAATAGGGAGCAAAGTAATCATACGCCACATGTTCAGCGTTTACAGGAGCTTTGGTTCTGGGTCTGCGGGTCGGCTTATCCGTCATTTTTTATCACTGCTTCCCGGTTTGATAATCGGCATTTCATTTTTGCACAAAGGGCATTCATCCGCTTCCCAGCTTGGAATGTCCAGAGTCAGAAGAGGAATGAACTCACATCTGAAATCCACTTTTCCGCCGGAACGGTCAACTATGGCCGCCACTGCCGTGACGCTGATGTTCATTTCCCTGAAGCAATCGATGACTTCCTTGACGCTGCCGCCAGTGGTGACGATGTCTTCTATTATGACCACACTCTTTATTCCGCTCAGGTCAAATCCGTTGCGGACTGTCATTTTTTCGTCTTTGCGCTGGGTAAAGATGAACTGGCTGCTGATCAGCCTGGCTGTTTCAAACGCCAGAGCGATGCCTCCGTAGGCAGGCCCGACCACTGCATCGAATTCAAGGTCGGATAGTCGGTCCGCCATCATTTTGCATAATTGTGAGGCCTGTTCGGGATTTTGCAAAATGCGGATCTTTTCAATGTAGCGGCTGCTGTGCCGGCCTGAAGTGAGCTGAAAGTGGCCTTCCAGCAAGGCGTTTTCCTGCTGCAGAATCTTATGGGTTGTAAATCCGTCTGTGTAGGAGTCCAGAATCTCTCTGGCGGCCTCAGAACTGTCCACAGGGACGCAAAGTTCCAAACGGTACATATCACCCGCAAATGTGGGGTAGATGCTATTAATGAGGCTGTTTTTAAGTTCTACGGCTATGCCGTTCTCCTCCAACAGAGCTTTGGCAAGTTCAGCTTCAAAGGCATTATCATAAGTCTCGAGGACAAGGTAGTTTTCCATCTTAATCTTCTCCGGCAGGATCAGCGATAATATTATAACTATTCATCCTGCAATTTAAAATCAATATCAGTTCCGGGTTCATTTTTGTCAATCAGATATTCTCAGCAGTTGTTTGCAGGTAAACCAGTTATAAACCCTCACTGAAAACTTCAAATCGTGGAAATCCGGTCATAACAGGGGTATTCGAGGCTGGTTGTTTTTATCATCATTTCTTCAAATACCATCACCTTATCTTCAGATTTGATCACTAAAGAATCCGCCTTCTTCTCGCTACCACATACTGCCTGGAAGTACAATTCTTGCCTGTCTCTGAATCCAGGATCACGATAGCGCAGGGTAACTGCTTGGGAATGGCATCCTTGTTGAACTGGATGTTGGGGATGTCACAGAACTTGAGCGCATCTTCTATCCGCTTGCGTTCTGCCATGAATCTCTGATATGCTGTCATAGACTTACCTCGATGGAGTTGAGTTGTTGATATATCCACTGCTCCCGGTTAGCGATAACCTGAGCGAAAACGTTTCTTGCAGTGATGCCTTCCCGCTTGATCTTGCCCCGGATGAGATAAGCGATCTCGGCTACGGTCAGAGCTTTACCTGTCTCTTTATCAGTCCAAGACAGGTGTTTGCGTTCGACCCAAGCTATAAGTGGAGCGATCGGAGTCCAGGAAGGCACTTTACCGGGGAGGGTGGGCAAATCGGGTTCCCTGAAGACTTTGCTTGCAAAGGATTGAGGGTGATGGCAAAAGGCTCGTGGCGTACCGGAGTCATCGGTTTCCACTACGTAACCCGTGTTTCCGTAGAAATCGCCTTTATCGTAGATCTGCTGAGTGAGAATCTCCTTGCGGGAGTCGGCATCGATAACACTCCCGATCAGGTGCAGTCTGCTCTCCAGAGCAGTATAGATAGCCCGGTAGATCTCAATTATCAGCTCATCCGGAGAAGTAATATTACGATCTGGCATCAGATCACTCCCACCCGGATAGGTCGAGCTTGTCTGGGTTTGAGTTCGTTCAGGCGATCCAAACCGACAGGATTGAGATAGGCTTGCAAGATAGTAAGTGCTCTCAGCTCAAGGTTGGCTTTGAATGCGTCTATTTCGCTCCCTGTGAGCAGTTCGGTGGCGGACTGGTCTAATCCTACGGTTTTGACGATTCCCTCGCCCAGGGTCTTTAAATTGAGAAACTCGGCAGTGGAGTGCAGCATCAGAAAAGAGAACCCAAAACGAAAAGAAATCAGGAACGGCTCCTCTTCCGGCAAGTCATCGTGAGTTGCCCGATCATAGTGCTCTTGCAGAACCAAAGAGTGGATAATCTCAAGCACCAGACCCTGATGCTCCTTGAAGATTCCATTGTTGGACATCTCCTTGGGCAGGTTGAGAATAGCGAGCATGGCATCAGTCTCGACCGGGATAGGAATCACTTGCCCTTCCTCATCATCTCGGAGAGCTCAATGGCTCTCATTCCCACTTGTTTAGCCCACTTGGATGCAAGCATGCCATTGGCTGCCCGTTCCCAGTCTCCTGCACCGATAAATGCAAGAGTGTTCTTGAACTCCAACAATCCTTTGAGGCCTAGGTTGAAGAACATATTTAGCAGCACCGACTGGCGAACCTCATCCAATGCTTTGTAGATGGTTGGAATCTCATCCAACAATTGCTGTTCGAATTCTAAAATGTCCCTTTCCAACATAACATAAGCTTCGGTCTGGGAGATACCCCGGTCATCCAGATTGCGCCCGATACCGATGGTCAGCTTCCCTGCGGTACAGCGATATGGTTTCAGCCGCAGACCTTCATGTCTGACTAACTGTGCCTTGATTCTGTTCATCAACGCTTCGGTCATGCTATCTCCTTGTACCAGATGTGATCATTGATCCGGAGCCAGGAAAGCATTACCCTGTATGCTGACAAATCAGGATGAGCAAGGATGAGACAGATTTTTATATTGACATAATTTTGGGGTTTGGTATCGTGATAATATGGAAAAGTTTGGTTATAAGAGAAGAACCTTGCAAGATGATTTTCGAGACGAAAGTCTCGCAATCTATAGTAAAAACCATTCCACCGCATAATCAACGCAAGCGATTAATATAAAGGGAAAGAGGATTTGTTTTGTTCATGGAGATCGAGGTACTGAAATGAAGGCAGTGTGGGAAAACCCATACAGAGTACTAGGAGTTTACTCCAATTCCAGCGAGCGGGATAAGCAAAAAAATCGATCAATGATAAATGCTTACCTGGGTGCGGGAAAATCAATTCAGTTTAGTGTAGATTTTCCTTTCCTGCATATGTTAGATCGTACTAATGAGATGATTGATAATGCAATCGACTGTTTACAGACTAACCACGATAAACTAATCAACTCATTGTTCTGGTTCAGCTCAATGAATCATATAGATGTAAGTGCGTTTGATTATCTTCATGATGGCAATACTGAAAAAGCCTGCGAGATTTGGGGTAAGATAACATTTAAACAGGATATATCCGGTAACTATCTCTCAGCATACAACAATCTAAGTACTCTGAAGCTATATTTAGCGCTGGATAGTCAAGTCCTAAATGTTGGTGTAAAATCATAACTCATTGTTCAGATACCTTATAAAAGACCTGCGGAGCTAAGCGGAGCAGGTCTTTGGCTTTTCTTTGTCGTTTCTT
>Ga0209610_1000936_pt1 | contig 15194 bp, 17 predicted proteins | sample LakKivw275mmetaG_FD_184137 | JGI IMG/M metagenome (GOLD analysis project Ga0209610, IMG submission 184137) | Anoxic lake water microbial communities from Lake Kivu, Rwanda to study Microbial Dark Matter (Phase II) - Lake Kivu water 275m metaG... | ecosystem: Environmental > Aquatic > Freshwater...
TGGCAAAGGAAATGGAGGAAAAGGCAGGCTATCTGCGCGTGCGCACGCCGCACCTGGCCAAAGAAGACCTGTTCGTGCACTCCGGCCATCTGCCCTATTACGCCGAGTCCATGTACCCTCCGATGGAGATCGAAGGTGTGCGCTACTACGTCAAGCCGATGAACTGCCCGATGCACCATAAGATTTTCGGTTCAAAGCCGCGCTCCTACCGCGACCTGCCCATCCGCCTGGCCGAGTACGGGACGTGTTACCGCTATGAGAAGTCCGGCGAGCTTTTTGGCCTGATGCGCGTCCGCTCAATGCAGATGAACGACGCCCACATGTACTGTGCCGAAGACCAGTTCGAGCAGGAATTCATGGGCGTGATTGACCTATACCACAAGTATTTCGAGCTGTTCGGCATCCAGAAGTTCGTCATGCGCCTCAGCCTGCACGGCAAGGAAGGCCTGGGCAAGAAATACGTGGACAACGAGCGGCTGTGGCTCAAGACGGAAGATATGGTGCGCCGCGCCATGCAGAACGGCGGCGTGCCGTTCGTCGAGGCTTACGACGAGGCTGCCTTCTACGGCCCGAAGATTGACGTGCAGATCTGGAGCGCCATCGGCAAAGAATTTACGCTGGCGACCAACCAGGTGGACTTTGCCCAGCCCGGGCGCTTCGGCCTCGTTTTTATGAACAAGAACGGGGTCGAGGAGACGCCGCTCTGCATCCACCGCGCGCCCCTCTCCACGCACGAGCGCATGATCGGCTTCCTGCTCGAACATTACGCCGGCAACTTCCCCGTCTGGCTCTCGCCGGAGCACGTGCGCGTCATCCCTATCACGGATAACCAGAGCGAGTACGCCGGGGGGATCGTCCGCCAGCTGCGCGAGCAGGGCATTCGCGCCAGCGCCGACCTGAGTGGGCAGCGCATGAACGCCAAGATTCGTGACGCACAATTGATGAAAGTGCCCTACATGCTGGTGGTCGGCGAGAACGAGGCTCAGGCTGGGACGGTCTCGCTGCGCGTGCGGGATGGCTCGCGGCAGGATAATATTTCGCTGGCAGTGTTCATCGCCCGCGCCAAAGAACGGATCGCGCAACGGTCAAGCAAGCTCTAAAAAATCAGGGCGACCCTCCGGTCGCCCTGATTTCTCTTGTGAGGTGATTAAGCTAAGGTGAGGGCGGAGCCCACTGGGTTTCCCACTGACCAGTTACGTCGGCTCCATAAGCCACGATGGAAAGCGGCATGGAGAGTTGGCCATCCGTCAGCACGGTAACGAGTAGCAAGCCGCTCTGCAGGTCGTGGTGAGACGTGCCAACTCGCGGCCCTGTCTCGCCGGTCACGCCGTCCTCGAAGTCCAGCGCCAGCGATTGCAGGCGCGGGTCAGCCTCGAGGGTGAACTCAAAGCCGTGCTTCTCTTCCTCGCGTACATACGTCACGCGGAAGAGGGTGGCTCCCAGTCCCGGCACCTCGAGCGGGATCAGGCCAGTCTTCCAAGCCATGCCTACCTGCTCTTCGGCAAAGGTGAAGCCATACGAGCGCAGGTCGAGAGAGAAACGCACTGGCTGCTTGAACTCCACGTTAAACAGAGAGAGGCGCAAGGTCAAGGGTCTGCTGAAGGTTTTGCTCCGCAGATGATAGACCCACTGATTGGCTTCCAGGTTTTCGACCAGCGTGACCGCCTCTGCAAATTTGGCTTTCTCGACAGGCACTTCGTTTCCATTCGCATCGAAGGCTTGCATCGTGCCATACTCGGTGACACCGGCAATGCGCTCATCCGTCCAATCGGTGTGACCGATGAGGTAGTAACCATCCTCCACGGGGATGAAACGATCGAGATGCAGGCTGATGCCATACAACGCCGCCGCCTCGGGCGGGTTTTGCGGCGACCATTGCAACGTCCAGGTTTGCGGCGGGCCGGCGAGGCTCAGATCGGTGCTCACCTCCTCGCCAGTAAAAGTCAACGTGATGGGAAAGGTCACGCCCGCTGCGTTGAACTGAAAGCCCCAATCGTAAGATGGCAATCCGGCCAGCGTTGGGGAAGAAGCGAAAATTTCCTTGCCGCTGGCGTCGGTAATTTGGTTAGCGGCAGTCAATTGGATCCAGCCGTCGGAGGAAGGCTGGGTCAACGAGCCAAGCAGAACGTACTGGTCGCCGATTTGCATCGCATGGGTCAGTGTGATCGGTGAGGTTGCTCCAATGGTTGGCGTTTCTGTGACTACCATTGGCTGATCTGTCTCGGCTGTTGCAGTGGGTTGGATTTCGATAACCGGGACGACGGTCAGATCGGGCGGGGCAGGCACGAAATGCAAGGGCAATTGCCAGTTTACGGGGGATTTACCGGGTAATGTTTCCTCGATGCAAGGCAAAAAGAAGGTTGCCTCGTTGACCTGTGGCGGGATGGCGGGATAGACAAAGCGGGCTCCTCCCATTTCGCCACCGCCTTCGATAAGCTCTAACTCGCTTCCATCGGGAAGGCGCAGGAAAGGCGTGGCGAAGCATCCGTGGACATTCTCAGTGTGGGGGCGTGCCTCCCAGGGCACGTTTTCTACGGTGTAAACGACCACCGTCTGGTCAGCGGTCAGCGCTGCCTGTTTGACCGTGACGGTGATCCCCTCGCGCGTCATGCTGACCGGTTCTGCCAGCACGCGAATGGGCGCGCTTTGGTCAATAATCCCCACGCCAGGGAGGTAGCCTAGCGATTTACCAACAGCATAGGCCGCGCCGGTCAACAATGCCAGGGCGAGTAGCAGAATGAAGAGCGCGAGAGCGGGTCGGGCGCGCAGGTTTTGCATCAGGGATTTCCTTTCTTCAATCCGGGCTGCAAGGCGCGGCCAGAGGTTTGTCGTTTCGGGGATTTGCCGTGCAGCAATTCCTTCAAGAGCCTGTTGGAGGCGTTCTTCGCGCGTCATTCTTCCACCTCCTTGCGTAGCAGGGCGCGCAACCGCGTCCGTGCTGAATTCAACAGCCATTTGACTGTGCCGGGAGCGATTTCGAGTTTGGCGGACATCTCTCTTTCGCTCATATCCAGGAAATAGCGCTGAACGACGACCGCGCGCTGGCGGGGAGACAGACTTTGCATGGCATCCCAGACCTGACGCTGGAACTCGGCTGTTTCGACCTGTGCTTCTACGGATTCGTCTGAAGCGAGCAGCTCTTCCAACTCCGATCCCTGCGAGGTTTGCCGCGCTGTCTTTTGGGCAGCTTTAACCGCCGCATGGACTACGCTGCGCAGGAACCAGGGCTCAAAAGGACGGCTTGCGTCGAAGGTTCGGATGGCGCGGTAGACTTTCAGGAAAGCCTCTTGCACCACATCCTCCGCTAATTCCGCATCGCGTGTGATGAGGTAAGCCGTGCGCACAGCCTTGACCTGGTAATGGTGGACTAAAATCTCCAGACCGCCGATATCGCCGCGCTTCAGCCGTTGGATGGCTTGTTCTTCGTCCATCTTCCTCCCGGAGATATTCTTCGATGAGCGCTCATACTGTAACATCTCAACGAGAAGGGGAAAATGGTGTGTGTGGGCAGCTTCGCTGCCCCACGCCCCCATCCCCCATTCTATTGAGATGATACCTCACACCATATATAGCCGATGATAACCGAAAAGGTTGGGCATTAATGATGGCAAAAGTCAGCTCCCACCGGAAAAAATTAGGGGTTGGTGAACAGCTATGCCGTTCACCAACCCCATTCTCATCAGCTCCTGTCCTTTTGGAGAGATTCGCTGGAGTTACGGGTTGACCGGCTTGTGAGCCTGGCGGAATGCCTTGACGGCTTCTCGCAGCGCCTTGAACGGGTCGCCGACGGTGCCGCGGAAATCCCTGAGGGATTGGCCCAGCAGCTTGACTGTCTCGCGAGCCTGCGCCCGATCGGTCACCTTGCCATTGGCGTCGAAGCCGGCATGGGCGACAATAATACTGGCAGCGTTCTCATGGATCGGCTTGGCCGCCTCCGCAGCGATCTTGAGGACATCCAATGCAGCTTGAACCGCGGATGCGTCGTAACCGTTGGCTGTGGCCTTATCAATTCCCGATTGCACCTTCGCGAAGAACTCATCTGCCTTTGCCAGGCGATCATCCTGACGCTGGTAGATAGCCTGTTCGCGCGCCCAAACTTTCTCTAGTAGAGCGTCTACAATGGGATGGTCAGACGGCGGATTGTCCTGATCGCTGAGGCCGGCAGCGGACACCGTTGAGACTGAAACAGCTGCCAGTCCAATGGCGAGGATCAGGGCGAGCACGGATACTTTCTTGAGCAAAGCAGCAATTTTCGACATGGCTTGTTTTCTCCTTTCTGATTAGAGCTTACGATTTGCATTCTATCAGCACCGAGTAACCACAGTATGGCTTGGAGGTAAAATCCTTGTAAAAACTTCTCGACCCTTTTATTGACGAGTCAAGCGCACTTATGGTATTATCAGCCCGCTAAAGCCAGCCCCTTGGCTGGACTTCTGTTAAGAAAAGGAGAGACTTATCAGCGCGAATGAATTTAGAGTAAACGAGTCCATCCGGGTTGCGGAGGTTCGCCTGATTGGCCCCAACGGAGAGAATATCGGTGTTGTGCCGGTCAAGCAGGCCCTGCAAATCGCCCGCGAGGCGGAACTCGACCTGGTGGAGGTTGCCCCCAACTCCGCCCCGCCTGTCTGCCGCGTGATGGACTTTGGCAAGTTCCTCTACGAGCGAACGAAGAAGGAGCGCGAGGCTCGCAAGCAACAGACCAAGATCGAAGTCAAAGAAATTCGTCTACGCCCCAAGACCAACGACGCACACCGGATGTACAAGGTGGACGACGCCCGCCGCTGGCTGGAGCACGGGATGAAAGTGCGTGTGACCATCCGCTTCCGGGGGCGCGAGATCACTTACCCTGAACTAGCCCTGGAAGATTTGAAAGAAATTGCCCAGGAACTCGCCGAAGTGAGCAGCGTGGAACAGGCGCCCGCCATCGAAGGCCGGGGAATGTCCATGATGCTCGTTCCCTCTCGAGGAAAGAAGAAACTCGTTCCCAAAGAGAGCGCTGAAGTGAAGTCTGCTGAAGTAGTGAGTTAACCGCGGGGTCAGCCCCGCGGAATTTTTGTGAGAGGAGTATTTGCTGTGCCGCGCAAGCAGAAAGAACGAAAATACAAGCTGAAGACCCACAAGGCCACCTCGAAACGGTTCGGCGTGACCGGGTCCGGCAAGATCGTGCGTACCAAAGGCGGCAAGGCCCACCTGCGCCGGAAGACATCCAAGCGCGTCAAGGCCTTGTTCGCCGAGATGGTACCCGTCAAGGGACGGGGCATCATCAAGCGCGTTCGGCGCCTGGCGCCAAATCTCAAGTAGGGGCGCGCAGCTGCGCGCCCCCACAGCAGCGTGCCTTTTGAGGCATCATATCCGTTCTATGTGGTAGCGTTTTAGGCTACCATGTTGCGGCTGACGGGTGTCCACAACTGGATCGCAGGCAAACCTGCGCCGACGCCCGCAAGTCCGCAGGAGGTAAACAATGGCTCGTGTAAAAGGTGGCCCTTACGGCTACCGCCGTCACAAGAAGGTATTGAAGTACACCAAGGGTCAGCGTGGCTCGAAGCACCTGCTCTTCCGGCGCGCCAACGAGGCAATGCTGAAGAGCATGTGGTACGCCACGCGTGACCGCCGCTTCCGCCGCCGCGATCTGCGCAAGTTGTGGATCGCCCGCATCAACGCCGCCGCCCGGCTGAACGGCACCACCTACAGTCGCCTGGTGGCCGCGATGAAGAAAGCTGACATTACCCTCAATCGCAAGATGCTGGCCGACCTGGCGGTGCGCGACCCACAGGCGTTTGCCGCAGTGGTGGCGAAGGCGAAATAGAGTACCTCTGAAGATTTCTGTTCGGGCGGAGTTCAAGACTCCGCCCGAATGCTTTAGCCGATTTGCCAAGGGTGAGGTAAAATACTTGTGGTCGTGCGAAACGGGTTGTATTACTGCGAGAGGGTACCATGTCTCAGATAACTACCATCATCACGGATTATCAACACGAAAGGATTGGCGTGATCGTTGAAGTGGTTCACTCCTACCCATCGCCCGATGAGTTACTTCGGGCAATCCGGAAGTTCCTTTTGGAGTGGGCAGAGACGGAAGATGGGAGAGAAGCAGCGAGAGCGAGTTGCGACAGTTTCAACTGGGGAGATTTTGCAGATTGGAGCGCAATTCTTCAAGGGAAAATTCCCGGCATTAGCAATATCACTTACATCTACCCCGATATAGAGAAAAAACGCACGGCTGTCATTTTAGATCATGAAGAATTGCTATTTAATGGTGAGGGGTTGTAGACGAAATGACAATCAAAATCAACAAGGAGATTACGTTGGAGAGTCATTATGGAGAATGAACATACTCTCAGAACCGAGGCACGCGGGTGGGCATTAGTAACCTCGCTCGAGACATTTCGCGGCTTTTCGCTCACAATAACAACGAAACGTTCGGGTTTCAACGGCCTTTCCATAAATAAGCATGGAGAATTACGAAAAATTGAAGTCAAGACGGTTGGACAATCCGACAAGTGGTTCGCAATAAATGGAATCCAAGGGATTGAAAGGCTGTTTCTGGATAAAGATTATTGGATTTACTTCGCCTTGTTGCCTGAGAATATCGTCATCATTACTCACGCCGTTCCATTTCTCCGGAAACAAGTTAAGTACAATCATGTGGGGGCAGATTTATCAGATGAACTCAAACATTGGCTATCTCAGACAAAAAAAGTATCGCGTGATTTCGGCCTGCATTTTGTTCCACGTGTTCATTTGAATGTCAGAGTCCCAATCCGCGAGTTGCTCACCCACATTCAGGATAATCCGGTGGACACGGAATGGCATGATGTTGTTGCAGAAATCTAGAAAAGCAATAAACAGTGGACACGGCTTTTTCAATCGCCTTTGGAGCAAGCTGAAACCTAAAGCTGCCAAAGGCGCGAAGTCGGCTTGCGCTGACTTTGTTCTTTTCCCCTCATGAACACCCTCCTGGTCGAAACCGCCCTCCCCTCTGGTCAGACCCTCCAGCTTGTCCAGGGCGACATCACGGCCGAGCAGGTGGACGCCATCGTCAACGCGGCGAACGAGTATCTCCAGCACGGCGGCGGGGTGGCCTGGGCAATCCTCCGGCGCGGTGGAGAGATCATCCAGCAGGAAAGCGATGAGTGGGTGCGGACGCACGGGCCGGTCAGCCACGCCGCGCCAGCCTGGACCTCGGCCGGGGCGCTGCCCTGCCGCTACGTGATCCACGCCGTGGGCCCGGTCTGGGGAGACACCCAAAGTGCGGGTGCAGGCGGGGATGAGGATGCAAAATTAGCGGCAGCAGTGGGTGGCTCCATGAAAGCTGCGGAAGGTCTCAGCCTGTCATCCATCGCTATGCCCGCCCTTTCGACTGGCATTTTCGGCTTTCCAAAGGAGCGTGCTGCAGGCGTAATCCTTTCGGCCATCCGGAATCATTTCTCCGAGAATCCGGCCTCCACGTTGAAGCAGGTGTGCATTGTACTCTATGACCAAGCAACAGTAGATGCCTTCCTGAAAATCTGGCATGATTACTTCCAGCCATAACCCCAAGGTACAGCTCGCACGTGCCCTGCTCGGACGCGCAAAAGAGCGCCGCGAGAAGTGTGCCTTTGTTGTCGAGGGCGTGCGGCTGGTGGAGGAAGCCGTCAACGCAGGCTGGCCGATTCGCTTTGTCCTTTATGATGAGACATTGAATGAACGCGGCAAGTCAAATGTCGAAAGTCTAAGGTCGCGCGGCATAGAGACGGAGTTGATTTCAACAAACGTGATGAAGTCCTTGAGCGACACAGAAACTTCACAAGGTCTTCTCGCCGTTCTTGACCTTCCTGCTCCCGACTCTCCACTCTCCACTCTCTACTTTCCACTCCCGACTCTCTACTCTCTACTCTCAACTTCGTCCTCATCCCCGATCAGATTCGCGGCCCCGGCAACCTGGGAACGCTGCTCCGCACCGCAGCGGCCGCCGGCGTACAGGCCATATTGATCCCGCCCGAAACTACCGACCCCTTTGCGCCGAAGGTCGTCCGCGCCGGCATGGGTGCGCACTTCAGACTGCCGATACACTTCCTATCTTGGAATGAGATTCAACGAATCAGCGAGTCGGCGAAGTTGAAGGTATTCCTGGCTGACACAACTGGCCGCTCTTACTGGGAGACCGATCTTCGCGCCCCGCTGGCGCTGATCGTCGGCGGCGAGGCGGAGGGGGCAAGTGAGCAGGCGCGTAAACTGGCAGTAGAAACGGTCAGCATACCCATGCTGGGCGGTAGCGAGTCACTCAACGCGGCAGTAGCCGGGGCGGTCTTGATGTTCGAAGTGGTCAGGCAAAGAACTCGTGATGTGTAAACCGATTTGCGTCTACTAGGGTTTTATCATCCAAGCAGACTATCTCTAACAGGAGGAATGTAATGCGGGCAAGGATTTATTGGAAGGATAAAATCGTACTTGTCACTGGCGGGTCGAGCGGGATCGGCTTGGCTACGGCGAAATTGCTGTCGGAGGCGGGGGCGCACGTCTGGCTGGTAGCGCGGCGGCGAGAGGCGCTGGAAAACGCGCTATGCGAACTGGAAGCCCGGCGCGCCACTTCCTCTCAGCGGTTTGGCGTTACTTCCGCTGACTTATCGGATGCGGAGCAGGCGGCGCAGGCAGTTGCCAAGGTGACGCAGGCCCTCGGCGCGCCAGATGCGGTCATCAACTCAGCAGGTATCACCCATCCCGGCTATGTGCAAGATCTGCCGTTGGAGATCTTCGAGCGTTTGATGCAGGTCAACTATTTCAGCACGCTGTATGTAACCAAAGCTGTGCTGCCAGTGATGATCCAGCGCGGCAGTGGTCATATCATCAACATATCCTCTATGGCCGGTTACTTGGGCGTGTTTGGTTATTCTGCTTACGGAGCCTCGAAGTATGCTGTGGCTGGTTTTTCCGAGGTTCTGCGTGCCGAGATGAAGCCATTCGGCATCCTCGTCTCGGTCGCCTTTCCTCCCGATACTGATACCCCTCAACTGGCTTACGAGGAGCCATTTAAACCCGCTGAGACCAAAGCCATTACCGGGACTGCTAAAGCTCTATCAGCCGAAACCGTGGGACGTGCCATTCTAGGGCAGGCAGCGAAGGGGCATTTCCTCATCTTCCCTGGTTCTGACGCGTGGTTCTTCTACGTTGTGAGTACCAGATTGCCCAAGAGCCTCGTCTTTGCCGTGTTAGATCAGATGGCTGCCTCCGGACGTAAGAAAAAAGCAAATCATTTCTGAGAAACCATCAAGGCCGCTGTCATACCTTAGGAGACTAATTCATGGATATTTTTGCAAAGTGCTCACTTTTCACTGCAGCCAAAGAAGCCATCGCCGCCGGTTATTATCCCTACTTTATACCGCTGACGGAAAACGAAGGGTCAGAGGCTGTATTCCAGGGACGCCGCCTGATCATGTGCGGCTCGAACAACTATCTCGGTCTGACCACACACCCCAAGGTGCGTCAGGCCGCTTTGGATGCCATCCGACGCTATGGCACTTCCTGCACCGGTTCGCGCTTTCTAAACGGGACATTGGAGTTGCACGAGCAGCTCGAGGAGGAACTGGCTGAATGGGTGGGGAAGGAAAGGGCACTGGTCTTCTCGACCGGCATGCAGACCAACCTGGGCACGATCTCGGCCCTGGTCAGCCGCGAAGATGTTGTAGTGCTGGATAAGCAGGATCATGCCAGCATCGTGGATGCGGCGCGCCTGGGTTGGGGCGAGACCAAGCGTTTCCGCCATAATGACATGACCGACATGGAGCGCGTTCTGAAGAGTGTTCCCAACGGAAAGGGTAGGCTGGTAGTGGTGGATGGACTGTACAGCATGGAAGGCGACATCGCCACATTGCCAGAAATGGTCCCAATCTGTAAAAAGTACGGGGCGCGCCTGATGGTGGATGACGCCCACGCCATGGGTGTGCTCGGCGGCGGGCGCGGCACCGCTGCGCATTTTAACGTGACTGACGGCGTGGACCTCATCATGTCCACCTTCAGCAAATCATTCGCTTCACTGGGTGGATTCATCGCCGGAGACGAGCCGGTGATACATTACATCAAGCACCATGCCCGCGCTCTGATCTTTAGCGCCAGTATCCCACCCGCCAACGCCGCCGCTGCCCTGGCTGCCCTGCACGTGATGCAGGAAGAGCCAGAACGCGTCGCGCGCCTCAACGAGATTGCCGCCCGCATGAGGCAGGAATATCGCCGCCTCGGGTTCGACATTGGCCAATCCGAGACGCCCGTCATCCCTATTCTCATTGGCGACGACATGCGCACGCTGCTGATCTGGAAAGTGCTTTTCGAGGCGGGCGTCTTTGTCAACCCCGTGATTTCGCCCGCCGTGCCTGAAGGCCACCAGTTGCTGCGTACCAGTTACATGGCCACCCACACCGACGAGCAGCTCGATCGTGTGCTTGAAATCTTCGCCCGCGTCGGAAGACAGGTAGGTTTGATTTCTTGATGGCGATCTGCGAGCCAACTGATGAAAATCCGCTCAATCACCTACTTTACGAACCCCAGCTGGCCGCTGGAGGTCAAGATACTCCAGGAGGCTGGCACGTTCCTGGCTGAGGCCAAGGGGGCTTTTGAAGCGGCGGGTTACGAGGTCCAGACGATGCGCTTGGCGAGCGTCCCTTTTCCTCGCTTGTTGGGGCCAAGAAAGACCACCGAAACGCCGAAACTGGCCGAGATGATGGGTGCTGCCATCCAGGCTACGGGCATTGACTATGCCGCTCTCGGCCCGGCCCTGCCCGAATTCCCGTACAGCTACCTCGTCATTCCAGAGGCCATCGCCGCAGCAGAAAACGTCTTTTTTTCTGGTGTGATGGCGGATGCGAAAACCGGCCTCTCACTTTCCGCCGTGCGCGCCTGTGCGGAAGTGATCGTCAAATGCGGGCCGATTACTTCGGATGGCTTTGCCAACTTGCGCTTTGCAGCCCTGGCAAACGTCAATCCGGGAACGCCATTCTTCCCGGCCGCCTATCACGAAGGGGATACGCCTTCTTTTGCCCTGGCAATCGAATCCGCAGACTTAGCCGTGCAGGTTTTTGCAGAGGCAAAGACGATAGCGGAGGGACAGCGGGGACTGATCGCGGCGGTGGAGGATCATGCCCGAAAACTGGTCGCGGTTGCCGATCTGTTGAAGTACCGTTACAGCCTACACTTTGGCGGCATTGACTACTCGCTGGCCCCCTACCCGGAAGAGACTAGGTCATTGGGCGCGGCTTTCGAGCGTATGGGTGTGCCAAAGGTGGGATTGCACGGCTCGCTGGCCGCGGCCGCTATCCTTACCGAAGCAATTGACCGCGCCCGTTTCCCGCGTGCTGGTTTCAGCGGGCTGATGCTGCCATTGCTGGAAGATGCTATCTTGGCTCAACGCGCCGCCGAGGGAACGCTCTCGGTCAAAGACCTGTTGCTCTACTCTACCGTATGTGGAGCTGGGCTGGACACGATACCATTACCGGGTGATACTACGCCGGAACAGATCACTGCGTTGCTGCTTGACCTCTCCGCGCTGGCGTTACGCCTGGATAAACCCCTTACCGCGCGACTGCTGCCCATCCCTGGCAAGAATGCCGGCGACTCGACCGATTTCGATTTTGCTTACTTTGCCAAAGGGCGCGTGATGATCTTGGATGCAGAGCCTCTTCACCCGCCATTGTTCGGTTCTGAGAGTTTCGATCTAGAGCACCGCTAAATTCATTATCCTTTTCTCCAATACTCTTCCCCTCCTCCCTCGCGCTCCATCAGCCTATACCCAACCAACTCACGCCGCAGGGTGGCGGTATCCGCGTGGAAGCGACCCAGGATTTCGTTCACTTCCCTCTCGCTATAACGCTTGCCCGGCTCGAAAGCCTCGACCAAGTGCCGTAGAATTGCCTCCAACTTCTTGTGCTGCGCCGGGATAGTCTTCAAGCTGCCGTCGGGGCGGGTGTAATCGGCGATGATTTTGCGGTCGTAGGCCTCCGCGTCCACATCGGCGGCAGCGGCGGCTATGCGCTCGCCAGAGAACAGGTCACGTGTCGTCGCTTCGAGCGCCTTGCGATCCAGTTCATAGACGCTGTAATAACCCTCGGCGCGTGCTGATACCAGGCCAGCCTCCGCCAGTTTCGAAAGATGATGGGAAACCGTGGATGGCTTCAGGTCGAGCAGGGCGGCCAGCTCCTCGCCGCTGTATGGCCGTTGGGCAAGCAGGCCCAGGATTTTCAGTCGGTTTGCATCCGCCAAGGCCTTGAAGAAAATCACTAGCTCGGTGTTCTGATCGGCCATAATTTTACTTCCGCCAGTAGCGTGAACCATCCCGTTCGCGGGCAAGCAGGCCAGCATCCACCAAGTCACGACGCAAGCCGGAGACATCCTCGTTGAAATGCTTTAGGATAACATTGACTTCCTTTTCGGTATAGAATTTGTCAGCCTCGAAAGCGTTGATGAGATAGTTCAAGATCACGCGCAGCTTGCCGGCCTGACGCGGAATCTGGCGGATGGTCCCATCCGGGTTGAGGTGGGCGGCCAGGTCCCGGCGTGCTGTCTCCTTCGCGTCCGGGGCAGGGACATGCACAGGGTGCGTTCCCCGTAATTGCTGGCGGAAGAACTGTTCGAGAAAGGCGGAATCCAGCTCGTAGATTTCATCCTGCTTTTTATCCGCTACATGGACGAGGAGAATTCCCACATGCGCGAGGAAGGACAGGTGGTTGATCACATCGCGGAGGGGAAGGCTGAGTTGTGCGGCAACCTGAGAGGTGGTGAGAGAACCCTGGCTCAGCGCGCCGATAATGCGCAGCCGGTCAGCATTTGAGAGGGCTTTGACGAAGTCGAGCATGTCAGTTGAGGCGTTCATAGTTTCATCCACGTATAATTAATTCGATAAATATCGAAACAATTATACTGTGGGTAGCCGCAAGTGTCAATAATTTAGGAACCCGTTTTCCCGGAGGAAACGGGTTCCTTTTTGGAGGCAGGCAGAGGGTCCGGAACGCGGCGGAGCGTTTCGGGTATAATTATCCCGCAGAAAGGGGGGCTGCAACCAATCCCATACTGGAGGTGTGTCTATGGATCTTCCAAAGCACGCTTTTTTTCAGGGTAAGATTCCCCTATTCCGAGGCAAAGGTTGGGGTGGCGACCCATGCGCTCAACTATGGCACAGCAGTTTTCGGCGGCTTGCGCGGCTACTGGAACGAAGAGAAGAAAAAGCTCTTCGTTTTTCGTCCCAAGGATCATTACCGCCGCTTTCTGCATTCGTGCCGTTTACTGTGCATGGAATTCGATCACACACCCGAAAGCCTGACACATTTAACATTAGAGTTGCTGCGCCAAGATAATTACCAGCAGGATATCTACATTCGCCCGCTGGCCTACAAGGCGGATGAACAAATCGGCGTCCGCCTGCACAATCTGACCGACGAGCTGACCATCTTTGCCATGCCGTTTGGTCAGTATATCAAGAATGACACTAGCGCCCATGTGACGATTTCCTCTTGGCGGCGTATTGACGACAACATGATCCCGGCACGCGGCAAAGTTAGCGGGGCGTACGTCAACTCGGCGTTGATCAAGACCGATGCGGCGCGCGCTGGCTTCGACGAGGCGCTCGTTTTGACTCAGGATGGGCACCTCTCGGAAGGCAGCGCGATGAATTTGTTCATCGTCCGCGACAACGTGCTCATCACCCCACCCGTGACCGAGAACATCCTGGAGGGCATCACGCGGCGGACGGTCATTGAGCTAGCAAAGAGCGAATTGAAAATGACTGTGGTGGAGCGCCCGATTGACCGGACCGAGATCTACATCTGCGACGAATTGATCTTGACCGGCACCGCTGCCCAGGTGACGGCGGTCACCAGGGTGGATCACCGGCCAGTGGGAGGCGGAGAGATGGGGCCGATAACCGAGGTTCTGCGTAAGCTCTTCATAGGTGTGGTACGCGGCAACAATCCCAAGTATGCACACTGGAACACGGCAGTGTAAGAAATAACAAACCTCCCGCAGGTTGTGAACCTGCGGGAGGTTGAGCAATTTTTACTTATTGTACTTTCTTGAAGCGCACCATGATCAAATTTTTATCACATTCCTCGAAGGTATCTAGGTAGATTTTATCGCTGAAGGGCAGGTTCTGCTGGTCAAGTAATTGGATCCACAGCGTTTGGGTGGAAGCCATTGGCTTGTTGCCGGGCACGAATTCGAAGCCGCTCTGGCCAAAGGTGGGGGCAGTGCCGCTAAGGCTGAGATAATCCACCGCCTGGTCACCCACCGTCCCGCCCAAGTGGATGGTCAGATATAGAATAGGGCTGTTATTCTTATCCACAACCTGTCCGGCCACACCCATCCAGTTGCAACCGGCGTCGGGGTGGTAGATGGTGCTGGCTATATAATCCACTGCCGCAGCGAAGGGCATCCCAGATTGGGTGGAAGTACTCGTTGGTGTTTCTTCCAACGTGGCAGTAGAGGTTAATATTTCCGTGGCAGTGGGTGTTTCTTCATGCGGGCTAAGATAGAAGGGCGTATACGTTGGCTCAAGTGTATAGGTCGGTCTCGGCGTTGGGGTCTCACTGGGCGGAATAGTCAGGCTGGGGGTCCAGGTGGCCGGCAAGGAGCGGGGCGTGATCGTTGCGGTTGGGAATTGGAGCAGGGTGGGTGATGGAGGGGGCGGAAAAGGATTCAGGCTGGAGGCCGGGCTGATGAAAATGTCCAAAAAGAGAATACCCAGGGCCAGGGTCCCGAGTAAGACAATGACCGTGGCGACGTTCCACAGGATTGGATTGGGGGGACGCTTATCGGTCTGCATGTCAAACTTGTCCATTGCGGTTTCTCCCGTTCAGGGTGCCAGAATGATCGTGCTCCTGGCGCGCTGCTCCTGGAGCCAGTTCGCCAACGCCTGGTTCTGGAGCGTCAGGCGGGCATCTGGGGATAATGGATGATTAGGGTCGTGTTCGAGCACCATCAAGATGTGGTACCCCACCGAAGTCTGGATGACATCGCTAATTTGACCGGGTTGGAGGGCGAAGGCTGCCGCCTCGATTTGTGGCTGGAGCAGGTAGCCGCGCGGGAACCAGCCTAGTTCGCCTTGCGTGGTGGGATCGTACTGTGCAGCCAGCGTGGCAAAATCCGCCCCGGCTTTCAACTGCTCAATCACTTTTTGCGCCTTGTCTGAATTATAGAGCAAAATCTGCCGGACATGTACCTGTTCGGCAGTCTCGGGC
>Ga0209610_1000940_pt1 | contig 15160 bp, 17 predicted proteins | sample LakKivw275mmetaG_FD_184137 | JGI IMG/M metagenome (GOLD analysis project Ga0209610, IMG submission 184137) | Anoxic lake water microbial communities from Lake Kivu, Rwanda to study Microbial Dark Matter (Phase II) - Lake Kivu water 275m metaG... | ecosystem: Environmental > Aquatic > Freshwater...
AGCGTTCCGTCTACGTCGAAACATAGGGCGCGGACGCGGGGCAGGTCAAGCGGCATGGGAAATTCTCAATTTACCAGAGGTGATTTCGACTGGCAATTGTGAATAAATTGTACCGCCATTTTGTCCGTGGCCAGTGTGGAAACCTTTATAATAAGGTATGGCGCCTTGGATCGTTCACTTGCGCCTTGCAGAAAATCTGCTCGGTCTCATCGCGGACCGCTCGGCTGAGCGCTCGCGGCGAAGCCTCGAACCTGCCTCTTTCGCCGTCGGCAGCATCGCCCCAGATTCGGGGATGCCGGACGAAAAATGGGAAAGCTTCACCCCGCCGCCCGAGGTAACGCATTTCCGCGCTCCAAAGGGAGAACTCTTCGAGCTTGCCGACCTGGAGTTCTATCGCCGGTACCTGCTCCCACTGCGCGAGGCTTCCGCTGCGCGCCCCTTTTCCTTCCATCTTGGCTATTTCTTTCATCTCGTCACAGATAATCTATGGAGCATCAAGATCGGTCGGCCAACGCAGGAAAAATTCAAGCAGCAATTTGCTGCTGATAAGAACTTCATCTGGGAAGTCAAGAAGGACTGGTACGGTTTGGATTTCGTCTACGTGCGCGACCACCCTGACTGTCTTTTCTGGCGTGTCTTCCTGAACTGTCAGGCTGATACCTGCGGGCTGGACTTCTTGCTTCCCGAGGGCCTCAATTGGGTTGTAGCGCACATCCAGCAATACTATCAGCGGACCGACGAGAAAATCCAGGCATTGTATAATCGGCCTTACATTTACCTCTCCCAAGCTGAGATGGATCATTTCGTGATCGAGACCACACAGCACCTTGCACGTATATATAAACGCTTGTGGTTAGTCTCTTCGGAGACGGGTGAACTCTTCTCCGCGCTGTCCCTTTCAGTTTAATGGGTATCCAGGAGTGAAAAATGGCGAAGAAAACCCGTAACATCCTTTCGACACAGCACAGTGGCTTTTTTCAAGACCTCGTGATGCGCATGAAGCTCGTCCTGCGTCTGATGGCTGACCGCCGCGTCAATTTCTTCCTCAAGCTGTTGCCGGTTGCCGCGCTGGTTTACCTGGTTTCGCCGATAGATCTGGTGCCTGGTTTGGCGTTGCCGATCATCGGTGTGCTGGATGACGCGGCTGTTTTGTGGATTGGCCTCTCGCTATTCGTGTCGCTTTGTCCCGACGAGGTTGTCCAGGAGCACCTGGCTGCTCTACAGAATGTGATTCCAGGCACTTGGCATGAGGCCCCCGAAGAGTCCGAGATTGTGGAAGTGGAACCGCAGGACGTAGGGGAAGATGAACGCACGGAGTGAGCCATTTCCTTCTTACTTATCTACAAGAAGGTCATGCTTATTTCTGACTTATGTCATCCGAAATAAGCAAATCGTCCACGCCAAATTGTGATGACTGTCACTACATGGATTGTCAGACAAGCCATAAACTTCGGCTAGTTCTGGAGGTGTGCTGTGGCAGAGCGAGTTTGGGAAGTGAGCAAAGTTTGCTATTGTGACCATGCCAGCCGCGAAGTCGCCTTGGAAACGCAAGTGGTCTATCCAATTGACTTCTTGCCTGATCAGCCGCCAAGAGTCACTGCCCGGCGCTGCTCGCACGGGATGATCTGTAACCAGTTTGCACAACCAGTATGCCTCTGGGCCGGCACGAATCCAGATTACGATCCTTTTCATCAATAGGCCAAAACGGGCACTTTTCTCCTTCGATAGCGTCCGATATTGGTAGATCCTCTCCTCCCTCTGAGTTGGTTTCGCTGACCCCGCGAGAATTCGCGGGGTCAGCCCATTAATTAACTGGATATTTGTTTGGATGGCTAAGCGACTTCGATGACCGCGCCAGCCTCTTCAAGCTTCTTCTTGGCATCCATAGCGGCTTCCTTGCCGACCGCGGAGAGCACTTTACCTCCCGCCGTCTCGGCCAGGGCCTTGGCCTCGGTCAGGCTCAAGTTGACCAGCTGCCGGATGACCTTGATAACCTCGATCTTCTTGGGGCCAGCTTCCTTGATGACCACGTCGAACTCGGTCTTTTCCTCGACCGGTTCGGCAGTTGCGGCGGACTGAACGCCGCCTGCGACAGCAGCCACCGCTACAGGTGCGGCGGCGGAGACTCCCCACTTCTCTTCCAGTTTCTTGACCAGTTCAGCAGCCTCGAGCACGCTCAACGCGCCCAGTTGCTCAACCAGTTTGTCTAAATCAGCCATTTTAATGCTCCTTCAGAATTTTTCTAATTTGTTGAAAAGTTGCTTCGCGCTGAGCGGAGGTGCGTTTTCTGCAGCGTAGTCGAAGCGCATCTGCAAAACCGTCCTTCGACTACGCTGCGCTCCACTCAGGACGAAAAAGCTTCAATCACTTCATAGAGCGAAACGGATGAATCCGTTACTACAGGTTATGCCGCGGCGGGTGCAGCGGCCTTCTCGGAATACGCTTTGAGCACAGAAGCCACCCGGCGACCCGGTTCGGCCAGTGTGCGGACGAGTTTGCTGGCAGGCGCCAGCAGGGCTCCCAGCAGTTGACCACGCACCACAGGCAGCGGCGGAAGATCGGCCAGCGACTTGACTTCGGCAGCGGTAAGGGCCTGTGCGCCCAAATAGCCGCCTTTGACCTTGATAGCTTCCATGTTCCTGATGGCGTCCGCGAGTGACTTGGCGATTGCCGGGGCATCTGAAAAGGCAAAGCCCATCGCCGTGCTTCTTTCGAGGAAATCGGCCGGAATGGACCTGCCGCTTTTCTCGAGGGCGAGCTTTGCCAACGTGTTCTTGACCACGTGGAATTCGCCACCAGCCTCGCGCAGCCTGGCTCGGATCGCGTCCAGGTCTTTCATTGTCACGCCGGTGTACTCGACCAGAATGACAGCCTGGCTTTTACCAAGCCATTCTAGGTATTGGGCCAGAATGGTCTCTTTCTGTTGCTTCGAAATAGCCAAAGAATTTCACCTCCTTTCAATCAAAAAGTCTTTGCCCGAGAACCAGGCAAAGACCTTGCCCCCGCAGGGGGTCTCCCCCCGTATGGGGAACGCCGCGAAAGGCGGTGTTAGCGAAAGTCTTCACCTGAGCAGGAGATTAAGCTCTGAGCGGAGGGTCGAGCGCTGAGTGTGTCGAAGCGTCAAGACCCGAAGCCGAGGAGCACCTGCCGTCTTCGGCGAAAGAATGTAATTTCTCGGGCGCGAGTAACTTGCCCTGAGCGTTCGCCTGAGCGTTCACGCCGAAGGCTTGTCGAAGGGTTTACCCGCTCACCTCCAGCGATTGAGCCTGCACGGCATCAATCTTGATGCCTGGCCCCATCGTTGTAGTTATCGTAATGCGCTTGATGTAGCTGCCTTTGGCGGCCGGAGGGCGGGCTTTCTTGATCGCCTCCATCAGCGCGGCGAAGTTCTCGTACAGCTTCTGTGCGTCGAACGAGGCCTTCCCAATCGGAACGTGGATATTGGCGGTCTTGTCCAAACGGAACTCGACGCGGCCCGCCTTGGCCTCGTTCACAGCCCGACCTATATCCTGGGGGCTAACCACCGTGCCGGCTTTTGGATTCGGCATCAGTCCGCGCGGACCGAGGACGCGGCCGAGCTTGCCGACCTTGCCCATCATCTCCGGCGTCGCAATGGCAACGTCGAAATCAGTCCAGCCAGCCTGGATCTTGGCCAGGGTCTCGTCATCGTCGGCGACAACATCCGCCCCGGCGTTGCGCGCCTGGGTCGCGCCCTCGCCCGAAGCAAAGACCAGGACACGCACCGCCTTGCCCAGTCCGTGCGGCAAGACGACCACATCGCGCACCTGCTGGTCAGCTTGGCGTGGGTCGAGGCCCATGCGCATGTGCACTTCGACGGTAGCGTCGAACTTGGTGTACGAAGTCTCCTTCGCCAGGGCGACTGCCTCGCGCGGCGAGTAGGCATTATTCAAGTCAACTTTAGCCAATGCGGCTAAATACTTCTTTCCGTGTTTCGACATGATCTCTCCTTCGTGGTGCAAGCGGGCCGGAATGCGGCCCTCCCACAGGTCTAACCTTCGATTGTAATTCCCATGCTTCGGGCAGTGCCTTCGATCTGGCGTATGGCGCCTTCCAAATCAATCGCGTTCAGATCCTTCATCTTGAGTTCTGCGATCTGTTTGACCTGGGCACGCGTCACCTTACCAACCTTTTCGCGGTTGGGCACACCCGAGCCTTTCTCGACGCCGGCGGCCTTGCGCAACAAAACCGCAGCCGGGGGCGTCTTCAGAACGAAGGTAAACGATCCATCAGTATAGACGCTGAGTTCTGCCGGAATGATCTCGCCGGCACGGCTGGATGTGCGGGCGTTGTATTCCTTGCAGAAAGCCATGATGTTGATGCCGTGTCCGGCTAGCGCCGGGCCGATGGGGGGCGCGGGATTGGCCTTCCCGGCCTCGATCTGTAGTCTGACAATTGCCTTAAGTTTCTTTGCCACTTTTTATCTCCTTTGCCTGCACCTGCGACGCAGGAGCAAGTGTGGTTTTAGCGGGTGATTATGGGACACCCTCCCACAATCTCACGTGTCACGTTTTATGCCTTCTCGACTTGTAAGAAATCAAGTTCTACGGGCGTTTCCCGCCCGAAGAAAGAGACCATCACGCGCGCTTTCGTTCGCTCCATGTCAATTTCTGAGACGATACCGCGAAAGTCATTGAATGGCCCGTCAATGATGCGGACGCGCTCGCCGACCTTGAAGGTCACCTTGACAGTCGGCGCCTCGGCTTCCATGCGCTTGAGAATCTGAGCCACCTCTTCTGGGCGCAACGGCGTGGGCAAAGTGCCCATGCCGACGAAACCGGTCACACCGGGGGTGTTGCGCACCACGAACCATGATTCCTCGCTCAGGATCATGTTGACCAGCACGTAGCCAGGGAAGATGTGACGTTCCACCGTGCGGCGCTTGCCGTCCCGCACCTCGATCTCTTCCTGGGTGGGCACGACCACATCGAAAACCTTGTCCTTCATGCCCATGGTCTCGATGCGTTGTTCGAGGTTGTGGCGCACCTTGTTCTCGTAACCAGAGTAGCAATGGACTACGTACCAGGCTGGCTGGTCACCGGTCGGTTCGGCCGGCGGTTGCTCATCGCCAAGCGGCTCGCTGCGAGCAGTCACACTCTCGGAATCGGTTAAAACAGGCTGATCCGAGAGAATGTCTTCCTCCTCAGTTTCGGCCTGCTCTTCAAACCGCTCTTCCGGGTCTTGCTCGTTCATGCAAAAAACCTCTCGTAAATATTAGGAATGCTACTTCGGGATAGCCAGATTCAGCAGCCCGGTCCCGCCCAGATCAACCAGCCAGAGAAATAAGGCCATGAAGACCATCACGACCACGACGATGATCGTCAGGTTGATCGCTTCCTGCCTGGTGGGCCAGGATACTTTCCGCAATTCGCCAACCGTTTCGCGCATGAAGCGATTAATGGCATTCGGTCGGCTTCTGGATTTTTCATCTTTCGCGGCCAAGGCGCACTCCTTCTCAGCTCTGGTGGCAACTTCTCGATCATTTGAGGGATTTTAGGTTGCGAACGAGCTTTGCTTGTTCGCAACCCCCCATCCTCCACATTTACTGGAAATTACCTCTGGCGGTTAAAACGCCGCCTCACATGCGCTCCCATAGGGGTTGCCCCCCAGAGAGGGAGGACGGCGTCATTCGATGGTTGCCCATTACGCAACCGCTTTACAGGCCAGGCAGGACTTGAACCCACAACCGCTCGTTTTGGAGACGAGAGCTCTACCAATTGAGCTACTGGCCTACAACATCCGTGTCAAGTGTCACGTGTCACGTTCCACGTCTCACGTGACGCTTGGCACTTCCCTACTTCGTCTCGCGATGCAGGGTATGCTTCCTACAGCGAGGGCAATATTTGTTGAACTCCAACCGGTTAGGATCGTTGCGGCGGTTCTTTTCCGTCGTATAGTTGCGCTCCTTACACTCACTGCATTGCAGAGTGACTACCGGACGTACATCTTTCTTCTTACCAGCCATATCTTAACGCCCGTTTCTATATTATTCTATGATTTTTGTAATGACGCCGGCGCCGACGGTCAGGCCGCCTTCGCGGATGGCGAACTTGGAGCCTTGCTCCAAGGCCACCGGCACGATCAACTGCACGGTCAGGTTGACGTTATCGCCCGGCATGACCATCTCCACGCCTTCCGGCAGGGTGATGTCGCCCGTCACATCCATCGTGCGGATGTAGAACTGCGGCCGGTATCCGGTGAAGAACGCCTTATGCCGCCCGCCTTCCTCCTTCTTCAGCACGTACACCTCCGCCAGGAACTTGGTGTGCGGGGTGATCGAGCCAGGCTCGGCCACCACCTGACCGCGCTCCACGTCTGTGCGCTCGATGCCGCGCAACAGCAGCCCCAGGTTGTCACCGGCGATGCCCTCGTCCAGCGACTTGTGGAACATCTCCACACCCGTCACCACCGAGTTCATGCTCTTCTCGCGCAGGCCCACGATCTCGACCGGTTCACCCACCTTGATCTTGCCCCGGTCAACGCGCCCGGTCACCACCGTGCCGCGCCCCTTGATCGAGAACACATCCTCTATGGACATCATGAACGGCTTGTCCACGTCGCGCACCGGCTCTGGAATGTACTCGTCCACCACCCTCAGCAACTCCTTGATGCACTCGTACTCCGGCGCAGCCGGGTCAGTCGAGGTGCTCTCCAGGGCCTTCAAGGCACTGCCCCGCACAATCGGAGTCGTGTCGCCTGGAAAACCGTAGCCGTTCAACAGCTCTCGCAACTCCAGCTCCACCAACTCCAGCAGCTCCGGATCGTCCATCATGTCCACCTTGTTCAGAAACACCACGATCGCCGGCACTTCCACCTGTCGCGCCAGCAGCACATGCTCGCGCGTCTGCGGCATCGGCCCATCCGGCGCAGCCACCACCAGAATGGCCCCATCCACCTGCGCCGCACCCGTGATCATGTTCTTGATGTAGTCCCGGTGCCCAGGCATGTCCACGTGCGCATAATGCCGCTTGACCGTCTGGTATTCCACGTGCGCAATGTTGATCGTGATGCCGCGCGCCTTCTCCTCCGGCGCATTGTCTATCGAATCAAACGGCCGATATTCCGCCAGATTCTGAAAGCTACACCACTTCGTGATCGCCGCCGTCAACGTCGTCTTCCCGTGGTCGATGTGCCCCATCGTCCCCACGTTCAGGTGCGGCTTCGTCCGCTCAAACTTCTGCTTCGCCATGGTTACATCTCCTTAAGTACTAGAACTCCTAGCTTCAGCAACGAAGCCCTCAATGGGATTTGAACCCATGACCCCGCCCTTACCAAGGGCGTGCTCTACCGACTGAGCTATGAGGGCAAGGTGGGCGGAGAAGGATTCGAACCTCCGAAGGCTTCTGCCAACTGATTTACAGTCAGTCCCCTTTGGCCACTTGGGTATCCGCCCGCGATAAATTGTTGATCGCGGATTGTCGATTGTGGATTGCCGACCGACCAACCTTCAATCAGCAACACTTGCACCGCACGCAAGTGCAGGTGTCAACATTCACCAATCGCTGGAGCCGACGACGGGAATTGAACCCGTAACCTACCACTTACAAGGCGGTTGCTCTGCCGATTGAGCTACGTCGGCAGTGGACATTCTGCCAATTAAGCTGGGGAATTATACCAAAGGCTCCCCGCCCGTACAAGGTTAACAACTTACCGATTTTTTTACATAGCTTGAATACCCTCGCTCGCTCCTCTCTCAGGGCAGGTCCCGGGTAATCACACAATTTTTAAGTAAAAGTACTTGACATACAGAAAAGAGAATGTATAATTAAAACGGTTTAGTAAACTGGTTTAGCAATGGTTGAATATCACACTTGATAGCATGCTCTCCAATTGTCCGAATCACGGTTTCAGAAAGGAGGCGCATAACGAAATTTATTAGAACAGGAAGTTGTATTAGCACAATCCATTTCCTATTTCCGAAGGAGAATAACCCATGAAGACCAAATGCATTACCCTATTCACCATTTTAGTCACCCTCATGCTCACATTAAGTGCATGCCAACCCTCAAGCCCGACCCCACCGCCTGCTACTCAACCACCTGCCACCGAGAAGCCAGCCACTACACCTGTCGAGATTACTTTCTGGCACCAATATGATAAGGCGAATGCTGCCCTCTTGGATATCTTAGTCAGTGAATTCAACGCATCACATCCCGACATCAAAGTCACCGCCGTGATGCAGCCAAGCTACGATGAATACAAGACTCTCCTTAGTACTGCCATCGTCGGCGGCACGACCCCCGACCTGGCCTCGGTGGACTTGATCTGGGTGCCGGAGTACGTAGCAGATGGTGCCTTGTTGCCCCTGAATCAGTTGATCAGTTCCGACAACGCATTCGACATCAACGATTTCTATCCCATGCTGACCAACTATGATATGATGGGTGGGAACCGCTATGGTCTGCCTTTCACTTCCAACAACATGCAGTTGATCTGGAACAAAGACCTCTTTGCCAAGGCCGGCCTGGATCCGGAGACGCCTCCGAAGACTTGGGATGAGATGAAGTCGATGGCAGAGAAATGCTCTGACCCGACCAATGGTGTGGTGGGGTTCGAATTTTACACCCAGCCCGTCGGCGAAGGCATCACCTGGCAGTTCCAGGTCTGGCTGTGGGCCGCCGGAGGTGAATTCCTGAATGCGGATAACACCAAAGCCGCCTTCAACACGCCTCAAGGACTGGAAGCGCTTACCTTCGTCAGTGACATGCTGCAAGGTCATGGCTCTGCGCCTGGTCCCTGGGGGGCCTTCGGCGATCAGAAAGCTTGTATGCAGTTGGACGGCTCCTGGCTCTTCGGATACCGCAGCGGTGCGCCCTTCCAGTGGGGTATTGCTCCTGTCCCCGCGCCGGCCGGCGGCACGACCGCCAGCAACACTGGTGGAGAGCATCTCATCCTGTTCAAGAACTCCGCCCATCCGGAAGCAGCTTGGGAATTCATCAAGTACCTGACCAGCACCGAAATTCAGATGCGTTGGGATATGGCGACAGGTTTCCTGCCGATCCTCAAGTCGGTCGGTGAGAATGAGAACTACATCAATTGGGTCAACGTGACCCAGCCTCGCTTGTTGCCGTTCATCCAAGGCCAACCCTATGCGCACACTCGGCCCGCGACGCCATTGTATAATCAGGTATCCGAAGCGTTCTCACGGGATATCCAGGAAGCGATGTTAGGTATTTCCTCTCCGGAGGATGCTTTGGCCAAAGCCGAAAAAGACGTCAATCAAATCCTGAACCCGTAATATGTTTTTACGGTAGTAATCTCCAAGGCAGTGGACAGGCTCCACCTTCCACTGCCTTGGAATTTAGTTATCTGAGCCAGGAAGCACGCTCATCTGTGGAATAACCACTGCGGAGAGACATGGCGATACAACCGCTTTATCGTAAAAAACGTTGGGGCGACCTACCGACGGCGCTTCTTTTCCTGCTGCCCTCGATTGTGTTATTCGCGGCCTTCAACTTCTACCCGATGATCGACGCCGTCCGGCTCAGCTTCTACAAATGGGACAATCTGTCCGTCCCACCGGTATTCTCCGGCTCTTCCAACTATGTCAAGCTTTTCAGCGACAGCCGCTTCTGGATTTCTCTCCGCGTAACCTTCCTCTACACCATCGGGGTCACCGTATTCAGCATCGTGCTCGGCTTGCTGCTGGCCGTCGCGCTCAACCAGCGCTGGCTGGCCCTGCGCTCCCTCTGGCGCACCCTGGCCTTCCTCCCGGTGGTCACCCCCACAGTGGCCGCGGCGATGGTGTGGATATTGCTCTTCAACCCCAATTTCGGATACATGAACACCTTCCTGAGCTACCTGCACCTCGAAAGGCAGACCTGGTTATCCAACGTGCATCTGGCCCTCCCGGTGCTGATGTCGTTGGGCGTCTGGAGGCGCCTGGGGTTTACCACGATCGTGTATCTAGCGGCGTTGCAGGCCATCCCGCAAGAATATTATGAGAGCGCCCGCGTGGACGGCGCGGGGATTTGGGGAACTTTCTCCAAGATCACCGTACCCTTGGTCGCTCCGACTACGCTCATGCTGATAACGCTGGGGCTGATCGATTCCTTCCTGGTCTTTGACCAGGTGCTGGTGATGACCCGAGGCGGCCCCGCGGACGCCACGTTGGTCGTCGGGGTATACCTCTACACCAGCGCATTTACCTCGTTCAAGATGAGCTACGGCGCGGCGATTTCCGTGGTCGTGCTGATCATCATCGCAACCCTCACCATCATGCAATGGCGATTAGTCGGCTTCGGGGGCAGCGAGATGGAGGAATTGAAATGACGGCGCAGCTTTCTACGTTTCCTCCCCGCCGCCGCTTTAATTTATCGGCGTGGCGAAAGATCAGGGCGAACCTGGGTACGCTGCTGGTGCTGCTCCCGGTAATCGTGGTAATCGTGACCCCCTATTTGTGGATGATCACCGCCTCTCTGAAAACGCGCGGTCACATCGGAGAGCCACCCTATCTGTACCCCACGACGTTTGATTTCTCGAACTATCAAATCGCCTTGAGCAGCGCCCCGTTCGCCCGCTACTTTTTGAACACCATCATCGTGGCAGTAGCCGTCGTTCTGGCGCGCGTCGTCATCGGGGGAATGGCAGCGTACGCTTTCGCTTTCCTGAAGTTCAAGGGTCGCGACGTTCTCTTCTTCCTCTATCTTTCCACGATGATGATCCCGTTCTACGCCATCGTCATCCCGCTCTACCTGATCATCCGCGACCTACATTGGTTCAACACCTACCAGGCCCTGATCGTACCGCGCATGGTGGACGCGTTCGCCATCCTGCTCTTGCGTCAAGCCTTTATTACCGTGCCGCGGGATTACATTGATGCCGCCCGCGTGGACGGCTGTTCGCACTGGGGCGTGCTCTGGCGAGTCGTCATGCCGATGAGCAAGTCGTCGGTTCTAACAGTAATTATCTTCAGCTTCCTGTTCATCTGGAACGATTTCTTCTGGCCGCTCCTCGTTGCCAACAACGACAGTATGCGGGTAATCCAGACCGGCTTGCAGGCCTTCAACGGCCGTTACAACGTCGAATGGACTTATTGGATGGCCGGCACCGTTATCGCCACCATCCCGCCGATCTTGTTCTTCCTGGTATCCCAAAAACAATTTATCTCCGGCCTGGCACGTTCGGGGCTTAAAGGTTAACCTATCCATGACAATCCCCCCTGTCCCTGAGTGGGTTGAAAACGCTATCTTTTATCAAATCTTTGTTGACCGGTTCGCCAACGGCGACCCGAGCAACGATCCGCCCAATACGGAACGGTGGGGCGGCGTCCCTGACCGAACGAACTTCTTCGGAGGCGACTTACAGGGGATTCTTGACCGCCTCCCCTATTTAAGCGCTCTCGGCGTAACGGCCCTTTACCTTACCCCGATCTTTAGTGCAAAGACCAATCACAAATATGACACGTGTGATTATTTATTGATTGATCCGGCGTTCGGCGACGTCGAGTTGCTCAAAAAGCTCGTTTCATTGGCCCATGATCGCGGTATACGGATCATTCTCGATGCTGTTTTTAACCACTGCGGAGAAGGTTTTTGGGCATTTGAGGATATCAAGAAAAAAGGTGCTTCATCTGATCATGCCTCATGGTTCTTTATCGACCATTATCCTGTATCCCAGGATCCACCCAATTATCAAACCTGCAGTGGTGTCTGGTCTATGCCAAAACTGAACACAAAAAATCCAGCAGTGAGGGAATATCTAATCAAAGTGGCGACTTACTGGATTGAGACTTGCGGAATCGATGGTTGGCGCTTAGATGTTCCGTGGAAGGCATCTATGGATTTTTGGAGACAGTTTCGAGAACGAATCAAGCAAATAAAACAAGATGCCTATATTGTTGGGGAAGTGTGGAGGGACTCACGCCCTTGGCTTCAGGGCGACACCTGCGATGGAGTAATGAATTACCCACTTAGGAACTATATTCTTGATTACTGCGTTTACGATACAATGGATGCAGAGGATTTCGATTATGAAATCAATCTCTTGCGACAGACTCATGGATCCTCCGCAAGTGTTCAGTTGAACTTACTTGGCAGTCATGATACCCCTCGCCTACTCACCCTTTGCCAAGATGATATCGCTCGTGTTATCCTGGCTGTTACTTTTCTTTTCACCTATGTAGGCGCTCCCATGATCTATTATGGTGATGAAATCGGGTTGCGCGGTGGTAATGACCCCGATTGTCGAGGGTGCATGTCTTGGGAAACTGCAGAGTGGGAACACAAGTTAGTTAAGCTATATAAGAGTTTGATCTATGCTCGCCACGAGCACCCAGCTCTAAGGCGAGGCGATTTTTTACCCCTACTCATATTCAATGGGATTTACGCATATCTGCGGCGCTTTGAAGACGATGAGGTGATTGTGATCCTGAACCCTCGCGAGGAACGTCATCAATTGGAAATACCCTTGGGCAACTTGGAAGCCAAGAGGAAATTATGGCACAATTTGTTGGGAGAAGGCACCTTCAAAGTTATAGACGCTCACCTTCAAATTGAAACATTGCTCGCGAAGAGTGCACTTGTCCTCATTCCACACAACAGTGGGAAGCCCGACACGGAGGCATGATGGCTCGAGTTACGATAAAAGAAATTGCAGGGAAGGCTGGTGTATCGGTGACAGCAGTTTCATTTGCCTTCAATAATCCCAGCCGCTTACCTGAAGCAACCGTTCAGCGCATTCTGGAAGTGGCAGAAGAGATTGGATATATCCCTGATCCAGTTGCCCGTAGCATGAGCACTGGGCGCACAGGCACCTTGGGCATCTTGGTGCCTCAACCGTTTACTGAGATTATCCGAAATCCATTTCTGTACGAGTTTCTGGAAGGCGTTGCAGAGGTTTGCACGGCTGCCGGTTACTCACTTATGATTGTTCCTCCACTTGAAGGAAGTGTACGACGTGCCATCAGCGTGGCAGCGGTTGACGGATTTCTAACCTTAGGTTTGGAATTGTTCAAATCCACGATGATGGTATTGAGTCAGCGCGAGGTGCCTTTCGTCATGGTGGATGGTGACCCAATTGAGGGCGTGCCGGCAGTTAATGTAGATGATGTTTCTGGCGCCTATGCAGTTATGAACTATGTTTTACAAACCGGCCATCGCGATGTTGCTATTCTGGGGATTCGGTCAGGAAAGGATGGAAGATATCAGGAATACACAGGCACGTTGCGTCGGCGGATGGAAGGTTATTTGAACGCTTTGGCAGCATTCGGCCTCGAGCTGGATCAGCGACGAATTCAGCTGATTGAATGTTCTAGCACGACCAGCGGCGGCCAAGATGGTTTTCGTCAGTTATGGAAAAAGAAAAATCGCCCTACAGCGGTAGTCGCGATGAGCGACGTTATAGCTATTGGTGCTATTGATGCTGCCAAGCAGAAAAGCATCAAGGTGCCTGAAGACCTTTCGGTGGTAGGTTTTGATGATATAGCGTTATCCAAATTGATCAACCCCCCACTCACCACGGTATCACAGCCAATACAACAGAAGGGCAAACTCGCTGCTGAACTCTTGGTAAAGTGCATCGAAGGTGAGCGTGGAACTTCACATAGCATGTTGAACACAAAGCTGATCGTCCGTTCTTCAGTGAGTTTTCCAGCTACAGAAGGGATAGCAAATTCATAAGGATATCTGCAATTACGGCCTCGCCTCTACAAGCAAATCCACGCGGTCAATCGGGGGTCCGAGGCTTGAAATCGTAAGATCAAACGGAACGCTGCCTCCACCGGCCACCGGTGTAGAGGATTCCCAGCGGCGCAGGCCAACCACGTTACCATGCGCATCGTAAGCGACGCCTAAAATCCAGAGTGTGTTGACCTGCTCATCCAGCGTCAGCGACGCGGCCTGCCCGGTGACGCGCGCCGTTCGCCCGGCCCAATCCACAGACACCAACGTGTTTTGCAGGACGATAGGCAGGTAGCGCGCGTCGTCCGCGGGTAGGCGGATGGCAGTCAGGATTCGGGCGCGGGGAGCAGCGCCTACCGGAACTGGCGCGGGGAAGTATGCCGCAACCGGCATGGTCCGCCCGGCGGGGAGGATGTTCAACAATCCAAATGCCGCCTGGCTTCCGATTTCCTGCCCAGTGCCGGCCAACAAAGTGAACTGCACCGAGAGATTCTCTATCGTCTCGGCATAGTCGTTCCGAACGAGTGCGAAGCACCAGCTGCCGCCTTCGACAGTTGGCCAGCAGCGCGCTTGCAAGATCGTTAATGGGACAGGTGTGGGCGTCGGCTCGCCGGAAGTGTCCCCGCTAAGAGGTATATTCAGAATCGTCCCGACTGGCAAAGCGTTGGGTGAGATGCCCGGGTTGGCGGCTACCAGATCGTTCAGGCTCACGTTGAAGCGCGCTGCGATACCGCTCAATGTATCCCCGGCGACGACGGTGTAGGTAAATGGCGTCGGCGTGGGAAGCACGATCTCGGTCAGCGGTGGGATCAGGGTCGGTGTGAGGATGGGGGTGGCTGTCTGATAGGGGTAGGGGGTGCTAAATGGTGTAACAGGCCCCGGGTCCGGCCCGTTGCCCTCGCTGGGGGCGGGTTTGCCTCCGCAGGCGGCCAATCCCCAAAAGAGAGCAATCAGAAAAACGAGTCTGCGCATACCAGAATTATACCCGCGCCGCGTATCCCTCAGTTCGGGGTGACTGTTCCGAGATTGGTAAAGGTGGGGTATAAAAGTATTTCCGGGGCGACGGATCAGTTCGTCCCGGAAATCCAACCAAAAGGTGTAGCCAGATTATATGCGTCTGCAGCTGATTCTGCCAGTGGTAAAGCCGAAGGAGTTCAAACCGCCCGAGCGATGTGCCAATCCGAAATGCAAGAGGGAGCATTTTATCCCCTTTCAAGAGGTGAGGAAGAATCTTCGTGACACGGTGTATGAGCAGGTCACGGCCTGGCGATACCGCTGTACGAGTTGCGGATGCACCTTTCGGGTGTACCCAGCGGGAGTGCAAGCGGCGCATGTTTCGCAGCGGCTCAAGGGGATGGCAGTCATGTTGTACTTGTTGGGGCTGAGTTACGGGGCAGTGGCGTTGAACCCGGAGTTTCCCTACCGGCTGGCGTCCGTGGAGGAAGTTCTGGCGATCAAGCCGGAACTCCGTTCGACTGAGTAATTGCTGATCTTCTCCCTGGAAGAAAAGGACAACCTCATTG
>Ga0209610_1000943_pt1 | contig 15135 bp, 16 predicted proteins | sample LakKivw275mmetaG_FD_184137 | JGI IMG/M metagenome (GOLD analysis project Ga0209610, IMG submission 184137) | Anoxic lake water microbial communities from Lake Kivu, Rwanda to study Microbial Dark Matter (Phase II) - Lake Kivu water 275m metaG... | ecosystem: Environmental > Aquatic > Freshwater...
GGTCATAGCCGAACTTGGCTTCGGGGTGAAGAGCAAGATCAGCCACCGCGCCCGAGCACTCCAACAAGTGACTGAGTACCTGCGCAGTCGATAGCCCTAGCCTCAGACTTACTGACGCCTGAAGCCATTCGCACGGGGAAACGCGCCTGGAGGGATTCGAACCCCCGGCCATCGGATTAGAAATCCGATGAAACGCCGCTAACTTACGGTAGCTTCAGCACTTACGATAGCGGGTTCTAACCTGTGCCGCGTTTGTGTCGTGCCGAGACCTGATATCGTCTCAACCGCGCTGCTCAACCCCTCAGGCCGAACACCAAGATAGCGCATGGTCGTGTCCAGACTTCTGTGCCTGAGCACGGCCTGTACTCGCCTGATGTCCACGCCAGCGTTGAGCATTGCCGTTGCGCCGGTACGCCGCAAGTCGTGCAAGGTGAACTTGCGTAGTTGGGCACGGTCACGCGCTCGGTAGAGGATGCTGCGAATGCCGCAGACTGTGTATCTCTGTCCCCGCTCCGTTTTGAACAGCCAATCGCCTTTGTCCAGCCGGGTTTCTACGATGGACCGGACATGGCTGTTGGCGGGCACCTCGGCAGGCCGCTGCTCTTTGGGGTGAGCAATCAGCAGCGTCTGATGCACGGGGTCATAGTCGCACGGCTTCAGACTCAGCACCTCGTTAGCGCGCATGGTCGTGCCAACCAGAGTGTCGAAGATGTCGCGCACGGTCCCGTCCAACTGCTCACGCCAGCGCGCAAGCTCGGATTCCGTAGCGACCCAAGACGTTCTCAGGTTATGCTCGGCTCTCTGCTTCAGGTCGGCTGCGGGATTCTCGTTGCAGTGTCGCTCGCGGACGCAGAACCCGAAGAAGCTCTTGAGTACGGCTATCTCGCGGTTCACGGTCGAGACCCTGATGGTTGTCCCTTTGAGGGGGCAACGCTCCAGACCTCTGGCCGCCAAGTAGCTGCGCACGTCAGACCCTGTGATGTCGTGGACGCTGCGCTCCGCAAAGCTGGCCGCGAACTGGCTCAGGACTTTGGCGTCGCGCTTGGCCTGCGACACTGACTTCGGCTTCCCGTATCGGTTCTCGCACCCGTATGAGCATCGCTGCAAGTACTCCTGCACCGCTCTTTCCATGCGGACTGGCCTCTGCACCCTTGCGTCGAGCAGCCCGTGGACCTGTATCAGTCTCAGCAGCCGCTCGGTGCTCAGCCGTGTCCGCTTCCCGTTTATAGCGCCTAGGTCAAGATACTGCGAGTTACCGCGCTGATAGATTCGCATGGTAACTCCTTTTTGCCTAGACGTCATAATATTATACTAAAACCAGACTACTGTCAAGGTCTGACGTTGACTCTTGCTCTAGACTCCCATGCTCGGCCCCCGGCAGCCTAGGACAGTAAATAATCCGGTTCACAGGCCTTAAGTGCTTGAGTTGCCGAACCCGCCCCTGAAGCAGCAGTTCATGCTGCGGCCTCGACATCATCCTGAAGCCGGGTCTCGTGGCGCTTTGCCGAGACCTCTATGCCTGTCTCGACGCGGAGCCTCCTTAGTCCTTGATACATGGCCCGCTCGGATACACCAAGGCACCTGGCCATCTGTCTGCGGGTCAGCGATTGCCCCATCCTGTCAAGCAGATAGGCCGCTAGGCCTATCTTTGGCACCTTTGCTCTGGAAATCATCTCGATGTCCACTGGGTTAACCATGGTAGCAAGCTCCCTTCCGGTTCGCTGGTTTTGCCTGCAGTCAGTGCAGACGGTCTGCAGGTCCGGCAGCATCTGCCTGATACTGGTGCAGCCGTATTTATACTCACCGAAGCACTTTTTCAGGTCGGCCTCCGACATGGGACTGCCCAAGCTAGCATTGAGGGCGCGCACAACCTTCTGGGAGTGCTCTGGAGTGTTGCCTGCACGACGCAAGACGCTATAGTGAACCAAGAGGGTGGTATCCCTCTGGCCTCTCGGAATCTCGCGCTCGGTGAGGGCCTTGGCACACAGGTAGCCATCGACATAGAACTTGGGCAAGCGCCGCATCGCCCTGTGGCCAACGGGAGCGCGACCAAGAGTCTCGTCCATGAGCGTCCTTCTGACGACCTCAGAGTCGCGCGGGAGTGTCTTCAGACAGTGAAACCCGCGTAGGAACTTCCGCGTCCATCCGTCGATCTCCGAAGGTGGGATGACAACCATGCCGCCCTCGCCTTTGATATCCACACACAGCCCAAGCTCCGCCAGTTCCATGCCGTTGATGCTCTTCATAGCACAGGGCCGCCTGAAGAGGAGATGAACCCCGCGAGCAGTCTCGTAACAGGCTGTATCTGATGGCCCGACCCCTGGCAGAGCGTTACCGTGTCTGGCGTGCTCCAGCACTTCTGCAAAGCGCTCCGCTTTTGTCTCGTCACCGACTGGACGGTCGAAGTCAACCGCAACAATGTCCGATTGCTGCCCGGTCCGCAGACCGAGATTGCACAAAGGGTGCTTGAGGCAGTATTCTCGCAGGTACTCCCCGGTTATCTCGGTTCGCCCGAAGTCAGCCGTCGCGCATGGCCTTGACCTGTCGTACCTGACTCCCAGCACCGGGACCTTCCCATTGGGGACAATCGGCAGAAGCTGACCCTCTAGTCCTTGCCAGCAGTATTGCTCTATGAACTCCAGCACCCACTCCTGATGGTCGCGCCCGTCGGCTACCTGCACCATGCCCTAGCCTTGGCGGGTTCCTGAAAAGCTCGCTCCCGCAAGATGGCGCAAGCGGGAGCGGAGTAAGCCGCCAACGCGGCGGAGCTACCAAGCTGCGTGGCGGCGGATTCTGTTGTGCTCAGCAGTTACTCATTATGTAGCTCCTGAACGCAGTCTGACCGCGTTGCGCCTCGCGGTCGCCCTGTGACTTCAAACCAGACCATTCGTCTAGGGTAGACTTCACTTGCACAACATGTGCGCTAGGTCGGACTCTGGCTAACTCGGGCATTCGGGAAACTGGACTTTCGACGCTGATTGCCCGAGGCTATGTCTGACTTTAGCTTCTGACCTACGAAGTGTGTCAAAACCATCTACTCATTAGACGCGTGGAGGGCCTGAGGGGTTCGGGGGCGGTGCCGGGGCCTCAGTGTCTGCATCGGTAGGCCAAGCTCTTCCTTTTCGCCTGGCCGGTTGACTTTTCCGAGTTGCGTTCTAGAATGACGCTATGACTGCGGCGGTTAGGCGCTTGGAGATTCAGGTTCGTGGCTACTCTCGTGGAGTTGCCGGGGAGCAAGGAAACCGCGTGAACCTTGCGAGTACTGAAAGATGAGTCTCGGAGACACGCCGCAGCTAGTCGTCCAGTTCGCCAAAGCCATTCAAGCCAGCGGTCGTTACGGCCAGCCTGATGGTGACACCAACTACCCTGCCAACGCGTTGAGGTACGCCATGAAGGCACTGGGTGAATCCGCCGAGCGCGTGAATAGCATGGCGTTGGACTACGCTCAGCGCAGGCAGAAAACAGAGGAGCAAGCGGCACGGCAGCAGGCAGCGGTGGCAAAGCCAGCGGCAGCCGTGCCGTCTCCGGGAACTGAGAGCGCGGTGAAGTCACCACGAGACGAATTGACCACCGAGAAGGCGCGTTCGGTCCCGGCAGCGACGAAGGAACCGCCTAGAGAGTCAGGCGGAACTCAGCAAGGGGCAAAACAGACCATGACCCTAGCACAGAGAATCTGCATCGGCGTGACTTTGCTGGTGGTAGCTGTGTTCATGTTTGCTGGAGGGCACCGAGAATACCTTTCCACCGGCTACTATGGAGCGCCTACTGAGAGCTATACTGACCCGGGAAGGACGTCTATGGATACTGTCGGCATTCTGCTGGTAGGCGGAGTAGTGACTTGGTTACTCGGCATCAGGCGCAAGCGGAAGGGCGAACCCAAGGAGTCTGCCCCGCGGGACCGACCAAGTGCATAGGAGCTTGCGCACTTCACGAGGGTGGACGTTGGTCGCAGCGGCGGCGCTGATAGCGGCCGTGGCCTGCCAGTCACAGCCGAAGTCGAGCATCACACTTGAGCGGGAGGGACGAGCGAGGGAAGCGATGGAACGCGCCCGCCAGCGACGCGACCAAGTGCGGCCACATTTCGAGGCCATGCAGACGCGGATGCTTGAGCGGGGGAAGGAAATGCAGCCGCGCATGGCCGAAATGCGTAGGCGCGCACAGCAGAGGCTGGACGAGATGCAGCCTAGGGTCGAGGCCGTGCAGAAGCGGATGGCCAAGAGGGCTCGGGAGATCGAGGCAAGACAACGGCAGAGGCGCTAGAAGCACTGTCTCGTTCCGCGTTGCGTTTCCTATTCCTGAGCGATAGGGTAAGGTCGGTATCGCATGAGGGTAGGTAGTCAACTGGCCAACGCGGTCTGGAGGGCGACCAAGTTTGTCGGCCGACTCGCAGTTGGTTCTTTCGTGTTTGCAGTTGTGATCGGCTTGGGCTCATTCATCTGGTTCGGCCTCGCAAAGGGGTTCGACTGGGTGTGGTCACACACAATCGGCTGGGTGGGAGACCGGACAGTAGGCTGGCTTCTGGACAGGCTTTTCGCGACGTCTGTTGGGCACGTCCTGCAATGGGTGGTCTTCGGTGCGTTTCTCCTGGCGGTGGTTGCAGCGCTGGTCCAGGGCATGTTGTACTCCCGCAGTGCGAACAAGCGAAGGCAAGCGGATGCGCAGAAGACAGCGGAGGAATCATCCTCCCGTTCAGACGGAGGCGCGCGCAAATTGGAGCATCGTAAGAACGGCCGCCGTTTCCCTACCTTGGGGTAGACAGTGACCAAGATGCAGCGTTGGATACCGATAATTCTGGTAGTTACCGTGTGTCTGATTGGTATCGTCCTCGGTGCGTTGGCGACCATGTCCTACCTAGATTACATCGGGGGCTGCTGGTGGTAGGTAGGACCGGCGTGTCCACGGCTTTTTTGTGGGGACATTCCGGGCTGGGCCAAGGCGTTTGGCCCCCACCACCGCCTTTCGGGGACTACCCTCCCTGCCGGTCTGTTCTCAGGCGTAGGGACCGCCGGGATTCTCGTGACTAAAGCCCAGCGTTGGCTCCTGGTGATAGCGGCGTTCATGGCCGGGTTGGCGCTTCTGGTGTTCAGCGTGTCGGGTTCTTTGCCGTGCCTGCCTCAACGATATACTAGCCCCGCCTCTGTGGAGTTTCTGACACAGCTATGCGGCTCACCAGAAATAACATCCGCTCCTGTAAGACGCGCTGCGGTAGCGCCAGCTCGCATCGGACCGTGTCCGATAGGTTAGCATGGGGCCGGGAAAGAAGCGCGAGAGAATCGTTTGGGTTGTGGGTGTGCTAGCAGGGCTTGTCTACTTCCCCGGAATGGTCGCTTGGTTCGCATTCAGGTCGTTTTGGCTAGGGTACGCGTTCTTGCTGCTGTTGACGTTGTGGCTGCTGCTTAGGTGGCTGCTCCTGAAGCGGCGGGCTTCAGAGGAATGAGAAGCTACGAGTGGCCGGGTAGAGTCCGATGAATGCGCCGACGCGAGGCCTGACCGCTCGCAGTTCTACTCTGGCTCAGCCAAGGACTCACGGCGTTGTTGGATGCTGTAAGCACCGATGGAGAATCTAGCCCCGCCCTCCGTTTTTTTTGCAGAGACTCTCGCGACGGGCTTTCCGCAATCAGACCCCTCCGCCCTTCGGGGACCACCCTCCCCCCGGCCTATCTCACGGGAGATGAGTCGGAGCGGAGCGACCCCTCAGTCTGTCCCGAATCCACTGCAGGCCGACCAAGACGGCTGCAACGACGGTTGCCAACAGCGCGATAGCCACGAAAATCGCCCAAAGGTACGCCGCCAGATTGAGAAGCGGGCCTAGCGAAACTGCCAGCACAATCAAGGCTGCAATCAACACCAACGCCGGAACAACACTGCGTCGCGTAGATATCTCTCTGCTGGATTGTAGTCTTGGTCTAGTCGGCTGTCAACACGAGACCCCGCCGCTGCGCCAGAAGACTCCTGGAACCGATGTCGAAAGGGGCAGAAACGAGGTCGAAAACGGTGAGAATGGACACGGAATCGGCGGACGATTGCCGTTCTGGCGTGTCATTGGCGGGCAGAGTCACAGCCGCGCAGCACCGCTGTGCCGCAATTGTGCCGCCTCAGACGGGTTGAACGTCGAGGCGGCACTTCGCAGTTCTGGTCGGTAACTGCAGTATCCTGAAGGCGTTATCTGGACGCGCCTGGAGGGATTCGAACCCCCGACCATCGGATTAGAAATCCGATGCTCTGTCCATCTGAGCTACAGGCGCGAACGGACGTAACGCTCACAAGATACTGGAGTTACCGAACGCAGTCAAGAGTGCCGCTTCAGACGTTCGACCCGTTTGAGGCGGCACAAATGCGGCACAGGGGACCGGGACCAAGTCCACTCACTGAGTCTCTAGCTCATTCCATCAGCGCCGCTAGTGCATAGGGGCTGATAGTCGGACTCAGGAACTCGTTGACTGTGAGGTAGCCGACCTGCTCGCCATTGGGAGCGATAATGCGAGGCGGCGTCGTGGAGTAGGAATTGAACGGCGACTTAGACGAATACTGGCCACCGTACTTACCGAACTGGTTCCATATCGAAGTGGAGCTGAACTTGCTCCCATACGGCCCAAACTCGTTCAGAAATGAATTCTTGGCGTTGGCATTCGAGGTGATGAGTCCCAGCATCTGGCCATCTTCCGCGACTATGACACACCCTTCGAGGGCAACGCGAAGATCGACCGCCTGACCTGCCGGTTCGGTGGTGACCGGAACCCGTCCCAGTGAGCCGTTGCACCCAGATTCCACGGCTTGCGGGCGCTCGGGCTTCTGCGGCTGCTCAGGTTTCTGAGGCGGCTCAGGCCTTTGAGGCATTGCGACGGGCACCGGACTCAATAGGACGCCAGACGAGGCGGCTTTGCGTCTGGACCACGCGGCATCCGGCTGCAGAGTGAATTCCTCCCTGGGCTTCGTTTCCACGCAGTCGATTAGGTCTACGGAACCAGGGTAGACGGTACTGGCCTTCACTCTGAGGATGCAGTGTCCACTAGGGTGATGCAGCGCCACCAGTCTGACTATTTGGAGGTACGCTCGCGCGTCTCGCCGTCCGGCCTCCCGGGGTTCGTCCAAGGAGTCAATCCTCCGGGTCGCGGCCACGAACTCATCAAGGTATCCCGCTTCAAAGGCTGCCTCGCGGACCTTGGCATAGTCTCGTGCTCCACTGGCCACGTAGCCGACCAGAGGTGCCGCTATCGCAGCCAAGGCGAGTGCCACCCAGCGCAGTCCGCGTTTCCACGCAAGTGTAACCGCAGCGCCTAGTGAAAGGGGGTTAGTGTGAGGCTGTGAAGGTGTCATCATGGGTCATCTCTCACTGGAGTACAAAGTGCCTTTGGAGTCAGTTCAGAACCCTTGACCGTCGAGTATTCGGGAACCGACTATGAAGTGCGGCAGTTTCTCGGTCAAGACGGTATCACGACCAGAAAGGTCTTGCGTCTCTTGGGTAGTTGACATGAAGTATGTAGCGGAATAGCCGCCATCACCCTCGGCGAACAGAGCAGGCAGCAGTCCAGCCCGCTCCCTTTCCTCCTGCTCGCCAGCGTGCTTCTGCGAGGCGATGTACCGCTCACGGACGGCGGGTGTAACGGACGCTCTGCCCGCAGTGTAGCCTGAAGCGCTGGCCGCTTTGGTACGAGTCTTCACTCCAACAAAGTAGCCGACCGCAGTCAACGCCAGCAGGCCCAGAGCAGTCGCCACCTTCACTCCCAGCCTGCGCCGCAGACTGACCAGCATCATTCTTTTCCCTCGACTACCTCACCATAGACCTTGTTGGTATCGTTGGAGTCGGTGTAGAAGTTAATCTGCGTTTTCCCGCGCAACGTGCGCACAACGACCACCGAATCCGAAAACTCAACAGATTTGGGCTGGCCAGGGCCGTAACTCGCGCTTATCCGTGCGCCGAAGTCGTATGGATACATACCAAGATACGTCGGTTTGTCATAGGGAGACGGGTCCAGAAAGTAGTCCGTCCTGGAAATCCACGAGCAGGAATCTTCCCAGACTTGCACGTTAACAGTCTTGTGGCTGTTGTTCAGTGCGTACAGCTCAGCCGGCAGTTTGCTGGTGCATGACGCAATGACGAAAGCGAGGAGCGCCAGCAGGAACCCAATCACCATCTTCATCTCATCACTCCTTTCGACGGTTCTCCTCTCAGACAGGATCATCGGGTTCATGTTAGGCACACAACCAGGAGAAGTCAAACTTGCGCTGGCCGAATCACGAAGCGCTAATTCGACGCGGGCCGGAGAGTCCCCCGGCACGTTTGGCGTCGGCCCCGAGGGGGGGCGTCGCGCAGTCCGGGGCTTGCCGTGTCACTGCAACGGCTCACACGCGCATTGGGTCCCGCCGTCCGTTTCCTAGGACCCGCCCGGAAACCCTTGGTCGGTTCGGCTGACATGAGGAGTGTGAAGAGCATGGAGTAAGGTCTAGTCGCTTGTCGTGCGTGGTGTCTGCCTGCGGTGTTGCTGCAAGGCGCGGGGCATGGGTTCAGGACTGGCCCGAAAGTAGTCCGCGTTCCTTGCCCGTCTGCCTGCGCTAAGTCTCGCAGAATCGGCGACGTGAATCGAGAAAGGCCAGCGAGAAAGTGGGAGCGGGCGCGACTGCCTCTGCACACGCACGCTACTCGGTGCCGTGCTGCGCAGCCGAGTTGCCTTGCACTGACGGCGCGTCTTGCCATAATGTAGGTCGAAAGGAGCCTCGATGACACGTATGAAGGCACTGGTTCTGGTTGTCGGCATTCTCGCCCTGGCCGCGAGCGTGTGCTCGAAGGCGAAGGTGGAGGTTCTCGACAAGACGGCCTCCGCGAGCTTCCTGCACTGTGGCGGGGACATGAATGGAAACTACACTTACACGTGGCGGGAGCAATGCTATGGCAGGGTGACTAACAAGAGCGAACGAATGGCATTCGAGGTCCGCGTGTCCGCACATTTCTCATCGGGCCGCCAAGAAGAGGTTCTTGCCGACAAGGTGAACCTGGACGCGGGCGAGGTGTCGAGCTTCCGTATCTCCGGCGACACGCTGCTCACTTACTCCCACGGTTACCCGCCTGATACATGGGACAACATGCCGAGTGTCTCAGCCAGCGTCGGCGTTCGGTGGGAGTAGACCCGGGATTTGGTTAACCAGCCTGATTGGGTGGACCCGCTGAGCGCCCGGCTCCGTGGCCTCAAAATGCCCAGGTGGGGCAAATGGCGCTTGGCGTTCTTCGGCGGAGAGCCGCCGGGCTGGTTCCTGATGCCAGAGAAGCTGTTCAGTGACGAGCCGGTCGCAGTACAACCGGAGAACATGTTCGGACTCACCTATATGGTGCTTGGCCGGACAGAGCGGACCGGGTGCCGGTATTTGCTGACGATTAGCTGTTTGGTGCCGGATGACAAGTCCCCGCCGCTGCCAAGTGCGCCGACCGTTCACGCCGCTCACTGCAAGTCGGAAGCCGGCCCCCCTTATCTGGTCGGGTCATTCGCGCGTTCCGCGTCAGCGGCCGGTAAGACGGCGGTCAACGCGGTCACGTTGCGCGTGGAGACCCGACGCGACTCGTTCGACGGTTTCCTCAGAGACCAGGACGCAGTCACCAGGCGTCTATCGCAGCATCGGAAGGGATGGACGATCTTGTCGGATGGTGATATCGACTGGGTGCAGTTCACGTACTCATACGAGCACGTTAACGCCCCAGTGGCAAAGCGGCTATTCGGGAAGTGGCCCTCGCGGCTCACAAACGCAGACCTTGACCTGATGGAGCATTGGGAAGATGCCCAAGTCCAGAAGGCACGTCAGATGTTTGAGGACCATCCCGAGCTCGCGCCCCCGGGTGCACCTCCGTTGTTGGCTCATGCGCCGAACGACCCGACCGGGATTGTTGATGACAAGCTGTTCGCGCTGATTCAGGGGCACTTCAAGGCTGCGGAAGGCTCCTACTCATACGAGATGGGTGATGACCTGAGGAATCAAGATGCCCGCTCAATGGAGGAGCTGGCTTTCCCGTGGCGTGCGTTCGTCATCGAGTTTGGGCCAAGAGACATCGATACGCTGGCGGCCGTCATTTCGCAGGTTGGCGGGCTGGCCGAGGCCACGTATAGAGATCGTGTTCGCGCCTCTCATGCCTGCGCGACCGAGATGAGCAAGTACCATGACGGCGACTCGTCCGCCATACACGCGGCTCTTCGTTCATACGGACTTGCGTGCACACCGGCGAATGCGCGGTATGAGAGACGACAGACTCCCGGCGAGCAGCTCTTCCTGTTGCACATGCTCTTGCCCGCGCTGCGTCCTGTCCTTGTCCGCGACCAGACCTTCTGTTGCTGCAACTGCTTGACACTATTTGCCCGGCCAGACGGTTTGGACGGCCACAAATGGGACCGCCGGGTCTACTGCTCTGAAGGATGCCAGAAGGCTCAGGAGGAGCGCCGCCGGGAGTTCAGGAAGGACCTTGCTCGTGAATTCCCAGAGCTTGCTGGTGACCGGTTTGGCCTGGACTTTGCAGCCATCCTCTTGACGCTGGACGGTGAAGACAAGGAAAGGGTTATCAACAAGTTACAGGAAATCAAGGATGGGCGGTTGCCGAGCATGAGTGACTCGCCCGACACCCCGAAGTGACCCCCAGATTTACCTGGCCCGCCTAGCAGAACCCTAACGACACGAAGTCGCGGAGCCACTACAATGGCTACGTGACACCAAACCAAGAGAACGTCCACCCTCGGCAGGTGCCGCCTTGCCCGGCCAGAGACGGCGCGCGGCAACCGCTGGTAGCCACGGACCTCGGGGCTGGTTGCCTTCCTGCAGCTCAAGGGTCTGATGTTCGAGCTTGACCGTTCGGGCTTTCCGACGCGGTTCCTGTTCAGTGATCCTTCCGCCGGTGTCTTGTCCCGGCAGTACTGGGACCGCGCGCCGGAGTCGCAGATACCGGCGCAGGCGTTCATGGTTGCCCTTCAGGGTGTCAAGAGTCAGATATTCCGCCGGGGCCACGGCTCCGGGCGTCGATTGGAGATTGGACATGAGCGCTGCCCCATCCCAGAATAAACCCAAAAGGCGACAGCCGCGCAACGCCTTGCTAGGGATGTGGCTTGCCTCGTCCGCGGAAGGTTCATGAGCCGTACACGGTGCCTTTCCTCGATCCCTGCTTCAGAGGCATTCCGGCCATTCTTCATGGTGCCGAAGGCCATCTACAAGAGGCATCTCCTGAAGTACGCAACGCCCGCCGAGACGCTCGTCTTCTTCGCGCTTCTCCACTTCCGTTGGGGCGATACGATGGAGGCGTTCGTCGGCGTAGAGAAGCTGGCTCAAACAACGCATCTGAACCCAAGCACGGTGATGAAGGCAACCAAAGGACTTGCCGAGATTGGGCTGATTGCGAAACGTGGGAGAACCGACGAGCGAGAGTTGCGATATGAGTTGCTGCCATACGGCTCAGACCCTCCACCCAACAGTGCGGAAATCGTGATCAGAAGAACCAGACGGGCGAGGCGCAAGCCGTCCCATGATGCCAGTGGCCACTTTCGGTGGCAATCAGACGAATCCCCAGGGCCGACAAGTTCTGCCGCGTCGCGCGCCTGCCCACAAGGAGAGACAGACACGTCCAGTGGGAATGGACACCCAAACTCCAGTGAGACTGGAGTCCAGAACTCCAGTACCAGTGGACACCATAGAGAAGTACTCCAGAAGCAATGAAGACGTACAGAGGCTTTGATGAGAGAACAGTGTACTAGAGAGAGTAAGATAAGCTGCTGTTCTCCATGCATTCGGGAGAGAGAGCGACTGAAGGACGTCCAGAGGACTTCACGCTGCTCGCTCACGGAGGGTTGCGGCGCTCCGATCTGCCCTTTGTCGCCTGCTGGTGTGTGGTTTGCCGACGAACCCGTCTGCCGCAGCCGGAAGCACGGCGCTGGGGTTCGTTGGGTGAAGGTACAACGACGAATTGCGCGGCTGACGCAGGCTGTCGGTTACTTCACGCAGGCCGACCTTGAGCGCATCAGAAAGGTGAGGCGCGGAATTCGGGGCAGGAACCCGGACGCCGACCGTCGCCAGAATGCCGGAGCGCAGCACGGCACGGTATCGAGAGGCGGGGTTCTACGGGCCTATGCCCGAAGTCTGGACTCCAAACCCATGACTGAGACGAACCGAGAGGCGGACGTCCTCTCGTCGCCTATGCAGAGTGCCTGACCGATGTACGGTCTTGACATGGTTCGAATCTCTTGAGAGCCTATGCCGTCTAAAAGGAAAGGAGTTACCATGCGGCTATACCGACGTGGTGACTCTCAGTATCTTGATCTGGGCGTGATAGACGGCAAAAGGGTACGACTGAGCACCGAACGACTGCTGAAGCTGATTCAACTTCATGGGTTGCTTGGTGCGAGAGTGCAAAGGCCAATCGGCATCGAGAAGGCGATGCGGGAGTACATGCAGCGTTGCAGTAACGGAACCGAGAACCGGCACGGCAAACCGAAGTCAGCTTCTCAGGCCAAGCGCGATAGGCAGGTTCTGACTCGGCTGGCGGCGGAGTTCGCCGGGCGCGAGGTCCACGAAGTGAGCGGCACTGACCTGCGCAGCTACGTCGCGAGGAGAAGCCTTGAGCGTTGCCCGATAAAGGGCACGACCATCAAGGTCTCGACGATGAACCGCGAGGTGTCCGTGCTCAAGAGCTTCTTCGGTTTCTGCGTCCGCGAGCAGCACTGCAATGAGAATCCCGCAGCCGACTTGAAGCAGAGGGCCGAGCACAACGAGAGAAGGTCATGGGCCGCTTCGGAATCAGAGCTTGCGCGATGGCGCGAGCAGTTGGGCGGAACCGAGCGCGACATCTTCGATACCCTAGTGGGAACGACCATGCGTGTCGGCGAAGTCCTGCGGCTGAAGCCGTGCGACTATGACCCGGTGCACCGTACTTTGCTCGTGGCACAGCCGAAGGAGCAGCGTCCCGCAGAAGTGCCGGTCAACAACCACGTTCGGGCCATCATCGAGGCCCGGCTTGGTGGGGAGTGGCTCTTCCCGTCAGGGCGCGGCAGGCCGTACACCGTGAGTGGAATCCGCAGCCTGCTCTACCGGGCGCGAGACCGCGCCGGACTTCGCAGGTTCACGGTGCACGACCTCAGACGCTCGGCGGCGACCGCCATGCTCGACGCAGGCGTGGACCCGAGACGAGTGCAGGCCGTGCTCAGGCATCGGAACCTGAACACGACCATGCGTTATCTCGGGATTCGGGCCGAGGGATTGAGCCAGGCAGTCGAAGCTATCAGCGGACTCGGGCTGGCACAACGGCGGCACAGCCCCGAACCAGCCGCCCTGCAAGTGCCCGGATCTGCGCAAGTAGCATGATCTGAGCACCGGTTTAGAAATCCGATGCTCTATCCATCTGAGCTACAGGCGCAGACTGCCAAAGTCCGAATTCCGAAGTCCGAATGACGAAGTCTTGGACCTGAACCCTCGAACCCGTGAACCCTGGAGCCCTGTTGTCAGTCGGGGAGACTGGATTTGAACCAGCGGCCCCCACGTCCCAAGCGTGGTGCGCTAACCGGGCTGCGCTACTCCCCGTGCGGAAAAGGCGCTCCAGTCGCCGCGCGGTCCAGCGGTCCTCTTACCAAACGCGGGCGCTGAATCACTTCGTCCGGCGTTAATATAGGCGGTATTCGAACAGAAGTCAACTCGCGGCCTTTGCTCGTCAATTGGGGACCAAGCCCGTCCGGGGCTGCTGAAGCCAATCAGGAACCAAGGACCATAGACCAGAAACCAGCAACTGGTGTCTCACTGCCTGCGGCGGCGTGGACTTGAGCTGGGCTGGCTGTTGGCTTGGAGCTTGTGGCTTGAGGCTGCGGCGAAGCGGCCGAGCAGGATTCGGGCGTGTTACCGAAGCTCAGGAACTATGGGGTTGGGCGTCCTCGCTACCTCTTACCCGTGTTCGAGCGGTCCTTCTGCCACTTGGGCCAGGCCGCGGTTCCGTCCAGCGGGCCGTCCTTGTGGCCATTCACGCAGTATAGCGCGTTGTATCCGACCACGATGATGTCGCCGGTAGACGTGATTGAAGGGTTGGGGTCGTACTCGGTCAACTGCATCGGACGTGGGCGGCGCATGCCGCGGCTGCGTCCGCCGCCAGGCAGGTAGCTTTCGCAGTCGCAGACCCAGATGAGCGTACCGTCGGCCTGACTCAGGCAGTAGAGCACGTCGTCGTAATCACTGACGTAGACGTAGTCGTTGGCTGCGACAATGGGCGTGGTATAGAACCCGGAGCCGTGGACGAGCGACTTCTGCCAGTTGATGCTGCCGGTCCTGGGGTCGATGGAATAGGCTGTACCCAGGTCCGTTCCCACAAAGAGCGCGGACCGGCCAAGCGCCGGCCTCATACCCACGCCGTCCAGTGTGGCGGTCCACTTCACGGTGCCATTCGGGTTGACCGCGTGCAGGCGGCACGTGTCCGTGCCACAATAGACCGTGCCGTCATCGCCGATTATCGGCCCGTAGACCTCACCGTCACGCGTCAGGTGCACGCGCCAGACCGGCGCGGTGAGATTCGCATCAATCTTGACGAGGTAGCCGGAGTCGCTGCCGAAGTAAACGCTGCCGTCCGCGCCTATGACCGGCGCGTCGACAACCGAGGCGGCGACACCGTACGCGGCGACCCGAATGCCCCGGGAGCCGGCATCCGTGAACTTGTACAGGCTCTCGTCATCATGGCCGATGTAGATGTCGGCGCCGTTGAATGCCGGGGCGCCCCACTCGATGCAGGTCAGCGAGTCCTCCGGCGACTTGTCGGGCCACTGCCATGCCTTCTGCAAGCTGCCGAGCGTCAAAGCGTAGAGTTCACCGTCGTTGCCGCCGACGATAATGTGGCCATTGGCGAGGCCCGGGTGACCGGTGAAATCGTAGTACGGGTAGCGAGTCGCGGCGGTGCACTTGACGGCGCCGTTGCCGGCGCGGACGGAGTAGAAATTGAAGTCTTCCCAGCAGTAGCTCATCACGACCTCTTCGGCGCCGTCATCGGCCACGATCGCGGATGTCTGCATCGAGCCCTCGTTGGGATTCTGCCAGCACCACCTCATGTGGCCGATAATCGTTATGCTTATGGTATCCAGCGCCTGGTTGCCGGCGGCGTCAAAGGCCGTCGCCACCATCATGTAGCTCCGACCAATGACC
>Ga0209610_1000944_pt1 | contig 15122 bp, 12 predicted proteins | sample LakKivw275mmetaG_FD_184137 | JGI IMG/M metagenome (GOLD analysis project Ga0209610, IMG submission 184137) | Anoxic lake water microbial communities from Lake Kivu, Rwanda to study Microbial Dark Matter (Phase II) - Lake Kivu water 275m metaG... | ecosystem: Environmental > Aquatic > Freshwater...
CTTAAACCTCAAGGTGGAAGTATTACTTTTTTGAATGAAGACTTGCTATCGGTACCAGCATATGATTTGGTAAAAAGGGGTATAATCCACGTCCCAGAAGGAAGAATAATCTTTGGGCCATTAACAGTTCAGGAAAATTTAGAGCTTGCCACCTGGGGAAGAAAAGATAAAATTGCAATCCAAGAAGATTTAAATAAAGTATATGATCTATTTCCGATATTAAAAGAAAGAAAAAACCAGCTGGGAGAAACTTTATCTGGAGGAGAACAACAGATGTTAGCTTTGAGTCGTGGACTAATGGCTCGAGCTAAACTTATGTTGTTAGACGAACCCTCTATGGGGTTAGCCCCCCTTTTAGTTCAGGATATTTTCCGAGTAATAAGACAGGCAAATGCTGAAGGCACTACTATTTTATTGGTAGAACAGAATGCCCATATGGCTTTAGAAATCGCCCATCGGGCCTATGTCTTAGAAACAGGAAATATTATTTTAGAAGGTACATGCAACGAAATTGCTAAAAACCCTAAAGTAATTAAAGCTTATTTAGGATAATATTTAATATCTTTATTTATTTATTTTATTATTTACTCCAATAATAATTCTTTTACAATTTACACTCTATTATATTCTTTTATAAACCTTTCTCTATCTTTTATTATCCCCTCTTTTACTTATTTTATATTTTTATTTTCTTTAAAAAGGCTGAATAAGTTTAAATTCCCAGAGGGCTCTCCTAATTTTATCCTTCGTTTCACTTAATACTTCTCTGGATGATTTATTTGACAATGCAGTCTCTGAATCATCTAAAGAGATTATTTTATCATTACGAATCAGGAGTGTAGAGGTAGTCCCCTCTACAAAAACATTTATTTCATAAGGAGATAAATCTACAGTAAGAAATTTATCCAGGTTTTGAGTAGCCTCTATCATCTTAAGGTAAATTTCATGGTTTTTTGGAAATGATAAATTTAAGATAGAAGTATTATCGATATAAATAATGCCGGTATAAAAAGGCTCCTCAAATATATATTTAATATTTACTTTAAGATAATCAGTCGTAGCCCGCCTATCAATATCTATCCCCTTCTCTTGGATCATATCTCTCACATAATTAATTCGAGCTTCAGTTTCTGGGTGAGTCTGAAATATCCCCAAATTTATTTTAGGTCTAAACATTTCCCTGGAGTATAATCTTTCCAAAAAAGTTAAAAAACCTACCGGATTATTTCCTGTCTTGATTAATAGGTCTATGGCAGTTAAATCTGCTTCTTCTTCGTAATCCCGGCTATACTGATTAAGAAAGGTTATAGTAGTTAACTTCCCTAATAAAGCTACATCTGGCTCCCTGGTCAAAAGAACAGCTAAAATAGTTAGTAGATTATATTTAGTATTATCTCTGGTCTGCTTTAAAGCATGATTATGAATTATATGAGCAATTTCATGAGCTAAAATCCCGGCCAGTTCATCATCTGATTGAATATAATCAAAAAGATCATAAGTTACATAGATATATCCACCCGGGATAGAAAAGGCATTAGGCCCGTCTATTTTTAATATCTTGAAGTGAAATGTCATTTCACTCAATTCTGAAGCCCTGGTTAACCTATTGCCAATCTCTTTCAATAAAGAATTTTGTTGTAAATCTTTAACTACCTCATATTTCTTCTCAATATCTATAGATAATTTCTTACCTAATTGCTGTTCTTTGATTAAATCTCTTTCGGCAGCAAAAGAATTAAAACCTATTGAGAATAATAAGATTAAAATGCAGACAATAACAAAAATAACCTTATTTATTAATTTTTTAGATTTAATCATTTTCATTTTTTCTCATTTTTTAATAAATTCCTGAAAATGTTCCAAAGCAAAATTCAGAGCATCTTCAATCCCCTCAAACTTCTTCCCTCCAGCTTGAGCAAAATTAGGAGCTCCGCCTCCTTGTCCTTCAATAAATTTGGCTGCTTCTCTTGCTAATCTATTCATATCATATTTCAAAGTTCGGGAACAGGCAAACAATATCCTTACTCCTTCTCCATCTCCTTTATTCTTAATTCCAGCTAATACAACTACACTGTCATCTAGATTAATAATCCTCTGTACCAATCCTCTTACTTCTTGAAAATTATCTTCTTCAAACACTTTGTTTATCATCCTTATTCCATTATCTCTTATAGAGGTTTCATCAATCAATCTTTTTACTTCATATTCTTGTAATTTTTCTTTGATTTCTCTTAATTCTTTTCTGCTTTTTTTCCGTTCCTCTAACATTTTCTCCACTGTTTCTCCCAGCTCTGTATCTTTAATCGTCAATTTATTAGAAATATCCTTAATTAATTCATTTTTCCAATAATAGTCTTTCAAAGAACGCTTACCGCATATAAAATCCAACCGAATTTTTACTCCTCTTTTCTCCCATTTTAAGATTTTAATCAGACCAACCTCCCCGGTAGTCCTACAGTGAGTACCACAGCAGGCACATATATCAAAATCCTTTATCTCTACTATCCTTATATCTCCTTTTTGAGGAGGAATTTTCCTTAGATTTAATTCATTTACCCTTTCTTGGTCCACAAAATATGTTTTAATCGGTTTATTTTCTAAAACGATATTATTAGATATTATCTCCGCTTTTTTTACTTCCTCGGAAGTAATGCTATCTTTCATGATATCTAAAGTGCAAATTTCATCCCCCAAATTAAAAGATACCGTATCGGCATTCCATAATTTTTCGAAAGCAGCAGAAAGGATATGTTGCCCACTATGTTGTTGCATATGGTCAAATCTTCTCTCCCAGTCAATTCTTCCTATTATTATATCTCCGCATTCTTCTTCGATGCCTTCTTTTAATACATGGATTATCTTATCGTTATCCTCTATTACATCAACTATTGACACACCCTGAATATAACCTAAATCATTTGGCTGACCACCAGAAGTAGGGTAGAAACAAGTATTATCTAAAATAAGAGCAGGTTTGCCACCTGTTTTTATTTTTTCTAAAATTTTTCCTTTAAACTCTTGCAAATATGGTTCTTCATAATATAATCTTTTACTCAATACCCTTCCACTCCCTTTAAAATTAGTATCTCACATCTCGTGAATCATATCTCGCAAAGAGAATAGAAACCAAGAATCAGAATAAATTCGTTTTGAGCAGTCTTTCCAATTAACCACTCAAATTAACTAATTATGAATGCTCTTGTTTTAAAGATTTTTTACTTTTTAGAAAATAACCACCCTATTTTGTTTCTTATTATAATACAAAAAGCCAATCTAAACAAAAAAAAGAATCTTGAATTCGTACATAATACGAACATAAGACTCTTTTTATTTATATCAAGTATAATAGGTTATATCAAGACCATTCTATCTTCTATATACTTATCTTTTCGATTGCTTAATATTGAAAACTGTTTTACTAAATCATCTACATTAATCTTTTCTCTTTCTTCTCCTTGAATATCAAAAATATTTCGTCCCCTATCCATCATCACAGTACGATTACCCACTTCCAAAGCTTGCTTCATATTGTGGGTAACCATTAAAGTAATTAAGTCTCCCTGCCGCTCCATCACTAAATTTTGCGTCAATTTCAAAATCTTTTTACTGCTTTCCGGATCTAAGGCAGCTGTATGTTCATCTAAAAGTAAAACCTTGGGTTTAAACATGGTAGCCATCAACATGGTCATTGCCTGCCGTTGCCCCCCGGAAAGTAAGCCCACCTTTTTTGAGATATTATCTTCCAGTCCTAAATTTAATTCACTTAGTTTTTCCGAAAAAAAATTGCGTAAATTTTTATTAACCCCCAAGCGTAATCCTCTTTTTTCTCTTTTTAAAGATAAAGATAAATTTTCCTCAATAGTCATATAAGGAGCAGTCCCTAAAAGAGGATTTTGAAAAACTCTTCCAATCCATCGAGCTCTTTGATATTCAGGTTGATTGTTAATCATCTCTCCTGATAACCTTATTTCCCCTTTATCCTGCTGTAAAGTTCCAGCAATTAAATTTAAGAGTGTCGACTTACCAGCACCATTACTGCCAATAATTGTAATAAAATCGCCTTTTTCTATCCGTAGATTAAAATTATCCAAAGCCAAAGTCTCATGCGGGCTATTTTTAGCAAAATATTTAGTTAATTTTTTAATTATCAGCATGATTCAAACTTCCTTCCCATTATTATTTTGCAAATCTTTTCTTCCCAAATTAAACCTCTCTACAAAATTAAGTTTATGTTTAATAAAAGGAACACTTAAAGCTATTATGACCAATAAAACAGAAATTAATTTTAAATCTCCCGGCTTAAACCCAAGACTATAACCATAACGTAATGCAATTATCATTATTAAACGATAAACCAAAGAACCAAGTAAGACGGCTATTGTTCTCCAGAAAATAGTAGGTATTTTTATAATACTAATTCCAATAATTACACAAGCTAATCCAGAAACGATAGTACCTAAACCCATATTAACATCAGCAAATCCGGAATATTGAGCAAAAAGTGCACCCGACAAACCTACTAAAGCATTTGAAAGGCAAAGTCCAATAATTTTGGTAAAATCTGTGTTCACCCCTAAACTCTTTATCATCTGTTCATTGTCACCGGTGGCAATGATAGTCAATCCTATTTCTGTAGATAAGAAATAATCTATAATAAATTTTAGTATGACGACCAGAAACTCACCCCTAAACTCTTTATCATCTGTTCATTGTCACCGGTGGCAATGATAGTCAATCCTATTTCTGTAGATAAGAAATAATCTATAATAAATTTTAGTATGACGACCAGAAACAGAAAAAAGAAAGGAATCAGGTAATCCATCGACAAATTAGGAAAATAATTTTTTATTTTTCCTAATAAGGTAATTTTTCCCAATAAGGGGATATTTGGTCTTCCCATAATTCTTAAATTTACCGAATATAGTAAAGTCATTGTCAAAATTCCTGATAAAAGATTAGTCAGTTTTAATTTGGTATGTAATAATCCAGTAAATAATCCGGCAAGAGAAGCGGCTATCATTGATAAAAATGTTCCCCATAATGGGTCCCCACCAGAAAAAATGACCTTGGCAGCTACCGCAGCTCCCAAAGGAAAACTACCTTCAACGGTTAAGTCAGGAAAATCCAATATCTTGTAAGTAATAAATACTCCCAAGACCATGATTCCAAAAACTAATCCTTGTTCTAGCGCATGAAGAAAAAGACTTATCGACATATTTTCTGATCCTTTCTTTTAATAAGGGATTAATCGCCCTGCACTTTACCATCTTTTATAATTTTATCCGCTGCTTTTATAATTTCCTCACTTACAGAAATCCCAATGGTTTTTGCAGTATCCAAGTTCACTACAAATTGTAAATCCTTAGGGTCAGTGATAGTCTGAATAGGAATATCAGAAGGCTTGGCTCCCTCAATTACCTTTAGTGCTATCTCTGCGGATTTCTTGCCTAAAGAAAAATAATCAATGCCATAAGAAGCCAAAGCGCCTTTGTCAACCGTGCTCGGGTCAGCAACGATTAGAGCAATCTTTTCCTGATTACATACATTAATTACAGATTCTAAGGCTGATACTACTGTATTATCTGTGACAATATATATTGCTTCCACCCTGCCAGCCAAAGATTGAGCTGCCATTAATACTTCACTGGAATTGCTTACTGTTACTTCTATCAACTTAAGGCCAAGTTCTTCGCAAGTTTTCTTTGCCACTTCAACCTGAACCACTGAATTAGCTTCCCCAGCATTGTAGATAGTCCCTACGTTTTTAGCTGCAGGTAAAAATTGGAGAATGAGTTCTACCTGTTGTTTGTTTGGAGCAGCATCGCTCATCCCGGTAAGATTATTCCCAGAACTTTCCCAGCTTTTAGCTAAGTTTGCTGCTACCGGATCGGTTACCGCATTAATAATTATCGGAATTTCCTGGTTGACTTGTAATGCTGCTTGAGCACTGGGGGTGGAAATGACTACAATCAAATCCACTTTATCATCTTTAAATTTCTGAGCAATAGAAATAGCATTAGTAAAATCTCCCTGAGCGTTTTGTAAATCATAGACTACATCTTCGCCTTCCTTAAATCCTGCTTCTTCTAAAGCAGCTATAAAGCCATCGCGGGCAGCATCCAAAGCAGGATGTTCTACGATCTGAGTTATACCAATTACCAAAGGTTGAGTTTCGGCAAAAGAAAATACTAGCCCAAATATCATCAGAATCACTGCTAATAATAAAATTGATAAATTTCTCATAACTTTTCTCCTTTTTCAAATATTTTTTTATTTTTTATGTAATATTCCGCTAATAGAAATTCAATTTTACATTTCATCTCCTTTCTTTTTTTTTCGAAAAAAACTAGCTTCTTTCAGAAAACGAAGAAGGGTCAAAGATGTAAAAACTAAAACACCTATGACCCTTCTTTTTAATTAAAAAAGAAAAACCACAGGCTATGCCTTGGGAGGCACATGCCTATGGTTTCATTTTGATAATAGCAATCTAAATCAGCATTACTATTTATCCCCTAGGCATATACCCCCTCAGGATAATAGTAATAGTAATAATAGTAGTACTTATTAATCATATTATTTTCGCTTTGTATTCCAATTTTCATTTTTATTTAACCAACCAACTGTTAATTTATTAGATATTATTAAATAATATACATCTCTTTCACTATTATGTCAAATTTTTTAGATTAGATCTCAAATATTTTTTTACTATTAGCAGAAGTCCTATCTGCTACTTCTTTTACGGGAATCCCTTTTAATTCGGCAATTCTCTCAGCAATAAAAGGTATATATTTCGGTTCATTGGGTTTTCCCCGAAAAGGATGCGGAGCTAAATAGGGTGAATCGGTTTCCAAAACCAGATTTTCCAGAGAAACTTCCTTAACTATGGCTCTAAGTTTTATGGCATTATTAAAAGTTACTACTCCGCCTATTCCGAGATAATAACCTCGTTCTATACATACCCTGGCTAAATCTAAATCCCCGGAAAAACAGTGTAATAAAACTTTTAATCCTTTAGCCTCCTCAACCAGGATCTTTAAGGTATCCTGATGCGCCTCTCGATCATGAATAATAAGAGGTAGATTTAATTTCCGAGCCAGATTTATCTGTTTCTTAAAAGCCTCCATCTGGCAAGGTAAGGTGCTATGTTTCCAATAATAATCCAAGCCTGTCTCGCCAATAGCTACCACCTTATCCTTCTTAGCTAATTTCTCTAATTCTTTCAAATTCTCCGCATCTAAAAATTTTGCTTCATGAGGATGAAAACCAATAGCTGCATAAACTCCTTCAAAACGAGAAGCAAATTCCAGGGCAATTTTACTGGAAGGTAGATCAATACCTATAGTAACCATCTTAGTTACTCCCTTTTCTGCTGCCTTTTTAACTACTTCCTCAGTATTTCTTTTTATTAAATCAAGATGGGTATGGGTATCCATAAAAAATGTATTAACTGCAATCACTCCTTTTATCTTTTCGTAATTGATATTTTATCAATCTTTTAGCAAGTTATCAACTTACCATTAATCAACAATTTACTATATAATTTAACAAATTACATAATTAGCAAATATTTAAAATGCATTTAAGTCAATCGATCATAATAATATGTTTTCAAGCTCAATCTTTGGAGAAATAGTTTGATAATGGAAAAAAATTGAAGATACTGAACCGGTGGAAGAATGTAATATTATCTTATTTAAAAGATTTGGGAAGAAGTTAAATCTTCTTCTCAAATCTTTTCTTTTCTTCTTTGCGAACACTCATATCTTTTTCTGGCTTTCAAAATCTGAGAATGCCCAGTAACCTAAAATAATCGGGTTTATCGGCGAAATAATAGAAGGTATCTATGTTAGACATCTCCTTTCTATCCCTAATACATTCTTGCAGGAAGCAATCCTTTTGTATGATTTTTTTTAAAACACAAATTTCATACCGGTATGGAGTGGTGAGAATTTTTGTTTAAATGTATGATAAAGTTCAACCTGGGCTTCAAAACCGGTACAATGACCTGCTGAAATCAAACTGATATCGAATTTGGATAGAGCTTCTGCAGTTTTTTTAATTCTTTCCATAGGGGCTTCCACAAGATGAAGCCCACCAATTACTGCCTTAATTTTATTTTCTCCAGTTATTTCAACAGAATGTTTTAAAATGTTTACAATTCCTGCATGGCTGCAGCCAGTTAGTATAACCATTCCTTCATCTTTCAAATTTGCTATTACCGATATGTCATCTTTCATTTTATCTTCGACAATTTTGTTATCATCGGTTATAGTTTTAAGAGGTATTCCCACTTCCTCAAAATCAGTTTGTCTCCTAACTTCGCCGGTGGTGATAAGCCCGGGCATTACTTGAAAAGGGTCGCTGGTTAAAAATAAAGATCCCCCGCTTTCTTCAATCTTCTCTTTAGAGTCACGGTTCATAACACCTACATGCCTTAAGTAAGGACTGGTAATAAAGTTTAACCTAAAAATACTGGGATGAGAAATAACTGGCAAGTCATTTTTCCCGATTGCCCTTAATATTTCTACCAGTCCCTGAGTATGGTCATAATGACAGTGAGTAAGGACGATGGCATCTATAGTTAACGGACTAATGTTTAGTAAACTCAGATTATGTAATAGGGCTTCTGAATTTTGGGCGACATCAACTAATATATTTTTTTTTATATTATTTTTATAAACCTCAAGAAGAATAGATATACCATGCTGTCCCCAGAAAGGACTCTCGTATAAAACAGAATCTTCTGCAACAATAGTAACAATAAGTTTATCCAAATATTCTAAAGTAATCATTCCACCTCCTCCCTTCTTCTTAAGTTTTAGCTAAGGTTTTGGGTCTTGAAAAGGTAGAAATGATTTGGAATACGATAACTGCAATAACTACTGGTAATAACCAAGCCATTCCCTGCTTGCCAAGTGGTAAGAGGGAATTCATCTTCGTGAAGAAATTATTTCCAAAACCGAGACCTGGAAGAAAATCACCAATACTAAATATAACGGCAACAATGACCCCAACCTGTGTGGCTAATTTTACTCTTTCAAATTTGGAGAATAAGCCCATAATCAATATTACAACCAAAGCAGGGTAAATCAGCATAAGCCAGGGTACAGTATACCCAACAACTTTGGAAAGACCGATAAGCCCTATCAAAAAACCAACAACACAACTTAAAGCGACTGTAGTGGTATATTTTAATTTTCCATTGGTCATCTGTTCAAAGGTATCTCCTGCCGTTGAAGTAAGCCCAACAGATGTGGTAATATTGGCAAAGCTAAGAATAATGGCAAAAACAATAATACCAAAATATCCTAAAAGACCTCTGGCAAATTCCACAGTCAGTACACCGATAGGTGCCTCTGGAAATTTTGCTCCAGAAGATGCACCCAAATAGGTCAGAACGGTTGAAGTTAAAAACAACCCAAATGCAGTGATCGATCCAATGATAATTAAATTGTTTTTACGCGATTCTCGGTCTTTAAGTCCTCTCATGGAAAATTCATTGATAAGCCAGAGTCCAAACAGGGCTGCACCCAAAGCATTCATCGTATTATATCCATTCAGAATTCCGTCCGTAAATGCAGTCGGTGATCCGGGAGAAACTGGGCTTGCTAAAGGAGCAACAATCCCTTTAATAACAAGAATAATCATGAATAGAATTAGAATTGGGGCAAGGTATTTTCCTAATCTGTCAATTACTTTTGAACGGTTAGAAGCAAAATAAAAGTTTAAAGCGAAATAAATTAACAATGTCACCCATAGAGGTATGGTGGGGAAAAACTGTGCTACAGCCATTTCGTGTGTAGCAGAGCTCACTCTGGGAAGAATAAAAACAGGACCGATAATCAGCATGGATAGAGTTGTAAAGACAATACCAAAATTTTTTCCCAATACTCTTGAAGTCAAGCCAAATAATGATTTATCCTGTATTGAAACCGCTAAATAGGCAATAAATACGCCTAAACTATTAATGACTCCATATCCCAAGGCTGCAATAAACCATAAGACTCCAGCCCCTCTTCCCAATATGGGAGGAAATATCAGGTCACCTACACCAAAATGGCCTGAGAAAACAGCAGCTGAAATAATAAAAACTACACCCCAAGGAAGTAAATTTCTTACTTTTTTATTCATCTTACTCATCTCCTTTTAATTAATTTTAAAATATACTTTATCGTTATTAGCTACTTTTCCCCCTTTTACCTCACCTCCTAAAAAACTCTGTAGTAAAAAACAATTTTAAGTAAATCCAATATATAGCTTAAAACAACGGTAATTTGTTATTTTAATATGAATCCTGTTATGAAATAATTATAATATTTTTTTTATAAAAGTCAACTATACAGAGTACGAATATTTATCTTTTTCTACTTTTCTTTTAAGTATAAATTGCCTGGTTATTGTTTTTATTCATTTATATCTTCAGAAATATTATTATGAAATTTCATTTTTAATTAATTGTTTAAGTAATTCTCTTACCTCTATATAATTACGCACATTAAATTTAGCATTAGATTGAGTTATCCCAACCTTGATAGCAAAAGATTCTTGGGGTAAAACCTTAAATAAATCTTCATCTGTCAAGTCATCACCGATAGCTAATATAAAATCATAATTGAATCTTGACTGCCACCATAATGCTGCTGTACCTTTATTTATACCAGCACATCTAATCTCAATCACCTTGTCTGCCTGCAATACTTGTATATCAAGATTGGCAGTAAAACTTATTAGATATTCGACCGCATCTTTAACTATAATAGATGATTGTTCTGGATCAGATTGGCGGTAATGTAATGCAAGCGAGTAATCCTTTTCCTCAATGAAACTTCCTGGAAGACGGTCAGAATAGGTTTGAAAGGTAGACAAAATTTGAGTTTTCCAATCGTTTTTCAATGGTCTTAACATCTCCCAATCTACTTTCCCTTTCTCTTTAACCAATATTCCATGTTCTGCAGCCATGCTAATATTGATGGAAGAAAACCATTGCTGAAGTGTATCCTTATCGCGACCGCTTAAAATCACAACTTCGTTTTTCCCATCATCTGCAAGCTCTTTAAGTAAATTTAATAGCTCCACATCGGGTTTGGGTATTTTGGGATCATAAGCAAACGGAATAAGAGTTCCATCGTAATCCAAGAATATAAGCCTCTGTTTAGCTTTTTGATATTCGCTTAACAATCTCTCACGAGCAGAGGACGTCAATAATTTGACACTAAATTTTTTCTGTTCTTCCTTTACAGAAAGTAATTCTTTTATCAAATCGTCACCCCACTTACCGACGTGATATCTTTTCAGTCGCTCCTGCATCTTTTTATTGCACCTTATCTGTTCCTCAACGGGCATCTCCAACGCATCTTTTATAGAAGAGGCGATTGCAGAAATATCATAGGGATTGATCAGAATTGCTTCTGTAAGCTCTTTAGATACCCCTGCCATTTCACTTAATATCAAAACTCCTGTCCCATCAGTTCTGCTGGCAATATATTCTTTTGCTATCAAATTCATTCCATCACGCAAAGGAATAATAAGTGCGACATCAGCAATATTATAAAAAGTAACCAGATTATCAAAAGGCAAGAATGTAGTTTGATATAAGATTGGCGTCCAATTAACATTACCAAATCTGCCGTTAATCCTTCCAACTAATTCATCTATCTGCCTCTTCGTTCTTTGATATTGTTCAATTCCAACACGCGAGGGCACAATCACCATAATAAGAACAACTTTTTCCAAGTATTGAGGATTTTCTTTAAGAAATAAATCATACCCCTTTAATCTATTTATCACCCCCTTGGTATAGTCAAGCCGATCTATAGAAAGCAATACTTTATAACCATCTAATTTTTGCTTCAATTCTTTCACCTTACCCAGAATCTTTGGATTATTTAGTGCTTCATAAAACTTTTGAAAATTTATTCCTATCGGGAATGCGCCTGCTTTTATTAATCTATCATCTGTCAAGATTTTTCCCATCTCGTGTTCATAACCTAAAAAACGCAAAATGCACTGAAGAAAATTCTGTAAATATTCATAAGTATGAAAACCTACTACCTCTGCACCAAGTATTCCTTTAAGTATTTCGCTACGCCATTTTTTTGGCAAAAGGTTAAATAACTCAAAATGAGGGAAAGGGATATGAAGGAAAAAAATTATCTTTGCCTCGGGTATCTTATTTCTTAACATTTGAGGTAAAAGCATTAGGTGGTAATCGTGAATCCATATAATATCTTCAGGCTCCATAACTTTTAAAACCTGCTGCGCAAAAGTAAAGTTCACCTCCTTGTAAATTTGCCAATATTCATCGTCGTATTCAACATACGAGGGAAATGAATGAAAAAGAGGCCACAAAGTTTTATTGCAGAACCCTTGATAAAATTTTTCCATAACCTTCTCTGATAAAAAAACAGGTTGACAGCGATATTCATCAAGAAATTTTTTTGTCAATTCTTCCTTATTTTTTCTTTCGACATCCATTCCTGGAGAGCCAATCCAGAGGTATTCAGGCTTTAGAAAATCGGAAGATTTAATCATATTAAGATAATCGTTTATACCTGAAACGAGACCGCCAACACTTTGCTTAAGCTCTAACTTACCATCTTGTTTTTCTACAGTAATAGGGAGTCTATTTGATACTATTAACAATCTCATATATTCACCTCTTGATGAATTGTGTATAACTTAAAATAACCAAACTACTTCGTTTATGCTAACATATTTGCATATTTTACGAAGTACTCTGATCTTGAACTATTCACTACTTATTTTACGTAATAAATAAAGACTGTTTTATTGGCAATTTCTACTTCCTGTAATTATAGTTATAATTGTCTTCTCTTTCCTGATTAATCTGGTAAATTTCCGTACAGGGATCAGGAAGGTATCCGCTGGCAATTACAAATATCGGAACAGGGAATGACTCTAAGGTTAAAAATCGATTTTCTCAACTGTGGCAAGACCTATAGAATATAATCCATATAAAGGTCATAATAGTAAGTACCTGTAACCACTACATAGACTGTATAATATAAATTTCGATACCACACTCTAAAAATCCTTCTTTTTAATAAAATAATTCATAAAAAAGAATCAAATAAAGAATCAAATAAAGATTGAAATTATTTAGTAATAGATTTATACTTTATAAGTATATAATTTCTATCTAAATTAAAAGGAAAGGAAGAAGGAAGAAGAATGAAAAAAATTAACCATGAAGAGATCTTAAATGGCAATCCTCTAAAAACTATGTTCTTATTAAGCTTTCCAGTGATGATCTCTCAGCTCTTACATACTCTATACCATCTTACCGATACCTTCTGGTTAGGGCATCTTCCCCCAGCAGAAAGTGGGGAAGCAGTCGCTGGCTTACAAATATCCTGGCCTGTAATCTGGTTCCTCATTACTCTCTCTTTCGGATTTGGACTAGCTGGGGTAGCTCTTATTTCTCAATACACCGGAGCAGGAGAAAAGAAGAATGCTAATACTATAGGTGGTCAAATGCTTTCTCTTTCCATTATATTTGGATTGATAATTGCTATATTAGGATTTATCTTAACCCCTTTTCTGGTTCCCCTTATTACTAAATCAGATACCGTTATCAAAACAGCCATAACTTATATGCGACTGATCTTCTGGGGAATGCCTTTTATATTTATTGCCTTCACCTTTCAGAGTATTCTTGCTGCTAAAGGCGATACTATAACCCCAATGTATATAAATCTCTTTACTGTTGTTACTTTAAATGTCATACTCGATCCCTTTTTAATCTATGGATGGTGGCGTTTTCCTTATTTAGGCGTAAGGGGAGCAGCCCTGGCTACTATCATCTGTCAGGGTATATCTGCCTGTATATCTCTCTATATCCTCCATAGAGGGATAAAAGAGATAAAAATAACTTTCAATGGTCTAATCCCAGCTTGGGAATGGTTGAAAAAGATCTTTAAAATTGGACTACCGGCAGCAATAGGGTATTCAACTACTGCACTTGGATTTATAATAGTAATGGCTATTATAGGCAGAGTAAATAATCCGGAAACCGTTATCGCTGCCTTTGGAATAGGAGATAGATTAATCAATATTATTTTTATTGTAGTTGATGGCTTAGGAATTGGAATTATGACTCTAATTGGGCAAAATTTAGGAGCAAACCTTATCTCCCGAGTAAAAGAAATCGCTAAAAAAAGCTTACAAGTAGTATTTCGCTAAAAAAAGCTTACAAGTAGTATTTCTCATTACTATAACAGAAGCTGCTCTGCTTTTTGTCTTAAGAATTCCTCTATTAAAATTATTTATCCCTAATCGACCAGATATTATTGCTGAAGGGATTCACTTTTTAACTATATTTATTTTTGGTATACCCTTCTTTGGCTTAATTGCTGCAATTATGGCTCTATTTAGAGGATCTGGACATAATGTTCAACCTATGATTGTAGATATGGTAAGACTCTGGGGGCTCCGAATCCCTCTGGCTTATTTGCTCGGTAATCAGTTTGGCTCTTCAGGGATATGGTGGGGTATGGTTTTCAGTAATATTATCTCTGCTATTTTAGCTCTTTTCTTCTACTTTCAAGGAGGATGGAAGAAACAAATTATCCACGAACTAGCTAGGGAAATTAAAACTATTCCCCTTATTTCCGGAGAAGGATAATAATTTTTATTTGCCTTTCGTCTCCAAGATGGCCCTTATCGTGTCCACCAATAGCCAGAGCTATGCGTACTTTCTCCACGCCGAAAGAATTCCAACAAATCTCTCTTATATCTCCTTCGGTCCACACCTCTTCGGCTCGCGGAGATAATATTTCGATATAAGGCTTTCAAGAGAATAATGCGAAAAAACCTTCTTTTTTGCATTATTTTATAATAAAAGTCGAGCTATGGTTTTACCTCTTGAAAAAAGCACTCTACGTGCATATTTAGGGCATTCCTGTCTTAACGAGTCCGATTTTGGTTGCTTTAATATGCTGCGTCTTTTTCTTCTCTTTTAATATATTTCTTTCATATAAGAATCTGCTATATCTTTAAGAATTTTTTTATTTAGTTTTAATTTTTTCGAAGTAAAAATTGGCTTTCCAATCTTTACCTCAATTCTATTTAATTTAGGGAATTTTGCTCCGACTGGCAAT
>Ga0209610_1000945_pt1 | contig 15110 bp, 17 predicted proteins | sample LakKivw275mmetaG_FD_184137 | JGI IMG/M metagenome (GOLD analysis project Ga0209610, IMG submission 184137) | Anoxic lake water microbial communities from Lake Kivu, Rwanda to study Microbial Dark Matter (Phase II) - Lake Kivu water 275m metaG... | ecosystem: Environmental > Aquatic > Freshwater...
GTCCCGCGGTTTGCTTGTAGAGGCGGCTCCCACGCCGTCGGATGACGGGCATGGGAGCCCGTCCCGCGGTTTGCTTGTAGAGGCGGCTCCCACGCCGCCGGATGACGGGCATGGGAGCCCGTCCCGCGGTTTGTTTGTAGAGGCGGCTTCCATGCCGCCGGATGACGGGCATGGGAGCCCGTCCCGCGGTTTGTTTGTAGAGGCGGCTCCCACGCCGTCGGATGACGGGCATGGGAGCCCGTCCCGCGGTTTGCTTGTAGAGGCGGCTTCCATGCCGCCGGATGACGGGCATGGGAGCCCGTCCCGCGGTTTGTTTGTAGAGGCGGCTCCCACGCCGTCGGATGACGGGCATGGGAGCCCGTCCCGCGGTTTGCTTGTAGAGGCGGCTTCCATGCCGCCGGATAAAATGACAATCAACCGTTTTCGTCCCATTATTCCTGGTGCTACTTACTTCATAACCAGCGTTGTTCATGAGCGGCAACGTATATTGGTCAATCCAGCGTTTGCTCAAATCGTTGTTGACCAATTGAAATACTACGAAGCCGAATATCAATTTGACTTACCTGCCTATGCTGTCATGCCTGACCACTACCATGCTGTTATTTCGGTGAGTGAAAAGAAAACAATATCTCAGATTCTCCATGCGGTCAATTCGTATACAGCGACTTTGATCAATCAACACCTTGGCTATACAATTAAAGCCAAAATCTGGCAAGGGAAAGCATGGGATGTGGTTGCTCGTGACGATGGCGCTTACTGGCGGATGATTGCATATACTTTGCTCAATCCCTGGCGCGAAGGGTTGGTTGAGAAGCCATTGCAGCCATATCCTTTCTCAAACATCACCGAGTGGCGCGAAAGGGATGGTGATGAATTCCTGCTTGATCTGTTTGCACAAATTCGGGATTGGCGAGAATTCGGTGAATGAAACGGGACGGGCATGGGGGCCCATCCCACAGACTATGGAACTCTTAATTTCCCCAGCACCCCTGCAAAATCTTCGGGATAAGGTGCGGTGAACAAAAAAGGCTTTCCCTCCAATTCGAATGCCAACGAATAGGCGTGCAGCGCAGGGCGCTGCATGTAGGGTGAGATAGTATCTCGCTCTACAGGCGGCGCGCCGTAGAGCGCATCGGCAATGATTGGGAAGCCCAATGCGGCGAGATGGGCGCGGACTTGGTGCGTCCGACCGGTGGCCGGGACGGCTGCGAGCAGCGCGTAGCCCTCGAAGCGCTCCAGCACGCGGAAGGCTGTCTCGGAGGGCTTTCCCCGGCGGTAGTCCACCACCGTGCGATGGCTGCGCCCCACATTGGTGTGTAAGGGATGCCTGGCGGTGCGTTCGTCCCACTTTGGCGCGCCGCAGACGATGGCATGATAGGTTTTGTGAACGGCATGAGACTCGAAGAACAGGCTCAGGGTCCGGTGCGCCTCGGCTGTGCGGGCAAAGACGATGACCCCGCTGGTGGCCTTGTCCAGCCGGTGGACAATCCACAGCCGGCCAAATTCTGCTTCGAGCAGGTGGCGCAGGTTCGGCGCGGATTTATCCCAGCCTTCTGGGATGGTTGCGATGCCGGCTGGTTTGTTGACAACCAGGAGGTTTTCGTCCGAATAGATGAGTGAAAGTGTCATAAAGAAATAAAGGCTGAGCGGTTGCCCCCCGTTCATCCCTGGTTATCTCTTTGCTGGTATCTTCGACATTGCATATTCTGCCAGCGCGGTGATCGTCAGCGACGGATTGACGCCAGGGTTGCCAGGCATGATCGAGCCATCCACCACGTACAGGCCAGGGTAGTTGTGCACCTGGAAGTTTTCGTCCACCACGCCTTCGGAGGCATCCTTGCCAATCGGGCAGCCGCCCAGGATGTGCGCCGTGGTCGGCAGGTTGAGCAGATTCTCGCCCAGCGAACCCATGGGGACGCCATTCGTTTTCTTCGCGAACGTGCGCGTGATGTCGTGACCCACGTCCACGCGGGCGCTCAGCTTGTGCTCGCGATCCGGTTCGGCCACCAGGCCGCGGCGGAACAGCGTGAACGGGCTGCGCCCGATGTGCATGCGCAGGCGATTATCCACGTTCTGCATGATGAGCAAGATGGTCCCGTTATGCGCCCAGCCAGGCAGGAACATGGCCTTCAGGTAATCCATTGGATGGCAGATGATCCACCAAAGCGATTTGGCCATCCGCAATGGCACGGAATCGCCTTGCGAAATGAGCGGCGCGGAAATGAAGCGCATCAGCGACGAGCCATCCGGGTAACGCACCGGTTCGATGCGCGTCACCTCGTCGGCGTTGAAGATCGAGGTGATCGAGATGCCTTGCGAATAGTTGATGTCGCTTTTGCGGGCGATACTCCCCAACAGGGCCTCGCTATTGGTGCGGACGCGCTCGCCCAGACGAAGGGAGAGTTCGGGCAGAGAGTGGTGGACGTCACGGCATTTCAGGAGAAGCTTCAGTGTCCCCAGTACACCCGCGGCGAAGATCACGTTGCGTGCCCGGACGGACGAGTGACGGGTGACGAGTGACGTGGAGCGGCGGTAGATCACTTCGTAGCGCGCACCTTCAGCATGTTCCATTAGTGATTGTACGTGCTGAACTTCGCATTCGGGGTATATTTCCGCGCCGTTCTTCTCCGCGAAATAAAGATAGTTCTTGGGCAGGGTATTCTTGGCGTTGTAGCGGCAGCCGACCATGCAACCGCCGCAGAAGTTGCAGCCGATGCGCGCCGGGCCTTCTCCGCCGAAGTACGGGTCAGGGACGGTCTCACCCTCCGCCCCGAAAAAGACGCCTACCTCTGTAGCGCGGAAGGTGGCCTGCGTACCGCGCTCGGTGGCGATTTCGCGCAGCACCTCGTCCGCCTTCCACAGGCGCGGATTGGTGGTCGCGCCGAGCATTCTACGCGCGGTAGCGTAAAGGGGTGTGAGCGCCGTGCTCCAGTTCAGCGGTTCGTTCCAGGCTGGGGTGGCGAAAGTCTCGTCGTTGGGGATCTCGAGCACGTTGGCATAACCCAGGCTGCCCCCACCGACGCCTGTACCGTGCAAGACCATCACACCTTTGAGCAGGCTGATCTGCAGGACGCCGAAAGCACGCGCCGCGGGCATCCACAGATATTTCCAGAAGGCCCAGTTGGATTTGGCAAATTCCTTATCCTCGAAGCGCTTTCCTTTTTCAAGCACCAGGACCGAGTAACCCTTTTCGGTCAGCCGCATGGCCGAGACGCTCCCGCCGAAGCCGGAGCCGATGATGACGAAATCGTAAACCTGGGATTTGTTGGAGTTGTCCATGGTGTCTCCTGGAAGATCGGTTATCGGTGTTCAGTGATCAGTGGCGTGCTTGCAAGCACCGAAGGTCAGCACGGAACCGAATGTTTTAGGCTGGAAATCCACGAAACCGGATTCCACAAGCAGGCGTTCCATTTCGGGGAGTGAGAAGAGATGAAAGCCGCGCGCCTGGACTCGCTTTCGCGCCCAGGCGTGTTTGAACAAGCCTTTGTCCCCGGGCGTGAACGTCATCACAGCCAATGGAGCGGCGGTTTTCAGGACACGATTGATTTCCCTGAGCGCCTGCACAGGGTTGGGGAAGAGATGGAGCGAGCCGGAGCAGATCGCTGCATCGAATAACTGATCGGCGAAGGGCAGTGATTCGACGCGGTTGCGCGAGAAATGAATATTGGCGATCTTCTCCTGCGCTGCGTAAACCACCCCCTGGTGCAACATCCCCAGCGAGATGTCAATGCCGTAGATGATATTGTTCTCCGAAGCGACGCGTCGGCCATACGTGCCAGGCCCGCAGGCTACATCCAGAATCAATCCTTGCACAGGTTCCACGATTTCGCGGAGGATGTCAACCAGTTTCGCAAGCGTTGTGCAATGCCACCCTCCGTAAACGTTCAACACTAGTGGATACCACCATTTCGACTCGTAGAAGCGCGCCATCCGATCAATCCGTCCCACACTGCGCAGAACGGGGTCGCTGCTTCGCTCTGGATCGTCCACAAGGAAATCGGGTATGCCATCCACAATGGGATTGGCGTGCTGACAAACCGGGCAGACCAAGGCAGTACCTCTGGAATCCAACTTGCTTTTGCACTGTGGGCAAACGTAAACGTCCAAACCTTCGGCTGGCATCATTACTTGCCTCATGTTTGTAATTTTCTTGTAGTTGCAAAATGCTTTATTGAACGCAGAAGTTCATTCCGATAAGGACTGCGACATATCAATCATTTCCACATGCTGCTCCCAACCTAGTTTCCGCCAAAATGCAATTCCGGCTTTGTTGTCTCCCAAAACATGGAGATGGCAGCGGTGGATGCCAATACTCAACAGGGCGTACATGCAGCGGCCGACCAGCGACCGCCCGATCCCTTTCCTGCGATGTGACTTGCGCACCGCCAGGTTATGGATGTAGCCGTGACGCCCGTCGTGGCCGCACAGCGCCGCACCAACGATCTTGCCATTGTCTACGGCAACAAAACTCAGCCTGGGATTGCGTTCGAGGAACTGGAGGATGCTTTTGCGCGAGGAATCTTCTCTCTTGAGCGCCAATCCTTCACTTTCCTGCCATAGTGCGTAAACTTCCTCGTAATCGTCAATGCTCATTTCGCGCAATTCGACTTTCATAGTGCCTCCTTGTCGGTAATTCGGTTATTTTAGCATACCTGTAGCATGGGGGTGCTTTTTCTGCCGTGAATTCTTCGACTTTGTTCAGTATAGATGCTCGCGGCGAAGCCTCGGCAGCCCCCCACAGAGATGCTTGGCGAGGAGAGCCGCCGAGAGCCAGTTGTCCAGACGGTTTCTAAACGTAGGCTTTAATGAAAACAGCGATTCGATCAATAGCTTCCTGCGCCTCCGGGATGAGCGGCGCAAAGACTGGGAAGACGTGCCACATTCCGTTCCAGATTTCGAGGGAGACTTCTACGCCCGCGGCCTGCATCTTTTCTTTCAGGCGGGTGGAATCGCTCAACAGGATCTCGTCATTGCCGACGTGGATGGAGGTAGGCGGCAGGCCGCGCAAGTTGGCAAACAGCGGGGATATCAGCGGGTGGGCAGGGTCGTTTTCTGCGGCGTAACATTTTACGAGCGCGTCTCCATGCGGACTGAGTAGCGGATCTGCATCTGCACGCGTGCGTAGGGACTCGCCGGAGAAGGTCAGATCTGCCCAGGGTGAGATGCAGACCAGCGCGGCAGGCAGGGGATCGCCCGCATCGCGCAGGCTGACTGCGGTCGCGAGAGTCAGTCCGCCGCCGGCCGAATCGCCGCCGATGACGGTCCTCGAGGCCGAGAATCCCTCCTTTAGCAGCCAGCGATAGGCGGTCAGGGCGTCATCCAGAGCGGCCGGGAAGGGGTGCTCCGGCGCCAGACGGTAATCGAGCAGGAGTAGGCGAGCCGCGCTGGCTCTGGCTAGACGAGCGGCCAGTCCGCGATGGGTGTCTGGTGAGCAGAGCACATATCCGCCGCCGTGTAGGTAGAGGATGACGCGTCCGGAATCCGCCCCAAGCGGTTCGACCCATTCCGCCGGGACGCCCCCGGCTGTCACGGCGCGAACCGAAACACTTGGGGGGAGACGGATATTTCGGCGAGTGAATGCGTTGATCTTTATGCGCTGTTCCTGGAAAGACGCTCCAGTGAAGAGGCGTCCTTTGAAGCGTTTCAGGTAGAGGCGAAGGAGCCGGCTGCGAAGGCTAGGCATGATTTAGAGGACGTTTGGTGGTGTGCGGACGGCTCCGCACCCTTCGGGTATGCTTCGCGACCGTCTGCGCACCACCAAACTATTAAGATTTGTGCGCCGCGGCGATGGCGGCCTTGATCTGATTGACGTGTGAGAGTGCGTGTGATTGGATCTCGAGCATCTGCCAGCCAGCCTGGAAGTAACTACATTTCCGGGTGGGGAACTCCGGCGGCAGGGCTGCCACGAAGGCGACTATCTCATCGGCCAGACGCTTCAATTCATCCAACATACCTTGCACGCTCTTGTACGCTATCACGGTAGCGTTGATGTGAGCCAGGAGGTTGCCGCCCCAGTCGTCGGCGAGACGCTCGTAACCGCCGACCACATCGTCCAGGTTGGCGATCCAGTTGCGCTCGGTCTGGATGAGATGGGCCAGGGTTTGCTTGGCGCTCCATTCGCCGGCAGCCGGCTCATGGTCCGCCTCGGCTTCGCTCACACCCTGGAAGCACTGCCCCAGCGCAGCCAGCGACTCGTCGTATTTTGCGCGCACCCGTTTTGCCAGTTCCGCCGGTTCCCAGGGAACATCCGGCACCGGGCGTTTGGTCAGTTCCATGGTGATTGTCTTCTTCTCCGGCCCGCGATAGAAGACCACTTCGACCTTGTCGCCGCCTTTCTTGCCCTGCAGGGCCGTGACCAGGCTGCCGAAATCGTTGGTGATGGCCTTGCCGTTGAATTGCACCAGCACATCATCCTTGCGCAGGCCGGCCTTATACGCGCCCATCGTTTCGAGCGGGCCATCAATGCGCATTCCCTGTGTCACCGGCACGCCCAAGGCCTTGGCGATCTCGGGGCTGAAATCGCTGATGTTGATGCCCAGCATCGGACGGTCGAAGGTGCGCCGGTCGAGGCCGGTTTCGAGGACGGAGGCCAGGTTGTGGAGCGTGGAATCCCATTCTGCTTTGAAACTTTTGGCGCGCTCCTCCCATTTTTTGCCAGCTGGGACGGTGTGGGTCAGCGTGACCAGCGTGCCGCCGTCCTTTTCCTCGAGGCTGACAGCGACCTCGGTCGCAGCCGGGTCGCCGCACCCGAACCATTTGAAGACAGCCGACTTGTTCTCTTCCAGCGAGACGTACTCACCGGCAGAGTAGAAGTCGCCGTGCCACCACAGGTACATGCGCCCGCCAGGGCGCGCCGCGACGGTGGCATAGTCGCACGGCCACTCGTGCAGGGCGATGGCGTGGGTGAAGGCGTAATAGACCTGCGCAGGCGTGGCCTTGATAAATTGTTTGCTTGAAACGGTTGTGGACATGGTCTTCTCTCCTCTATGGATTGGTGGATATTATCTCAAAAAACTGGGGAGTGGGTGTGGTGGGCGGCGAAGCCGCCCAACTGAACCCTTTGCGCCTTTATAAGCCGACAGCTCATTCTTGAATTTCTCGATCCCCGTCGAAGTAGGATAAAACCCGATATGCTTTTTGAAAGCAGCAAAATGGACCAGATTGCCGTTCAGGGTGAAGGTCGGTATTTGGTAGCTGATCGTTTCTTCCGCGCCTGGCGCCGCTTCCCTGATCGTCGCTCTCATCTTTTCCAAAAGCGCTCGGACATCCGGTGGGAAGCCAGCGATATATTCATCTATGCTCTTGGGGTTATCTTTCATATCGTTCCTCTCATCGGTTTCTGAGAAACGCCAACTCTTCGATTTTGCACAGGTTATCTCACATGGTGAATAGTGGTAGATTGTTCATTGCATGAATTAGATAAGATGGGAGCAAACTTCTTGTCTTTGCGAAAATCACCCCAAGCGACATCCCAATAGCGGTTATAAACACTAACTGGAATAAGTTCTCGATAGCTAATACTTTTCCTGTCACCAAGTAATCATGGTAGTAATGATAGAACCCAAAAAATAATCCCGACAATACCCAAGACCAGACTGTGCCCAGTGCAGACTCCAGGCGTGTTTGAATCTGCCCCCGGAAGATCACCTCTTCCAAAAAAGCAAAAATGATAGAGTTGGAAATGAAGCGTTTCCAAGTGAAAGTAAATTCTGCACCAGTCGCAAGGGGAATAATAAGCTTGGAGATAATGTACAAGCCGACCAGTCCAGCTACCAATCTCATTACTCTTTTGTTCATTGGCATCCGAAAACCGATGACAGATAGGCTACGCTTTCGCACGACGAGTTCTATGATCAGCGGAGAGAGAATGCCAAAAACAAGGTAAGCACTCAACCAACCGGAATACCAGAACAGGTTGAACTTGATAAATGGGACAAGGAGTAGACAAGCCACAAGGATTCCTGTCTCACTGTATTCCCGGATCGGTTTCCCTGGTGAAGATAGCCGAGCAGGGTAGTCTCCTCGATGTATCAGAAGGATGAATACAACGAACACAACGGTTGAAGCTATTGATGTGACCATTTTGTTTTTCCTATGGCGGCAAACGGCCTCAAGGTGAGCCGCCCGCCGGGCCGGGCGGCGCTAGCCCTATTCTACGCCCGTTAGCAGGCATTCCGAGTGTCCATTTGCCGCAGCCAGGCGGGTCGGCTCCACCAAGTTGTTGGGCCGCCGCAGGACCAGGTGTCGGTGGCCTGCAGCAGCTAGGGTGGGGTTGGGGTGGCGTCGAAGACGGACCGTATCCCAGCCAATGCCTCTTCTCTGGCTGCGACAAGATCACCTGTGTCAATTCCATAGGTCGACGTCATCACGGCTTCGATCTGGGCGACCGTTTCCTGGATTCTTGGCAGACCGGGGCGGAGACCCTCAAGCACTCGGGATGGGTCAGCGGAACCTTCTTTCCAGTTGTGTAGGAGGTCGCGAGTGGTGATGTGCACTTCGAGGGCAGCTTCCCAGAGGCCGGCTAGGTCATCCGGTGGAGAGATGAAAGGGGCGATGAAGTCGGCGGACATAACCAGACCGTCGAGGACGTCGAGGGAGGCTGGAATGTCCGTTGCAGGCATCTCGCCTGACTGGGCGTGCTCAGCAAACTGGGCCAAGGTTTCGGCGTTGAACTGCATGAGGACGATAGCCTCATGCAACTGAAAGAGGGCGTCAATGATCTCCTGAGGCACTGGGGTGGGAGTGGCAGTAGGTGTAGGGCTGGCTGTGACTGCAACGGGCGTTGACTTGGATGCAGTAGGTTGAGGGAGAGATGTCGTCGTCGGTTGGAGAGTTGTAGTACTGAGGCAGGCCGCCATGGTAGCGCTGGCCAAGGAGGCGACAAGGAGGGGGCGAAGAAGGGAGGGCTTCATACTGAGATGCGGAGAGCGTTGCTCGGCAGCCCAACGGTATGGCTTAGGCGCACGCGTGCGTAGCGAAGCGTGTCGGCTGCAAGCCCGGGTTGGGCGGCTGTTATGTGCGAACCGCCTATTCTTCGAATAGCCCAGTGCCATTTTCCACTAATTCCTTGAATCGCTGAACGAACCTAGCGGCGGGTGCGCCATCGATAATATCGTGGTCGAAGGTGAGCGTTAGGCAAAGATGTTCTCTGTTCTCGATTTGGGCATCTCGTACTGCTGGTCTGGAGGCAATCCCGCCAACAGTCACTATTAGAGTGTGGGCTGGCAGTGGGATGCCCCAGCCAACTCCACTACCGAACATTCCAACAGAAGTCACCAAGACTGTGCCAGCATTCTTCTTCAACAAGTGTGGCGATCCGGTAATGACTCGATAGAAAAATCGGCGGACGAGAGCCGGCATAGCCACATATAACTTGCTGGTTCGAACCACCACTGTTTCCGCCGCCTGTCCCGATTGAGCTTGCCTAATCTCTTGGTGAATCTCCCGGACGGATTTCCGATTTGCAGCCCTGATAATTGTGCGATGAACCTCATGGCGCCCTTCTACAATTCGCTCAACTGGTGTGAAGACGTCCACTTCGTCAAACAGGATGAGTCGATTACGCCAGTCTCGATAGGCGTGCATGTGTTTGTTCTCGTCCACTGCCCTTGCACAACAGTAGATAATGAAACCTGTAAAGGAAAAGGACTGACCCGTTTGCTGTTTGAGTTCCCAGAGGCGACTACGAGCCTCGGTAACGTCGACTTCTATCAGGGCATGGATCCAATGCTTTTTGCTGGACTCTGCCAACCCGTCAGCCGCGACTTGCCGCGAAAAGGGAAATGGTTCAGTTGAATAAGTGCCATCGCTCATTCTTCAGCTTCTCCGGAGAGGGTTGTTGGCATGTGCAGGAATGCCAGTGGTAACAGCCGACTGAGCCGCCGCGCCTTCTATCAGAACGCCAGGAATGGAAATAAGCCTTTGAATTGCGGCGCGTTGGCGCGGTCGGCTCCCGCCGCTTGTTGGGCGGTGTTAGACGAACTATAGCCATCAATTAAGGCGTTTGAAAGATAATCTCCGTATAATCGTCAAGTTCCACTATGCCCTTATCAACATGACAGGAAAAAAACCAGTTCTCATTACGCCAATTTGCATCTCTCACAATGCTAATAGACTTGATGACTTGGCTTATCGTGGGGCCGAGAAGAGAGGCCTCGATCTGATTATTGCTGCGGATTCTGAAGAACAGGAAATACCAGGTATCAGACTTGATTGGATTAAACGTGATCCGCTCGTGATTTGAGCCCTCTTGTAGACCCCACTGAAGCCACCCATAAGATGTTCCATTAGGATCGTCTTGGAGGGCGATACTGCGCCATCCTGCTGATCCTTCGCTAACATCGTTATGGATTCCACATCGAAATCTCGCGTTTGAGCCAAAGCGCATTCGCACCAGTACTCCGTCGCCTTCCGCAGCGGGTATCTGGTTGGTCAAAGATGCAGTTTGAGTATCCCCAACCATTCGCACGACGGCACCGATATCGGCAGCAGCAATGGAAACATCTCCCTTTCTTTTCCAGACGGCATCATCGAGACTGGAGAAATGTTCTTGGAATTGTTGGGCCCCTTCTCTGGGCACGGAAGGGGGAAGGACTGTATGAGGCACAAATTCAATGGTTGGCTGCCACCACGAGGCTGCGCGAACGAAAAGCCCCCCATGGTTGAGGTCATGACATTTCGCCTGCAAATCACACAGGAGCACGGTCGTTGCCTCATCTCTGGAAACACCCCCGATATACGAGAGCCTCATCCGCGGCCCACAATGATCCAACAGTATCCATTGACTATCAGGCGACCAGGCACCCAAGGTATAACCGTTGCTACATCCTCTCGACAGCAATACGTCTTCACCCGTCTCGATCCAGACGACATGTGCATCTCTGGATCTTCCAGATGAGTAGAGTATCTTTGTCCCATCAGGCGACCATCTTGAATCAAAGGCATTTGGACTCTTGACAGGGAGAATCACAATATTGTTCCCATCGCGGTCGGAAATACATAAGTCGGACTTGGTTTCTGTTCGATTGCATGAGAAGAGCAATTGCTGCCCGTCGGGTGACCACCTCGGAAGTTCTGCGTCCTCAATAGTCTTAACGATGGTGCCGTCAGTCAGCATGATCACTACGGCCAGCCCTTGGGGCACATAGGCGTAGAAAGCAAAGCGAGAGGAGTCTGGTGACCAATCAAATTGATACAGGTTCGTTAGCTTGAGATCAGCCGTCAAGTTCTTCTTACCTGAACCGTTTGCATCAACTAGAAATAGGTTTGGGGAACCCAACTTACCCGACTGGATCAGGATGTATCGCCCATCGGGAGAAGCTTCTTGCTCCTGCGTGTAGAAGTCCGGAATGGCAGAAGGAAAGCTGCCAAGATTTCTCGCCTTTCCCGTTTCAATGTCCAGGGTGTACAAGGCGTCAGTGTTTTTGTCAATGAAAAAAAGCCGATGATTATCCAACCAGTAAACTTCGGGAGGGAGGGCAATACCTGCGGCATTTCGTGTGCTCTGGTATTTGCTGAAATCGGCAGAGTACAGATATTTTGCGCTGGAGACCTCACCGATGAGCAACCAGCCAGTCGAATACTGCGATGAAATCTGATAATAGGCATATCTGCTATAGTCAGGAGAATATTCCACGTAATGATTGGCGTCAGGAGCAGCGCAATTCAGGCGCGCAGGATCGTAATCAACGTCGTAAAAATTATCGACATCCTTGAGAAGCAATGTGCCGTCTAGGGATAGAACTCCGCAGTAATTTGTATATTCTTTGTTGTCGTGTCCGGAAAATCGAAGGAAGGCACCTCCGAGGGGAGTTGCAGTGGGTGTGGGCGTTACTGTAGGCGTCGGCGTTACGGTGGGTGTATTCGTGGGGGTCGGAGATGAAGTGATCGAAGGCGCGGGCGAACTAGTCGGTGGTTCCGCTGGTGATGGAATGGTCGTTGAAGTAGGCTGATCCGTTGATGACTTACAAGCAACCAGTGTAAGGCTGATGAAGACCAGAAAGAGCCACTTTGCCATTAGTTCGGCCTCCTTAACACCTCGTTCGTATTAATCCGCCCAACAACCCCCTTCATCTGCGGCGAGCCGAGCGCAGCGAGGCGAGGCCGTTAGGCGGAAGCGCAGGTTATGCGGCCTCTTCCGAAGCGAGCATCCTCTAACCAACGCTAAAATAGAGTTATCAGAGGCAATTACCGAGGTACAAAAAAGAAACACCACCTCAGCGATGTTTGTCTCTTCTTTTTTGAGCAAGTTGGCTATCATCGCAACACAAGAAGGCATGCAGAGTTACGTCAACTCCTCTTAAACGATCGCTTGGTGTAGGCATGTTCTGGCGACTTGCATCAGTTCTCTCCACAAGCACGAAAGCGTGATTTATCTTTGCACCGTGGTCTCTTAACAATCTTGCGCAATCTTCAAGTGAACTACCTGAAGCGGCTATATCATCTATGAGAATAAAGATGTCTCCAGGCTTTATCTCTGCGCCGGAAAACCTCCAGCCTTGTACGGCAGGATCGCCTATGAGGGTATAGGGGCAATCTTTGAATGGATCATGTCGGGTTAAGGCTATCCCTAGAGCTGGGTTTCCTCTATGGGGGATAGCCAATTTGGAGAAGTTGATGGCCGGTACCTGGTTAATCCTGGCGAGTTCCTTAGTTATGAATTGGGCGAGAATCTCTGCCATAATCTCCAGATCCGAGGCCAGTGGCGCATTAAAATCAATAAAGTAGCGGGCCTTGATGTGCTGCTGACCTCTTCCTATGTTGTTTAGTTTTCTTAGATCTCGTGTGTATCGCTTCAGGAGCGCATTTAGATCTGCTTGGAAATTGGGAACTGAGGTTGGGTGATTTGACCCGAGATATATGGCCGTCTGTTGATGATAGGCAATATGTGGCGGAAGAAGCCCTAATTCTCGAAGTTGTTCCCTCTCTTTCTGAAGTTTCCACTTTCTGAAAGGATCAAACCCAAAAAGAGCTTCAACAAGCCTAAGAAGGACATCGAGCGATAATACCACGAGGACTATAGTTACAAGAAAATCCTTGATCTCTTGGATCCACATCTGGGTAGACTCACCTTCTCTACTTTGAACTGTGCAGGAAATCCTTTGGATTACTTTGGCCTGCCCATAGGCAGGTACGAAGCCGCATAACGGGGTGTTTAGCCGTGATTATACGGCTGAACAGCTTTTAGACCTGTGCGGCCTAAAACGCGAAATTAATTTAGGCGTTAGGCTGCAACCAATTAGAATTTAGGGTAAAATCTGTGATTAGTATAGCAAAATTCAGAGGAAAATACAATGCCCAAACAACCCACGTCGTCCTTGCAGGGGACATCGTCTCTGCAGGGAAAGAAACTCCTCGATCAGGTACGCGATGCCTTGCGTACAAAGCATTATTCCTACCGCACGGAGCAAGCCTATGTGGATTGGATCAGGCGTTACATCTTATTCCACCATAAGCGACATCCCATCGAGATGGGGGAGGCAGAGGTCGCGGCTTTCATTACTCACCTGGCAACCGAACGCCATGTTGCCGCATTCACGCAGAACCAAGCGTTGAGCGCCGTGCTCTTCCTTTACCGGAACGTTTTGCAGAAGGAGATTACATTACCTCCTGCCCTTGTCCATATTGGTCGCCCGAAGCGCTTACCAAGCGTCCTCACCCATGGAGAGGCTTTAGCAGTCATAAATCAAATGCGCGGCACTACTCGCCTGATGGCTGGGTTACTCTACGGCAGTGGCCTGCGACTTATGGAGTGTCTGCGTCTGCGCGTCAAGGATTTGGATTTTGGGAATCACCAGATCATTGTACGCGATGCTAAGGGTGAAAATGATCGGGTAACCATCTTGCCGGATTCGCCTGACTCCAAAGCTGCAAATCCACCTTCAGGATGTCAGAGCCTTGCATGAGAAAGACCTCCGCGAAGGTTACGGTGAAACTGTTTTGCCCTATGCCCTGAGTGTCAAGTATCCCAATGCTGGTCGTGAATGGGGCTGGCAGTATGTCTTCCCTGCTTCGCAGCGTTCGATAGATCCACAAACCGGCGTCATTCGCCGGCATCATCTGGACGAGAGCGTTTTGCAAAGAGCTGTCCGGGAGGCTGCGCGCTCGGCAAATATCAATAAACCCGTCAGCCCGCACACACACCCTCCGCCACTCCTTCGCCACCCACCTCCTCCAAAGCGGCGGAGTTTACCCTGAGCGCAGCGAAGGGACATCCGCACTGTGCAAGAACTCCTCGGCCACAAAGATGTCCGCACCACCATGATCTACACACACATATTGCAGCGCGGCGGCATGGCGGTAAAGAGCCCATTGGATGATTGAACGCTTTTTGTGTCATTGCGAGCCGCCGATGGTCGAGTAGGGTAGAGTAGCCGCTGGTCGAGCCTGCCGAGACCAAGCGTACACTTGCACCTGCTGCAAGTGCAGGTGTCGAAACCCGTACCGAGACCGAGGCGGCGCTTGCCCTGCGCCAGTGCCGCAGGCACAGGTGAGCCGCCAGGCTGAGCGTTCGCCTGAGGTCTTCGACTGAGCTCAGACGAAGTCCGCTCACGCCCTTTCCTCCCGGCAGGTCGGTGGCCTCCACGCTGATGTGGATCAGCACGCCGGGATCGTTCGCCACCTTGGTCGCGTACACCCAACGTCCGCATTCAGCCGAGGTTTCCACGGCCGCCCCGCTCTCGAGCGTCTCGCCCTCGGCGCTGGTCAGGGTCAGCTTGACACCGGTCACGGTGAAGTCATCGTGCGCTTGCACCACGATTGGATCCCCAATGCGGCCGGTGTACCCCGAAAAGGTCTACCTCGTCTATTTCTGGGGCGTTGAAGCCTGCCCTGAGCCCGTCGAAGGGAAATCTGCCACCATCAACGCAAATGCTGGCATATCCTTTTCTTTGGCCGCCTGATTGTAGCGCGCCCGTTTTTCGGCGTCTGCCAGCACCAGCCGCCCGTGGATCGCTGTCTTACGGAAGCGTTCCTATTGCGCCAGTTGCGCCTGCGAAGGCTCCAGACCCTCCAAATTTTCCTCTTGTTAGTATTACAGCGCAAGGTTGCAAACAGGCAGGCTGAGTAATTTTGACAAGGAAGGCATGGTATCTTTCTCCAACCACTGCCAA
>Ga0209610_1000946_pt1 | contig 15096 bp, 8 predicted proteins | sample LakKivw275mmetaG_FD_184137 | JGI IMG/M metagenome (GOLD analysis project Ga0209610, IMG submission 184137) | Anoxic lake water microbial communities from Lake Kivu, Rwanda to study Microbial Dark Matter (Phase II) - Lake Kivu water 275m metaG... | ecosystem: Environmental > Aquatic > Freshwater >...
CATACGGCAACATTTTGGACATCAACGATTTCCAGCGATTATGCCATACGTGTGAGATTTTATATGACGGAAGATCACCAGGGTGAGGTTTTCCGCCTGGCCGACAACCGCCGTTTTGCATTCTCCGTGCGCTGTGTAAAACCGGTAGATTGACGAAGATGAAAAAAAATGCCTGCCGGCTTCCGGCCTTGTTTTTGATTACCGCCTTCCTGCTGGTTTCCTGCGAGAATGATATCGACCTGTTCAGGAAGGATCAGCAGAAGACCTATGTCGTTTACGGCCTTCTGAATTCCTCCGGCTCCCTGCAGCAGGTGAAGGTGAGGCTGACGTCCGTCACCGATGCCCCCGCAGATGAGCTGGCTGCCGACTCGTCGGAGTTCTCGGCCCCTCCCGGACTGGAGGTATCTGTACAGGAATGGTACCGGCAGGATTATGCCCTGTTCCGGTTTGAGCCGGTGGACTATGACAAGCAACCGGGAATGTTTTACCATACACGCAACACCGTGTATGAAGCCCGGTTCCACCCCGACATGGACCGGGAGTACAAGCTGATCATCAGCAATCCGGACAGCGGAGACCTGGTCACCTCGAAGATCGTCCCGGTCCCGGCTCCCAGGCTGGGCTCGCCGACCTGGCCCTGGATACGTTATAATTTCAGCGACGACAAGAACCCTTTCAATATCCGGTTCCGGGAGGTGCCCCGCGTTTACGTGTACCTGGTCAAGTTCACCATCCGCTACCTGGAGGTGGGTTTTGGCAATGATTCAGCCATCCGGGAAAGCTCCTACGTGTTCAAGCCGCGTTACAGTGACAACCCTCCCGCATACGATGCCTTGCGTGAAAGCCTCGGGACGGAGCATAACCGGTTCATGACCCGGCCCTATACTTACAGCATCATGAGCCAGGTGATTCCCGACCGCGACAGTCTCCTCTACCGGAAGCTGATCTGTTTCAAGGTCTCCGTCTGGGGAGGGGACCAGAACCTCAGGAACTATACGGAGCTCAGCGACAAGTTCAGCGATAACCGGAGGTACATCTTCAACAACATCAACAACGGCATCGGGGTATTCGGCGCCTGTGGCTTTTCGTCCTGCGACGGGGTGCTCCCGGATGTGGAATTCATGGATTCCCTTCCCCTGCATGCCTTGACCGAAAGGCTCAGGTTCCGTTCCGATCTGCACAGGGACGGTGAATTCACGATCCCGTCCCGGCCGGATGATTTCATCACAGTGATCAGGGAGATCAGGAATGAATAATAAAGGCCTGATACGGATCTTTTTACTGATAGTGATGCTGGTGTCGCCGGCTGCCGGCCTGGCTCAGATCATGGCCGTCGGAGCGGTCGGCGAGGTAAAGGGATATGTTTTTGACCGGGAAACGGGTGCTTCCATACCCCTGGCTTCAGTGGCCGTGGTGGGAACCGCTCTCGGCTCGATCACGGATGATTACGGTTTTTTCAGCATCCGGAGGGTGCCGTCGGGATACCGCACACTGGCCATACGGTGTGTCGGGTATGAGGAAGAGCAGAAACCGGTAACCGTAATTTCGGGTCAGACAACCAATGTAGCCGTCACGCTGAAAAAAAAGAGCTTCGAGCTGGAAGCGGCCACCATCACGGGTGCCCGCCAGCGCTGGGAAAGGATGACGCCCATAGCTTCCCAGCGGATGACCGCGGAGACCATGGCCCGAACGCCTTCGCTGGGCATTCAGACGGATATGGCGCAGGTGCTCCAGACCCTTCCCGGGGTCATATTCACCGGCGACCGGGGCGGGCAGTTCTATGTCAGGGGCGGTGCGCCCTATCATAACAAGGTCCTGCTCGACGGCATGACCATCATCAACCCGTTCCATTCCATCGGGTTCATGTCGGTGTTCGACACGGAGATCCTGCAGAGCATCGATGTTTTCTCGGCGGCCTATAATGCGCAGTACGGCGGCCGGGTGTCGTCGATCATGGACATCCGGACCCGGCCGGGCAACCGGACTGATTTCAAGGCCACAACCAGCCTGTCCAACATCGGTTACGGAGTGCTCCTGGAAGGGCCCCTGAAACCCATGACCGATTCAACCATCGGATCCATCTCCTATATCCTGTCAACCAAGGGCTCGCTGCTCAGGATGACTTCGCCGGTTGTCTATCCCTGGCTGGATTCCATCGGGCTCCCTTACCGGTTCAATGATTTCTACGGCAAGATATCGTTCATGGAGAAGAACGGCAATCAATTTGACATCTATGGAATCCATTATTCCGATGGGGTCAGCCACGCCAACTCCATCAGCAACCGGTGGACCACCACCGGCGGGGGATTCGGATTTGTGGTCTCACCGACGCAAAGCAATTTCCTCTTCATCAATCGCCTGGCTATGAGCCGGTATGCCGCGGATTACGAGGATCCCTCATCAACCCCCAAGAGCACCCTCTATGACAACCTCGACATGACCATCAAGGGGATCCATGTCCTCGACCGGTTCGAGCTGGTTTGGGCTGCCGAATTCTCCTCCGTCCACACGCAATATCAATACGTCAAGTACGATGAGATGCATATCCGGGACGATGTGTACACCAGCGATGCCATCATCCTGTTCCAGACCAAGTTCCTGATGCCGAAATGGATCATTGAGCCCGGGCTTCACCTCAGGGTCTATTCCGGGATCTTTACCCTCTATCCCGAACCCCGGATCAAGGTACGCTACAACATCACCGAGAACCTGAGCCTGAACCTGGCCGGGGGCTTGTTCTCCCAGAACCTCTCCTCGACCACCTCGGAACAGGATGTGGTCTCGATCTTTCAGGGATACTACACCGGCATAGACAAGCTTCAGGATTATTACCGCGGGAAGAGGATATTCAAGCCCACCCAGCAGGCCTGGCATGCGGTGGCCGGGCTCAGCTGGTTCGACCGGCATAACCTGAAACTCTCGGCGGAAGCTTATGTCAAGGACTTTTACCGGCTGATCAACAGCAATCCTCATCAGATTTATGACTATACAGGATATGATCCGGATGTTCCGGAGTACCTCTCCTGCGGTTTCATTTATGAGCAGGGCTGGGCTTACGGAATTGATTTTCTGCTGGATTATTCCACTTCGGCGTATAATATCTGGTGTGCCTATTCTTTTGCCTATGTGACCCGGGAGGATGAGTATACGAGATATGTCCCTCATTTTGACCGGCGGCATAACCTGAACCTGCTGGCCGGGTACCGTTTTGGCAAACACGGCGACTGGTCAGCCAGGGCCCGGTGGCAGCTCGGGTCGGGCTTTCCCTTTACCCAGACGGCGGGTTATTATGAGGAGATTGAATGCAAGGACGGCACCTTCATCCTGGATCCGGGGATGAACGGAGAACTGGCCGTTCTGTACGGACCGGTCAACGAAGGCCGGTTACCGGCCTACCACCGCCTCGACCTGTCGGTTAACAGGACCTGGAAACTCAGCAACGGCCGGTCGTTTGAGTTCGGGGCGAGCATCATGAACGTCTATGGCCGGAAGAATGTCTTCTATTTCGACCGTGTGACCCAGGTCCGGGTCAACCAGCTTCCTTTTATGCCGACTGCGGGGATGATCTATAAATTTTAAAGGCCGGAAGGTTACCCCCCCGGCCTTTATTATCTAATCGAAACAGTCACGCTATTGAACGACCACTTTCCTGACCGTCACTTCATTTCCGTTGTTGAGGCGGAGGAAGTAAACGCCTTTGGCAAGCGGGTCGTTAATGGTTTCCGTATGCGAGGTGACATCAGCGACAGTATGGTTGTAAACCACCTGTCCCTGCATGTTGAGCAGCGAGATCTCGGCATTGACCGGAACCACGCTCGAGAAGGAAACCGTGAAGGAACCGGTGGTGGGATTCGGGTAAACGTTGAATGAATCCGTCAGCTCCCGGTTTCCGATACCGGTGGTCACGCCATTGTTGAACCTGCTGTTGATCTCGTTCCAATAAGTGATGGGTGAATAATTCCGGTGAAGGTTCCCGGTCGTCGGATAGGCTTCCTCAACACCGTTGACGCGATACTTGAACTCGATGGCCTGACCGATGGGGAACCCGTCAACCGTTACCGAATAGATCCCATCGCTGTCCGGGTCCGTCATGGCAGCCGGTCCCATCCAAACGGAAGTAAAGCCGACCACATCGACCAGGTCAGTTCCGGGATGGAATTCATTATTGGCTATATGCGCGTTCAGGTCCACATTAAAGGTTACGGGTGCTGTTTTGGGCCCGCCCGACTCGCTGATGACGATGCCGATCATGTTCAGCTTGTCAATGGACCACCACTCGCCTGCGCTAATCCTGTAGAGGAATGAATAGGAACCGCTCCATTTGGTATCCTTGTCCCAGCCGACACCCATCCCGTTCACCCCATTGTCATCACCCTCGACATATCCCCACATGGTGACGCAGGCAATGTAAAATCCGGGAGTCAGGAATTCCGATTCACCGTCCTTCATGACCGGAAGGCATTGCCACGTCCAGGCCATATCAGCCGTTGCGTCAATGACGTCCGTATTGATGATCTCTGCGTAGCCCTCTTCGCCCAGGTCCTTGTAAAGGTTGAACTGGAACTGGGGGGTTTGGGACATGTTGATGCCGCCGAGGTAAGCGTAGAGATAATTGATCTCGCAGTTTGCAGGGATATCATATCCCACACCTACCATGTCGCCTGCATTGTCACCGCCAACCCAGCCGCCGCCGCCCGATGAGGCCTCGGCCGACCTGTCGCACCTGAAAAAGAGCGAATCGGTGACCGTAAAGAACATGCTGGCCGTATTGTTGACCGGCACTTCCTCTTCATTTTCGGAGGTCGCCGTGTAGTTGAACTTATGGACGCCATAATTATCAGCGAGGAAAGGATTGGATATCTGTTGCGTATCCCTTTCCAGCGACCACAGGTCGGTGGCCACCGCGTCCTGGTTCCAGATTTCTGCATTATTGCGAAGGACCTGAAGGTTGAGCTTGTGGCCTTCCTGGTCGGCCATGCCCATGTTCAGCATGGCTCCCCTGAACGTATAGGAACCGATTGTCCCGCCTGCTCCGTCGTCCATGCCCATTTGCGACAGGGGCCAGTAATTGATATTCCCGATATTGCCTTTGTCGCCATAGCTGAAATCAGCCCAGTAATCCTCGAGAACGAGGTTGTTCTGGTATGCTTCGCAAAGCTTCAGGTCGTCGAGCATCCAGTAATAGTACATCGGCCCCCTCATCAGGAACCGGATCTGGACAGCAGGAAGACCGGCAGCGACATCGGAAATGTTGACTTCGACAGCCCGGTATTTCACGGGTACCACGTTGTTGGCCCCGACGCCATGTCTCAGGTCATATTGAGCCCAGTGTACCCCGCCATCGTTGGTAACCTGAAGCAACAGCTCGAAGTTCTCGTTGCAGCAAAGGCGGAAAGCCTGCCAGACCTTGACGACCACCGATGATTTTGATGAGCAGTCAATCGGTGGGGTAGTAAAATGCGTATTCATTGAAACCGCTGTCGTCACGCCGTCCCGGCTGTTGTATTCGTCTGCCGGGACCACCATATACCCGTCCAGCGGGGTTTCAAAGTAACTGGCCGGACCGTTCCAGGTGCAGCAACCCCCGATGGTATCATACGGGGATCTCCACATCCAGAAATTGCCCAGGTCGGCCTCATCCACAACCGACCACCCGGTCGGAGGGACCCATTCTCCGGTCTCAACATTGCCCCAGTTAAAGGACGTGGACCAGAAAACGTCACCGCTACCCTTGATCGGGTTAATGGTCGTAAGAACATTGACAGATTGATCCTTGTCAGGAGCAGAAACACCCTGTTTGGCAACCTGCCCGAAAGAACCTAATGCCAGGCACACGCCGGCAAGAATCAGCGTAAATTTCTTCATAGTTATCCTTTCTCCATTGATTGATTGCTTTGTAAAGCTAAAATATTTTTTTTCGAAAAAAAAAGGCCGGGAGAATTCTCCCGGCCTTGCAATCAATAAATAAAGATCAACTTATTGGATAACCACTTTCCTGACCAGGACTTCATTTCCGCTGTTGATGCGGAGGAAGTAAATGCCTTGCGGCAGCCGGCTGTCAATGGTTTCCGTATGCGAAGTAACGTTTGCTACAGTATGCTGGTAAACAGGGTGTCCCTGCATGTCGATCAGCGCGATCTGTGCAGTGACGGGAGCCACGCTGGTGAAGGAGACCGTGAACGAACCGTTGGCCGGGTTCGGGTAAACGTCGAATGATTCCATCAGTTCGGGGGTCCCGATGCCTGCAGTCACGCCATTATTGAAACGGTTGTTAATGACGTTCCAGTACCGTATGGTGTAATTGCGGTGCAGGTTTCCGGTTGTCGGGAAGGCTTCTTCAACACCGTTCACACGGTATTTGTATTCAATGCCCTGGCCAACCGGAAGTCCGGCCACGGTAACGGTGTAAATGCCGTCAGCATCGGCATCGGTCATGGCAGCCGGTCCCATCCATACGGAAGTAAAACCGACCACGTCGACATTGTCCGTTCCGGGATGGAATTCATTGTTGGCTATGTGCGCGTTCAGGTCCACGTTAAAAGTGACATCTGCACTGGTCGGCCCACCGGTTTCATTGATGTTGTAACCGATCATCCAGAGCGGGGCACCTGCCAGGCTATGCCATGAGCCGTCAGGGCCATAGTATTGGCCGCAGCCCGCATACTTGGTCGACAGGTCGCGGCCAACTCTAATTCCCGATGTTCCGTCGGCATCACCCTCAAGTGTTCCCCACATCCTGACGCAGACAGAGTATTTGCCTGCTTCCAGGAATTCAGTTTCGCCGTCTTTTACGACAGGAAGGGTTACCCACCTGTTCATATAGGATGAATCCATGTCGATGACATCCGATGCAATCCATTCCTCCTGGACTTCGTCGATCAGTTTAAGCAGCACGAACTGGAACTGGGGAGTCTCTGCAGCAGTAAATCCGGCGATGTAAGCGGTTATTGAATTGATTTCAGCCGGTGCATACAGATCGTAATCCACAACGAGCATGTCTCCGGCATTGCCTCCGCCGACCCATCCGCCCGTATTGCCCGAAGTTTCATTCGAAAAGTCTGCCCGGTGGCTCAACGTATCGTTGACGGTGAAGAACATCGAAGTTAAATTGTTCGCGGTAACTTCATCTTCATTGTCAAAAACCGCTTTGAAATCGAAACGGTAATCTCCGTAGTCATTGGCCAGATAGGGATTGGCAATTGACTGGGTATCACGATCAAGGGTCCAGATGGTCCGGACAGGGGACTTTTCATTGAGAACCTGGGTGCCGTTTTTCAGCACGGTCAGGTCCAGATAGGCATCTTCCGCATCTTGATTGCCGTTGTTTAAAAAAGCGGCCTTGAAGTAATAATTGCCAATGGTTCCCGAATTGGCGCCGGCCATCCCCATTTGGCTCAGGGGCCAGTAATTGATCTGGTTAGTAGTGACGCCGTCACCTATGTCAAAATCCATCCAGGTGTCTTCCAGAACCACGTCATACTGATAGGCTTCAGCCAGTTTCAGGTCGTCTATCATCCAGAAATACATTGCCATGCCATGCATGTAGAACTGGATCTGGACATTCGGCAGACCTGCTGCGACATCCGAGATATTGATCTCGACATTCCGGAATTTTACCGTTGTGACGTTGTTGCCGGACACTCCAAACCGCACGTCATAGGAGGCCCAGTGAACCCCTCCGTCGTTGGTCACCAGCATATCCAGATTATAGTTGCTGCAGCACAGCCGGAAATACTGGGAGAACTTGACAACGACCGAAGAAACAGCCGAGCAGTCGATCGGAGCGGTAATGATATAAGTATCAGACACATTGGAAGTTCCAACACCATCACGGAAATTGTACTCATCCATGGGAACAGCAATGAATCCATCCGATCCCGTGACAAAATGAGCGGGGGCCGCCTGGTTGGTAAACCTTCCGCCGAGGGTATCATTTCTCCACACCCAGACGTTGCCCAGGTCGGCATTGTCAGCGATTATCCATCCTTCGGGCAGCGTCCAGCCTCTCTCGTCAGCCGGATTGGCCCAATTAAATGAGGTTTCCCAAAAAACATCCCCGCTTGCCTTGTCAGGAACACCGAAGGTAGATTGGCCAACGGCAGCCTGCTGTTGAAAGGGGGCGTCCAGCGATGTCTTGGCGACCTGCCCGAAGGACAAGCCGGCAAGGCTCAAGACACAAAGTAACAGTGTAAATCTTTTCATTATCAACAGTTTTTGTTAAACATAAGATTGTATCCAAAATTACTGGTTTTGAACACAATAAGTATTTCCCATGATCCTGCCGGGACGAAAATGCGGATAAGAATTGGCAAACGGGTTGTCCTGCTCAATTACCGCCCTGATTGTTTTGGTAAGTATACTGCGGGCCCTGTTTCATGATTTTGCCTGAACAGCCGGGATATCACCGGATCCAGTACCCGAAGTTGATGAAGAGGATCGGAACCCAGCTTCCGGAAGCAGCCATCAGGGTGATTTCCAGTGGGCCAACCGGGCTGCTGTATCCATAGGTCAGTCCCGTTCCGAACAGGGTGGTCGAAGGATCGGTGACCTCGCTGAAACGGTCAAAAGCTTTTCCGATATTGGTTTTCCAGATAGCATAATGATTGCCTTTAATCCGGTACTGGAGATCAGCCCGCAAGACCACCGCATGATTGGCTGCCCTGTCCATGTAATTGCTACCCACGAAAGGAATGACACTTTTATGGTAGTATCCCAGTCCGCCGATGTAAGAGCGGTACGGGTAGGGTATCGAATCCCCGAACGATAGGGAGGCCAGCAATTGAGGCTGCAGGCTGAAGCGGGGCGAAAGCTCCAGGGCTTGCCGGTAGCGCAAGTCAACGATCAGTGCGGGGATAACCCCTTCAGTCGTGAAATTATTCACCTCCTTGATCAGGAGATCGGCCTTTGCACCCCGGGTCGGATAGGGTACCCGGTTGTAATGGTCCGATGAAAAATGGGTATACACGTTCAGCATCCTGCTGTCGAAGGCTTTCAGGTGCCAGTCCCCGACATCGGGTGAATTCCAGGCAATCTCTCCCTCGAGCCCCAGAGTGGCGGCGTACCGGTCGCGGAAAGTCCCGCGCATGACCGCATCCAGGAGGACATCCCTGTAAATATAGGTTCCGACCTTGCGGCCTTCGTCGTACTCATAAGCCTCGAACTGGTTGAATTCAGCCACCAGCCCGTATTGCTGTTTCCGGTTGAAGATAAAATAGTAGGAAGACTGGAGATACAGGTTTTCCCCGATATTCACCTCCACACCCAGCTGGTCGCCCTGCTTCCAGAGGTTCCGGAAATTGCCGCTTGCCAGAAGGGATGCATTGAAACGGTTATCGTAATGGAACCCGACATGGATCAGGTTTTGTTTCTTCTCTTCGGCTCGGACGGTTAGCTTGACACCGTCGCTGACCGGGTCGAGCTGGTAAGTTAGCTTGTTGAACTCGTTGGTTCCATAGGCACGCTGCAGCGCGCGGTAAATGTCATCCGGCTTGAGCCAGGCCGGAAAGGGGAGATTCATGCGGCTCTGAATATATTCCGCCCTGACATGCTCCAACCCGGTAAAAGCCATTTCCCTGACATACAGCGAATCCACCCTGGGAAGAGGAACAACGGGTGGTGGCCAATCGCTGAATCCTCTCAGCGTCCTGGCTAAACCGGAGAGGGTTTCCCACTGCTCCCGTGCATACCTTTCGCCATCCCGGATGATACTGTCGGTCAGGCTGAAAGTCAGTGTGCCGGCACCGGGCGTATCGGGCCGGATGAGAATGTTGCAGAGAAGGCGGTTCCGGGTGTTGATGTCCTCCCGGGTAAGGGAACTGATCTGCTTGAGGATGGATACGACGGACCGCAACTCATTCTTCTTGTAAAGGTTGCGCTGTACATCCACGCCGATAATGATATCGGCTCCCATCATTTTGAGATGATCAGCCGGGAAATTGTTGATGAATCCTCCGTCAATCAAGAGCTTGCCGTGAACCTCCACCGGTGTGAAGGCGGTCGGGATGGCCATGCTCGCCCTGACCGCATCCGCCAGGATCCCGCTTTTCAGGACCACTTCCTGGCCGGTGACTATATCCGCGCCGATGCAGAGGAACGGGCGCGGGAGCTTGCTGAACAGGCGTATTTTGTAAGCCGGCCAGGACATGCCGGTCAGCATGTTGCTGATGTTGGTCCCGGCTACCAAACCGGTCGGCAACTCCAGTCCTCCTTTGCCCAAAGGGAAAGCATAAAAATATTTTTCCAGCTCATCCCGGTATTCAAATGACATGTCCCTCCTGGGAATCTGGTCGGTCAACAGGGACTCCCAGTCCATCTCCCTGACCACCTTTTCCATCTCGGCCGGGGTCATTCCCATGGCGTACATGGCTCCGACGATCGATCCCATGCTGGTACCGGCAATATAATCCACCGGAATGCCTGCCTCCTCAATCACCTTGATCACACCGATGTGAGCCAGGCCGGCTGCACCGCCGCCGCTCAGGACCAATCCTACCTTGGGTCTTTCCTGGGAGAACAAGGAGAAAGGAGAAAGGAGAAAGGAGAAAGTTAAGAAGACAGATATTATCAGCAGGAGAGATTTCTTCATCGCATCGCCGGTTTGAATGGCTAAAGATACCGGATAAATTGAGATGTTCCCTGTGCCCTTATCCTGTTGCCAGCATTTCCTCGAGTCTCTCGACCATGGCCCTGGATCCCGTATAGAACGGAGTGCGCTGGTGGAGGGATTCCGGCTTGCGGTCAAGGATTCGCTGGAGTCCGTCGGATGCCCTTCCTCCCGCCTGTTCGGCTATGAAAGCCATCGGGTTGCATTCGTAGGCCAGCCGGAGTTTCCCATGGGGTGCAGCGGCCGTCTGCGGATAAAGGAAAATGCCTCCTTTCAGCAGGTTGCGGTGAAAGTCGGCTACCAGCGAGCCGATATAGCGCGATGTATAGGGCCGGCCGGTTTCGGGATCATTCTCCTGGCAGTACTTGATATATCTTTTGACTCCGTCAGGAAACCGGATGTAATGGCCTTCGTTGATGGAGTAAATGGTTCCGTAGGACGGCATGCGGATATCCGGATGGCTCAGGCAGAATTCCCCGATGGAAGGATCCAGGGTAAATCCGTTCACCCCCCGGCCGGTCGTATAGACCAGCATGGTGGAGGATCCATAGACCACGTAACCTGCTGCAACCATGCGCGTTCCCTCCTGGAGGAAGTCCTCGTTCCGGGCAGTGTGACCCCGCTCGGAAATCCTGCGGTAGATGGAGAAGATCGTCCCGATGGAAACATTGACGTCGATATTGGACGACCCGTCAAGCGGATCCATCATGAAAATATACTTGGCATCCTTTGACAGGTTGTCGTCGAACGTGATGATCTCCTGGTTCTCCTCGGTGACCAGGCCGCAGACCTCGCCGCTTGCCTGAAGGGCGGAAATGAAGGTCCCGTCGGCAAAGACATCCAGCTTTTTCTGCTCCTCGCCCTGCACGTTGGTCTGCCCGGCCGAACCCATGATATCAACCAGGCCGGCCTTGTTTATTTTCTTGTTGACGATCTTCGCGGCTACCACGAAATGGTAAAGCAGCCTCGACAGTTCTCCTTTGGCGTAGGGAAAATCGGCCTGGCGCTGAATGATGAACTCATTCAGGGTTGTGATGGAGTACCTTTTCATAATGTCGGCATTTTTGATTAAAGTTGTCAACATTTTGGAAAGTTGACAACTTTACACCATGATAGTTCACAAATTTGGCGGCGGCATCCTTAAATCACCCGAAGCGGTGGAGCAGCTGACCCGGATCCTCGGCGATGCGCAGCGGCCGGCGGTGGTGGTTGTTTCGGCATTGAACAAGATGACGAATGCGTTCGAGCGCGTGGTCCATGCCTGGCATGCCGGCGGGGATCCCGAACCTGAGATGCAGCTGATCCGGGGTTTTCATTACGACATGGCCTGCCGGTTGTTTTCCGATCCAGACCCTGCTTTTGACCGGTACCTGAAACCGCTGTTTAACACCCTGCAGGCTCTCCTGAAGGATGAACCTCCCCAGGTGTTTGACAAGGCTTATGACCGGGTGGTTTGTTACGGCGAACTGCTTTCGGCGGCCTTGCTGCGCACCTGGTTTGAGGAAAAAGGGTTGCCTTATGTATACTGGGATGCGCTGGATTTGGTGGTGACGGATGAGACTTACCGCGATGCGGGTGTCCTCTGGGATGAAACCTGCCGGAAGGTTAAAGGAAAAAGGAAAAAGGAAAAAGGGGATGAGTTGATCCTGACGCAAGGCTTCATCGGCAGGGCAGTGAACGGGGATACCGTAACCCTGGGGCGTGAAGGATCGGATTTTTCAGCGGCCATCTTTGCCTACTGCCTGGATGCGGAGGAGGTTTGGATATGGAAGGATGTTCCCGGCATCCTAACCGCCGACCCGGCTGAGTTTGACGAAACCCGGAAGATGGATGAGCTCTCCTACCACGAGGTCATCGAACTGGCCTATTTCGGGGCCAAGGTCATCCATCCCAAAACCATCAAGCCGTTACAGAATAAAATGATCCCCCTGTGGGTAAGGGATTTCTGGCATCCCGAAGGATCCGGAACCCGGATCTTCAACCTCCAGACACAGCCTCCCACCGGGCCGGTTTTCATCCGGAAAAGGGATCAGGTTCTGATATCCTTCCAACCGAGGGATTTTTCGTTCATCGTGGAGGGGACCATTTCCGAGGTTTTCGCCCAGCTGGCCAGGTACAGGGTCAAGGTAAACCTGATGCAGCACAGCGCCGTGAGCCTGACCATCTGCGTGACGGCAGACATGGACAGGATCAACAGCCTGATCCAGACCATGCTGCCGAAATTCAGGATTCTTTATAACGGCGACCTCGAGCTGATAACCATACGCCATTACACTCAGGAGGCGATAGCGAGGATGACGGAAGGAAAACGGATCCTAGTCCAGCAGCTCAGCCGGAGAACAGCCCGGTTTGTCCTCGGTTAGCGGTTGAATTCCACCGGCTGTCCTTTCACCGTTTGGTCAATGATCCCGTTGTCGTAAACCAGATGGCCGTTCACGAACGTATGGGTGACCCTGGCATTGAGCGTTAAGTCCTGTAAAGGGGACCACCCGCACTTATATAATATATTAAAAGGATTGATTGTCCAGGGATCATCGGGATCCACTATGACCAGGTCGGCATGATACCCTTCGCGGATATAGCCCCGCCGGTCGATACGGAACAGGTCGGCAGGCGCATGGCACATTTTCTCGACAATCTTTTCAACCGGGATCATGCCCTGATGATGGAACTGCAGCATCACCGGGAGCGAATGCTGGATCATCGGGGCTCCTGAAGGCGCCTTTGTATAAGGATTGTCCTTCTCGGCAAGGGTATGGGGTGCATGGTCCGTGGCAATGACGTCGATCCGGTCGTCGGCCACCGCACGGATCAGGGCTTCCCGGTCTTCGGCCGACTTAATGGCAGGATTCCACTTGATGAGCGTTCCCTTGTCGGCATAGTCCTGGTCGTCGAACCAGAGGTGATGCACGCAGACTTCGGAGGTTATCCGCTTGTCCTTCACGGGCCCGGGATCTTCCAGGAGATCCAGTTCCATGGCAGTCGAGAGATGGACCAGGTGCAGGTGGGTCTGATGCTGCCGGGCCAGCTCAACGGCAAAGGAGCTGGATTTATAGCAGGCTTCGGCTGACCGGATCATCGGGTGGTACTCGACCGGTATGTCTTCGCCGAATTGTTTCTGGTAGAGATCCAGGTTTTGCCGGATGAGGGTCTCATCTTCGGCATGGACGGCTATGGGAAGTTTCCGGATGCGGAAAACGCCGTCCAGGGCCAGCGGGTCGTCAACCAGCATGTTTCCGGTTGAAGCTCCCATGAAGACCTTGATCCCGCAGGTCATGAGCGGATCGGCGCCCTGAAGTTCAGTCAGGTTGTGGTTGGTGGCTCCCAGGTAGAAGGCGAAATTAGCCAGGCTTTTTTCCCGGGCCAGGCGGATCTTCTCGTTCAGCAACTCACGGGTGGTTGTTTGCGGCAGGGTGTTGGGCATGTCCATGAAAGTGGTCACTCCTCCGGCAACAGCCGCACGGGATTCGGTGAAGAGATCACCCTTGTGCGTAAGGCCTGGCTCGCGGAAATGAACCTGATCGTCAATGATACCCGGAAGCAGCCACTTTCCGGTAGCATCCACCCAGGAAGTTCCATCGGGCAGCGTAGGTTGCTGGCCCGACGGCCATATTCTTTCGATGATCCCATGCCTGATCAGGAGGTGCCCGGGTTCCATCCGGCCCTCATTGATTATCGCGGCGTTGGCGATCAGGTAGTTGTTCATCCGGCGTGGCTGATATGTTTGGCGTAATCTTTTCGGAAACTGCTTATTTTCATCCGGATGACACCCAGGAGCGCTTCGCTCATGATCCCCCCGCTCATTTTGGAGGTTCCCTGTTCCCGGTTAATGAAAATGACCGGGACCTCGACAATCGGAAAGCCCAGCTTCCAGGCTTTGAATTTCATCTCGATCTGGAATCCGTAACCTTTCATCCGGATCCGGTCGAGGTTCAGGATTTGCAGGAATTTCCTCGACAAGCAGACGAAGCCGGCGGTTGCATCGCGGATGTTCATCCGGGTAATGGTCCTGACGTAGAGGGAAGCATAATAGGAGAGCATCAGGCGTCCCATGGGCCAGTTGACGATGGCAACCCCTTTTTTATACCGGCTGCCGATGGCGATCCCCGCGTTATGGGTTTTACAGGCGTTATAGATCGGTATCAGGTCATTGGGATTATGCGAGAAATCGGCGTCCATCTCGAACACATATTCATAATCACGTTCCAGCGCCCATCTGAATCCCAGGATATAGGCGGTTCCGAGTCCCTGTTTGCCAGCCCGTTCGAGGAGGAAGATCCGTCCGGGGCAGTCGACCTGGAGTTCCTTGACGATGCCCGCGGTATGGTCAGGCGAATGATCGTCTATGATGAGCAGGTGGAATTCTTTGGGAAGTGCCAGGACGGCCAGGATCAGTTGCCGGATATTCTCCGCTTCCTGGTAGGTGGGTATGATGATCAGGGTATCGGTCACTTCGGGTGCCAGGGATTTATTGACAATGGCTAAGATAGTTT
>Ga0209610_1000949_pt1 | contig 15082 bp, 14 predicted proteins | sample LakKivw275mmetaG_FD_184137 | JGI IMG/M metagenome (GOLD analysis project Ga0209610, IMG submission 184137) | Anoxic lake water microbial communities from Lake Kivu, Rwanda to study Microbial Dark Matter (Phase II) - Lake Kivu water 275m metaG... | ecosystem: Environmental > Aquatic > Freshwater...
GGAGTAAAGGTGTTATCTAAAATTGTACGATACTATCGGTGCTGATACAATGGACAAAGGTAAAAAGTTTAGCGCCAAAAGCTGAAAATGAGCCTTAAAATAACTGTTAGGAACTGCCGGCCAGATAACACTAATGACGCCGTTGCTTACGAACGACTCAAAGATGGGGCTGTCTTTGCCCACCTGCTGACCAGGCCCGGATATGACATAACAAGTAATCTTTTCTTTGCCGCGGGTGGAGGTGCCATCATCGGCTTTGTCAACGTAGTGCCGGAACTGGGCATAGACCGGGCCGTGCTCGACTATGCCGTCAGCCCCACAAGCGAAATAAAAATGGTAATTCCCCCGCTTATTAAGTCGGCACTGAAAAGGGGGCGAGAAATAGGAGCGGCGGTGGCCCATGTGGGCGTTCCGCACCTGGAATCGGCGCCTGCTGAGACGCTGCTGGAGTTGGGATTCGGGCCGGTGCGGCGGTTCTGCGACCTGCAGTTGAACATTTCCGAGACAGACCTAGAAGGTGCCGATAGGATGGACTGGGAGCACAGGTATTTCAGTGACGGTGATATGCAGCTGCTCTCAGACATTCAGAACCGCTGCTTTGCCGGCGAGTGGGGCTATAATCCGAACACCGTAGAAGATACCGCCTGGCAATTAAGAGTAAGAAACAACTGTCCTGAAGATATTGTCCTGGCGCTGGACAAAGGAGTGGTAATCGGCTACTGCTGGAAGGAATCCGAATGCGGTGTGGATCATTCGACAGGCGTGCCTAAGGGACGGATATATATGCTGGGAGTGGACCGGCATTATCGGGGCAAAGGCCTGGGCCGGCAGCTACTGCTGATGGGGCTGGCTCACTTAAAGAAGCAAGGATGTGGACTGATAGAGATAACTGTGGATACTCAGAATACGATGGCCATTGCGCTTTATCAGTCGCTCGGTTTTCATATATGCCGTGAGACGGTGTGGTATGAGAGAAGCCTGCATTGAAGCGTGGAATAGAGGGGGCCCGCCGTGCTTACGGGGGCTCAGACGATTACGTCCTGAATTTGGCTTTCCGCGCGAGCGATATTGGTCACGAACTCACGTCGCAGGCGTTTGTGCTCCGCGCTGTCGAGAATGCGCTGCAGGCTTGCCAGGTCCTGTAGCTCTATCATGATCGTCTTTTCCGGCCAGCCCACCAGCTTGTCCGCGTATACATGGTAATCTTTAACGCCGGTCTGGCCTGTCCAGAATTTCCTGGCCTTATCGGCAATGAACCGGTCTAGTTCCTCCTCCTGTCCAGGTACGGGATCGCAATAAATGCTGAAATACACCATTTTCGTTAGTCCTCCTTTCTTTGATGACCTGCCCCCAAAATATTTGGTGTGGCGGTCCCCCTCCATGTCGGCAAATAATAGCAGGGAAATGTGAAAATATGATGAAGAAAGGCGGCTAATTTTGTGAAAATTTATGGATGAATTCCCCTTATGTCCAGTTGAATATTATTCGTTATCTCGCCCCGGACTGTCGTAGGTTGACAAATTACTGAAACAGGACTATATTCAGCCTGCAAGTATCTGGGGGGCTACTTGCCATCGACTACTTCGGGGCAAAGAAATATGGGGGCAACGTAGGGCACCGGGATCGCCGGATGAGGCGATAACCGGTGCCCTTTTTGTTTTGTTGAGCGCGTAAAAGCAAATAGACCAAAGTTATACTGAAATCCGGATGGGAGCTTAAATTTTGGAGCAGCCGATTCGGTTTTGCATCACTACTGACGGTTTACGTCTGGCTTATTCTGTTGCGGGTCAGGGGCCTGCCTTCATTGTGCCGCCACCATGGATCAGCCATCAAGAGTTGGCACGGCAAGATTTAAAGACACGGCATTTTTTTGAAAGAGTGGCGCGTAATCATACTTTGGTGGGCTACGATCGGCCAGGCACGGGTCTTTCCGACCGGAGCCGGACGGACTTCTCACTGGATTTGGAAGTCCTGGACCTGGAAACAGTTATTGATCATCTTAAACTTAAACGCCTGGCGCTAATGGGCTACTCTTTTGGTGGTCCTATCGCTATAGCCTACGCTGCCAGACATCCCCGACGCGTCAGTCACCTGATCCTATATGGTACTTATGCACGTGGCGCAGCCATCACCACAGAAGAGATTAAAGCCTCTTTAATTTCCTTGGTACGTGCTCACTGGGGGATCGGTTCGAAAGCGCTCGCTGATATTTTTGAACCTGGTGCCGATGCTACCAGTATTGAAATGTGGGCGAGATACCAGCGCGCATGTGCCAGCCCGGAGATAGCCGCCAGAATACTAGATCTTGTTTATAAAGCTGATGTAGCGCACCTCCTTCCCGATATCAAGGTGCCGACACTGGTGCTCCATCGCCATCAAGACCGCGCTATGCCATTCCGGCTTGGTAGAGAACTGGCATCGTTAATACCGAATGCGCACTTCGTTCCCCTGGAGGGAAGAGACCATCAGCCTATGCTCGGCGACTCCGATTCAGTGTCGCGCGCCATTGCCGAGTTTCTGGGAGACCGCGTCACCACTGGTCAGGCGGTACCCTCTGAGCGGCAGCCATCGCATGCATTTATCGCGGCTGTAGATGACCCTGTAGCAAGCGAGGCACGGTCGTTCATAGCTGCCTTGAATAGTGTCTCCTTGTCGCGGTATCGCATCGTTGGAGACTACACCAGATATGAGGAAACTATACTCAACACATTGAAGGATGTCCGGCAGAAGATTGCGGCTGGGTTTGAACGACCGAGCCGAAAGCGAGAGAACTATCTTATCTGGGCAGCACCCGGTAGTGGCAAAACCTATTTCGTCCAACAGGTGGCGGCGTCACTGCCACAGCCTATCAATTATCAAGAATGCAACCTGGCTAAACACAGCCGCCAGAATTTCCTCTCCAGCCTGGCTAAACTAGATGGTGAGAACAAACCATGCCTCTGCCTGATTGATGAGATAGATGCCAAACCTGGAGATGCCTGGCCCTATGAGGTGCTATTGCCCCATCTGGATGCCAATGTCGAAAAGGGTGCGCAGTTCGCCTTCGTCCTTTCCGGCAGCTCCGGCTCCAGTCTTGCTGAGATGAAGAAGCAGATGGCGTCACGGCCCAAGGGTGCCGACCTGTTGACCCGCATTCCAGCGGGAAATGAGTACGAGATTCCACCGATGAATCTTGGAGACCGAGTATTAGTCGTCCTGAGCCAGTTCCGGCAGGCAGGTAAGGAGACAGGTCGGGAAATTCAGACGGTGGAAAAGCTTGGCCTGTATTATATAGCTCTTAATTCCCGATTATCGAATGCCCGCCAGCTGCGAGAACTGGCTGTCCGCGCCATCGAGCGCCTACCGACAGGCGAAGACAGAGTGAAGTACGACCATCTGTTCGGGGCCGGAGATCCGGAGAACAAGGCTTTCTGGATGCAGTCACTGCCGGCTGCAACAGACCTTGCCAATAGATTCGTTAGTTTGATAGATTAATCGCAGCGCGGAAAAACTAGATTAACCGGAGCTGCTCGGGAGCGGGTGGCTGGGATGGAATGCACAGCCTGAAATTTAAATCGGCCTCATGCTGCCTGAGCCACTTTTTATGCTGCTTCCAGGCGGGGCAGTAGCGAGAAACCAGTTCCCAGAACTTTTCGGAGTGGTTCATCTCTTTGAGGTGGAGCAGCTCGTGGATGATGACGTATTCGACGACGGGCTCCGGCGCCATAATAAGCCTCCAGTTGAAACTGAGGTTTCTGCCGCGGGAGCAGCTGGCCCACCGTGTCTTTTGACCGCGGATGGCGATCCTGTGGTAGCCGATGCCGATAAGCGAGCTCAACCTGTCTGTTATGCCGGTAAGAATAGCTGCCGCCTCGGTCCGGTACCACTGCTCCAGCGCCGGCTCCAGCCGGGTATTTTCGAATAAATCCGAGCTGACAATAAGCTTGTCTCCGTGGCGGGAGACTCCACCGCGGACTTTTTCCTGTTTCACCAGCATCAGTTCGCGGCCGAGGTAGGGTACCGTATCGCCGGGTACGAGCTGCTTTGGCGGCGGCAGAGATTTCATCCGGCTGAATTTGTTCAGCTGCCTTAATATCCAGTGGCCTTTGGATTCGAGCAGTTCGGGCAGCCTTCGCAGTGGGTAAGAATGAGGCACCGTTACGATAAGGCCGGTCCTCTGGCTGATCTCCAGCCGGAGACGCCGAGCCTGGAAGCTCCGGCGCAGCGTATAGCTGACTATCTGACCGTCGATAGAGGTCTCATGTTGCTCCACAATAGCCGGTTTACGTCTTTTCGGCATGTTAATAGCGTCGGCATGTAAGGGCGTTTAAATTATACGCTCTATATTAAAACATATCAGGGGCGTCATTCCAGCGCCGGGTGCTGAAAAATTAATAGTGAGGTGGCAAAGTGAGGTTGACGGGTTTTACCGAGCGGTCTTTTACGGGAAAAGAGGTTCAGCAGAAGCAGTTGGTTCCCCGACGTAAACTATCTTGTCGCGGTTGACGGCCACAAAATCGAATGTTAATTCGGCATTATCCGATGCGTGTACCACCTGTACCTCAGTCAGGGCGATGAAATTATCGGCTTTGTCCACGACTTCCAGCATCTGCTGCCAGGCTTCGCCGTATATATGACCTTTCAGTACATATGATGGCAGATGTATCTCGGCTGGCAACGGAGTCTTTGGCTTGAGGCGACGGTTGAACCGCCTGTCTTTAAATTCTGAAGTCGCGGGTTTACCATCGCTTTTTTCGCCGACAAAGAGAATACTGGATTTTCTAATGATTGCCTCTCGGGTGCTTTTTTTAGCTCCGTTGGGAAAGGATACTTCGACATCGGCCAGCAGCAGAAATTCCCTTCCCAGTGCCATCGAGTTGGCTGAGACGGTTTGATTGAGCGTGTCAAGTAGGCGCTGATTTGTGCCGCGGTAGGCATATCCGTCAAAGGCACATGTCTCGGTGCAGACCAGCACCTTCACCTGCTTGAGCCGGGCGTTGCTCTCGAGATTATCTTTAAGTTGCGACGTTAACTGTAAAGCCAACGCGATACCTCTCCGTCGGTAAACCTACCTTTTATTGACTCCAGCTATAGTATAACGCTCGTTCACGATGGTGCGAACTAATCGAAAGTACTCTTTTGATTTAGGACAATGGTACTATCTATGGACTCGAACTTGACGGTTTGTATGGATGGAATGTGGCAGGACAGGGAGCGGAAATTAATTAATGGGCAGGGAAATACCGGCGGGGCTGGTGGGTTCGCCGACGTAAATTATCTTGTCACGGTTGACGGCCACAAAATCGAATGTCAGGGCGACCCTGTTCGATGTTCTGAATACTTCTGCGTTGGTGAGGGCGATGAATTTGTCGGCCCTATCGACGACGTCTAATATCTGCTGCCAGGATTCGCCGTATATCTGGCCCCTTAGCTTATATAAAGGCAGGTGTATCTCAGCTGCCAGCGCTGTCTTTGGTCTGAGCCGGTAGGCCAGCTGTCTGTCCTTGTTTTCCGGAATTGGGGCTTGTCCTTCGCTGTTCTCCCCTACGAAAAGGATATTCGATTTTCTAACATTGACCTCCGTCATGCTCTGGTTTTCTCCGTTGGGGAAGGACACCTCAACCTGCGTCAGCGGTAAAAAGTCCTTTCCTATGGCCACCGAATTGGCTACGACGTTTTGATTTAGCGTATCGAGCAATCGGTGATGGCTCATACAGAAGGTGTATCCGTCGAGGGTACAGGTCTCAGTGCAGACGAAAACCTTCACCTGCCTGAGCTTGCCATTGCTCTCCATGGAATCGTTCGGTCGGGGCGACAACTGTAAGGCCAATGTACTTCCTTTCCTTCAGTAACTTACCTTTTGTTAACTTCGAGTACATTATATAGCCCGTTTGCCGCGTGTGAACCCATCAGAGGTACTCATTTTATTCTGACAATGGTACCATCGATGGATTAGTACTTGATGGTTAGTGAGGGCTAAAAAAGATGGGTCAAACTACGGCTTAATGACTACTTTTATGGCTAGCTCCGGATTTATCTGGACCTCGAAGGCTTCCATAATTTTGTCCAGCGGGAACTGATGCGAAATCAAAGGTTTTACGTTTATTTTGCCGCTAGCGATCAGGTCAATCGCCGTTTTTATTTCCTCGCCTATCGGTTTTTGCCCCTGGCTGTATGAGCTTATAAGAGTAAGCTGCTTGTGGACTATATGATTAATATTCAGTGGCACTTCTTGTTCGAAAATACCGACCAGGACAATGCGGCCGCCAGTTCGGGTCATTTCTATGGCCTGCTGCAGGGCAACCGGTACGCCGGAACATTCCATGACGATATCGGCGCAGCCCCCGCCCTTGCCGCTGAAGCTGCGTCCGGTGCCGGTTATATCGATTACCTTTTGCAAAGGGTCCTCTTTGGCGGCGTCGAAAACTACATCGGCGCCCAGCTCTTTTGCCAGTTTCAATCGTTTTTGCGATACCTCGGAGACAATGACCCTGGATACCAGCTGTTTCAGCACCAGCATGACACATAGGCCGATGGTCCCCAGTCCGGTAACGACGGCAGTCTCATAAGGCTTAGGCTTGGCCATCATCACCCAGCGATAGGCCCCCCACATAGGTTCGATTAGGGCTGCTTCTTCCCAGCTCATTGTGTCAGGTATCCTGAATACGTTTTTGTCAAGCACTGCGTCGGGGATAAATACGTATTCGGCATAGGCGCCATTTCTGCCATAGCCGATTAACATATGCCGCTGCATGGCATCGCACATCCAGAATCTGCCGGACTTGCAGTAATCGCATTCGCCACATGGTTTATGGCCAACAGTCGGGCACCACTGGGGCTGCCCACGGAGGCACCAGAAACATTGTCCGCAACCCTGGGGAGCTACGTGAGTCGGGGCTACCAAGGCCACCACACGGTCGCCGATTTTTATAGCCTTAACTTTTTTACCCACCTCGGCCACTTCGCCGGAAAATTCATGGCCCATGACGAAGCCGGGGCGGGCGAAAATGCCCCTCTTGAAGGTATGAACGTCAGAGCCGCAGATACCACATGCCTTGACCCTGATTAAAATATCGGTCGGTTCAATTTTGGGGACTGCGACGTCTTCTACCCTGAAATCTCTGGCTCCGTAGAATACGGCTGCCTTCATGTTTTTCTCCTTTAGGGCGTAATGCAGCTAATTATATCAACTGTCGAGCAGTGTGTAATATTCGCTGAGCATTTTATCGGCTATGGCCGACCAGCTGAAGCCGGCAATTGTTTCCCGTCGGGCTTCAAACAGCTTACCGTCTTCAGGGGCATAGATGAGCCCCGATATTTCACTGGCCAGACTAAGAGGAGAGTTGTCCGCGACGATGCTCCCCATCTCATCGCTTCGAACAATGTTTTTCATGTCGCCGACGTTAGTAGCCAGTATGGGCGTTCCGCAGGCCAGTGATTCCAGCGCCACCATGCCGAAGCTCTCGTAGTATGACGGTATAGCACAGACATCGGCAGCGCTGTAAAACAGCGGCAGCCGGCTTTGGGGTACCGAGCCGAAAAATTTTACGCGCCGTTCGATACCCAGTTCCACAGCCATTTTCTGTAGCGCCTGTCCCTGGCTATCGGCATCGCCGCCGACAACCATCAGTATGGGCGGTTTTTGTCCGTCCAGGTAAGTCATGGCGGTTAACAGCTGCTCAAGCCCTTTCAGCGGGTCCATTCTGCCCACGAAAAGTATAACCTTCTGATGGTCGAGTCCCAGTTCTCGGCGGGCTGTTTCCCTGTCCACAGGCCTGAATAACTTGAGGTTAACACCGCAGGGTATAACTGAAATCTTGTCCGGGGACGTGCCGTAAAACTGCACCAAGCCTTCCGCTTCTCCGGCGGTGGAAGCGATGATGCGCTGGCAGCTGCTGACTACTTCCTTTTCGCTTTCTATCCGCAACTCCGGCTCGTTTTCGCCAATGCCGACCTCGTTCTTGATAGCGCCGAGCGTATGGAACATGACGGCATGAGGCACGCACCACAGTGTTTGCAGTTGTTTGCCGATAAGACCGGACAGCCAGTAGTGGCTGTGTATGACGTCGTATTCGAGCTGGTTATATTTTCTGAAGTTTTCGGCGACACCGGCCAGCTTATGTATGTAATCGTAAATGGCCAGCTTAGGCATGTCCTCATCGGCGCCGGTGTCGAGGTGGATGATTCTGACGTTCGGCCCCAGGTTTATGGGAGGTCCATGCTGCGGCTGATGCGCCTTGGTATATATATCAACGTTGTGCCCTCTACTGGCCAGCTCCGCTGCCACTTCTCTAACGTAAACGTTCATGCCGCCGGTATCCCGGCCGCCAAGCACCGCCAGCGGGCAGCTATGGATGCTAATCATGGCTATGTTCAGTCGTTGAATCATAAATTGGTCCTATGCCACGCAGCTCAATGAGCAGCTGTAAAGCGGTAATTCCTGTCCGCCAAGCTGGTATTTGTAAGCTTCGTCGCCTTTGAGAAAATCGAACCGTTTTTTATGCCGCTCGATGCTGTCTTTGATACATAGCGCCTTTGAAATAACGCCGACGCTGAGCCAGCCGTACTCAGGTTCATAGCCGCTGTTGTACAGATAGACGGTATCATGGTAGTCGAAACACACCGTGGCAGCGACCGGTTTTTTATCAAGCTCCAGTATGTTCAGTCTAAGCAATTTTTTAGACGCCATAGCGCCGGCTATCGACCGGAAAAACGACTCCATTTGAGAAGTCAGGAAAGCGGCTTTATCGGGGCGGCTGTCGCGAAAAAGGCGTAAAAAGATATCTATATCGGCCTGGTTGGCATCGATAGATGTTCGATGTTTAAGGTCTCCTTCTTCGTTCAATCGCCTTAGCTTGCGGTTAAGCTCGTGCCGCTGCTTGCCTGAAAGCAATTTGAGATACTGTTCCCAGCTAGATGGCAGGTTGAGTTCCACGGTGACGTCTTCCTGGTCGCAGGACGCCTGCCATTTGTGTTTAGGTGCGATGTTTATCAGGCTGGTTCGCACCGTTGAATCAGGTCGAAGCGGCGCCAGGTCCAGTCGTCGAACACCCACGGCCTTCAGGTTATCGAGTAAACAGCTAAAAAAAGTATCCTGGCTGCCGTCTGCTACGACGAAGTCAAGGTAATCGCAGACATCTTTGCTGCCGATAAAATATGCTACATCGCCTTTTGTCTGGAGCGGGGAAATGCCGATGATTTTGCCACCCTGTTTGACGGCGCCCAGGTTTAACTTGGCTCCCGAGCCGAACTGCTGCCACCAGACCTTTGACCATTCCGGCGACGAGAAAATCGGAGCCGCGGCCGAACCATTGTAGAGCTTTCCCCAGATGCTGTGTATGGAGTCAAAGCTCTCCGAGCAGAACTCAGAATTCATAGGCATAAACAATTAATTATAACCTGAGCCAATACGATAAGGAAAGTTAATAGTTCAATTTTTTATTTTCCTCCGGGTTGTGGTAGATTAGAGGCTGACCACAGAGGTTCCAGAACTTGTGCAAACTATGGAGGTCTAACTATGAGTTCCAACCATTTCCCAAAGCTTTTTGAGCCGGGCCGAATTGGCACGCTGGAGCTAAAAAACCGACTTATCATGCCGCCAATGGCCACAAATTACGCCTCAAAGGATGGCACCGTAACAGACAGGCAAATAGATTACTATGCGGAGCGGGCTAAGGGCGGTGTAGGGCTTATCATCGTAGAAATATCATGCGTGGAGTCGCCAGTCGGCAGGGGTACGCGCAGGCAGATATGTATTGACGACGATAGATTCGTACCCGGACTGAGCAGGCTGGCCAAAGCAATTAAGAAAAATGGAGCCAAAGCGGCGATACAGCTCCATCATGCTGGCAGACAAACGTCTTCGAGAATTACAGGCCATCAGCCGGTAGCGCCATCACCAATTCCCACTTCGGACGGTGAGCAACCCAGGCCTTTGACACGTGAACAGATAGGTATACTTATAGAAGCATTCGGCGAAGCAGCCGCCAGGGCCAAGAGGGCCGGCTTTGACGGTGTGGAGATACACGGCGCGCACGGTTATTTGATATCCCAGTTTCTATCGCCTCTGTCCAACCATCGGCATGATGATTACGGGGGCAGTCTGGAAAACCGGGCTCGATTTTTACTGGATGTTATCAGGTCTGCCAGAAGCCATGTTGGTAAGGATTATCCGTTGTGGTGCCGGCTCAGTGCTGTGGAGATGGGTGTAGATGGCATCACTGTCGAGGAAACAAGAGTCGTAGCCGAGCTTGCAGAAAAGGCAGGTGTAGATGCAATTCACGTGTCAGCGCATCAGGTCGGTCCGGCGCGAAGACCGCCTATGGCACAGCCAACATGTTACTTTGTCCCCTGGGCGAATGCGATAAAAGAAGTCGTTTCGGTGCCAGTTATCGCTGTTAGTCGGATTCCGCCCGAATTTGCTGAGGACGTTATACGCGACGGCAAGGCTGACTTCATCTCGATCGGCCGGCAACTGCTGGTTGACCCCTATCTGCCGCAAAAAATTCGAGAAGGGAGACTGGAGGACGTTCGGCCATGCATATACTGCTTGACCTGCCTGGACAGCATGGGCTGGAGCCGTGAGGGGGTTCGATGCGTGGTAAACCCGACCCTGGGCAGAGAGAGAGATTCGGAATTTAAACGGGCGAGAAATCCGAAGAAAGTGGTCGTGGTAGGCGGCGGACCGGGTGGTATGGAAGCAGCCAGGGTGGCCGCTTTAAGGGGTCACCAGGTGGTCCTGTTCGACGAGGGCGCGGAGCTGGGCGGGCAGCTTATTATTGCGTCAAAACCACCGTTCAAGGATACGCTGGAGACACTGCGCCGATATCTTGTTTGTCAGGTAGGTAAAGCGGGAATAGAGCTCCGATTGCGACAAAAATTTACACCGGAAAAGATTAACGAGCTCAAAGCTGATGTTGTCATTTTGGCTGCAGGAGTCGGGCCATTCATTCCAGAGATACCGGGAATCCAGAGCAATAAAGTCATCCAGGCCAGCGAAGTGCTCATGGGCGCTGCTACTGGAGACTGCGTGGTAATAATCGGCGGCGAGCTTGTAGGCTGTGAGACGGCGCTGCTTTTGATTGATAAAGGGAAAAAAGTGACTATCATGAGGAGGGGACCGGAACTGGCAACCAAGGTAAATCCGTTTATCCGAGAGCCGATGGTAAACCGGCTGAAGTTTAAAGGCGCCACTATAATCACTGGCATCGATTACAAGGAAATCACCGATGCCGGCGTGGTTATCAGCGACTCCAAAGGTGAAAAAAAGATAATCGAAGCGGACACAGTGGTGCTGGCAGCCGGTTCCGTGCCGAATAACGAACTGGCAGTGGCCTTGAAGGGAAAGGTTAATCGCGTATTATCAGTGGGTGACTGCGTTCAGCCGCGGAGCATAATGGAAGCAATTGAGGAAGGCTACAAAGCGGGGCTGGCCGTATAGGAGATTTTACATTCCATACTAAAAAAGTTTAGGATTTAGCTGTCAGGCTTTTGAGATATTCGGCACGGCGGGTCATAGCTCCCAGAGCTTTTACAGCATTCTCGGGCATGACGTAAGTTGGTATGCCTTTCCTCACGGCCAGTGACATGCCCCGCCGCTGGTCGATTGAATTGCCAGGAATTACGATTATCGGTTTGCGGTTGTGGTCGCGGATGCTCTCCAGTCGGGACAGGAAGGCTTCGTCTTCGATAAAGGCATAGCATATGGTAAGGCACGAGTCCACCGCCTGAGCCATTAACTCCAAACAGGCGGCGTATACCATAGGTCCATCTTCAAAGTCTACCCAGACCAGGTCCACCGGATTACTACGTGCCGGTGAGGGCGGCACCTTATCTTCCAGAAATTCCTGTATCTGGTGCTGGATATGCTCGGGAAGTGGCGATATACGCAGGCCGGCTCTGGCGCAGGCATCGGCAGTTGCCACGGCCCCGCCTCCGGCTTCTATAAGAAGGCCGACTTCTCTACCTGCCGGTAAATACGGGGCGGTAAAAGCCACAGTCATGTCCAGCAGTTCCTCCAGACCCTCGGCCGAGATGATTCCCTTCTGACTGCCGAGCGCTTTAAACAGAGTATAGTTACCTGCCAGTGCCCCCGTATGTGAAGCCGCTGCCCTGGCGCCGAACTCGGAACTGCCGCCTTTCCACACGATAATCGGCTTATGCGGCGAAATTTCCTCCACGAGTCTAAGAAAACGCCGGGGTTGCTTTATTCCTTCGATGTAGGCGGTAAAGACCTTCGTGTCCGGGTCGTTGCCGAAATATTCTAAAAAGTCCTCGACTGCAAGATCGCTCTGGTTGCCGATGCTGACAATGCCGCTGTAGCGTAATCCTCGCTCAGTGCCGACGCGGGTCATGTTCTCGCTCACCCAACCGCTCTGACCCACAAAAGCAATGCCTCCCGGTTCCATTATTACTCTGGCGTAAGGCACGATTGTGTTGATGCGGCCTTTAGCTGAGAAGATGCCCATGCAGTTTGGCCCGACGACTCTAACCCCGCCGCTCCGGGCTGCTTCCACCATCCGATTTTCAAGTTCCTTGCCCTCGGCCCCCAGCTCGCTAAAGCCGACGCTGTGTACGACAGCGAACTTAACACCTTTTTGAGCGCATTCGGACATGGCTTGCGGCACTCCCTGGGCGGGTATGGCGACAACGGCCAGGTCAATTTCCCCGGGCACATCGAGTACCGTGGGATAGGCCTTCAGGGACATTATTTGAGTTTCCTTGCGATTTATAGGATAAATTGTCCCCGGATAGCCGTCCTTGAGCAGGCAGGAAGCGAACATGCCACCGGATTTCATCTCGTCCTGCGAGGCACCGATAATCGCAATCGATTTGGGCTCGAAAAGTCTTTTCAAGTCGGAAGACATGACAGTTATCTGGAAATGGAGAAAGTCAGGTAATAATCGATTTAAATTTGGGATTCTCCAACTTGGAGGGCAAGGCCAGTGCCGCGCGGTCTTTCAGTTTTGGCCCCCTCATTAACCCCGGCGGTTCCAGTTTTGAGAAAGGAGTGCTCGTATATGGAGATTGCCCTTTTGTTCTGGTTCGCAGGGCTTTGACGTACTGGGGATTGTCCTGGAGCCTGGCCACTCGGGGATAGGCTTCGGGTAATTGTCCGTGTCGGCGGCCTGAAAGTTGATAACTAATTATGCTGTTACGGTTCATGTCCAACTTATAGCTGTATAGGTCGTCAAAGGTATTTATGACGCGTCGTGGAGTAGTAGGTTTATCCGCGCCCATCGTCTTGGCGTACGCCAGCAACACAATGCCAAATGGTGTGGTAAAGGGCTCCGGCATGAAGATTAGAGCCAGGGCCAGAGATTGCAGGCCTGCGGAAGTAGCAGATTTAGAATTCATAATAAAGTAACCGAAATATTAAAACCGATTTGTGCGCTTTTGTCAAACTGCGGCGTAATTCTTACTGCAGTTTCTTTTGGAGCCAGCTAATCCGGTTTCTGATTATTCTAGCCGCTTCAGCGCTGCTGCCAATGGAAGTTAAATCGTTGGCCAGTTTTTCGTCGCCGAAAACATGGCGAATCCAGTTGCTGAAGTCATTCTTTAGCGGCGTCACGTGATGCCGATAAGAGTCCTCGGACATGTGTTCCAGGCATTCGGCCAGTTGCTGGATGTTACTTGAAACACAGCCGTCGTTACCGAAGAACCGTTTGTCTCCACTGGCCTCTGAGAGCACCCGGGCCGCATCCTCTCTGCTTCTAACTGCCATAGCTCACCACCTTTGAGCCTTGACCCCAAGGCCGTAATACTTTACAATATGATGTCTTTTGAATAATGAAATCTTTTTCATACAATAAATATTTCGGTCTATAATTTAACCTAACACAGATTATTTATTTTTGTCAAAGACTATTTCGAAAGGACAGTGGTAGCATGGCCAAGTGGACATTCATAACCAATCACGGTTTAGTTTTCGGATACATAGCCAGTAATCCCAGCAGCACGGCCCGTGTAATTGCGCAAACCGTGGGCATAACGGAAAGGAGCACCCACAAAATAATTGCCGACCTGGAGGAGGCCGGCTATATTACCAGGAAGAGAGTGGGCAGAAAAAATCAATATTTGATAAATGCCGACCTGCCGCTTCGTCATCCCAGCCACATGGATACGGCGGTAGGCGAGTTGTTCCAGTTGCTGGCCTGGAAAAAAGCTACGCCGGCCAGAGAACAAATGAAACTGCCTACGGCCATTCCTTAACGCCGCCGGAGATACATGCCTGAATTGGACTCACTTATCAAACGAGCCGCCGCAGATTTATTAAAAAGTAAGCATGCCATTGCCTTGACCGGCGCCGGCATGTCAACCGAATCGGGCATACCCGATTTCCGCGGGCCCAACGGCATCTGGATCAAGAACCCCGAAGCCGAGAGAAAGGCTTACGAGACCTATCATAATTTTTTAAAAGACCCCAAAGCATACTGGCAGGACGTACTCAGTGGGCGGTCCATACTTGGCGATTTAACTTCAGCCAGGCCGAACCCCGGCCATGATGCGCTGGTTGCCCTGGAGGACATGGGGGTCCTGAAGGCGGTGCTCACCCAGAACATCGACGGCCTGCACGTAAAGGCCGGCAACAAACGTGTGCTGGAATATCACGGCTCTGTTTTAAAGCTGAGGTGTCCATCGTGCGGCACCAGATATCAGCGCGCGGATTTCGACCTGCAAGGTTTGATGCGGGAAGACAAGTTGCCGCCGCGATGCAATAAATGCAATACTCCTATCAAGGGCGACGTGGTCCATTTCAATGAGCCGATTCCAGCCGACGTGGCCGAGGAAAGTCTTGAAGAGGCCTGGAAATGCGACCTGATGCTGATTTGTGGCACTTCGGCGGTGGTCTATCCGTTTGCCCAGTTGCCACGGATAGCCCGTCAGCGAAGGTCTGAGCAAGGGATGATTTCACAAATAGGCACGACCATCATCGAGGTCAATGCCGAGCCGACGCCGCTGACAGCTGAGGGAATATCCGACTATCTTATTCAGGGCCGCACCGCCGAGATGCTGCCGTGTATTGTCGAAGCGTTGAAAAAACTGGCCAAGTGAATAGCCCGTATCTGGTCTCAGAGCACCCGCTTGATGATTAGTACTAGTA
>Ga0209610_1000952_pt1 | contig 15023 bp, 10 predicted proteins | sample LakKivw275mmetaG_FD_184137 | JGI IMG/M metagenome (GOLD analysis project Ga0209610, IMG submission 184137) | Anoxic lake water microbial communities from Lake Kivu, Rwanda to study Microbial Dark Matter (Phase II) - Lake Kivu water 275m metaG... | ecosystem: Environmental > Aquatic > Freshwater...
CGGCTCTCCCTCGTGCCCGTAGACGGCGCGGTGGAACGATCCACCCTCGGCGGCCGTTGGGTGGTAGTCGGACACGCTCGACCCGAGGGTTGTTCCAAGCTGCGTAATGGCCTCGCTCAACACCTCGACGATCGCCTTGTGCAGTCGGCCGACCTCGACGCGCGAAAGCTCGTCGGCACGGCGGCGTGGGTCGACTCTCGCCCGCCACAGGGCCTCCGCGGCGTAGATGTTCCCGACCCCCCCGATCTTGCGCTGATCGAGCAGAAGGGACTTGATCGGCGCTCGCGATCGGCTGGCAAGCTCGCCCAGGGCCTCCTTCGTGAACTGCGAGCCGAGCGGCTCCACGCCGACTGGAGAGTCACCGCTGTCTTCGCACACGTCGGCCGTTCCCAGCCGCCGCGGGTCAATGAAGTACACCTTCTCTCCGTTGTCGAGGTGGAGAACGATCCGAACGTACTGGCACTCGTTCCCTTCACAGTCGAGGCGCAGCCGTCCCGACATTCGCAGGTGGATCACGAGCTTGCGTCCGTCCGCGAACTCGATCCGGATGTACTTCCCGCGCCTCTCGATCGCGGCGATCCGTGCGCCGGCAAGTTCCTCGGGGACTACCGCAAGGCGCGTGTCCAACACCTCGGCCGAGGCGATCGTCCGCCCCACAGCGGAAGCAAGACCGCGCACGAAGGTCTCAACTTCGGGCAGCTCAGGGGGCATGGCGCACCCCCTTTCCCTTGGGCGGCCGGGCCGCGTCAGAGGAGGCCTTCGGCTTCTTCCCTCGTGAGTCCCTCTCGCTCGCTGTCACTTCAGGCTTCCTCTTTCCTCGGCACGACGCGCAAACCCCGAACGCGTACGTGCGAACCGACTCGATCTGGTGGCCGTCCGCCGCGCGGCCGAGGCATCGCTGTTGCCGCGTGTCGATGTCGTACACCCTCCCGCAAACGCGGCAGCGGAAGTGCACGTGGGGACCGATGTCCGCGTCATACCGCGCTGCACCGGCGTCCATGGTCAATTGCAGAATCGTCCCCGCCTTCGTCAACGCCTCGAGCGTATTGTAGATCGTCGCCCGTGCGATCGTTGGGCAGCTCTTGTGCACCGCCGTGTAGACCTCGTCCGCCGTCGGATGGGACTTCGTGCTTTCCAGAAACTCCAGGATGGCGAGACGTTGCATCGTCGGCGTTACACCTGAGTCACGCAACCGCGCCATCCGCTTCTCCGGCATGATTGGGGAAGTATAGTCTTAGAGAAAGTCTAAATCAAGAGCAAGCCTCTTGGCCCCGGAGGCGGCCGCGAGTCTTCCTGACTGTCCCGGCCCAGGCTGCTTCTCCCCTCCTTTTGCCGCGAACTGGTGGAGTCGCTATGATCGCATGAAGAGAACCCATGCCTGAACTCACTTTAAACGCGCTCGAGAACTGGTTGTGGGAGGCGGCGTGCGTCGTCCGCGGGCCGCTCGATGCGCCCAAGTTCAAGGACTACATCCTTCCGCTCGTCTTTCTCAAGCGGCTGTCCGACGTGTTCGATGACGAGGTCGGCCGTCTCGGGCGCGAGATCGGTAGCTCTCGCGAACGCGCACTGAAGCTTGCCCAGGCAGACCACAAGGTTGTGTGGTTCTTCGTTCCTGAAGCGGCGCGGTGGGATGCCGTGTCGAAGAAGACGACGGACGTCGGCGAGTACTTGACCGACGCGGTCCGCGCCGTGGCCCGGGAGAACCCGAAGCTCCAGGGAGTCATCGACGTTCGCGACTTCAACGAGACTGCAGCGGGACAGCGCATGGTCGATGACGGGCGGCTGATCCAGTTGGTGCAGGTCCTCGGGCGGCACCGCTTGGGGCTTGACGATGTCGAGCCGGATATCTTGGGGCGAGCGTATGAGTACCTCCTGCGCAAGTTCGCTGAAGGACAGGGACAAAGCGCCGGCGAGTTCTATACACCGCGTGAGGTCTCGGTCCTCTTGGCGATGCTGCTCGCTCCTGAACCCGGGATGACGATCTACGACCCATGCTGCGGGTCGGGCGGCCTCTTGATCAAGGCCCACCTCGAACTCATCCGGACTCACGGCCAGGAGAAGGAAGGCCGACGGAGCCTCCCACCCGATGTCGCGCCGCTCCGGCTGTTCGGTCAGGAGATCAACCCGTCGACCTTCGCCATGTCGCGCATGAACGCCTTCGTGCATCGGATGGAAGCCGAGATCGCGTTGGGAGACACCATGCACCGCCCCGCGTTCCTTGCGGGTGACGGACGGCTCCGGATCTTCGACCTCGTGACAGCCAACCCGATGTGGAATCAGAAGTTCAATGCTGCGACGACGTACGAACACGACCCGTACGAGCGGTTTGGGCTTGGGACTCCGCCCGGCTCGAGTGCGGACTGGGGATGGATCCAGCACATGGGCGCGTCCCTCTCCCCCGGGGGGCGGATGGCGCTCGTCATCGACACCGGCGCGGTGAGCCGCGGAAGCGGGAACCGAGGGTCGAATCGCGAGCGCGACATCCGGAAGGCGTTCGTCGAGAAGGACTGGATCGAGGCCGTCATCCTGTTGCCGGAGAACCTCTTCTACAACACGACTGCACCCGCCGTGATTCTCGTCCTCAACCGCAAGAAGCGGCGTGCGAACGAGATCCTCCTCATCAACGCAAGCAAGCTCTTTTCCAAAGGCCGGCCGAAGAACTACCTGGAAGAGGAGCACGTGGGGCAAGTCTCGACTCTCTACGCCGACTGGAAGGCAACTGAGGAGCTCTCCGCGATCATCACGCGAGAGCAAGCCGTAGAGAGCGACTACAACCTCTCCCCCAGTCGGTACGTCGTTGTGGACAGCGAGGAAGAGGTTCTTCCGCTGGAAGAGGCCGTTGTTCTACTTCGCGAGGCCGAAGAGGAACGCGCCGAGGCCGACCGGAAGCTGAACGAAGTGCTGAAGGAGTTGGGTCTAGAGCCGATACATGGAGACGCGGAGTGAGCCGTATGAACGCAGAGTTGAATAAGGGGCAGCGCTATTAACGGATTGGGCCCTCTTCGTTAGTAACGACCATGAACGCGATCCGGGAGCTTATCCAGACCGGCGAGAGCGAGACAACCGAGTTCAAGCAGACGTGGACCAACGACTGCCTCAAGACTCTGGCTGCATTCGCCAACACACGGGGCGGCACTCTCCTGATCGGCGTCAATGACGCCGGCCAGGTACTTGGGTGGAATGGGACCGACGCCGAGCAGCAGGCAATTGCCACGCGGATTGGGAACAAGCTCCCCATCCAGCCCTCGCTTGAGGCCACAGAGGAGGGAGGACGGCGGATCCTCGTCCTTCGCGCGGACGTAGCGCACGGGATCGCCGTTCCCTACGAAAGCCGCTACTACCGGCGCGTCGGGTGCACGACGCAAGAGGTGCCCGCGGCGCAGCTTGGGCAATTCCTTCTCGAGCGCACGGGGCAGAGCTGGGACAGCCTACCCAGCGGTGCCTCGTTGGCCGAGATCGGAGAAGAAGCTGTGCGCGGCTTCTGCCGTCGAGCGAAGACACGTCTGCCGAATCTGTGCGACGACGAGCCGGTTGCAGCCGTCCTCCAGAAGCTCGGCCTCTTGAATGAGGACAAGCCGACGAATGCGGCCATCCTCCTGTTCGGGAGCGACCCACAGCGCCGATTCATCTCGGCAAACGTGCACATGGGGCGATTCAAGGACGGGACGACGATTCTCGACGATAAGATGTTCGGCGGCACGCTGTTCGAAGAGCTCGACGACGTGATGCGGCAGTTCCGCCAATACCTCCAGGTGCGCTATGACATCGACGCTGGCGTCGACACGGTCCCCGGACAGGCCATCGTGCACCGCCGAGAGGTCTGGGACTATCCGCTGAACGCGCTCCTTGAGGCTGTCGTCAACGCGCTTGTGCATCGAACCTACCTCGGAACGACGGAATCGATCACGATTCGCGTCTATGACGACCGCGTCGTGATCCGAAACCCCGGCGGGTTGCCCGGAGGAATCACCGTCGAGCAGCTGAAGGAAGACCCGCACCCGACCATCCCCAGGAACCCGCTCTTGGCGAACGTCTTCTACTACGCTGAGCTGGTCGAGAAATGGGGCAGCGGCACGACGCGCATCGTCGGGCTCTGCAAAGAGCAGGGAGTACCAGAGCCGGAGTACGAGGCAGACGAGCACTCCTTCCAGATTACGTTCTCACGGCGAGTGTTCGACGAGGTGCAGCTACGGGCGCTCGGTTTGAACGAACGGCAGATTGAGGCGCTCCTTGCCATGAGGAGCGATCCAATGGTGACAAACCGCGGCTACCGCGAGAGCCACAACGTCTCGAACAAGACGGCCTACGCCGACTTGTCGGACTTGGTCGAGCGTGGTCTTCTCAAGCGAGTAGGCGAGGGTAGCGCGGCAAAGTACATGCTCAGGGTAACGATCAAGTAATGGTCAAGAGGCGGTCTTGGAGGTCTGTTTCCGGGGATCGTTACCTGACGGAAGTGACGTAGAGAAGGGAGATCCTGGCGCCTGCGACTGCCAGAGGTAACGATCGGGTAACGATCCGAACGAGGGGAAAGGTGCGGCAGACGTGCGCTGAAGGGGCATCGCGTGGTTCGGAGGCGTGAGGGACGACCACGGAGGGTAATGATCGGGTAACGGTCGCGGCCGGGGATCCTTAGGGGCCAACGCCCCAGGGAAGCCTCAGAAGTACGATGGGTGCGCGGAGCATTCCATCGGACAGATACGACAAGCGAGGCGAATCGAGATGCACATTGAACCTGAGCTGAAGCTGGCCATCGCGCTCCACAGCAGCCCTGGCGTGTATGCCCTCTTGCTCGGCTCGGGATTGTCTTCCGCCGCAGGCATTCCGACCGGCTGGCAGGTAACGCTGGATCTGATCCGGAAACTTGCCGCTACCCAAGATGTCGAACTCGCTGACGACCAAGAGACGGAGAGATGGTACAGGGAGACATACGCCGCAGAGCCCGACTACTCCGATCTGCTCGACGAGCTCACATCGACGTCCGACGAAAGACAGATGCTATTGCGCTCGTACTTCGAGCCGACCGACGAGGAGCGGGAGGAGGGCCGGAAACTCCCGACCGAAGCTCACCGCGCGATCGCACGCATGGCCCGGAATGAGGACGTGCGAATGATCCTGACGACGAACTTCGATCGCCTCCTAGAACAGGCACTGCAAGACGAAGGGATCCAACCCGACGTGATCTCGTCGGTTGATGCCCTGAGCGGGGCGATCCCGTACGTCCATTCGAAGGTCTTCGTCGTCAAACTGCATGGCGACTACCGCGACACGCGGCTGCTCAACACGGGGGCTGAGCTGGCGGAGTACCCCGAGCAACTCGACAGCTTCCTGGATGAGATCCTCGACCGATTCGGCCTCGTCGTCTGCGGGTGGTCCGCTACGTGGGACGTCGCTCTCCGCAACGCGATCCTCCGCGCGCCCAACCGGCGGTTCACCACGTTCTGGTTGGCGCACGGTGTGCTATCCGACGACGCTAAGACGGTGATCGATCATCGAGACGCGGAGGTCATTACCATCGAGAGCGCGAACGCCCTGTTTGAGCAGCTCGATGAGAAGCTTGCCTCGCTACGCGACCTCGATCGGCCGCATCCGTTGTCGGTAGAAGCGGCGGTTGCGACAGTCAAGCGGTATCTCGCGGACGACCGACACCGGGTGCGCCTTGAGGACCTCATGGCTGAAGAGACTGAGGTCGTCTTTGCTGCTGCAGCAGGGGAGCGAACGAACCAAGACGGCGAAACTTTGCCAGTTGCTTACGCCAGACACATGCAAGCGCTTGAGGTGGCCTCCGAGAAGCTCTGCCGCATGGGGATAGCGCTCGCCTGCCAAGACGATGGTTCAAACGCTGCCGTTCTTGCCCGCATCCTGAACCGGCTTCTCCAAGTGCCCCATCTTACCGGGACAGCGCTCCAACACCTACAGCGGTATCCGGCGCTCCTGTTCTTCTACTCCGTCGGGATTGCGGCCCTACAAGCGGAGCGGTACAGAGCGCTCGCTCAACTCATGCTGCACCCGACCGTACGGCAGCGAGATGTCCATTTGATGCGGCCAGCGATTGAGTGGCTGACACCGGCGGATGTCCTCGAGAAAGAGTGGCTTCCCGCTCCACATAGACGAAACTACGCATTCGGCAGTAGCTACATCTGTGCTTCTATCAGTGACCTACTTCACCGGACGATCCCTGATGGTGACACCTACATTCGCCAGTTCGACCTGTTCGATGGCTTGGTCGGACTCGTCTTTCGGGATCTCGTAGGTGACCAATCACCAATTGGTGTCTACGTTTGGCGCTGGGTTGCACGCCGCGCCGAGCATCCGCTCCAGGAGTTCGTGAGATCCGGCGCAGCTGAAGATCTGGTATCTGCGGGGTTCTTTCGCGGCTCGCGAGCGCACCTCGACGAACTCATGGCCGCGCAGGAAGGCAGGCTGGACGAAGCTCGGAGGGCATACCATTGAGCTGTGAATCGAGCGCGGGCCGCACTGCTCGAGGGGAAGGATCAACTACCCCGGAAGCCACGCCCCAGAAGCAGGCCCCAAACATTCCAATGCCAGAGGGCGAAGCTACCGCACGCGACTGGGTGCAATACCCCTTGGGAACGGTTCTCCAGCGGAAGAACAGGCGTGTCCGAGTCGAGGCTACAGAGAGATACGCCCGGCTAGGAGTGCGGTGGTACGCTGCCGGTCCATTCGTGAAGGATGTCGCTACCGGATCAGAGATCAAGAGTAGGTATCTGCAGTCTGTTCGATCAGGCGACTTCATCTACAACCGGCTATTCGCCTGGAAGGGTTCATTCGGCCTGGTCTCCGAAGAGCAGGATGGCTGCTACGTGTCGGACGAGTTCCCGGTGTTCGAGGTCGACCGTGACGTTGCCGATGCCCGTTTCCTGTGGCGTTGGTTCAGCCAACCGTCGGTCTGGAGTGCCATTGAGAGCTGGAGTTCCGGAAGCACGCGCACAAGCCGCCTCCGGTTCCGGGAGCCTGATCTGCTGAACATGGTGGTTCCTCTACCACCGCTTCCCGAGCAACGAGCGACTGCGCGCGTGTTGCGGACGGTACAGGAGGCGCTCGAGGCGACCGAGCGGGTGATCGAAGCGGCAACGGAGCTGAAGCGCTCGATGATGGAGTACCTGTTCACCTACGGTCCCGTGCCCGTCGATCAGGCAGATCGCGTAGACCTGAAGGAGACGGAGATCGGTGCTATCCCGACGAGGTGGGCGCTGGAGCCTTTCGGAGATGCAGTAGAGATCGCGAAGGGGCAGATCAATCCCAAAGAGGCTCCGTACAGCTCGATGCTCAACGTGGGTCCCGAGAACGTTGTGAGTGGAACTGGCGAACTCCTTCCCCTGACGACGGCCTCGCAGCTTGGCTTGACAAGCGGCAAGTACCACTTCACCGATAGGGATGTTCTCTACTCGAAGATCCGTCCGTACCTGGCCAAGGCTGCTCTTCCAGAGTTCGGAGGCATCTGCAGCGCGGACATGTACCCCCTGAGGCCAATCTCGGAGCGACTTTCGCGAGAGACGCTATTCCACTATCTGCTGTCGCGTAGGTTCACACGGCAGGCGATCTCCTTCCAGAATCGAACGGGGATTCCGAAGATCAACCGAGCCCAGCTTGGGAGCGTTCTTGTTCCGCTTCCTCCATGCGACGAACAGCCCAAGATAGCCGGGGCTCTCGCAGCCGCAGCCAGCTATGCGACCCATGCAGCGCGCCGAAAAGCCTGTCTGGAAGACGTCTTCGGCACCCTGCTCCGCGACCTCATGACCGGCAAGGTCCGCGTAACGCCAACGGAGCAAGACATGGAGGCGAACGAGTGACACTCGGCGGCGAGCGCAAGGCGGTTCAGAACCAACTCATCCGCTATGCGACGGAGGTCGGCTGGACGTACGTTGGCCCCGACGAGGCGATCCGGTTGCGCCGCGGCCGAGAGGGCGCGGTCTTCCACAATGTGCTCGTCGCGCAGCTCCAGAGACTGAATCCCGGTGTCGTGGACGGTCGAGCGGCGGGCGAGATCATCTCGCGCCTCGTCCGCGTCCGCCCGCACATCGAAGGGAACTTGCAGGCTTGGGAGTTCCTCAACGGGCTCCGGGCGGTGTTCGTCGAGGCAGAACGGCGCGAGCGCAATGTTCGATTTCTCGACACAGAGAGCGTGGAGAACAACGCCTTCCACGTGACGGACGAGTTCTCATTCACGAGCGGGACGCACACGATCCGTCCCGACGTCGTCTTTCTCATCAACGGGATTCCGATCCTCATCGTCGAGACGAAGGCGGCGACGGAGCTGGAGGGCATCGCCAAGGCGCTCGACCAGATCCGCCGCTATCACCGCGAGGGACCGGAGCTCCTCTCGATCCTCCAGCTGCACTCACTGACCCATCTCGTCCAGTACTACTACGGCGCCACCTGGAACCTCGAACGAAAGGGGTTGTTCAATTGGCGGGACGAGCAGGCGGGAGACTTCGAGACGCTGATCAAGACCTTCGTCGAGCCACACCGAATCCTGCGCGTGCTGACGGAGTTCATCCTCTTCGTTCGAGTGGACGGCGAGTTGTCCAAGGCCGTGTTGCGGCCGCACCAGATGCGCGCGGCGGAGCGCGTCGTCCAGCGGGCACGCGATCCGAAGAAGCGGCGCGGGCTCGTATGGCACACCCAAGGATCGGGCAAGACGTACACGATGATCACGGTGGCCAAGCGGTTGATCGACGACCCGTTTTTCGAGAACCCGACGGTGCTGATGCTAGTCGATCGGAACGAACTCGAAGCGCAGTTGTTCGGCAACCTCGAGGCCGTCGGATTCGGTCACGTCGAGGTTGCGAATTCCAGGGCCCACCTCCGCAGACTCCTCCGAAACGACCAGCGAGGGCTGATCGTCTCGATGATCCACAAGTTCGACGACATTCCTGAGCGGGTCAACGGGCGGGCGAACATCTTCGTGCTCGTCGACGAGGCCCACCGGACGACGAGCGGCGACCTCGGCAACTACCTGATGGGCGCTCTTCCGAACGCGACCTACGTCGGGTTCACCGGAACGCCGATCGACAAGACAGCGTACGGGAAGGGCACGTTCAAGGTCTTTGGCACGGACGATCCGAAGGGATACCTTGACAAGTACTCGATTCGGGAGTCGATCGAGGACGGCACAACGGTTCCGCTGCACTACGAGCTTGCGCCAAACGAACTCCAGCCGGACCGCGAGACGATGGAAAAGGAGTTCTGGGCGTTGGCCGAACTCGAAGGCGTCAGTGAGATCGAGGAGCTGAACCGCGTCCTCGATCGCGCCGTCAATCTGCGCAACATGCTCAAGAACTCCGACCGAATCAACCGCGTTGCGGCGTTTGTCGCCAACCACTACCGCACGGTGGTGGCCCCGATGGGGTACAAGGCGTTCCTTGTGGCCGTCGATCGCGAGGCGTGCGCGCTGTACAAGAACGCGCTGGATCGGTACCTCGATCCTGTCATGTCACGGGTAGTGATCAGCGCCGGGCACAACGATCCCGAGCTGCTCGTAGCCCATCACATCTCCGACGCCGAGGAGAAAGAGGCCCGCAAGGCGTTCCGAAAGCCCGACCAGCTACCGAACCTGCTCATCGTCACTGAGAAGCTCCTCACCGGGTATGATGCGCCGATCCTCTACTGCATGTACCTCGACAAGCCGATGCGTGACCACGTGTTGCTTCAGGCGATCGCGCGGGTCAACCGGCCGTACGAAGACGAGGATGGCCGACGAAAGACGCGGGGCCAGATCGTCGACTTCGTCGGGGTCTTCGACAAGCTTGAGCGAGCTCTTGCGTTTGACTCCGAAGACGTCTCCGGCGTTGTCGAGGGGATCCACGTCTTGAAGGCGCGGTTTGAGGTGCTGATCGAGCAGGGGCGCACGGAGTTCCTTCCGTTGTCGGTCGGTTCGTCCGAGGACAAGAAGGCGGAGAGCGTCCTCGAGCAGTTCCGCGATCGCGAGGAGCGCGAGCGCTTCTACGGCTTCTTCCCCGAGCTCGAAGAGCTGTACGAGATCCTCTCGCCCGATCCCTTCCTGCGCCCGTTCTTGGAGGACTACCAGGCGCTCGTAGTCATGTACCGCCTCTTGCGCTCCTGCTACGAGCCGAACGTCCTGGTAGATCGGAGCTTCTTGCGGAAGACGGCCCAGATCGTGCAGCAATACACGGCGATCGATCGCGTCAACGAGCCTTGCGCCGGCCGAGAGATCGATGCCGACTTGCTCGGGCGCCTCGCCGGCGACGAGAAGCCGGACACCGTCAAGGTATTCAACCTCATCAAGGCGCTGTACCAGCTCGTCGCTGAGAAAGAGCAAGAAGAGCCCTATCTGATTCCCATCGGCGAGCGCGCCCGAGCCGTTGCCGAAGCGTTCGAGCAACGCCAGGTGACGAGCCAGCAGGCTCTCGCGGAGTTGGAGAATCTGGTGGCCGAGTACGGCGCAGCGGTCAGCGAGCGGAAGCAGACCGACCTGTCGGCCGACGGTTTCGGCGTCTACTGGCTGTTGCAGCGCGAGGGTGTTTCTGACGCCCAGAAGGTCGCTCGAGAAGCGGCGGCCGCGTTTGCACAGTATCCACACTGGAAGGGAAGCGAAGAGCAGGAGCGCCACGTGCGCGCGGCGCTGTACAGGGCGCTCATTCAGGCTGGCGTCGACAACCTGGATCTTGTGAGCCAGATCCTGAGCGTGCTGGAAAGAGCGTCTCCATGATCGCGAAGACGCCGGTTTCCTGGAGACCGCTGGAGGAGATCGTCCCGATCGAGCTCTTCAAGGCCGAGGTCCGAGCCTGGGCTCGGAAGATCGAGGTTGAGCCACGGGAGATCCACGTTCGCTCCATGGCCCGCAAGTGGGCCAGCTGCTCCTCACGAGGTCGCCTGACGTTCGATGTGGAACTCCTCGGACAGCCGGCTTCGTTTCGGCGCGAAGCAATCGTCCACGAGCTTCTCCATCTCAAGGTGCCAAACCACAGCCGTGTGTTCTGCGCCCTTTTAAAGGCGTACTTGGCCACTTGAGTTCGCGGACCTGGCGCCAGACTCACGATGGCTGAATTCTGCCGGGGCCGACTGCCCCTTGTACTTCGTGTGAGTAGCCTACTGCTGCCTCCCGATGTGAGCCGCCAGCCTTCTCCATCTGCCCACCGACACTGGGTAGGTCACGCCTTCGGCCACGCAAGGACGGCGCTGGGCGTGCCTGCGCCTCTTCCTCACCCCTACCCGCCGATCACTCCCAGCTTCCTACCGACCTTGGCGAACTTCTCGAGCGCGAAGGCGAGGTCCTTCTGGGAGTGGGCCGCCGAGAGCATCACCCGGATGCGGGCCTTGCCGCGGGGGACGGTGGGGAAGGCGATCGCCGTCGCGAAGACGCCCTCTTCGAACAGGCTCTTGGAGAAGGCCCAGGCGGTCTTTGCCTCGCCCAGCATCACCGGGGTGATGGGGGTCTCGCTCCTCCCCGTGTCGAAGCCGAGGCGCCGCATCTCCGTCTTGAAGAAGGTGGCGTTCTCCCACAGTCGGCGGACGGGCTCGTCCGTCTCTTCCAAGATGCCGATCGCCGCAATGCACGCCGCGACGTCCGGGGGCGTGGCGGCGGAGGAGAAGAGGAATGGCCGCGCCTGCTGGCGGAGGTACTCGACGATCTTCGCGCTCCCCGCGACGTAGCCGCCGACGACGCCGAATGCTTTGGACATCGTGCCGGCCTCGACGTCCACTCGCCCGTGCAATCCGAAGTGGTCAACAATCCCGCGCCCGTGGCTCCCCATGACGCCTTCGCCGTGGGCGTCGTCAACCATAACCAGCGCGTCGAAGTCTTCCGCTGCTTTGACGATATCCGGCAGCGGCGCGAGGTCTCCGTCCATGGAGAAGACGCCGTCCGTGACGACGAGCTTCTTCGCCACGGACTTGTGCTCCTGGAGGAGGGCGCGAAGGCCGTCGACGTCGCGGTGAGGAAAGATCACGCGCTTGGCCTTGGTCAGCCGGCACCCGTCGATGATCGAGGCGTGGTTCAGTTCGTCGGTGAAGATCACGTCCTCAGAGCCCATGAGCAACGGGATCGTCGCCAGGTTCGTGTTCAGCCCCGACTGCACCGACAGAGCGGCCTCGGCTCCCTTGAAGCGGGCGATTCTCTCCTCGAGCTCCAAGTGCAGGGTCATGGTCCCCGCGATCGAGCGCACCGCCGCCGGCCCGACCCCGTACCGGTCGATCGCGTCCTTGGCTGCCGTACACAAGCGCGCGTCGTTGGCGAAGCCGAGGTAGTTGTTGGAGCACATGTTGAGAACGCGCTTCCCGTCGACGACGACCCACGCGCCAACCGAGCTTCCGATGGTGCGAATCGTGTTGTACAGGCCCTGCTCCTTCAGCCCCTGGAGAGCCTGATCGATGAAGTCGTACTTCCCCATCCCGTCCTCCCTCTTCAACGACGTCCCGTCCTCGAATCCACTTCGCGGAGATCGGCCGGGATTGTACCCTCTCCTTCCCCGGCTCGGGATCGTGACGTACCCCGCGGGCGAACCCTTTCTTGCCGGATGGGGCTTGCGTACAATGCCGCCCTGTCGACGAAAAGGGGGACGCGGATGAAGACGGCACGAAGGGTTCTCGTAACGGGAGCGGTCGGCCAGATCGGGTCCGAGCTGACTCCCGCGCTCCGCGAGCGCTACGGCAGCGATAACGTCGTGGCAGCGGGTCATCGCACAGAGCCAACCGCGATCCTCGAGGAAGCGGGGCCGTTCGAGATCGTGGACGTCTGTGTCCGCGCCGACCTTGAGCGCGTGATCGATCGCTACCGGATCGACACGATCTACCACATGGCGGCGATTCTGTCCGCGGCGGGAGAGAAGAACCCGGCGCTCGCCTGGAGTGTGAACATGGACGGCCTGCGGAACGTCCTCGAGGCCGCACGGGAGCATAGGCTGCGTCAGGTGTTCGTGCCGAGCTCGATCGCGGCGTTCGGCCCCGAGACCCCGCGGCAGAGCACTCCCCAGGAGACGGTTCTTCGCCCAAGGACGATCTACGGGGTGACCAAGGTCGCCGGGGAACTCCTTGGAGACTACTACGCGCGGAAGCTCGGCGTCGACGTCCGCGGGCTGCGCTACCCCGGGATCATCTCCAGCGTGACCCCTCCCTCGGGCGGAACCACCGACTACGCGGTGGAAATCTTCTATGCAGCTGTTGAGGGAAAGCCTTACACCTGCTTCCTGCGTGAGGACACGATCCTGCCGATGATGTACATGCCCGACTGCATCAAAGCGACGATCGACCTCATGGAGGCCGACGCGGCGAAGCTTCGTCATCACTGTGACTTCAACGTCGCGGCGATGAGCTTCTCCGCCGGACAGCTGGCGGCCCAGATCCGAAAGCACGTTCCGACCTTCGTCTGCTCGTACCAACCGGACTCCCGGCAGGCGATCGCCGACTCCTGGCCGCAAACAATCGATGACGCCGCCGCCCGGGAAGAGTGGGGGTGGAAGCCAACCTTCGGCTTCGAGGCGATGACCGCCGACATGCTCGAGCAACTCGGCGCGCGTCAAGAGGTAGGGAAGCTCTGGCCGGAGCAAGCAAAGCACGGGGTGCGCTGACCGGGGCCTGCGGCTCGAGATCCTTCTCCCCTCACGGATCTCATCACCGGAGTAGCTGCCGCTTGGGAGTTGGCCGAGACAGCCGCCGAACGCGCACCGAACCGCAGCGAAGATCAGACGAGCGCGCCTGTGATCGGCGGCGTCCGCGCTCTGGAGCGGCTCATCATCCTGCTCGACGGCGGCTGAAGCCTGCGACAGGCTGATGCAGCCTGCTGCTCGATCTGCCGGAGGGGCTACCCAACGGCGCCGGCCAACTTCCCTCCGAGCTCGCGACATGCGCGCAGGACGGCGGCAGTTGGCTTGCCGCGCGACTCGATCGTCTCGCCCACCTGGTTGCCGCCGATGTGCTTGAACAGCTTCTCGAGCGGGCCGCGCACGCCGCCACCACCTCCGTGGGAGTAGAAGAGGCCGTACGGCTTTCCTTCCAGCCCTCCGCGGTCGCGCTGGTCAGCGATGTACCAGTCGTCGGCGAACACCTTGAGTCCGCCGGCGATGTATCCGAAGTAGTCGGGGGTTCCGAACGCAACAGCGTCGAAGCGGCGGTACTCATCGGGATCGAAGCGCTGTTCGTTTGTGTTGACCAACGTGACTTCGGCGCCCGCCCCGCGGGCGCCCTCTGCGACGGCATCGGCCATGGCGCGAGTGTTGCCGCGCTCCTGCGAATGGTAGAGAACGAGGACGGACCCCATGCTTGCCTCCCCTGCTGTCCGGACTAGTCTGTGGTCACAGAGTACCTGATGCGTGCGGCTTCTGAGGCGCTCGTCGGCCACTCGTGCCGGCATGATGGTGTGTCCGGTGCCCTTCCCTCGTTGGAGGATTGCGGGACACACCTCGCCGTGTACACTCCCTAGCGACTGGAGGTGGGAGGAGCGTGACGGCGGAGCATCGAGTGAGTCCGGGGCCTGTTCAACGCAAGAGGCTTGTCGCCTCTGCACCCGAGCAATCTCCGGGCTCGCGTTCCACCTGCCACCTCTCACCCATCGCGCGATTCGTCTGGCTCGACGAGGTCGACTCGACGAACGCCTACGCGGCACGGCAGCTGAGTTCCCTCTCCCACGGCACGTTTGTCGTTGCCGACCGGCAGTCGGCGGGGTGCGGCAGGGACGGGCGGTCCTGGTACTCACCGCCGGGTGGCATCTACATGAGCGCCGTCGTGAAGTCCTTTCCCGCCGTTCCGGCCTCTGCGGCATCCGGCTTCCTGACGCTCGCGATGGCGCTCGCGGTGTGCGACGGCCTCGATCGGCTTGGGTTGAAGCCCGTTCTCAAATGGCCGAACGACGTCTTCGTCGAGGGAGAGAAAATCGCCGGCGTCCTCGCCCAGGCGACGTACGAGGGCGAATGCCTGTCTAGTGCCGTCGTCGGCGTGGGGATCAACGTGAACACCAGCCGCGAGGAGCTCTCGTCCGTTGGACGCCCGGCGACATCGATCGCCGTCTGTCTTGGGCAGCCGCAGGATGCCCGCGACCTGACGTATAC
>Ga0209610_1000953_pt1 | contig 14984 bp, 15 predicted proteins | sample LakKivw275mmetaG_FD_184137 | JGI IMG/M metagenome (GOLD analysis project Ga0209610, IMG submission 184137) | Anoxic lake water microbial communities from Lake Kivu, Rwanda to study Microbial Dark Matter (Phase II) - Lake Kivu water 275m metaG... | ecosystem: Environmental > Aquatic > Freshwater...
ACTTTTATATTTTCTTCCCCTAAAAATTTTTTTAATTCCTCTGTCAAATTTTGTTGCAGATCCACTTTAAATTCAGTTTTGATTTGTTCTGAAGTGGCTGGACTACCGTTCTTGATAGAGAGATAGACCGGGCAGGAGCCGGGGTGAGAAGAGAGGAATTGTTTTAGCTTTAATAAAAAGTCGCGGTTGGCTGCTTGGGGCAATTGAATTTGGATTTTTGAGCATTCTTCTCTTGTTACGAACACAGAATCCGGATGTATCTTTTGCTCTTTAATTTTCTGTTGAAATTGTACCAGCATTTCCTCTGTAATTGGTGAACCGCTCTCTGCTAGCAATTTCAGCTCACCGTCTTTATCAGAAATTTTACCTGAAAGGAGAATTACTTTATTTTCCTGCCAGAGGGTAGGGCTTTGAGCTAGAAGGCGGGGAAAAACAAGAATTTCTATTTTAGCAGATAAATCCTCTAAAGTTACGAAAAGCATAGGGTCACCTTTGCGGGTAATAATTTTTTTGATTTTTGTGATTATGCCTCCCAGCATCACCAGATCATTTCTCTGTAAAGGATCTAAAGTCCGAATAGGTGTAGTTTTGTAAGCAAGATATTCGCGATAATCCTCAAGAGGATGATGGGAGACATAAAGACCTAAAAGATCCTTTTCCCATTTTAATTTTTCTGTTTTAGATGCAGCAGCGGCTTCCCCAAGGCGCAAGCCTGAAAGATTAGCGCGGATGGTAGGGGAGAGATTTCCAAATAAATCACGTTGGCCAATAGCATTCGTGCGACGATACTCGCGAGCATAATGCAAAATTTTGTCCACATTGGCAAGCATTTGATTACGTTCGCCAAATTTGTCTAGCGCTCCACATTTCACCAAACTTTCTAATGATTTCTTATTTAAATCTTTATCCTGCACTCTTTTTACAAAATCATCAAGATTTTGGTAGTGGCCATTTTCTTTTCTTTCTTTGATTATTTCTGCAACAATGTTAGCTCCTACATTTTTGATTGCAGAAAGCCCGAAGCGGATTACTTCTTGTTGATCCTTTTGTCGAACAACAGTAAAGTTGGCAAAACTTTCGTTAATATCCGGTGGCAGAACCTTAATCCCCAAACTTAAACATTCATCTACTTCAATGGCGATCCGGTCAGTATCCCCCTGATCAGAAGTTAGCAGAGCGGCCATAAACTCGGCAGGATAATGAGCTTTTAAATAGGCAGTTTGGTAGCCAATCAAGGCATAACAGGCTGCATGGGCGCGATTAAAACCATAACCTGCAAAAGGTTCAATAAAGGAGAAGATTTTTTCTGCCAGGGCCTGGGTTAGTCCATTTTGCTTGCATCCTTGAATAAATTTTTCTTTTTGTTCAGCAAGTAGTTTTGGGATTTTTTTACCCACCGCTTTGCGTAAAATGTCAGCTTCTCCCAGTGAAAAACCAGCGAGATCTCGAGCGATTTGCAGGACTTGTTCTTGGTAGACGGCTACGCCATATGTTTTTTCCAAAATCGGTTTGAGTTTGGGATGTAAATAAGTAATTTCTCTCTTTTTATGTTTTCCCGCAATATAATTAGGGATCCATTCCATGGGACCAGGACGGTAGAGAGCAACCATCGCTATTATATCTTCAAATGTTGTAGGTTTAAGCTCTTTTAAATATCGTTTCATTCCCGAGGATTCTAATTGAAATACACCAGTAGTTTTGCCTTGGGCAAGTAGTTCAAAAGCCCGCAGATCATCCATCGGGATTGTTTTTAAGTCTATCTTCTCCCCGCGGATTTTTTCAATAATCTTTAATGTATTTTCTAAAATAGTTAAGTTTTTTAAACCTAGGAAGTCCATTTTTAGAAGACCTGTGGATTCGATTGCATGCATTTCATATTGGCTTACAATAGTTTGGTCAGAAGCAGAAGCATACTGACGGGGTGCAACTTCGTCAATGGGATCTTTAGTAATTAAAACACCGCAAGCATGGGTAGAAGCATGCCTCGCTACCCCTTCTAATTTCTTTGCAGTGTCAATTAATTTTTTAACCTTCTCGTCTTGCATATAAGCAGCCTTTAATTCTGGGATGGTATTAAGGGCCCGATCTAATGAAAAAAACATTGGGATCATCTTGGCAATCTGATCGCAGAAGCTGTATGGATAACTCAAGACCCGGCCCACATCCCTAATTGCTGCTCGTGCTGCCATTGTACCAAAAGTAATAATCTGGGTTACGTGATTTTGGCCATATTTTTGACGCACATAGGAAATCACTTCATCACGTCTCGTATCTGCAAAGTCAAGGTCAATATCGGGCATAGAAATTCTTTCGGGATTAAGAAAACGTTCAAATAGCAATTCATGCTTGATCGGATCAATGTCAGTAATATTAAGAAGATAAGAAACAAGGGAACCTGCTGCTGAACCTCGTCCAGGCCCAACGACAATATTGTGGTTCTTGGCCCAATTTACAAAATCTTGAACGATCAAAAAATAAGTAGCAAAGCCAGTTTTGTGAATTACAGATAGTTCGTATTTTAGACGTTCAGTAACGGCAGCCGGTATCTTTTGATAATCTGTTTGGTAATGTTTTTGTAAACCTGTAAGACAAAGTTTTCTAAGATACGAAATGGGTGTGGTCCCGGCTGGGACTTCATAATGGGGAAGCTTGGTTTGACCTAACGTAATATCCAAATTACACATCTGTGCTACTTTGTCCGTATTTTCAATAGCTTCGGGGACATCATGAAAATATTCCTCCATTAGTTTAGAAGGAGTAAAGGAAAAATCTTCACCTGCCATAGAAAGAGGACGATTTTGATCCAGAAGAGTATTCTTGCTTTGCAAACAAAGAAGTATTTCTTGAGCCTCTGCATCGCTTTTTTCTAGATAATGAACATCATTAGTAGCTACTAGTGGTATATTATTTTTTCTAGCAATTTTAATGATCTCTGCATTCACGCGAGCTTGTTCAGGAATATTAGGATGGTGTTGGAGTTCAAGGTAAAAATTGCCTGTGCCAAAAGTATCTTGGTAAAAAAGAGCATTCTCCTCTGCTTTTTTAAGATCACCGTTTAGGATAGTGGTAGGCACTTCTCCTTTTAGGCAAGCTGAAAGTGCAATGAGACCTCCCTTGTGTTTTTTTAAAAGATCACGGTCAATTCGCGGTTTGTAATAGAATCCTTCTAGATGTGCATGGGTTGTGAGTTTAATCAGGTTTTGATAACCCTGTTTATTTTTGGCAATTAAAACCAAATGATATTGTTTGTTATCAATATTAGGTCGTTTATCTATCATTCTATTATTTGCCAGATAAACTTCTACGCCAATTAAAGGTTTCAAACCTTGCGCTCGTGCTTTTTCATAAAACTCAATTACGCCATACATTACGCCATGGTCAGTTAAAGCTAGAGCCTTCATTCCATTTTTAGAAGCCGTCTGTATAAGATCATCAATTTTCACTAAACCATCTAAAAGGCTATAGTGAGAATGGGTATGAAGATGAGTAAACATAATTAAAACAAAAAAGTGAAAATTTTACGTTGCATTATTTATTAATATTAATATCCATATCTATTTTATGGCGCGTTCTAAAATACCAAAGACTACCTAGAGACAGCGCCAAAATTCCCCCTGCTAGAAAGATCAAGATAATCAGCCAGGAAAAAATAAAATCGTTGATGACAAGTATTGTATTTACTATCTTATTACCAATTTTAGTTTTATCTAGAAAGAGAGCGGTAAGCAAAAGAAGGGGCAGAAATATGCCTATCCCTTTTAGTATTTTTTTAGTTTTCAAAACTTTTTTCTTGAAATAAAAAACAATTTTCTTCAAAAAGTTAAAGTGGGGATTATTATGTTCTTTGATATCTAGGAGAGCCTGGTAATAAACAGCAAGAATTTCTTCTGTGGTTTGTGGTGTAAGAGAGAAGCCAATTTCTCTTCTGATTCTTTTAGCAAATTGGTGGGCTTTTTTAACTCGACCAAAATCAGAGAATAATTTTTGGGATAACATTAACCTTTCTTCGCCATTTCTGCCAGGGTAATTTAAATCGCGAATTACAGAAATTAAAATTTTGTCCGCTTCTAAAATTGCTAATTGCAATCCTGCCTGCGTATTTTCCCGCAGATAATCAGAAACTGTATCCCAATTATAAACTTTTTGAGACATTGAGATTTTATGATTGATGTGGCTTATTCATTCTCACTTGTTTATTATACTAAATATAGTCATTTGCGACAAATCACTTTTTATGATAAATTAGAAGACAGGAATCACCCATTGCTTTTTATTTTTTCATAAGAAAAATAAAGCTGGGACGTGGGTTTTAGAGAAAAAAGAAACAAAAATATGCGAGAATTCAATATTAGCTTCGCATTATGGTATATCAAACATCGCCGTTTAATCGATTTGACCGCAGTTTTGTTTTTAATCGGTGTAAATATCGTCATTGTAATTTATATCTGCACTGCGGCGGTCAATTATTTTGGCAGCCCCCCGCCGTCAGAACCTAGTATCCTTGTCAATATTCCACCGAGGACTGCAGTGGCCAAAGATTTGGAAATTGTTCGCTGTGAAGTATTACCTTCAGCTAACAAATACGATTTAGTCGCCATTATTAGAAATCCTAATACCACTTTAGGTTTGCAAAGTTTGGATTATAAATTTTCTCTTTTGGATGCAGAGGACAAAGTCATCAAAGAAGTTACAGGGACAAGCTATATTTTGCCTAGTGAAACTCAATATATTATTCGCCCTGATATAACCGTAGAGGATGTAAAGGTGGAGAGGGCAACATTGAAACTCATGCCTGCAGAACGCTGGTCTTCTCGCGATGATCTCTCGGCCCCTTCCCTTTCTGTTCTGGAAGATAAAAAAGAACTTTCTTTGAATCCTTCGGACCAGCTAGAGCTTTTTGCAATTGTGCAAAACCAGGGTTACTATAGTTTCAAAGATGTTGAAGTGAAGGTAGTGTGTTGGGGTCAAAATGATACAATCGTAGCTGTAAATTATACTACCTTAAATAATTTTTATGCTAATACCCAGAGAGAAATTAGAATGCGTTGGCCACAAGATTTCCGAGATAAGATGCAACGGATAGATATTTTCATAGAAACTAATATTTATAACCCCGACAATTTTTTAGAACCTTTACCAGAAGGTGGTAATGGAGGGGAAAAATATAGAAATATATAGTTTTAAGGTTGATATTTGGATGCTATTTTAACTTTTTATGAAAATTTTGCAATTTTTTAAATATTTTGATTGGTGGTTATTTATTCCTTTATTTTTATTGATTTCTATTGGGGTAGTGGTAATTTATAGTGCTACCTGGGGAGAAGAAGGGGCAACTCTGGCCAAGATCAAAGTCCAAATGATTGCTGCCGGCATTGGTCTTTTTTTATTTATAGTACTGGCTTTGATTGATTATCGGTTTTTAAAGAATTATCGTTTGATTATTTATATTTTAATGCTTCTTCTTCTTATTGCTGTTCTCTTTTGGGGATCAACAATTCGGGGAAGCAGGAGTTGGTTTTCTTTAGGGCCATTTCAATTTCAGCCATCAGAGATAGCCAAGATTTGCTTAATTATTATCCTCGCTTCGTTTCTTGCTGACCATCAAGAACATATCAATAAGTTGAGAGTTTTATTATTCTCGGGATTTCTGACCCTCCTTCCTGTTAGCTTAATTATTCTAGAACATGATTTAGGAGCAGCCGTTATCTTAGTTATTGTCTGGCTAGGAATGCTCATTGCGGCAGGATTGAAATTAAAGTATATTTTGATTGCCTTATCCGTTTTTATTCTAATAGGTTTAATCTCTTGGTTCTTGCTGCTTGCTCCCTATCAGAAATCAAGAATTATTTCTTTCTTTAATCCTCGTGCAGACCCTTTAGGTGTAAATTATAATTTGATTCAATCAATGATTGCAGTTGGTTCAGGCGGAATTTGGGGGAAGGGATTGGGGCATGGTTCCCAGAGTCAACTAAAGTTTCTACCCGAAGCGCATACCGATTTTATTTTTGCAGTTACAGCCGAAGAGTTTGGTTTCTTGGGAGGATTGATTGTACTAGTCCTTTTTGCAATTTTAATTTTAAGAATTTTGAAAATAGGTCGTCTCTCCTTAGATAAATTTGGAGTTTTTTTGGCTTCGGGAGTAGCCATTTTAATTTTAATTCAGGTAATGATTAATATTGGGATGAACATTGGTCTAGTTCCTGTTGCGGGTATTGCGCTGCCTCTTATTAGTTATGGCGGTTCGGCATTAATTAGTTCTTTAATTAGCCTGGGGCTTGTAGAAAGTATCTATATGAATTACCGTAAGATTGCGTTTGGGAGAGAAAAATAACATTTATTGACTAACCGTAATTTTGCGCTATAATAAATTTCAGGAGGGAAAATATTATGCCACAAACTGAATCCGATTTAATTCAGGGAATGGGAGTGAAGCCACGTTGTCCTATTTGCCAGGCAGTATACCGTGGAGAAAACATAAGATTAATTCGGGAAAGAAGAGGGCGTTACCTTTTTTATATCCTTTGCCCTTCTTGCCTTTCCTCAATTATCAATATTGTTTTAAATAATCCTTTGGGTACCAGTTCTCTTTATATGGTTACTGACTTTACGGGGAACGATTTAGAAAGATTTGTTGATGGTTCGGCAGTAAATTGTGATGATGTGATTGAGGTCTATGAAAAATTATCAGCCCCAGGCGGATTATTATCTGGTAGAAGAAAGGGAAATTGGAATGGCGAAATAGCAAAATAAGTTATTTTATCTATCCCATATTAAAAATATTATTCTGCCTCATTCAAGGGGTAAATTTTAAATTTAATTCTTTTATAGAGCTAAAAATATGGCCGATTTAGTTTTACAAGCTAAATTAAGAAATCTTCAAAATAAACCTAAGAAACTACGACGAGAAGAAATGGTACCAGCAGTGCTTTACGGACACAAGGTGAAAAATATTTTTTTAATGGTTAATTACAAGCAGTTTCAAAAGATTTTTCAAGAAGCAGGAGAGAGTTCTTTAATTGATCTTGTAATTGAAAAAGAAAAAAAACCGCAGAAGGTTTTGATTAAAGAGGTGCAGCGCGATCCCGTATCTGAAGAATTTTTGCATGTAGATTTTTATAAGGTGAAGATGACAGAAAAGATTATAGCTACTGTACCCTTAGAATTTAAGGGGGTGTCACGTGCAGTGAAAGATATGGATGGTGTTTTGGTAAAGAATTTAGATGAAGTTGAAGTTTCCTGTTTGCCCCAGGATCTACCTCATTCTATTCCTGTTTCTATATCCTCTCTTAAGACATTTGATGATGTTATTTATGTTAAAGATTTAGATATTCCGGAGAATGTAGAACTGTTAGCTCACCCGGAAGATGTAATCGTTTCTGTGACGCCACCGCGTTCCGAAAAAGAACTAGAAGAATTAGAAGAAAAGGTGGAAGAAAAGGTGGAAGAGGTAGAGGGTATGAAGAAAGAAGAGGGAGGGGTTAGTGAAGGTGAAAAAGAAGGTGAACCTGCAGCTCCTGAAGCGGGAGAAAAACCAGGGGAGATAAAATAAAAACATAATATTTAATTTCTATTAATGAATAAAAAAAATTTTTTCCGTCAATTTATTGTTGTATTAAAAAAAAGCCGCAAACATCAAATTATCTTTGGTGCGGCCACTTTTTTACTGATAGGACTCATTTTCTTGAGTATTTTTTATTTTCGGGGATTCTTGATAGGAGCTCGAGGGCAGGGAGGAGCGATAACAGGAAAGTCTGAAAAAGAAAATACCCAGCAAGATCAAAAATATGTTTTACCTAAAGGTACGCGTTTAATTGATGGTATGCCAGTACCAGAAGAAGAGGCAAATAGATTACCCATAGGAGTAATGATTGAAAATTTGGCCACAGTGAGACCACAATCCGGCCTCTCGGAAGCTAATTTAGTGTATGAAGCGCTTGCTGAAGGTGGGATCACCCGCTTCCTAGCTTTTTTCGCTGACGATAAGGATATTCCTGAAATCGGTCCTGTCCGTAGTGCACGGGTTTATTATTTAGATTGGGCAAGTGAACTTAGTGCAGTCTATATACATTGCGGGGGAGATCCTTATGCCCTAAAACTTGCCCGGGAATATGGAATGAAGGGTTTAGACCAGATGTATAATGGTAATTTTTTCTGGCGCAGCTCCACAGCCCTAGCTCCTCATAACCTTTTTACTAAAACAACACTCCTTAAACAAGCCTTGCAGGCAAAAGGATGGAAGAATGAGGGTGATTTTCAGCCTTGGCTTTTTAAAAAAGAAAAAAAGCTTAATGCGCGGCCCACAGATGTGCAAGATATTGTCATTAATTTTTCCACTTCTAGCTATCAAGTGATTTGGAAATACGATCGTGAAAATAACCAATATTTGCGTTATAATGGCGGATTCAAACATCTAGATAAAAATTCTGATGCCGAGATTACAGCAAAAAATGTTATTGTTCAATATATGGTAGCTAAAATCAAAGATCCTGGTGATATCAAAGGCCGTTTAGGTATGCATACAATTGGTGGAGATAAGGCTTTAATTTTCCACGATGGCGAAGTAATCCAAGGTATTTGGAAAAAGGCTTCACGGCAAGAACGAACAAGATTTTATGATAATGAAGGCAAAGAAATAGAATTTAACCCCGGTACTACCTGGATAGAAGTCGTGCCACCAGAGAAGACAGTAAGTTATTAAAATAGAAGAAATAGTTTCAGGGTTGAGTTGATATAAATAACCAATTTTTAAAAAGGGTTCCAATTTTTAACAATAGAACAATTGAGCAATGAAGCAATGGATTTTTCATCTTGAATAAGGGAAGTATCTTTTTTCATTTGATTAGCGCTATTCTATTAAGACCATTGAGGTCTTTTTTTATTTTGATTTTTGCGAATGGAAAACAATCTTTGATTATTTTTTTTATTCTGGTGGTTTGCTCGGGATTAATCTCCACAATTATCATGATTTCTGATTCATGATTCCCCGCCCGCCACGCCCGCCTGCCATCGCCTGATGGCCACGCCCGCTTCGCAAGCGAAGCGTTGCGGGCGGGCGAAGCCAATGGCGGGCAGGCAAGCCGAAGCTTGCGAAGCGTTGCGGGCGGATTGATTCTTTCCTGCAATTCCTGAAAAAATTGACGATAGTATTTCAATCCATCCTTTCCTCCAAAAAGCGCTTGTTGCGGTTCATATTTCAAGCCTTGATTTTCAGGTAAATCTAGTTTTTTTTGATATTCTTCTTCTAGGTATGGCAGATTGGCAATAATTAGTTTATTCATTCTTGATTTCCAGATTTTCCTAGGCAGAGGAATAAGTAGGCTTCCTTTTAAAAATTTGATTTTTACCCTATGTGTTTTCGCGTTTCTTCGTACTACTTGTAGCGCTTTCTCTGAAATATCCGTTGCCCATATTTTTGCTCCTGGAAATTTTTGGGCAAGAATAATCGCTAGACAGCCACAACCAGTGCCAACATCAATAATAATCAGCCTTTTCTTTTTAGCTATTTTTGCTGCCTCCTCAACTATTAATTCTGTTTCTGGCCGAGGGATTAAAACGTCTTTATTAACATAAAAATCCAAACCAAAAAATTGTTTTTTGCCAGTTAGATAAGCAACGGGTTCATATTTTACGCGGCGTCTGATTAAGGCATTGTATTTCTTTCTCTGCCCTGGTGTTAATTTCTGTTTCGGGTGGCTAAATAAATATTCCCGTTCTTTTTTTAAAATAAAAGATAATAAAATCTCCGCATCAAAGGCGGGAGTAGGGATCTTACAACTTTTTAGTTTTAGAGTAGCTTGGGATAAAATATAGGCGATTGTTATCAAGATTATTTTAGTTCAAAATTTAAAGTTCAAAATCCAAAGTTGAGTATCAAATTCAAAGTTTTCGGATCATTAACTTTAAATTTTTAATTCAACTTTGCACTTTACATTTTACACTTTTAACTTTTTGCCATTTTATTACTCGAGACTATTTTTAGTTGTTTGGATAATATTATCAAGGTCGCCATCCAAAATTGACTCTATATCGTGCCAGGATTTTTTGATTCTATGATCTGTAATCCGATCTTGGGGAAAATTATAGGTGCGGATTTTTTCTGCCCGTTTAGCTCCACCAATTTGAGCACGCCTTGCCTCTCCCTGCACCTTTCTTTCTTCTTCTTGCTTTTGAGCAAGTAGGCGGGAGCGAAGAATTTGAAGTGCTTTTTCTTTATTTTTTAACTGTGATTTTTGATCTTGACAGGAGACTACCAAACCAGTAGGGAGGTGAGTGATACGTACAGCAGAATCAGTGGTATTCACACTTTGGCCGCCGGGCCCGGATGAACGATAAACATCAATACGCAAATCTTCCGGCGCAATCTTGATTTCCGTTTCTTCGGCTTGGGGCAGGACTGCGATTGAAGCTGTCGAAGTATGAATCCGTCCTAATTTTTCCGTCGTTGGGATCCGTTGCACCCTGTGCACACCACTTTCGTATTTTAAATCACGAAAAACATTCTCGCCATTTACTTCAAAAATAATTTCTTTGAAGCCGCCAATACCTGTACGGCTAGAATTGAAAAGATTGACTTGCCATCCTTTTTGTTCTGCATAACGGGAATACATCCGAAAAAGATCAGCCGCAAAAAGCCCGGCTTCATCACCACCAGCACCAGCACGGATTTCCATAATTACACCTTTCATATCATTAAGATTTTGAGGGTTTAATTTTTCTTCTAAATCTTTTCTAACTTGAACCAGTTCGTTTTTTAAACTTTGCAGCTCTTGTTTTGCTTCTTTTTCGAGTTCAGGGTCGCGCACCAACTCCTCTGTTTCCATGACTTCCTTTTGAATCTTTTGGTACTCTTCGTATTTTGTCAAAATAATTTCCAGATGCGATTTTCTTTGGGCAAGAGAGGTTCGTTTTTCGAGATCAGAAATAACAGCAGGCTCGGAAAGTGTCCTTAGAATTGTTTCATATTCATTTTGAATTTTTTGAATTTTTTCTTGCATAAGAATTGTAAGGGCAGACCTATGTGTCTGCCTCTAACGCGGTTTGCGGACGAACCCACGGGTCCGAAATCGGGCGGACACCCTGGTCCGCCCCTACAGCAAAATATTTCATAGCTTAAAAAATATAACAAAATTTGGCTTATATAAGTTATAGCCAAATTAGACAAAATAAAATATTTATTTTTTGCCTTTTTTTATTTTCTCCAATTTTCTTGTTTTTTTATTTTTTTTAAGACTTTTTGTTTTAGCCAAAATCTTCTCAAAGCGCTCCACTCTTCCCGCTTCGTCCACAAGTTTCTTTTTTCCTGTATAAAAGGGATGACACGCCGAACAAATCTCCACATGGATTTCAGGAACCACGGAGCCAGTCTCAAAAGTATTGCCGCAAGAGCAAATCACAATTGATTTGCCATATTTAGGATGAATTTTTTCTTTCATATAATTTAATTACTATAGGGTTAGTATAGTATAAAAGGTAGTTTTAGGCAAGAATTTTGATTTCTCTCATTTTCTTGCTTAAATTTTTTTATGTGCTATAATTGGCTGTGAAGGAAGAAATGAAAATGAAATTTTCATTTCGGCCGGTGAGTCAACTTTCAAGCTCTGCTTATAATTCGCAGTGAGGAATAAATGAAAGTTTACTTTCATTTAGACCGAACAAGAATTTCAAACTCTGTTTATAATTCGCTAGTAGAGGAATAAGTAAAAGCTGATTTTAATTTTGTAAATGTTGCTTATAATATTATAATTTTGTACAAAATAAGAGATGAGGAGTCTCTTAATTTATACTTTTAGAAATTATTTATGGAGAATGAAAATTTAATTGTTAAAATGTTGGAAGCAGGATTACATTTTGGTCATCAAAAGGCAAAAAGGCATCCTAAAATGGAGCCTTATATTTTTACGGTACGGAACGGAATTTCTATCATTGATTTACAGAAGACCCAAGAAAAGCTAAGAGAGGCTTTGCATTTTATTCAAGAATTAGTTTCAAAAGGGGAGAAAATTTTGTTTTTAGGTACCAAAAAACAGGCCCAAGAGATTATTCGCAAAACAGCCTCCGAGACACAAATGCCCTATGTAGTTAAGAGATGGCTGGGTGGTACTTTTACGAATTTTGAAGTAATTCAAAAAAAGATAAATAGACTTAAGGACCTGGAAAGGGGAGAGGCAGGAGGGGAATGGGAAAAATATACCAAAAAAGAACGTTTAGCCCTTAGCCGAGAGAAGAAGAAACTTCAAGAAATGGTAGGAGGTCTTGTTACTTTAAACGGATTTCCTCAAGCAATTTTCATCATTGACATAGTTAAAGAGAAGAATGCTGTACATGAAGCGCGGAAAAAGAAAGTGCCTATTATTGCCCTTGTAGATACTAATGGCAATCCGGAACTCATTGATTATCCTATACCTGGCAATGATGATGCTATTCGAGGGATTGATCTTATCTGTACCAAAATCACCGAAGTCATTTTAGAAGTTCAGAAAACTTCAAAACCTATAAAATCATAAATTATAAAAAATGAAATTAACTATTGCTTCCATCCAAAAATTAAGAGAAATGACCGGTGCGGGGATAATGGATTGCAGGAAAGCACTCCTTAAGGCAGGGGGAAATTTGGAGGCGGCAGAAAAAGTTTTAAGAAAAAAAGGCCAAAATGTTGCAAGAGCAAAACAGAATCGCATTGCATCTGAAGGCATAATCGGTTGTTATGTCCATAATAATGGTAGAGTTGCTTCTCTTGTTAAGCTATATTGTGAAACTGATTTTGTGGCAAGAAACAAGGAGTTCCAAGAATTAGCTCATCTTTTAGCGATGCAGGTTTTGGCTGCAGGTGCGCTTTATGTCCATCCTAAAGATGTTCCCGCGGACAAAATTCAAGAAGAAAAGGAAATCATTTTAGAACAGCTGAAAAAAGAAAAAAAACCGCGGCAGATTTGGGAAAAAATTACAGAAGGAAAATTAAAAAAATATCGGGAAGAGATTTCTCTTATGAGTCAACCATTCTTTCAAAATCCTGACATAACCATTAAAGAATTAGTACAAGAAAAAATATTAAAGTTAGGTGAAAAAATGGAGGTAGGGGAGTTTGTTAAATTTGAAATCTAGATTTTTAAAATATGAAGGCGGTAGGTGTCAAAATCAAATCCTGGGAGGCAACAGAAGAATTTAATCCGCGGGATTTAAACTTAAAAGAAAATGATGCTGTGATTGTAGAGACAGAGCAAGGGTTAGAGTTAGGAAAAGTCCTTTATATTAGAGATGATGTAGGGGAACAATTGGCCGCGAGATTAGAGCCGATTTTAAGAAAGGCAATTGAGGCCGATACAGAAAAGATACAATATTATGAGGTTAAAAGGGAAGAAACGGTTAAAATTTTTCAAGAAAAGATAGAAAGATATCAATTGACGATGAAATTAGTGGATATTCATTTTGCCTTAGACGGTAGCCGTATTACTTTTGCTTTCACAGCAGAGGGGCGAATTGATTTTCGTGATCTTTTAAAGGATTTAACCCATCATTTTCAAAAATCTATTCGTCTACAACAAGTAGGATCTAGAGATGGCGCGAAGGTGGTGGGTGGTTATGGAATGTGCGGTCGTGAGATTTGTTGTAGTCGTTTCCTGGAGGAATTAAAAAGCGTCACCACGGATATGGCCAGAATGCAAGAGATGACCCATAAAGGGAGCGAGAAAAATTCTGGATTATGTGGACGTTTGAAATGTTGCTTGGCTTATGAAGCAGATGTGTATGAAGAATTAGCACGTGAAATGCCGGAAATCAATGCAATAATTAATACTCCTCAAGGCAAAGGGACAGTGGTAAGTCGCAATCTTTTAGCCCAGAAAATTAAAGTTAAGCTAAAAAAGGATGGAACAGAAATGGAAATCCCTTTTGTTAAAAAATAACCGCTTCATTAATTATTTTTTTTATTCTTGAAGGTGCGGAAAATTAAAATCCAAATCTAGTTCTTTTAGAGTCGTAAATTTTCATTTAAACCATTCTACAATAATGACTTATGAGATTATTCCTCAATTCGGGGTTGTTTTGGCACTGGTAGGCATCATTGTGATTCTGGGTCGAAAGATTCCCGAGGTCCGAGAGTTAAAAATAGATGCCATATCAGTTCCAAAAAGAAATAGAAAAAGATTTTTGGCGGTTTTAAAAGGGAGCCTGCCTCGCTTGGGATATTTTATTTTGTCTGCTTTCAAGGGAAGCGGAAGAATGATAGTGCAACTTTTCGTTTTATCTGGGAGAGGATTTAAGATTTTAGGAAGTAGAATGAGGAATTTTCTTGAGAAGAGAAAAAAAAATAGGGAGGTACGCCAGCAAAAGGAAGAAGTTCAGGAAAAAACAATATTAAGAGAGTCAAATAGCTTAAGAATAATGCCTGGATTAAAAGAACGCAAACCTTTTTCATCTCAAAAACTCAAAATAAAAGAGGTTAGAATAGAAGCTCATTCTGCGCCTCTGGAACGTGAAGAATTAAATATAGAGCAGTTATTGACTGATGCCGAGAATGCTGTTAGACTAAAACATTTCCAGGCAGCAGAAAAACTTTGTTTTTCCATTATCCGTAAGAATCCTAAAAATGCCCAAGTTTATAAGATATTGGGCAATCTTTATTTTGCCGAAGGCAATTTTCGCGATGCAGAAGCTTCTTTTCGCGCCGCTCTGAAAAGAGGAGCGGATAGCACTGATCTTTATAGGAAGTTAGGCTTAGCTTACACCGAGGAGGGAAGAACAAAGGAAGCGGAAAAAATTTATCGTCGAGCGATTAAAAATAACCGCACAAAGGAGTATTTTTATTTGGAACTAGGTAAAATATATCGCAATCAAAATAATGTTGATAAGGCCTTGAGAATTTATGAGGAACTAGCGAGGGCGTATCCAGGCAATTATAAATATCTTGAGCTTTTAGAAAAACAGAGGAAAATGAGGAAGTAGGAATAATGAATAATGAATAATGAATAATGAATAATGAATAATGA
>Ga0209610_1000955_pt1 | contig 14975 bp, 8 predicted proteins | sample LakKivw275mmetaG_FD_184137 | JGI IMG/M metagenome (GOLD analysis project Ga0209610, IMG submission 184137) | Anoxic lake water microbial communities from Lake Kivu, Rwanda to study Microbial Dark Matter (Phase II) - Lake Kivu water 275m metaG... | ecosystem: Environmental > Aquatic > Freshwater >...
GCATTTTCAGAACAAAACATTAATAATTTAAGTATAATTATATTAAAATAATCTTAGTGAATTTTTTAAAAATAAAAATATAGTAATTTTTTCGATCTATTAATTAGTCGGATTTTTAAATACCTATGATGCTCTCTTAATTAAATAAAAATTGAAGATAGATGAAGGATGAAGATAGAGAGATAAAATAGAAGGAGTTATTTATGATGAAACATAAGAAGTATAATAAATATTTTAAAGTAGTTTTTTTTATTTTATGGGCTACTTTTATAATTTTATTTTTTGGAGCGATAAACATATTTGCTTCGGAAATTTTCTCTATAGCAGATCAAAATTCGATCCCCAAAGACACTATATTTTTGGATGAACAGTCATTAGGGGAAATCATTTTTGCCTCTTCAGACCAAAGTATCCTTGTTTTTAAAAATTCTACTCCGCAATTAGAAAGATTGCATCCAGGTGATATTCTGTTCTTAAGGATAAACGAAGATAGCAGATATGGTAACTTATATCAGATTAAGCACCTTATGAAAGATAGACTTAATCGCGATAGCGAAGGGATTATTATTGAAATTATCCCCTGGGTTAGGAATCATCCACCCAGCATCTCTGGTCTTATTGCTCGACCTTCTACCCTCGAGATTGGCCAGCAAAGTGATTTAACCTGCTATGCCGCAGATGAGGATAAGGATGAACTTTTTTACAGTTGGATTAGTACTGGAGGAACTCTTTCAGGAAATGGTGCTAATATTAGCTGGATAGCTCCTCATCAATCAGGTAATTATATCATTAATTGTGAAGTAACTGATAGTAGAGGAGGCAAAGATATTAGAGCAGTCCAGCTTTGGGTAGCGGAAGAATTTCCTCAATTGACCTATGAAGAAAAAGAGTTAATTCAAAAGTATGGGTGGGGAAATAGTCGAGTCATTCGTTGGCCTGATGGTTATATAGAGGTCTATGATGCCACTAATTTTAGTAGAATACAGGAAGTTTTAGACCGATGGAATGAAATAATCGGAGGAAAAGTTGTTTTTTACTTAAGTAATGATCCTCAAAGTCCAGTAAGGTTAACTTATAACCCAGAATTAAGTCAGGAAAATCTCTGTTATCATATCGATACCCATTGGAGTAATTATCAATTGTATGCCGCTGAAATAAAAATAAATCCGGATGCTTCTTCTTGCGGTTATCCCCAAAACAGTTTCGCCTTATATCTCCATTCCTTCAGTGGAATAGCTGGTTTTGATGTCTGGAAGGGAACAACCATTGATCGGGAAGATTGGCAAGGTTTTAACCTTATTCCGGAGATTATGCAGACTATGATCAGAGCCCTTTATCAGCTGCCATCTGGTTATAATTTTTAGGCAGAGGTCAATAATTAATCAAAAATTCTCTATGAATATCTAATTAAGAAAACTAAAGAATTATTTAATAAAGGGATTTTAAATATTTAAGAAAATAATGATTACTTGAAAATAAGTAAATTTAAGGATAATAAAATAAAATTAGAGGAGGGAATTATTATGAAAACAAAAAAAGTTTTGAGGTTGGTGATTTTCTTTTCTATCTTAATTATTATTAATTTATTAGTGTTTGCAGTAGATAGTGAAAAGCAGGCAAGTGATTTTCAGTCAAATGGTGATTTAATTGAGGGCTGGAACTGGCTTAGAGATTCAGCACTTAAACATTATGCAGAATGGACTTTTGAGGAGATAACCCCTGGAAGCGAAGATTTAGTTTTAGATATTACTGCTCTGGCAACTGATCGACCAAATGGAGGTAGTGGATTTGAGGCAAAATTTAAATTAATCTATGGATTTCCGGGAAGCGGTAGTATGGGCGGGGTCTTCAAAACGAAAGTTGTGACTCTCCCCAATGTTTCGCCACCAGGCGACCCCTTGGGTTATCACTGCCAGGGACAAGTAACTGTGGATAGAGAATTTATTTCCGGTGCATCTACTATTGTTTTTCGTGTAGAACGGGAATCAGTTCAGGATAACCATGTAGCTTTTAAGAAAGAAAGTATAGTTCTACTTATTACAGAGGAAGCAGGAGAAGGACAATTTTTAGAGGGGAACCAATTGCCCGAGACTGATGAATTAGAAGAGGCAACTCTAATTCAACCTGGCACTTATACTGGTTGTCTTGGTGAAGAGCCAGTAGGAGGTCAAATCGACGATAACGACTACTACAGCATCAACTTGGAAGAAGGGCAGCAAATTACCCTTCAACTTACTGTTCCAGGAAATGCTAGTTATGGTATCTCTTTGTTGAATCCGAACCATTATTCTAAAGGTTCTTCTATTACTCAAAGAGAAATTAAAACCTTAGATTATGTAGCTGATTCTACCGGTACCTGGTATATTAAAATATCTCGTTCTTCTGGAGAAGGGGAGTATCAATTATTGATTGATATTCAAAATCAGAATGATGCAGGAAGTGGACAGGATGCAGGAGATTCTTATCAGGAGCCTATCTCTATATCTACCGGTACCTTTACAGGATTGCTAAAAGCAGGAGACGATAACGACTACTACAGCATCAACTTGGAAGAAGGGCAGCAAATTACCCTTCAACTTACTGTTCCAGGAAATGCTAGTTATGGTATCTCTTTGTTGAATCCGAACCATTATTCTAAAGGTTCTTCTATTACTCAGAGAGAGATTAAGACCTTAGATTATGTAGCTGATTCTACCGGTACCTGGTATATTAAAATATCTCGTTCTTCTGGAGAAGGGGAGTATCAGTTATCGGTGAATACCTCTTTTGGCGGTGCTGGAGAACCAGGCAACCATTCTCCAGTAATTTCTTCAGTTAATGCTGCTCAGGAATCCATAGAAATTAACAATTATGTTAACATAACTTGCAGTGCAAGTGACCAAGATGGTGATAGTCTTACTTTTAATTGGACTGTGAATGGTCAGGTTATTGAGGGAAATAATTCATTTTTAAATTGGAGAGCGCCTAATATTTCTGGAAATTATACTATTACCTGTACAGTAAGTGATAGTAGGGGTGGAGAAGATAACGAATCAGTAAGTATTACAGTTACTGAACTAAGTAATGGTGATAATGATAATATAGGAGAAGTTAATTATCGAATTGAAATAACTACCGGATCCCGAATTGCTGCAGGAACTGATGCAAATGTATATATCACTATGTATGATAAAGATGGACATAATAGTGGTGAGATCTTATTGGATAATCCAGGAGTTAATGATTTTGAGATAGGAGATAATAATACTTTCTCGGTCACTGCAATAAATATAGAAAACCTTGATTATATTATTATAAGACATGATAATTCTGGCAACTTCCCTGGTTGGTACGTCGATGAAATTCAGGTATCTAATAAGGAAATTAATAAAGAATGGACTTTTCTCCCCGACCAATGGTTAGCTACCGATGAGCCACCAGATTATCAAACTCAGGGGAAATTTTATCCACAAGAAGAAACAGTAGAAGAGAATATCGAGTACATACTATCTCTAACTGATGGTGGAGGAACTCTTACTAGTAATCTTCCAATTTTTGTAAAGGAAGATAAAGTAGGCAATTTAGAGATTGATTCGGATGGTGATGGAATACTGCAAGAATGGGAAGATAAAGCAATAGAATATATTAATCCTTATATTGAACTTGATGAAGAAGAGCCCTGGCTGCAACATCAAGATAGTGACTATGTGGCAAACTATATAAGAGTACATCCCTATGACCCTTTTTCTACTTCAACAACCTTTAATTCAGCTAATTTACCTAAATATATTATTTTCCGTTATGTAGTTACTTGGAGCCAGGATTATGGTAGACAAAGTTATGGGGGTGTTAATTTTGACATTTGGACCAGTCACCCAGGAGATCATGAACGTATATTTATGGCCTGGAAGGTAATAGATAGTAATACTTTGAAATTGGATTGGGTTTTTACTTCTTCGCATGAGGATCCCGATGCTCATCATGCAGTTTGGAACGCCTCATATAGAACATGTAATAAGGGTGACGTTGCAACTTGGCCTCCTAAAGAATATGATCATAGTGAAGTGTTTTGTGGAGAGCTGCAGTTTAATGAAGACGGCCGACTAGTTATTTATGCCTCGGAAGGTAAACATGCTCTTTACCCTTCTTGTGATATATGTGATAACAAAGTAATGTTAGTAGATCTCCCTGGTCCCGTTAATGTAGGAGAGGATTGTGGTGGAGGAGGACGTTTTCGGTTTGATTGTTATAATGTTGGAGAACCTCCTAATTTAATAGATCCTAAAGTTCATGATCTTGACCTGAAGCTTGATACTTTTAAAAATGATTTGCCAGATATACTTATTAACAAGCTGAAAAGCCATTATAGGATAAGTATAAATACGAGCGATAGAGATTTGGCTGGTACAGATGCAGAAATACAGATTAAATTATTTGGAGAAAATAATATGAATTCCCAATGGTTTACAGTATACTCAAAATCGGACCCTCCTCGCCTAGCTAGTCATGTTGGAACTTTCGAAAGAGGAGATAAAGATAATATTATTGTAGAATGTTCTGATTTGGGCAAGATTATTAAGATTCAAATCAAACATGATAATAGTGGTTTAGGGCCAGGATGGCATATCAATGAAATCTGGGTAGAAAATTTAGAAACTAATACCACCTGGCATTCTCGGCCAAATACTTGGTTAGATAAAGTATTATGGAATGATAATACCGATAAAACTTTTAATTTGGAGTAATGAATTGAAAGATTATCAAGGGGACGGATGTCTGGGGGTAACCGTCCTCTTGATACTGATTAAATTAAATATATTAGGAGTGATATAAAATATGAAGAAATATATTTTTCTTTTTTTAGCGGCTATGGTAGTTTTTAATTTTTGTTTGGTAGTTAATACACAAGAGCAGGAACAGGAGATACTGGAAGGATTTGTTTTTTATCATTATCAGTATGCCTATATCGATATCTCGTTGATTTATCCGGAAAATTGGATTAATCACTCTTCACAGGAACGGGGGATAATGATTTATACCCCGGATTCTAAAGGAACCCTGACTTTTCGAGCAACACCCTTATTTGGAAAGGAATATACTCTTGCCGAACTATATTCTGTGAATATGGATACCCTGAAAGAAGCTGGTGCCGTTTTTTTGGAATCTGTTCCGGATAAACTTTCCGGTTATCCTGCTCAGCGGACTTTGTATACAATGAAATTCGGAAAGGATACACTTAAATTTATTCGCTATGATTCAATTATCGGCGATTTGTTTTATTCTTTTAGTTTTAGTACCCAAGAAGCAGAATTTGGAAAATATCTGAATGATGTAATAAAAATAGTCCGTTCTATTAAGATTAACTAATAAAAGAGAGGATAATTAAATAGAATAAAGAGCGCTATTGTTCCTTTTAATTTCTAATTTATTGATTTTTAAATGACACATAGAGCAATCATCCCCTGTATTAATGGAATCAGTAAAATTTTTAAAAATATTTTTTAAAAAGATACTAAAAAATGCTTTATTTATATGATATAATATAAACTCGAAAATTTAGTTAAGTGAGGAGGTGAAAAAATGGCCAAAATGCAATGTGCTGTATGCGGGAAAGATATAAAGAAAGAAAAATATGGTACTGAATATGAAGGGAAACATTATTATTTTTGTTCGGAAGACTGCCGTGATGAATTTGAAAGTAACCCAGAAGAATATTTAGAAGAAGAAGAAATGGAAGAAGAAGATTGGAATTAATAATGTAAAATTTAATAACTAATATTACTTAAAATTATATAAAGTAAATAAAGAGAATATTATTCTAAAAGTCCTTTGTTAGGCTACAAAGGACTTTTAGAATTTTTTAATTTTGCTTCAATGCTTACACTCTTTCCGGATTTCCCTCCACAGCGGACATCATAAATGAGCTATCTTAATCATTCTGAAAAAGTATTGGTCCACTCTGGTTCAGGCGGAGGATTGGAATCTAATATTTTTCTCCATCCCTCATCAGTCAATCTATTTTCCATAGATTGTTTAAATTCATAATAACTGAAAGTTGGTCCCACTCCTAATACAATCTGCTCATGAGGAAGTCTATAGGCTATTACGGCAGTTTTAATATAGCCCACTCCCTCTTCTAAAACTTTTTTAGTGTTACCATCGGTATGGACATCTGCCACCAGGACCGTTTTAAATACCTCCGGGTCGACTTCTCCGCCTGAAACAGTGCTGATTAAACTTTCAGAGATACTGCCGAAGTTTTCAATAAAACTGTACTCATTATCATTTAATGGAATGTTTTCCAACTCTTTTTTAGAGATTTCAAGTAGCTTACTTAATATTTCTGCAAATTTACTAAGACCTACCTCTATCATTAACTTTTCTAATTCTTCTTGAGGAATTAAATTCTTAAAGCCTTGATTAGTCATTTCGGTCAAAGTTAAAAGTCGGGCATAAAATTCCGGTAGCGGCTCTACATAACCGACTATCGGAGGCTCAAATATTCCTCCCATCTCAGCCATAGTATAACTTTGCTTGACATATAAAAGAGTATCATGTCTTAATTCAGTCCAGGAAGCCAAAGCAGTATTTAATTCTTTGTCTTGCCAGGCTATTGTTTGCATAAAAGTAGGATAACCTTCACCAAATTTAATTCCTAAGGATTTTAAAACAAAGAGCCAATTCAGATAAAGATTTTTATACCAATCAACCTGGGAAAGAGAATCTACTTCTTTTTTTAATTCCGAGAATTTCTTTTTATAATCGGTATATTGGGTATCACCAGAGCTTTCTAAAATTTCTACAGCCCTTTCAGAACCTAAAAGAGCCATTAAATCCAATCCTCGCGGGAAACCCCTAACTTCCCGCATAGCTGGCGGAGGACAGGCTTTAACTTCGGTCTTAACCCAGGTGAAAGGACGGTTTTTTCTATAAGGGGCATAACTATCCTCCCAGCTAAAAGTAAAGGGTTTTTTATCAGTAGGTAAAGGTAACTTTAGTCCGGAATATTCACCGCTATAAGGGGAGACCATTTCGGAAAAAAGCCAGGAGTCTAAAGTAAATCTCTGACCCATCAGTCTGAATCCTTTGGTTTCCGTTAAAAGTTCCTGGGCTTGTGATTTTAGGGCTTGAATTTCTTCCTCATCAAGAGGAGGGCAGGGCATTAATAGTTCACAAGCTCCTAATCCACTATAGATTTTAGGATTATAAGTTCCCTCCAAGATAGCTTCTTTGAGTTCATCATATTTTTCCTCTATTCTTTGAGGAGAGCTGTCCTCTGGAGAAAGTTTTTCCAGTACTTCGCTATATTCATTAGGGCCTAAATCATCGGAAAATCCAACCAGAAAAGAGGTGATAGCATATATTCGATTCCATCTTTCTTGAAGGTCTTGACTTTGAGAAAATTGATGGGCTAATAGAAAAGCCTGCAGGGTTTGAATTCGGGCGTCAGATTCAGAAATAATTCCTCCCCTATTACCGCTGCAGACCGATTCTCCGGCAGATAAAAGGGGAGAACCCTTGATTAAAGCAGTCATCCTCCCGTACCACATTAAAGCTTGAAAATAATTCTTCAGTTTCTCTGACTTGGTGTAATGTCCTCGGGGGATATATTGGGAATAATCTTCTTGATAGATAAAAATTGGAGAATATTCCCAGCCTTGATGTTTTTCAATTAGCTCTATTTCTTTTTCTACCAGACTTTTTACCGCCTCGGGGACTTCAAAACTATATTGGTCAAATTCTGTTGGACTAAAATATTTATAACTGGCATTATCTCCGTAATATTCTTTTATTCCAGAGATCATCATCTCACAGTATTCGGGGTCTATTCCGGGGATACAATATTCTTCTCTTAAAGTCTCCTCACTCATTATCTGATTTATCTTGGGTTTCAAAAGCTCTAAAGCAACAGAAAGATAAGCTATATTTCTTTTAGCGGCTTCTTTTAAATCCCCATCGGTATCGAAATATTCCTGCAAAGACTCGGCTAATAAATTTTTACTGATTACCCATATATCTTTATAGAAGAGGTCTCTTTCTAATTTCATCAAAGTAGTGTCAAAGAAGATGTGATAATAATGTAAAAGAGAATCGGCGGTAATAAAGATGGGCAAATCTATTTCTCCCATAGATTTATAATAAGCTACGAAGTCATCACCTGGAGTAGCCATTTGGCGAGAAGATTCCAGAAATACTTCTCGTTCTGCAATAGGAAAAGGGGTAGGAATAACTACAAAACCGTTCTTTTTTAAAAGGGAGAGACCTTCCGGGCTGAGCTTTATTTTATCTGAAAAATTTTGGTAATTAGCAATTTTTACAGTGCTCAAAGGTAAGGAATAGGCAAGAATACGGGGAGAGATTTCTACTTCCTCTATTAAAATATCTTCTGGGTTGATTAAATGTTTGGTTAAGATGACTTCACCCAGAGCCAAAATATTATTTGTAGCGTTAAGAATAATAAAAGTTATTAAAATGGTTAAAAATATTTGTAAAAAATTAAATTCTTTGGTTTTTTGCATTTTATTTTTTTTAAAATTAATTTTTAAAATTAATTTAACCTTTCGATTTGTATTATACCACTTTTTATGGCGTCTACCAATTTTCTATCTGAACGGTCAGCTAATTTTATTAAAAATTCACTGCTCTGGCTCTTCTTCATTAAAATAGGCTGACCTAGATTAATTTGTAGGGGGAAGAGCCGAAAAATTAATTTATCCGGGTGGGCTTCTAAACCTACGGCTAAACCCTGCTGGGTCTCTAAAGAGAAGTATTGGTCAAAGATAAAATTTCCCAGAGAATAAAAGATAAGTTTTCCCTGATATTTTTCAATATTTTGTACTACATGGGGATGATGGCCAATAATTAAATCTGCCCCTGCCTCAATTATCTGATGGGCTAATTTCTGTTGAGCTAAAGAATTGGTCAATTGATATTCTTGACCCCAGTGCAGACTGATGATTAAAAATTTTTCTGAATTTAAAGATTTGACTGCCTTTACTGTCTCTATTATTTCTTCTTCTTTAGTTAAAAAAGGAAAAATTTGATTAAAAGCCAGAAAGATTATATTGTCGCTGAAAAAATAAGCATCAAGCTCGTTACAACTACCAGAAAGAGGATCACCCACAAAATTTACCCGATATTTTCTTAGCCAATCTTTCGTTTCTTCTAATCCCTCTTTTCCCAAATTTAGGGTGTGATTATTGGCTAAAGAAAATAAATTAAAATTAGCCCAGAAGATTCCTTTCATTACTTCTGGGTTAAAGGCAAACTTTAAAGAATTATCTGAAAAATTCGGGCGATTTTTTACTATCGGACCCTCTAAATTCCCAAAGACAATATCAATTCCCCTTAAGAAGTGACTGATTTTTTGAAAAGGATAATAAATACTGTTTTGCTTTATAAAATTTTCCACCCCCCGGTCTAACATAATATCCCCTACCAATAGAAGAGTTTTTACTCCCTCAGTAAAAGCTTCAACGGTTGAGCCAGAAATATTTTCCTCAGATTCATTCTTTTCAAAGATTACGCTAAAATAAGAGGTAGTCTCTTCTAAGTCTAATTTTAAAAAATCAGCAGAATTTTTATGAGCAATAATTTGGGGAACTTCTCTCTGACCTAATCTGGCAAATAATCTAGCGGCATACAAACCTTGCCAGCAGTCAACTTCTAAGTTTTCAAAATTGTTTTCTTCCAAGTTTAATAAAACTCTGATGCTTTTTACATCATGGAAATTAGCCGCCTGCCAAGGAAGATAATGGGAGAAATCTATACTAGCAACCACAATAGTATTGAGAAGGGTATTTTCATCAATTGTTTTAACCAATTGTTCTATTTGTTCTTTAGTAATATCAGCAGGTATCAGGATGGGCAAAATATTAGTTTCAGGGAAATATTTTTTGATGTAAGGGAGTAAAACAGTTACTCCATGTTCAGCAATAACTGCACAACTATTAAGAATCATTTTGTTTTCTTTAAATAATTTTTCCCACAATAAGGTATCGATTTTTAAATTATTGAATTCTTTTTCATTTGAATCTAAGGCGATAGTAATAAATGAATTACTTTCCATAAGAATTCCACTTTGAAAATGATCTGGGCTTAAAATAACTATCGTTTTGGGTTTTCCCTGGGAGGAGATATATTTAAAAAAATCATTTATTATCTCTTTGGCTAATAGATGATGGGGTACAACACCGGAAGCAATATTCAGTTCATTAACTAAGACAGCAGCGAATACTTTTGGAATTGGTCCAAAAATAAATTGCAACACTCTAGTTACCAAAATAAGAAGAATAAATAGAATTAAAAAATATTTCCTCTTATTTTTGAATTTTGAACTTTTAAAATTATTCATATTTCCTACTTTTAAACAAGGGATAAGGGGATAATAGAACAGTCATCTTTTATAGAACCGTCCCCTTTTTTATACTGAGGAATCCGAAAAGATAAATAAAAGCTGCCAGTAGAGCAACCACCTTAAAACCAAAATATAGGGCAATTATTACCGAGGATACAGAGGCAACAATGGAGCAGAAGTTATTGGTCGCCCACAACCAGGGAATAAGCCCTTTTCCTTGCTCTATTGAATTGACCAGTTTTATCCCTAAAGGGAAAGGCATCCCCATTAAAAATCCTAAAGGGGAGATTATCCCCAGGGTAATTAATATTCTTACCAGTAAGCTATAATGTAAAGTAGAATTAAAGATCAATGGCAAAATAAATTGATAAACTACCAGGATAGCACACAGAGTAAAAATAATGATTTTTAAGTTATTAATATAATTCCTCTCTATCTTTTTAGAATAGAAGCTCCCCAGACCTGAGAAGAATAAAAAAGAGAAGATAATAATCGAAGTGGAATAGCTGGGGTTGGTCAGATAAAGTATAAATTTTTGGATAAAAGAAATCTCTAAGAGCATATATCCCAGACCTAAAGAGGCAAAATACAGCAAAAAAGGAATCCTTATCTTGCTTTTAATTAACGAAGACTTTTTAAAAGATAAAGGTAAAAAGATAAAAATCAGACTAAATATTATTCCCTGAAGAAAAGTAGCGAATATAATCAAATTTCCCCATTCGATTAATGGTTGCCAATTAGCCGTACTTTTTATTATTTTAGGGATATTTTGCCATTTAAGACTATAAAAGAAGTAAGGTTGGCTATCACTGACCGCGGAAACATTGAAGAAGTAACTATCATAAAAATTCTTTAGTTTACCCTCCTTAAAGCTGTTTACTAATTGAATTATCTCTTGATAATAGTAACTCTGCTCCAGAATATGATTTCGATTAGTTTCTTCCTCTTTAATTCCCGGGAAATAGACTAAATCAAATTTTCTTTTATTACAAAAATCTTTGATTATCTCTATCTCTTCCTCTTTTATTTCTTCTTTGCTTAAGATAAAAGTAGAGGTTGCCCAACTGCGGATTACTGCCAGGTGATTTTCTGGTCTTTCTACCCCTATTTGGCGAAGGGTTTCTAATCCAATGCTAACCAGGCGCACGATTTCTCGGGGAGGGAATTTTAGCCAACGGGTGATACTTAATTTTCCCTCTTTAGAAAGGTGTTGGAAAAAGTCTCTAAAGCCCTCAATGGTATACAGGTAATTTTCGGAAATACTATAGAATCCTCCTGAGGCAGTATGGGAAGAACCGATTAAAGAAATTTGGATTAAATCAAATTTATCTTCTAAACCCAGCAATACACTCCTTCCCTCACCAGTTAAAATTTTAATATTTTCACGGTTATAAATATTTCCTGAATAATCAGCAAAATTATTCTGCATCAAGATTTTAACATTAGGATTCATCTCAATACCCCAGATCTCATCCACTTTATTATAAATTCCTCCCAAGACATCCAGTCCGCCTCCCGGTCCAATGATCAACATCTTTCCTTGATTCTCTTTATCCCCAACTAAATGAAATCCTAAAGCAGAAGAGATGTAATCGGAAAACTCTATTTTTTTCAATGCTTCTAAATTATCTACACCTTCAAATCTGGTAATCGCACTTAATCCATCGCCATCGGTGAGTAAGCCTAACTGTTCAGGAATCTCTCCAGAAAAGTTTAAACTCAGTCCCGGCGCATATTTTACCCCCTTACTTTCTACCACCTCTAATCTGGCAAAACTGTTTTCTAATCTTTCAATTATTCGGGAATGCGGATAGCGTAACAGGGTAAATAAACTTTTATAAGGATTTACTGCAAAGGAATAAAAATTCTCCGCATAGCTAAATAAGGCCATAAAAAGAAATATTCCAGCCATATAAATTAACGATTTTTTATCTTGCAGTTTCAAAGAAAACAGGAAGGAAGCGAAGAAAGAAAGCAGAGGAGGGATGATTAATAAATTGCTCATGCTTAAATAGTTGGCTAAAATCAAGAAGGTAATACAACCTACGGATGCTCCCACCAAATCACAGAAATATATTTTGTTTACTTTTTCAGGCAGTTTAGAAATAGATAAGGAGATACAAATTCCGGCAAAGAAAAAGGGTAGGGCGATAGCCAGATAATAGATCGCCATATATAACCATTGATACTTATCCATAGCCAATCGATACAGGTCAAAGGGAACTTTCAGGATAATCCGGGTAGAAAGTAAGGTACTCAAAGAAAAGATGGAAGAAAAAATAAGGAGATATTTAAATAAATTTTTACCTTCTGCTCTTTTTTGTAGAGAAGAAAAGACGGATAAAAAAGTCCCGCTTGCTCCATACCCTAAAAAAGCAATACTAATAATCATAAAAGCTAAATAATTCCACTGCAAAACAGAGAATACTCGGGTAAGAGAGAGTTCAAAGAGCAAGATTGAGGTAGATAAGAAGAATATTCCTAAATACAAAGGAAAATCACCATTTTTTTTAGCTCTCATAATCTTTTATATCTCACATCTTTCCAGAACGAATAATAATGATTACCAAACCCAAGCCTAATATGGCTGCAATTATAAAACCAAGAACTCCAATAACCGGAAATCCCATAAAATGAGGACCTTTATCAGTTTGCATAATTAAAGAAGAACCAATAATAATGGCAGCCAGAATAAGACTATAAGATAATCTATTGGTAGACCGATCTAAAGCAGTGATTAAATTTTCTAAACCTCGATGTTGAAATTCTAATTTAAAGACACCTTCTTCCATCTTCTTCAAAGTCTTACTTAATTGTCTGGGTATTAAAATTATTAAATTATTATAAAGTTCAGCTAAGTCGTTTAATAATTTTAATATAAGACGTTGAGGACTTTTTCTCTCCAGAATAAGATTTTGGGCATAGGGTTTGGCTACTTCAGCAAGATTAAAATCTGGGTCAAGTTCTAATCCAATACCTTCAATGTTAAGTAGTGATTTACCAAGTAAAGCAAATTCAACAGGCATCCTTATATGGTACTTTATAGCAATATTCACTAACTGATTAATCAGTTCCCCTAATTTAATTTCCTTTAATGATTTGTTATAGTATTGATCTAACATTTCTCTTATATCTATCTTCAAAGAACGAGTATCAATTTCTTGGGAAGTAATCCCCAAGTTTAACATTTCGTTTATAATTTTGTTAAGATTACCTTCTAATATGGCTATAAATAGATCTACTCCTTTTTCTCTTATCTCTTCATCCAGTCGTCCCATCATTCCAAAGTCCATAAACCCGATAATTTCATTTTCCATAACTAACATATTCCCAGGATGAGGGTCCGCATGGAAAAATCCATCGATTAATATTTGTTTCATAAAAGCTTTGGCTCCATTTTCAGCTATCTTCTTTCTATTATATCCTGCTTTATCTAATTCTTTAAGATTGTTTATCTTTATCCCCTGGATAAATTCCATAGTTAAGATGCGTTTACTGCTAAATTCCCAATATATTTTGGGAGTATAAATTGTCTCATCATCCTGAAAGTTTTTTCTAAATTTTTCTGCATTTCTTCCTTCAGTCCCATAATCTAATTCAGACCTAATGACCCTGGCAAATTCTTCAACTATTCCTACTGGATCATATAATCTACTTGCAGGAATATGTCTTTCAGTAAGGCGAGCTAAATGAAAAAGGATATCTAAATCTGTTTCGATTATCTTTTCGATATTCGGACGTTGCACTTTTACCACTACTAGTTTATTATCATCTTCTAATATTGCATGATGGACTTGACCCAAAGAAGCAGCGGCGAAAGTTTTCTGCTCGAATGATTTAAATATTTCCGAAACATCAGCTCCTAATTCTTTTTTTATTAGTTGTTCGACTTGGGTATATTCAAATGGAGGAACTTCATCCTGTAACTTTTGTAATTCTTTAATATACTGTGCAGGAATTAAATCGGGTCTGGTGCTCAAAATTTGACCCAATTTAATAAAGGTTGGACCCAATTCTTCAAGTGCAAGACGAACTCTTATGGGAAGAGAAAGTTCAGCCATTTTAGGAGTTTTTAGCTTAAGAATTTTACTTCCTTTAAAGATCAGGTTGGCTAAATTTAATTGTTTTACAAAATAGTCAAATCCGTACTTAATTAAAATAGTAATTATTTGTTGTAGCCTTTTAATATTTTTATATCTTTTTTTAAATTTTGTAAAAACCATCTTTATCAACCTTTCCCTAAAGTCAGGCTAAATTTTAATCCCTTCTTTTGTATCCGACTAACAAATCTTCTAATTCCTGGACTTTTTCTATCTCAAAATTTTTCATTTATTCCTACTCCTTCATTACTTCCTTAGGACGGGCGTCTCGCCTGTTGAGGAATTATTCCCTCCCCCTGGCGGGAGAGGGTCAGGGTGAGGGGGAATTAGGGTATTGATTTATCAAACCCAATCTCCTCTATTATATATATAATCATAATTCGTCATTTAAATCAAAAAACCCTTTTTATTTGTCTGTGTCAATACTTTGGGGGTAGTTTTCTCTGGTGAAAAAATTTCCTCTGGATTTGGGCAGACTTACCCCTCTGCCTGTGCGTGTTCGCACGCAGACAGGTAGTTCTATTATAGCTTATTATTTG